>Ga0187894_10000344_pt1 | contig 63159 bp, 55 predicted proteins | sample GBC1701081metaG_FD_136650 | JGI IMG/M metagenome (GOLD analysis project Ga0187894, IMG submission 136650) | White microbial mat communities from a lava cave in the Kipuka Kanohina Cave System on the Island of Hawaii, USA - GBC170108-1 metaG ... | reverse complement strand
GCGCAATTTGTCCTCGTTCTCCGTGACTAGAGTGCGTTGCATCTCTTCCAACCGCCTACACATACGATCAAACTCGTCGGCCAACTCGCCAATCTCGTCCCTCCGAGTCAATTGGAGCCGCTGGCTGAACTGTCCCTGCCCAATCGCTTTGATACTGCCAGCAAAGAAGCGTAATGGTTGGGAAATGTATCGACGAATAACAAGAGAAACAATGAGTGAGAGGACCACGAGGAGCGCAAGCGTACTCAACAGCGCCTGTAGCGCACGGCCGCGGAACTCGCGAGTGAAAATCGGAAAGTCTTCAAGCACGAGAAAGGCGCCGATTCCCTGACCAGTCGAACTAGAGATGGGTTCGATCCGGTAATATCGCTGCGCCCCGGCTTCACTAAACAGTCCTTCGACTGGCGTTCGCATCGCAATCACCGCATGGACGTCGACTTCTGGGAGGTGATGGCCTTGCAGGGATGCAGACATGGCGGCAACCTGGCCTGCGTGATCATAGAAGACGAGGCCGAGAATATTTTCAAAATTGCTGATGGCCGGCGCCAGCTGCTCAAAATACCGTCCTGGCGCGTCGTCTCCAGCAATATCCAGCGTGACCTGTAACGTACGGCTAATCGCCGTCACTTCATGTCGCAGTTCGTCGAGCAAGTCGGCTCGGGTGCGCATGAGACTGAGATAAAAATCAATCCCGGTCACCACCAAGACGCCGATTAACAAATACCAGGTAAGTCGGTTTCCAAGGCTCATGGTCATACGGACAAAATGCTACACCCAATAACTAGGCAAGTCCCAAATTTCCCATCGCCTTACAGCTCTCTTCTTATTATCGCTCACATTTTTGTCGAGGAAGATACGGTCTTACTTTTGCTCTTCCTCCTTTATCAAGAGGAATGCCAGATGAGTCCAACACGGCTACTGGGGGCACTGGCCTTTGCCATCGGAGGAGGTTTGCTGCTGAGCGAGTGGCTGATCGGTCAAAGGTTTCTGCTGGATCTCGTCGGCCCTCACCTAGCTTGGTTGCGGCTAGTCTGCGTCGCCATCAGCGTGCTTGGCGCACTCGCCGTACGATTGAGTGTCCGGGAAGAACGAGAATATTTCATAAGGAAAAAGGAGGCATTAGATGAAGAACAAAGCGGGATTGATCGTTCCGGTGGTCCTGATGTTACTCGGGGCTTATGCGCTGTTGACCACGTTCAACAGTAGCGGCGAAGAAGTCGCATTGCTTAGCGATCATACCTTGCCTCGTGGCTTGGCGATGATATTCGGCCTCCTTGGTCTCGGCGGCGGAGCGATTGTGCTGTTTACGGCGCTCTCGAATAAAAGACCTGTGGTCTAGCCATATAAGGCATAAACATGAACAGCTCGTACGTGATCGCAGCGCTTGCCGGAGCACTTGGACTTGGTTTGTTAATCTTTGGCGCCTCGCAAAGCGCCGAGATGACACTCCTAGGGCTGGTAGTTCAGCCACATATCACGAAAGGCCTTGGCATCATTGCCATGATTTTTAGCATCATTATGGCGCTGTCGGCTTATGGTAGTACACAGGAGCCGCGACATGGCAGCCACCGCGGATAGCTGTCGTTCTCTTGCGCAAGGCAGTGGTCATTTGGCCCCCAGCATCCGATAAGCGTCTTTGGCTTTTTTCTGCCCTTATTTCCGTATTTCTCTTTCTCAGGAGGAAAGATATGAAGCTCGCGAAATTGTTAATCGCAATCATCTGCTTTTCTTTTGCCTTCTATGTTTTTCAGTTAAGTCCAGAGGGAAAAGCCGAGGCCCTTGAGGCGTTCGGTGTCGAAATGAAAGACCGTGCAGTAATTGGATTCTGCATTCTCGGCATGCTCTTCGGTACGATCCTTGCGCTCAAAACAATCGGTGAAAGCTGGTTGGCTAAGAATAACTGACGAATCGCGCTCGCTGGTTTTTTCCCTATCTCAGGGTCCACTCGACCAAGCCTGCCCTCGGGCAGCATGGTGTAGTCGCATAGTAAAGCGGGACAAAGGATCGTAGGCCCTCTCTTTCTTTTCTTTACGAATGATCTTTCTCTGGCCATCTCATAATTGTTCTCACGTCGTCGCAGGGCCGCTCCCTAAGCTAACTCTTCAAACTTTATTCCCGCCAGCCATACTCTTCGAGTTTCCGATACAGAGTCCGGCGGTCAATACCGAGGAGATCCGCCGCATCCTTTTTCTTTCCTTCGCTCCACTCCAAGGCAAGCTTGATATATTCACGCTCCAGATCTGCCAGCGAGGCTCGACGGAGCAACGCATCATGCAGACTCAAGACGGGCGGCTTATTCCCAGTCAACCGAGGCGACAGATCGGCCGGGCTGATCTCTTCGCCTTGACACAGCACTAGCGCGCGCTCAACCGTATTTTCCAGCTCTCGGACATTCCCTGGCCAAGGATAGTTGAGCAGAGTGCGCAGCGCCTCGGGCGACAATCGTCGGGCCTGCGACGACTGCGCGGACCGCTCTATGAAATGGTGGATGAGAAGCGGAAGATCCTCAGGCCGCTCCCGTAAAGGAGGCAGGCCGATCTCGACCACGCTGAGCCGATAGAACAGATCTTCGCGAAACGTCCCTTCAGCCACTGCTTGGGAAAGATCACGGTTAGTCGCCGCAATAATGCGGACGTCAACTTTCGCCCCTTTGGTGGCGCCGAGGGGACGTACTTCTTTATCCTCAAGTACGCGGAGCAGCTTGGCTTGTAAAAGCAGCGGGAGCTCCCCGACTTCATCAAGGAACAGGGTGCCCCCATGCGCCTCCGCAAAGAGACCTTTCTTATCCTGCCGCGCGTCCGTAAAGGCGCCGCGGACATAGCCAAACAGCTCGCTCTCTAGGAGTTGCTCTGGAATCGCAGCGCAGTTGACCGGCACGAATAGTGCTTGTTTACGCGCACTCTGGTAATGGAGAGTACGCGCGATCAAATCTTTGCCCGTCCCACTTTCGCCGCTCAGCAGCACATTGACCTGGCTATCTTTGACGCGCTCAATCAAGTTGAACATCCGTTGCATAGCGGCACTTTTGCCAATGATTTGATCAAAGTGGTAATGCGTTTCCACCTCACGCTGTAAACGCTGGATTTCCGTCCGCAGATATTTTTCCTCAAGCGCCCGCTCCACGAGGAGCAGGAGGTCGTTGTTATCAAAGGGTTTCATGAGATAATAGAATGCCCCCAGGCGCATCGCTTCTACCGCACTCTCGACCGTGCCAAAGGCAGTGATGATCACCACCGCTAAGTCTGGATCGCGCTGCTTAGCGATGCGTAACACTTCTAGACCTTGTATACGGTCCATCACTAAATCCGTGATCAGAAGGTCTGCGCGCCCCTTCTCAAGAGCGGTGAGCGCATCCGCGCCCCCCTGGTAGGCCTCAACCGTATACTCCTTATCGGTGAGGAGATCCACCAGAAACGCTCCCATCTCCGGATCATCATCGAGAACAACGATACGGGCACGACCAAGATGCATTCCGGTTGGCATAAGCTTCCTCCGTTACCCAAGGCCAGATTTTTCTACCTGACCGCCGATTTCTTCGAACGGCGGCAATGACACGATGAAGCAAGTACCCTTGCCCGGCGTGCTCTCCACCCAAATCTCCCCGTGATGGCTGCGGACGATCTCCCGACTGATCGTTAAACCTAAACCAGTGCCCCCAATCTTTTCTTTCGTGGTAAAAAACGGCTCAAATATATGTGGGAGATTGTTTGGGAGAATCCCCGGCCCGGTATCAGCAACGACCATCTCAACGGCGCCTCGCGTGCTGCCGTTACTCTTCAGCGACAGCCGCGTGCTGAGGACAATCCGACCACTCGTGCCTACTGCTTCGAGGGCATTCGCACTGAGATTAAGCAATACCTGCTGGAGCTGGTCCGGGTCGCCCATGATCGGCGGCAACTCGGGTGCTAGTTCGACCACGATTTCTACCCCAGAGGCGGTATGGCGGTCGCCGAAGACCTCGGCGACCCGGCGGACGATCTCGTTCAGAGAAACCACGCGCAGTCGTGGTTCAGACCGGCGCGCGAGGGTCAGCAACTGGCGGATGAAACGACTGATTCGTTCGATTTGTGTGATGACCATGCCAAGGAAAGCCTGCTCTTTATCCAGAGGGATCTCTCGTTGCAGGAGCTGTTGGACGCGGCCGCGGATGATATTGAGGGGCGTTCCAATTTCGTGGGCTAAACGCGAGGCGAGTTGACCGATGGCAGCGAGCTTTTCTGACTGGCGCAGCGCCCGCTCAAGCTGAAACTTTTCCTCGCTTTCGGCAAGCAGCCTCTGGTGAGCCGCTTCCAGCCGTGCACACATCCCATTGAACTCTTGAGCCAAAAGCCCAATCTCGTCACGTCGGGTCGACTCCAAGCGTCGATCGAAGTGGCCACGGCCAATGTGATCGATTTGCTGCGCGAAAGCACGCAGCGGTTGCGTGATGCTTCTACGAATGACGACGGATGCGATAAGCGCCAAGACGACAAGCAACAAGAGAATATTCAATAGCGCCTGGACAGCACGGCCGTGAAATTCACGAGTAAGAGAGGAAACATCTTCGAGCACGAGAAAGGCGGCGATTCCTTCCCCGGTTGAGCTGACAATGGGCTCTACACGATAGTAATGTTCAGCCGTTCCCTCCTGGAAGAGTCCCTCCTTCGGGGTTTGGGTCGCAATCACCGCGCGCACGTCTATTGTTGGTAACTGCCGATCCCGCAATGAAACGGAACGTATTGCCGGTCGGCCCGTGCGGTTGTAGAAGACCACGCCAAGGACATTTTCTAAGCTGCTGATCTCCGCGGCTAGGTCGACAAAATACGGCTCAGGTGCATCACTTCCAGTCTTCTCCAAAGACATCCGGAGGGTACGACTGATCGATGTGACCTCTCTACGCACGTCGTTCAGCAAATTCGTTCGCGTGCGCTTGAGACTCAAGTACACATCCAGAGCAGTGACAGCGAGCACGCCGAGCAGTAGATAGGCAGTGAGTTTATTTCCGAGACTCGTCATCATGGTGACAAAATACGACTCATCATAAGAGAGTGAGACATATTGTCTCACTGCACTTCTCTACTTTCCTTTTTAGCGCCGCGATTCCAGTGAAAAAAGAGACGGTCTGTCTTTTGCTCCAGCATGATTTTCAAATGAGCTTCAAAGGTGATGCCACATGAGCCTCACACGATTGCTCGGCCTATTGGCGCTCATCGCGGGAGGAAGTGTGTTGCTCAGCGAGCCCATGATCGGCTTAGCGTTTCTCGGAGAAGCGGCTGACAATAGCGCAGGAACGATGCGGCTCCTGTGTACGGCGTGCATTGTCGTTGGTCTCCTCGCGGTTAAGATAGGGATGCGGGAGGAGCAAGAATTCCCCCGAGGGTGGAAGAATTAACGAATATTGCTCTCTAAAAACTGAACTGAGGCGCAATACGTCGCGGTCTGTAGTTGCAAAGGCTCCTCTTGGTTACTGGGGAATTTGCACCCGATAAAGGAGAGACGGCAGTATGAAGAATATAGTTGGATTGACCATTCCGGCCTTGCTGGTTTTCTTCGGGATCTATGCAGTACTTATAACGGTCGGTGGTAGCGGAGAGAATGTAGCTCTCATCAGCGATCATCAAATCCCGCGTGGCCTCAGTCTGGTGTTTGGAGTGCTGGGGTTAGTCGGCGGAGGATCACTGCTCGCCAGTGTGCTTTCAAGGAAATAGCTCTCGTAGTCGTTCGAAAACCAACATAAATAGGCCTGTTGAGAGGAACCCGGCAAAAGGTGTACAGCCTAGAGGAGAATACCCAGGTTGCCCCCGTGGCGTGAATGTGTTGCTCTTGAGTAAAGACAGCAAATGGCACGATATTTCACTCCCGAACAGTGTGGGCGACGTATCCTGAAGGTCTGTGCAGACAATTACATCTGGCCCGGTGAACAACTCTTACCGCAGACACTCGACATCGCGCTCGTCGTTACAGGTGAATTGCGGCCTGAAGACGTCACGGCTGGACTACAGTGGCTGGTTGAACAAGAATACCTGGCACAGTACACCCCATCCCAGAGCGGCTACGTCCTCACTCCGAAGGGCTATGCCGCTTATAGGGATTGCTGAGCACCCTGTCCATTCACAATAGACGTATCTTTGGCTCCACGCGCACGAGGGCACAAGGGGCGCGCAACAGCGGTCCGCAGGAAGTTCGCACGTATATACCCTAGACACGACAAATTGTCCCATTGCTCCGACTGTCATCGTCTCTCGACCTGAATATCTCGTCGCTTTCATCGCTGATGCGGTATCGTCAACGGCATGCTCCTTGCGGGGTTATAGTCGCCTTTTGTATGAGAGCGACGTGCATGCTTTGGACTGACACCTTCCTACAAAACACTATTCGGGACAAACTGGGAAATCTTCGTCTCGTAGTAGTATCGAACCGTGAGCCGTACATGCATCTCTATACAGGCGAACGAGTCGTCTGCGAGCGCCCGGCATCGGGAATGGCGAGCGCTCTCGATCCTGTACTCCAGGCTTGTGGAGGGCTGTGGATTGCGCATGGCAGTGGCGCGGCGGACCGGATGGTCGTCGACGCGAACGACCACGTGCAGGTCCCACCCGACCACCCTCGTTACACACTGAGGCGAGTCTGGCTCACAAAAGACGAAGAAGCGGGATATTACTACGGCTTTGCTAATGAAGGACTCTGGCCGCTCTGTCACGTCGTGTTTACTCGGCCACGCTTTGAGCTAGCAGATTGGCTAGCCTATCGTCGTGTGAACGAAAAATTCGCTCAAGCCGTTCTGACTGAACTTCAAGACGAGCCCGCCATCGTATGGATTCAAGACTATCATTTCGCGCTCTTACCGGCACTGCTGAAAGAAGCCCGCCCCGATCTATTAATCGCGCAGTTTTGGCACATTCCCTGGCCGAATCCCGAAGCTTTTCGCATTTGTCCTTGGAAGCACGAGATCTTGTGGGGATTGCTGGCCAACGACCTCTTAGGATTTCACATCCGTTACCACTGCGACAATTTTCTTGCCACGGTGGATCGCGAGCTAGAAGTCCGAGTGGATCGTGAGCGTCTGTCCGTGTTTCATCATAACGGTGTCGAGACCTTGGTGCGGCCTTTTCCCATTAGTACCGACTTTGCCGGGATAGCCCTACAGGCAGAGAGCAGCGAAGTGAAAGACAGAGCGAACCACCTGCAGACACGGCCGGAGTTGCATGGCCGGAGGATCTGTCTCGGGCTTGATCGGTTTGACTACACTAAAGGGATCCCCGAACGCCTGCGTGCTGTAGAGCGATTCTACACGAAATACCCGGAGTATCGACAACACGTTGTATTCGTTCAAGCAGGACCGGAGAGTCGCACGCATATTAAACGCTATCAGGCACTCAATGAAGAAATCTCACGTCTCGTTGAAGAGATTAACTGGCAACATGGGAACGAGGAGTGGACACCGATTGTGCTCCTGCGCCAGTCCTTCAGGCTGCCGCAAGTTCTCGCCTTATACCGTTTGGCTGAAGTCTGTGTCGTGAGCGCTCTGCATGACGGCATGAATTTGGTCGCCAAAGAATACATCGCAGCGAAGAATGACGAGCGTGGCGTTTTGCTGTTGAGCTACTTTACCGGCGCAGCCCGAGAGCTGAGTCAAGCCTTGCTGATCAATCCCTATGATACAGAGAGTTTTGCCGATACTTTGGCAATGGCCTTCGCAATGGACCCTAAAGAACAAGCCAGCCGCCTCCGTGCGCTGCGAGAGACAGTAGGGAAAAACAACATCCATCGTTGGGCGGGAAAAGTTCTCACGGCAGCATGTTCTCTTCGAGGAGAGAGAAAGCTTGACTGGTACGAAGCTGAAGAAAATGATGCACCCCCATATCAGGAACACTGAAAAACGACGCGGCGTCTGCGACAGAATATATGGTCAATCAAGTAACAAAAACCTTCCTTCACTTCTTCTCGAGGGCTACAGCCGACGCAGACTCCTCTCTTACTTGCCACAACGCCCGGTCGGCTCTCACGCGGAACGCCCTATCGCCGATGTCGCGGGTATTACGGCTCCGTTATGACATTGCCTCACTGAACGTGATGGCTGCACTACTGTTGACGTTGCCACTTTGGTCGCTCCCCCATGTATTTGGCTTTCCGCTGTTTTGGGTAGCAGTGGGAGCAAGCACTTGGTACGGTGGCCTAGGTCCTGGGTTATGGGCCACTATCTGTGCCACAGTGGTCATTGCTGATTTTCTTTTGCCGCCATTCGATTCTCTCGCCGTGGCTACCTCGCCCGATCGAGCGTGGCTGGTGGCGTTCGCTTGCGTAGCGGTGCTCTTGACCTTACGTATCGCGCGGCATAAGCAGGAGAGAGCTAAGGAAATGAGTGAATCTTACAGTGACAGGTCCGATCTTTTCTTCACTGCATGAAATTCCGGCGGTTGTGGGTCGGGAAGAGAATGTGATGATCAAGTGTTCCTGCACTGAGATGCGCTTCATCCCTTCCGAGGGAAAGCGACACCTGCCTGTTCCTTTTCTCCCAGGCGATGGCTTTTCTCAAGTTGTGATTGTACCTGCCTGAACAGCCAGAGCACATTCAATGGCTGCTGTTTTCGTCCACGCGAGAAAAACACGACGAAGGAAGCAAACAAATGATATCCATCAAGCGGGTACGGCTCTGGCAGTGGACGAGCGTCCTGACGCTCGTGCTGGCGAGTCAACTTTTCTTTCCTTGCGCCCTTTTTGCCGACGCGGGACATGATCCTAGCGAGCATATGAGCCCGATCATTCCCGTGCTGCTGGCGCTCATCACTATCCTGCTGGCGGCAAAACTCGGTGGCGATGTCATGGTTCGTTTGGGGCAGCCGGAGGTCCTCGGGGAACTTATCGTCGGGATCATTCTTGGCAACCTTTCGCTACTCGGCATCCAGTCGTTCGCTTTCTTACGGCAGGATCTGATCTTAGAGATTCTCAGCGAACTCGGTGTGATCCTACTCTTGTTTGAAGTCGGTCTCCATACAACCGTGCCGGATATGCTGAAGGTTGGTGGGTCCGCGTTTCTCGTCGCCGTTCTTGGGGTAATTGCGCCGTTTTTCCTCGGCTGGGGAGTAGGCGCGTGGTTTATCCCCGGCGCGGACCGTCTGCTCCACGTCTATCTTGGCGCGACGCTAACTGCGACGAGTGTGGGGATTACCGCGCGGGTGCTTAACGATCTCAAGAAGGTGCATACCGACGAGGCGAAAATCGTACTCGGGGCCGCGGTCATTGATGACGTCTTAGGCTTAATGGTGTTGGCAGCAGTCAGTGGATTCATCGCGGCGGCAGAAACCGGTACGGGCTTCAATATCCCCTCGATCGCGAGCATTTTAGGATTTTCCGTGGGTTTTTTGATTGTCGCTGTGGTGATCGGCCGTGCGGTCGCGCCCTGGTGTTTTCGGATTGTCTCGCGGTTGCGCAGTCAAGGGATTCTCTTAGTCACCAGTTTAATCATCTGCTTTGGACTGGCGTATATCGCCGGCAAGGTTGGCCTGGCTCCTATTGTCGGCGCCTTTACCGCCGGCTTAATTCTTGAGCCGGTACACTATAAGGACTTGGCGGCGCGCCACAATGATGTGACGATCGAAGAGTTGGTCTCACCTTTGGTGACCTTACTGGTGCCGATCTTCTTTGTGATTATGGGATCACGGGTCAATCTCCAGGACTTTGCCCGGGGAGACATTCTTAGCTTTGCTGCTTGTCTCACCGTCGTCGCCATCATCGGCAAACAAGTGTGCGGTCTGGGGGTGTTGAAAAAAGGCGTGGATCGGTTGGCGGTCGGTCTTGGAATGATTCCTCGCGGTGAAGTTGGGCTGATCTTTGCCAGCATTGGGGCCAGCCTCACGTTACATGGCAAGCCGGTGGTCGATTCTGCGACCTATGGAGCGGTCGTTATTATGGTAGTTCTGACTACGCTGGTGACTCCCCCTTTGATCAAGTGGCGGTTTAGTCGCCTGCAAGCACCCCCTGGCGGCCCACGGGATGAGGTCGAGCATCCGCTGCCAGAGTACGTGAAAGCACTGGACTGATAAGGAGATAGCGTTCACTGTCCGATCCGATGCGGCAACCCGCAAGAACAGCATGCTCTTTTTTGCTTTGCCACTCTGATAACCAAGCTACAAGAGCCAAGTTGGCGTAATTCTAATAGATTCCCCTTCGCTTGCTCTTTCTTCTTGCCCCCTCGTCCCTGCCCCTTTACTCTTAGTGCGGAAGCGTTTATTTTCCCGGCGGTGCGGTGAAAGGGTTGCGGCGAAGAAAGCCCGCGAGTTTCTCCCAGACAACCCCATAATTTTAGTGAGGAAGAGGAGCAAAACGCTATGGATTTGCTAGCACGAATCTCGCCGTTTCTCGGCTTCGGTGGCCTCGTCGCCGCGTGGTTCATCTATCAATCAGTGAATAGCCGCCCGGATGGAAACGAGAGAATGCGTGAGATCGCCGGCTATATCTATGAAGGCGCGATGGCCTTTCTCAGGCGCGAATACCGTATCCTCGTGTATTTCGTGGTAATCGTTTTCGTCCTGCTGTCCTGGTTCATCAGTTGGCGAACCGGTATCGCTTTCGTCAGCGGCGCCGCGTGCTCAGTGCTCGCTGGCCTCTTTGGCATGCAGGCGGCCACCAAAGCCAACGTTCGGACCTCACAGGCAGCAAAAGACTCCGGGGAAGGGGAAGCGCTCCTGGTAGCTTTCGACGGCGGGGCGGTCATGGGCCTGTCCGTGGCCAGTATTGGTCTGGTTGGGGTGGGATTTTTCTTGTGGCTCTATCATGATCCCAGCACGGCAAAGTACATTAACGGCTTTGCCATGGGAGCCAGCTCGATTGCCCTCTTTGCCCGAGTTGGAGGTGGAATCTACACCAAAGCGGCCGACGTCGGCAGTGATCTGGTCGGAAAAGTGGAAGCCGGTATTCCCGAAGACGACCCGCGCAATCCTGGTGTCATTGCCGACAACGTTGGGGATAATGTCGGTGATGTCGCCGGCATGGGGGCAGATCTCTTCGAGTCCTATGTCGGTGCGATTATCGCAGCTATTGCCATCGGGGCTACGCTTGTAGGCACGGCATTCACCAACCTCGCGCAGGACGGCACCAGCAACAGCGAGTTGCGCCTGGCCCTCATGACTCTCCCTCTCGATGTCGCCGCGATCGGCCTGATTGCCTCGCTACTGGGTATCTACTCCATGCGAGTACTTAAAAATATTGGCCCACAGGCAGCTCTGCGGTATTCGACGTACATTGCCGCCGCCGTGTTTATTTTTCTCGCCCTGATTCTCGTCTGGGCGCTCGGCGTCAACAATTCTGTCTTCTGGGCAGTGGCTTCTGGTTGTCTCGTCGGCCTCGCCATCGGCCGCATTACCGATTATTACACCTCTGCCGCGCCGGTGATCCGCGTGGCCAACGCCAGCCAGACTGGCGCTGCGACGAACATCATTCACGGGCTCGCGATTGGTTTGGAGAGTTGCGCCCTCCCGGTCTTGGCTATCTGCCTTGCGATCTTTATCGCCAACTACACTGCCGGTCTCTATGGCATTGGCATCGCTGGCATCGGCATGCTCGCCACCGTTGGCATCACCATGACAGTGGATGCCTACGGCCCGATTGCCGATAACGCCGGGGGCATTTCTGAGATGGCAGAACTCGGCCCCGAGGTGCGGAAAATCACCGATGGCTTGGACGCATTGGGCAATACGACTGCTGCCATCGGTAAAGGATTTGCTATTGGCTCCGCTGCCCTGACAGCACTGGCTTTGTTCTCTGCCTTTACCCAATCAGTCGATCAGGGACGGGCAGCAGCAAGTTTACCCCCATTGCAGATCGTCATCACTAACCCCACGGTAGTTATTGGCTTGTTCATTGGTGGCATTCTGCCTTTCTTTATCGCCGCCCTTACTATGACTGCGGTTGGCCGCGCTGCGGGCCAGATGGTCGATGAAATCCGTCGCCAGTTTCGCGAGATCCCCGGTCTCCTCGAAGGAAAGCCGGGGGCCCGGCCGGACACTGCTCGCTGCGTCGATATTTCTACCGCTGCGGCCTTGAAAGAGATGATTCTTCCTGGGGTAACGGCGGTGGCTGCGCCAGTGATCGTCGGTTTTGTTATGGGCGCGGAGGCACTAGGTGGAATGCTCGCCGGCGCAACCGTCACTGGCGTGCTGCTGGCGTTAATGATGGCCAATGCCGGTGGTGTCTGGGATAACGCCAAGAAGGCAATTGAGAAAGGCGAGATTCCAGGCGAGAAGAAAGGCACCGATGCTCACAAAGCGGCGGTTGTCGGTGATACCGTCGGCGACCCGTTCAAAGATACTGCCGGTCCATCAATGAATATTCTGATTAAGCTGATGTCAGTGGTTGCCTTGGTCATTGCCCCGTTACTGGTGTAAGAGCAGGAAAGCTTTCAGCCGTCAGCATTTAGCTCAGGGTAGGGGCGCGGCATGCTACGCCCTATTCTTCTATTCTCGGGCTTTGGCCTTTCCCTTTCCTCCTTCTGCCTGCGCTACTTGGATACAAGTGAATCGGACGAACGGCCTCGACTGCGGCAGCCTTTGCCGGTTGCCTAGCTTTTCTTCGTTGTGATTGTGCTATAGTCATCCCATGCGCGGGTGGCGGCGTATTAGCTTGGGCTTCCTGATGAGCCTCGTCTTCGTGGCTTCGACCTTATCTGTCTGTAATGCTCATCTTTCCGCCAGCGAGCACCCCGACTGTATCCAGTGTCTGGCTACGGCCTCATCCCGACGTGAAGATGGAATCCCGGCTCCTCTTCCAGTCGGTCCTCATCACTGTCCAGATCACGCCTGTACTCATCTGCATGCGCCGTTTATCCTCGGCGGTAGTTTGACTCCGATGTCACTGCCAGTTTTTTGGTTCTTTCCTCTCACCACTGCCCGGCATGGGCAGGAGTTACCCTCCTCTCTTTTTCGACCTCCCCAAGCGTAGTCTGCCTCGGACTATCCCCTGACGTTTCTCCCGTCTCTCCTTGAAAGCAAAGGAGGGTGTTTTTTCGCGTGGAGGTCACTTCATGAAGGTACAGTTAAAGTGTCTCGTATTGGTATCGCTCTCGGTGCTGCCTGCCGTGGGTTACGGACAGGAATTAGGCTCTCTGACCGTTGCTGAAGCGCTCGCGCTAGCGCGAGATTATAACCCCGATCTCCGCGCTGCGCGCCAAGAACTCGAGGTTGCCCAGAGCCGACTCCTCAAGGCTCGTTATTCTAGTCCCTTTAATCCTACGCTTGGGAGTGAGATTGCTAACCGCTCGCGCGGAGAACGGGGTGAACACGGGAACTCAGTCGACTTTGCTGTGATGCTCTCTCAGGAAATCGAAGTCGCCGGACAACGTAGTAAGCGCATAGACGAGGCAGACCGCAACCTGGCAGTGGTTACCCAGCGGGTCCGAGACCGCGAGCGATTGATCCTTGCTCAAGTGAAAGACAGCTTCTATCGCGCCCTTTCTCAGCGTCGCCGCTTTCTGCTTTTTCGTCAGGTTGAAGACCTTAACCGTCGGCTACGTGACGTCGCTGCCGCTCGTTTTCAAGCCGGGGAAGTGTCCAAATTGGAAGTCAACCTGGCTGAGATTCAATTAGGACAAGCCCGTCGTGATGGGTTAACGGCCGAGCGAGACTATCACAACACCCTGCGCGAATTGGAGCGTCTTGTCGGGCAGGAACCCAGCGGGACGGTGGGACTCACTGGCCAATTGACCGTGTCTCCACAAACCTTTGACGGACAGGCATTGATCCGTGTAGCACTAGAGAAGAGACCGGATTTACAAGCAGTGAGGGCGGAACGAGGACGGCTTGACGCGGAAACCACGCTCGTCCGCCGGATGATCATCCCCAATCCGACCCTCGGTTTCGTGTATCGTGAAGAAGAACGTCGCGACCGTATTGCCGGAGCGGTACTCAGCGTGCCACTGCCAGTCTTTGACCGCAAACAAGCCGAACTGCGGCAACTCGCTGCCCGCAGGGACCAGACTAGCTACGAGCAACAGAGTGTCGAGTTACAGGTCCGCCAGGAAGTAGGCGATGCCTTGCGAGCGTATAACACCGCCAAAGCCGAGGTGGAGGTTTACGAGCAAGCAGTGTTAGAGCGCGCCACGGAAAATTTTCAGCTGATTGAGGCGGCCTATCGCGAAGGGCAAATCAATCTGTTGCAACTGGTGGTAGTGCAAACCAACCTGTTGAACGCCCAACTTTCCTACTTCGACGCTTTAGCTTCCTACTGGCAAGCACGCACGGCGTTGGAGCGGGCTACGGGCACCGACCTCTAGGGAGGAGCGCGCGATGAAGAGATCTCTGTTTTGCCTTCTTACTTTGCTATGGAGCATCCTGGGGCTGAGTATAATTGGCGGTTGCCAGCGATCAGAACCTATCCGCCCTTCCGAGAAACAAGCGCCGGAGGCGCAAAGCTTGGCAGCCATGACGCGGCCGAGCACTAGAGATACCGTTCATCTCTCCCCCGAAGCGTTGCGTACACTGAAGTTAAAAACTGCGCCGGTCGAACGGCGATCGCTTATGGAAGAGGTACGGGTGACGGCAGTGATTAAGCCCAACGAAAATCGTCTGGCGCATGTGAGCCCGCGTATTGCCGGCCGGGTCGTAGAGGTACGTAAACTCCTAGGAGACGCCGTCAAGACGGGAGACATTTTAGCTATTCTTGACAGTGTAGAACTGGGAAAAGCAAAGGCAGACTACCTCAAGTTCGAAGCGCTGGTCAGCATCCAGGAAAAGAACTACCAACGCGCTCAGCGCCTTTTTGCTCAACAGATTGCCTCGCAAAAGGAAGTCCTCGAAGCCGAAGCTGCTTACTTCAGCGCCAAGGCGGAGTTTGAGGCCGCCCATGCCACGCTGCACCTGTATGGGCTGTCCAATGAAGATACGCACCGCTTGACCTGGCAGATAAAAGAGCCCATCTCGCAGTTCCCCCTGCTTTCCCCTTTCTCCGGAATCGTCGCCGAGAAAGATATCACTATAGGTGAAGTTACTTCTCCGGAGCGCTCGGTCTACACCATCGCCGACTTTTCTACTCTATGGATTCAGCTTGAAGTCTACGAGAAAGACCTCGCCAAGGTCCATGTCGGGCAAGAAGTCACACTCACGACAGAAAGTTACCCAGGCGAGATCTTCCGCGGGAAGGTTACCTACATTGGCAGTCTCTTCAACGAGACCACACGCACGGTTCCAGCTCGTGTCGAGATTCCCAATCCGCAGGGACGACTCAAGCCCGGCATGTTCGCCACCGCGCTCATCGCTGCTCAGGAGCAGGCCATTGTGACTGGACTCACCGTCCCGGAAAGCGCAGTTCAACGTGTCGAAGAATCTACCGTGATTTTTGTCCCGGACGGCGAAGGGCTCTTTCACAAACGACCAGTGACTTTGGGTCGTAAAGGACAGGACTGGGTCGAGATCCGCGAAGGAGTGCAGGAAGGCGAACAGGTCGTGACCGCCGGGAGCTTCACGCTCAAGTCTGAACTCTTCAAAGCGACGCTCACCGGAGAGGAGTAACATGATGCTGAGCCGCATCCTTGAATGGTCGTTGCACAACCGTTTTCTCGTCATTGTCTTCACTTTGCTCATCGTCGCGATTGGAGTCTACAATCTCCAACGGCTGCCTATCGATGCGTTGCCGGATATTACCACCAATCAAGTGCAGGTCCTGACCCGTGCCGCGCCAATCGGGCCGGTGGAGGTGGAACGCTATATCACCTTTCCCGTTGAAGCAGCTATGAGTGGATTGCCAGGTTTAGAACAAATCCGCTCGACCTCGCGCTTCGGTCTCTCGGCGGTGACCGTGGTCTTCAAAGACCAGGTCCCGATCTATCTTGCGCGCCAGATGGTAGCCGAACGTCTAGCTCAGGTACAGGAGCAAATCCCCGCAGGGTTTGGCACCCCTGAGCTAGGGCCGGTAACTACCGGCTTGGGGGAAATCTTTATGTTCGCGGTCACCGGTGAAGGCTATACGCCAATGCAATTGCGCGAGATCCTTGACTGGCAGATCGCGTACCGGTTGCGGGCAGTGCCGGGGGTAATCGAGGTCGCTCCCAATGGCGGTTATACCAAGCAATATCATGTCGTCATCGACCCAACCAAACTCGTGAGCTATCGCCTGCCCATCGGACGTGTGCTTGAAGCGTTGGAAAAAAACAACGTGGTGGCTGGCGGGGGATATATTGAACACAGTGGGGAAGCGTACCTGATCCGTGGTGAGGGTTTGGTCGAGAACACTGTCGATATTGCCGACATTGTTGTCGCCACTGGACTGGATGGCGTGCCGATCCGCGTACGCGAATTAGGGACCGTGACTATTGGAGCGATGCCGCGTATCGGCGCGGCTAGCATGGATGGCGTGGGAGAAGCAGTGGTTGCCATGACCTTGATGTTACGCGGCGAGAATGCCCGGATAGTAGCTCAGCGTGTCAAAGATGAGGTTGGACGCATCCAAGCGTCGTTGCCACCTGGGGTGACGATTGAGCCGTTCTACGACCGCGCCGACTTGGTCAATCGCGTTATTCACACCGTCACCAAGAACCTGATTGAAGGCGCCTTCCTGGTGATCGCAGTCTTGCTGCTGCTCCTCGGTAATCTGCGTGGCGGGCTGATGGTAGCATCGGCGATTCCGCTCTCCATGCTCCTGGCTTTCACCGCCATGGTCTCGACTGGCCTTTCGGGCAATCTCATGAGTCTCGGTGCGATCGACTTCGGTCTCATCGTTGACGGTTCTGTTGTCATGATCGAGAACATCGTGCGTCACCTTGCCGAGCAGCGCGAGCGTCGACAACCGTTGGTGCGTTTCAGTAACGAAGAGATGCACGACATTATCCGAGAGGCTGGACGAGAAGTGCTGCGGCCGATCTTTTTTGCCGTAGGGATCATCATTTTTGTCTACTTGCCGATCCTGACACTCCAAGGTGTCGAAGGCAAAATGTTTCACCCGATGGCGCTGACCGTAATGTTTGCTTTGGCTGGTTCCCTGGTGCTGTCCTTGACCCTCATGCCGGTGCTCGCAAGTTTCTTTCTCCGCACAAGGGTGCGAGAGGAGGACACCTGGTTCATCCGCCAAGCCAAACGCTTTTATCGGCCTGCGTTGGCGCGGACCATGCGCGGACCAGTATTGACAGCTACTATCGCGGCACTCGTATTCGCCAGTAGTATGATCGTTGCCCGGTTCATGGGGAGCGAATTTATTCCACGCCTTGACGAAGGCGACGTTACCATCCAGGCGTGGCGGTTGCCCAGCACCGCGCTGGGGGAATCAGTCGATTCTAGCTTGCGCATTGAACGCGTACTGCGCCAACAATTTCCCGAAGTGATACGTGTAGTGTCGCGTACGGGCACGCCCGAGGTCGCCACCGATGTGATGGGTATGGAACTGTCCGACATTTTTGTCAGTCTCAAGCCCCACGAGGAGTGGGCGAGCGCGAAGACTAAGGAAGAACTGGTAGAGAAAATGGCGGCCGTGCTGGCTGCGGCCGTGCCTGGCGTAGGGCTCTCTTATACACAGCCAATCGAGATGCGCTTTAATGAGTTGATTGCCGGTGTCAAATCGGATGTGGCGGTGAAGCTTTTTGGTGACGACCTGGGCGTGTTACGCGACAAGGGGGAAGCCATCGGTCGTGTGCTCGGGCGTGTTCCCGGCGCCGCCGATGTGCGAGTAGAGCAAGTGGAGGGGCTCCCGGTTGTACGGGTGCAGGTCGACCGTCAGCAGATTGCTCGCTACGGCATTAATGCGGTTGACGTGCTGACTGCGGTTGAGGCGGCTGGCGCTGGGAAGGCGGTCGGGACCGTCTTTGAGGGACAACGCCGGTTTGACTTAGCGGTGCGGCTGGCGCGGACGCCAGGAGAGGCACTCAATGCGTTCGACAATCTACCGATTGCTACGCCAGATGGCCAGCTCATTCCGCTTAAACAATTAGCGCGAACAGTGGTGGAAGAAGGACCAGCGCAGGTTAGTCGTGAAGATATTCACCGCCGCATCGTGGTGGAAGCAAACGTACGCGGTCGGGATTTGGGGTCGTTCGTCGACGAAGCGCAACAATGGGTCGCGAAAGAGGTATCTCTGCCGGCGGGATATTACACCACCTGGGGCGGGCAATTCGAGAATCTGGAGCGTGCCAGTCGGCGATTGTTCTTCATCGTACCCCTCGCTTTGTTTCTCATCTTCGTGTTGCTCTACACCACCTTCGGAGCCGCGATGCCCGCACTGCTTATTTATCTCAACGTGCCGTTGGCTGCGACCGGCGGGATCTTCGCTCTCGCCTTGCGCGCTATGCCGTTCTCGATTTCTGCTGGGATCGGATTCATCGCCCTCTTCGGGGTGGCAGTCCTGAATGGGGTAGTCCTCATGTCGTACGTGTTGCAGATACGGCGCGACGGCCTTTCCAGCGAGGAAGCGGCACAACGGGGCGCCGAGATTCGCCTCCGCCCGGTATTGATGACGGCACTCGTCGCGAGCTTGGGCTTTGTCCCGATGGCGTTATCCAACAGTCCAGGGGCTGAGGTACAGCGACCACTTGCCACCGTGGTAATTGGAGGACTGACAACGTCAACAATGCTTACACTGCTTGTGCTGCCGACGTTGTACGTGTGGATCGAGGGATGGAAGGGAACCGAGAAAAGAAACAGCCTGATGACAGCGTCAGGAGTCGAAGCAGGTCGCGGTTGCGCGTAGTCTTCTATGGGTGCGGCGGAAACTTTCTAGAATTCAAAGGTACGCCGCATCACCCCCTCCCTTTCTTCACCTTTTCCTTCCCTTGCGTAGGTCCCTTCACTTCCGTCTTAGAAACCCCCAGGGCTTTCCAGACCGCATCGGCCAGGGTACGAAAGAGCCATCCGCCGAGTGGGCCGGCCATAGCCGCAACCATTACCGCGCCAATCAGATTCTGATACGTGTGCGGAGGAACGCCAAGGTGCGGGAAAATCAGCACGAAAGCGAGAGCACCAGCGGTCGCCAAGACCAAGCCGGCATCTTTGCCCAGGTATAAGACTTCGAGCAAGTACGCACCAACCAGTAGTAGCAGACTAAGAACCCAAAACGTTTTCTGCGGATAGGTATCACGATAAAGTGTCACAGTCAGTGTGGGCGTGAGTTGGCCATCAATACGAGTCGCCTTGAGTTGATACGTTCCTTCGCCAGGGCTTGGGAAGCGATGCAGTCCATGATTATGCAACTGGCGCACCGAGGCGCTGCCGCGCCGTCCCAACCGCTGGCGTCCCCAATGCTCGGATAAAACCCCGGTAAAAGATTGGATTGGTTGTCCGCCTTGTTCTAACGACAAATTATAACCAGCCTCCCGTCCCACTCCTCCCGGCGCCGTGACAAAGTTGCCCTCAACCACCAGGTCATAAACGGTTCCTGATGCCTCCAGAGAGAGAGCAGTCGCCCCATCCATGCCAACCGTACCAGTAAACACTTGCTGACCGACAAACACCGTGAAATACACTTGCGTCCAAGTAATGGCGAGCCACGCCAGACCGAAAGTAAGCATCCACGGTCTAAGACGTGCATCGCCAGTCGCGAAGGTCGATTGCAGCAGAAAGAATAAGAGAAGCAGAAGCAAAAGCCACCCCAGAGCGACAATTCCTGTACTCTGGGCAATCTCGTCGAATGCGCCCAAGAAGGCGATCACTCCTATCGCTCCCGCGAGAAGAAGGGGAACCCCCCAGGAAAAGAGCGCGTCTCGCCAGAACAAAAGCGTAGCCGATTGAGCAGGCCGGACGGTTTTACCACGTGACGATGCTGTTGCCATAGAAGCTCCTTGCGCTTCGGCTACATACCACCGGTTCAGAGCCCTGCCAACAGCCTTGGAGCGAGTTTCACTGCCGTGCAGTACATCTTCAACCGCAAAGTAGGGCGGGCTCTGCCCGCCGGAGCTGGCAAGCGCAGCCTGCCCTACCAAAGACATCCTCCGACTTCATGCTGAACACAGCCGCGATTCGTTATCAGAGTGAGCGATTTACACAGTCTGGCGCCAAGAGAATGGGCCGATGCATCGGCCGGCGTGCATCTTCAGTGGCTCTTTGCCCTGGTGGGCATCCTGCTCGCGCTGGTACTGATCTGCCTAGTGAAAGTCGAACAATACTTATGGCTGATCTTTCTGGTAGGCGTGCTCATAGCGGCGGCCATGTTTGTCTCAACCCGGCTGTTCGGCTCTGCGGATGAGCGCGACCGCGTGTCCAGTTAAGAAGGTGGAAGAGGACCAGGTTGCTCCTGGCAAAGGCCTTAGTAGGGACGAAGCGTTGGCGTGCGGTACACTGTCTGTGACCCAAACCTATGCCTCGCCCCGAGGCGTTACTGCTTGAGTTCGAGCTTCATGCCGCTGTCAGGCACTTGTAACTCCTGCAGTACCTGAAACGTCCACAGCGTCATCACAACGCCTTTGTCGTTCTTCACTCTCATATGCCCAGCTCCCAGAACATCGTCAGGGCCCACCACTTTATACGTCCCTGCAAGCTTGGACAGGTCCTTCAGGTCGTACACGATCCCTGAGACACGAGTCATACCTGGCTGAGGCGATTGGAGTCCGCTCACTGAACACGGGTGCGGTTTCCCCTGAAAGAAAACGACGCACCCGGTCCAGATAGCATTGACTGTATTTGAACCTTCGGCAGTCTGAAACGCGACCGATGCCGATGGGGTTTCGGCTTGGGACATTCCCACAGTGGCACCAACACACAGCGCCGCTGCAAAGACCAACCGTGGCAGCACACGAGTCATGGACATCATAGTGGTCTCCCTCCTTGCTTAGCAACCGAGGACTGGATAGTTCGAACTGAGGCCCGCGGTTTGATAACTCCACCGAGCTGACCTTTTCTCCTTTTTTCCATTCATCAGCACTGCTCCTGATAGGTGCTGAACCTGCCTACTTCTTCTTCAGTTCGATCTTCACGCCGCCGCCTGTCACCTGGATCTCATTGGCGGCCATAAACGGCCACAGTACCATAGTGACGCCTTTATCGTTCTCCACCTTCAGATGCATGCCACCCCCGAAGCCTTCATCGATTTTACCCGGTTTGTAGGTTCCGGCCACGTCGGCGATGTTCTTCACATTGCTGATCATCCCGGTGACCCGGGCGACGCCAGTGATAGGCACATCGAGCCCACTCACCGAACACTCATAGTTTTTGCCCTGAAAGAAGATGGAGCAACCGGTCCAGATAGGGTGCATTTGCCCCGAAGCCTCAGCGGACTCGAATCCGATCGACCCCGAGGTCTGGGCTTGCGCTGTCACAGCACTCGTACCCACGCACAGAGCCATCGCTAAAACCACACCTGGCAACATACGAATCAAGGACACCATACTGACCTCCTTCCTTTCCCTCACCTTATGGGTTCCTACCCATAAGGTTGATGTTTCAGACAAAATCGTCTCAGCCTGCCACACATGAATGAAGTGCGATTGTGTCTTTCTCCACCTCCTCTCTCCAGACTCATGACTGCTCTTTTTCCCTCTATTAAGCCATCAACTCTAGCAGTGCCATTGTCGTGCCTGGACAGACGGTTACGTATTCTGCCTGTCTGTTACGGTCATGTGTATTAACACAGTGTGCTCCGCTTGGTTGCTCCCTCCCCAAAGACCGGCTGTTTTCTGCGCCTTGGTTTCAGCGGTGCGAATATACTGGCACTTTTCCTGGACGTCAACGACAGCTACCGCCCGACGAGGGCACGTTCGTTGACGATCAGACTAGCGAGGCTCAATCCTGCCGCCGCAAGAATGTGGCAACTAGCAGATACATGGTCGTCCCATCAGGTCGTTGACCGCAGTAATATCAGTCAGGATTTAAGAGACGTTGCGGCGTGGTGTCTTTTTAGGCCTGCACTACTGTCTGCTGCCAGCGGCCGCCGACGATTGACGGCAAAGCGCCCGCAATAGTGCACGACCGCACAGGGGTCGGATCAGGAATCCAGGGCGATACCTAATCCTGAGATAAAGGAAGTTTGCCGGGTAAGATATCGATGTCAATGACGACGTTGGCACCTCTCATTCTCATCTCTTCCGGCAAACCTCTTAAGTTTGGCGAGTAGACGGCAGGGCACCTCTCTCCCGCGCTTTCGATGTCGTCCTCAAGGTCATTATTTTCATCTGCTTTTCTCTTTACAGATCAAGTGGCCACCATAAAGCTCATACCATCCCCTTTTAATCGTCTCCTGTTGCTTATTCCTTGTTGACCTGTGGTTCCGTAGCGGCAACGCGAACCGGTTGCATCCGCCAGCCGAGTTTGGCTGCTGTCGCCCGGTTGAGCTTTCCTTCCTTGGTCAGGATGCCGTTGGCAATGAGCAGTTGCCGCATGGCGTTGATCGTTAGATCGTCTGTTTTGGCATAGGCCTGCTCAAAATCCGTCGCCGTCTGCTGGTTGGCGGTGAAGTGTGTATTTGCCTGGATCGGCTGATAGCCTTCAAAGCCGCCGCGCTTGGCGGTGATGAAATAATCGAACTCGTAGGAGTGCTTTCCGCCCTTGAGTTCTCGCACTTCGATCGTGTCTCTGGTCACCTGAATCGCGGCGACGCCGAACGTATCGATGGACCGTGGGGTGAACTGTACAGTGATGTCCTCATCTTTGCCGGCAACGACCCGAAAATACTCAGGTGTTTTGATGGTCGCCTGTCCCTTGACGAGCTTAGCTTTGCCGCGGAGAAAGACCGCATGCTCAGGCCCCTCGAAAAATGCGTAGGCCACTTCTTTGCTGGGGTCCGCAGGATGCGGCTGAACAAACGTGCCCGAGCCTTTAGTCAAACTGCCAGTGACGTTCACACTGCCATTGAACCTAAGGGTGTTGGTTGAGAAATCACCATAAATTAATGGGCTGGTCGTTGAAGAATTATCGACGTACAGCTTGTTTGACCCGGTCTCATTGAGACCTACAGCGTAGCCAAGAAAAACATTGCCGCTCCCTATGTTGTTGTAGCCGGCAGATTGTCCGAGGAAGCTATTACGGGACCCGCTGTTATTGTTAAAACCGGCCTCATTGCCGAGGAAGGTGTTATAGGACCCTGTGGTGTTCCTGTAGCCGGCGGCATAGCCGAGGAAATTGTTTCCGGTTCCTGTCGAGTTATCAAAGCCGGCTCGGTTGCCGAGGAAGGTGTTAAAGGTCCCTGTGGTGTTCCTGAAGCCGGCACTATGTCCGAGGAAGTTATTGTAATACCCCTCGGTGTTGCTGTAGCCGGCAGAATCTCCCAGAAAGGTGTTGTCGTATCCGATGCTGTTGGTGTAACCAGCAGCACGTCCGACGAAGACGCTGGCGGACCCGGTGGTGTTGTAAACGCCGGACTCTTTTCCTAGGAAAGTGTTACGGGAACCGCTGGTGTTGCTGTAGCCGGCAGAATCTCCCAGAAAGATGTTCCCGGACCCCCGAGTGTTGTTATAACCTGCGGCATTTCCCAGGAAGGTGTTATTTGCTCCGTTGATGTTGCCGTAGCCAGCCTCATATCCGAGGAAAATATTCTTGTACCCGGTGGTGTTGTTGTAACCAGCCACATTACCGAGGAAAGTGTTGTAGGACCCAGTACTATTCGTATAGCCAGCACCCGAGCCGAGGAAGCTATTATTGTGCCCGGCCCCGTTACTCCAGCCAGCATTGGTGCCAAGGAAGGTGTTATCGGACCCGGTGTTGTTGAAGCCGGAGAGACTCCCGAAGAAACTATTATTTGATCCGATGGAGTTGGTAGCGCCAGCGGCGGTGCCGACGAAGGTGTTGTGGGATCCAGTGACGTTGAGATATCCGACATCAGCACCGAGGAAGGTATTGAAAGCTCCAGTGGTGTTGGTGATGCCTGCGTCAGCGCCAACAAAGGTGTTGGCATCGTCGTCGCCTGCCGTACTAACCCCGGCATTGACTCCGAAAAAGGTGTTCTGGTTGCCCTCGAACCCGGCGGAGACACCTCCTGCCCAAATGCCTGCCGCGAGCATAAGTGACACGAGAATATTTGTGGTCTTCATAGCTTGCTCCTTTCTTGCGTACTTCGTTAATGTGGAGAAGTCGTTTTCCTCTTCGTGGGGACTTGCCTTTCTCTCTGCAATGAGTTTTACGAATCGCAAGAGGAGAAGTCCTTATATACTTCTTACATTTTTCTTTAATTTTTCTTTGAGCTGATAAAGGACACCGGTTATGAAATCGGAGCGTTACTTTCTTTTCCCGCCTTTTCAGGTGGATACGCTTGAAGGAAGTCTCCGCCGCGATTCTCAGGAGATCGTCTTACGAGCGAAAACCTTTGCTCTTCTGTGTTACTTCCTCGAACACCCCGCGCAACTCATCGGTAAAGAAGAATTGCTGGAAAACGTGTGGGCTGGGACGTACGTGGCTGACGGCGCGCTGACCGTATGCATCACTGAGTTACGTAAAGCCCTCGGGGATGAGGCAAAGAACTCACGGTTGATCGCGACCGTACCGAAACGGGGGTATCGATTTATTGCGGAAGTCCAAAGTTCAGAGTTCGAAGTCCAGAGTCAAGGTCAAGAGGAAAAGCAAAAGGCAAAAGCAGAGTCCCACTCCCCAGTCCCTCACACCCAGCCCCCAACACCTAACTTCGTCGGCCGCGAGCAGGAGCTGGCAATTCTCCGTAGTGGTCTGGAGGGAGCACTTGCCGGGCGGGGACGACTCGCCCTTCTAGCAGGCGAACCCGGTATCGGGAAGACGCGTACGGCTGAGGAGTTTGCCGACTACGCACGCTCACAGCATGTCCAGGTGCTCATTGGTCGCTGTTACGATGGGGAAGGTGTCCCACCTTTCTGGCCATGGGTACAGATCGTCCGCACCTATCTTACGGCATACGACGATCTAACAGTGCAAACGATCATGGCGAGTGGTGCGGCGGCGATTGCGGCGGTGCTTCCCGAGGTGGGCAAACGACTTCCGCACCTGCCTGTTCCGCCACTACTAGCGTCAGAGCACGCACGCTTCCGTTTCTTTGATAGCTTTACGGTTTTTCTCAAGAACGCGGCCACCGTCCAACCTCTCATGCTTATTCTCGATGATCTTCACTGGGCGGATACTCCTTCGCTCTTGTTGTTACAATTTTTGACGCGAGAGATCGGTGATACACGCCTATTTATCATTGGCACCTATCGTGACCTGGAGTTTGCTCCTGCACATCCCTTCGCGCAAACATTGGGAGCACTCGCCCGTGTCGGTGATAGCCAGACACTATCGTTGCACGGATTCACCGAGAGTGACGTAGCTCAGTTTATTACGCTGACAACAACCCATGCACCTGCTCCCGGACTGATTGCAGCAATCCACCAGAAAACTGCGGGGAATCCGTTCTTTGTGACGGAAGTGGTTCACACCCTGGTGTGCGATGGAGAGATGGCGTCGCTTGACAGCCAGAGTGTCGAAGCAGTTCCGCTTCCCCAGCGTGTACGGGCAGCGATTGCGTATCGCTTAGGAACACTGTCAGCATCATGTCGAGACGTGCTCTCCATCGCTGCGGCGATAGGTCAGGAGTTTACCCTTCCTCTGCTTGCGGCGGTGCAAACGAAGCCGGGTGCGGTACTAGACGCCAGCACGTTGCTCGCGCTCCTGCATGAAGCCGTGGCCGCGCGCTTTGTGATACCTCTGCCGCGTGGTGTCGGGCGATACAGTTTCGCGCATGCCCTCGTCCGCGAGACGCTGTATGCTGGTCTTGGAGAAGATCACCGTGTGCAGCTGCACCGCCAGATTGGAGAAACCTTGGAGCAGATGGCAGACAAAGACATCGATGGGACGGTTGCGTCAACTTCAGGAGAACTGCTCGCTGAGTTAGCATTCCACTTTTTTCTCGCCGCACCTGGCGGAGATAATGAAAAGGCGATTGCCTATGCTATTCGGGCGGGAGAACGCACCGCAGCCCTCTTTGCGTATGCGGAAGCGGCCAACCAGTATGAACACGCACTGCAACTGCTGGAGTTGACCAGAAGTGATGAATTACGGCGGGCTGAGTTGCTCTTGCAATTAGGAGACGTCCAACGGAAAGCCGGACGCACGACCGCAGCACGAGAAACCTTGCGTTTGGTCGCCGACTTTGCGCGAGTGCTGCGGCAGCGCGGCGATAGCGCGCACGCCGCGTCTTTCCTCGCGCGCGCTGCGTTAAGTTTTTCCACCGGATTTGGCGGCGTGACGACCATCGGCGGAGTCGAAGACTCGTTTATCATCGGTCTCCTCGAAGAAGCCTTAGCGACGTTAGGCGAAGAAGAGAGTAAGCTGCGGGCGCGCGTGCTCAGTCGTTTGGCGCTTGAACTTTACTTTTCGCGAGAACCCCAGCGGCAAGCGGCACTCAGTCAGGAAGCTGTGGCAGTAGCACGTCGGGTTGGTGATCCCGCGACCCTGGCCTATGTCCTTTACGTCCGCCTCATCGCGCTACAAGAGCCGGGGAATTTCGCTGAACGGGGTGCGACAGCAAGCGAAGTTATCCGACTGGCGACGGGGGCTGGAGATAAAGAGTTAGTCCTCCATGGACAGCGCCTGCGCTTGTGTCATCTGCTCGAACTTGGCGATCTCGCGACCGCCGATCGTGAGTTTTCTGTATATGCTCAGCGAGCGGAAGAGCTACGTCAACCCTCCTATTTGTGGTTCTTGAAAACCTGGAAGGCAATTCGGGCCTGGTTGCGAGGGCACTTTGCCGAGGCCAGCCGACTGGCCCGCGAAGCACTGGCCATCGGTCAGCGCGCGCAAGATCCAGATGCCGCGCAGTGTTTCACGGTACAGATCTTTGGCATCCACATTGGGTTCAAAAGTTTGCAGGGGATCGACCTGCCAGTTCAGGAATTTGCTGATCAGTATACCGCCGTGCCATCGTGGCGATCTGCCTTGATGTTGTTATATGCCAGCATCGGTGTCAAAGAAGAGGCCCGGCGTGAGTTTGAACAGTTCGCCGCCAATAACTTTGCCGACATTCCCCGCGACGAAAACTGGATGATTACCATAACTAACCTGGCTCAGGTCTGTACCGTCCTGCGAGATCAACCGCGAGCCGCTCTCCTGTATGACATTTTGCTTCCTTATGCCCAACGGTGTGTCGTTGTCCAGCCAGCGCTTCTCCAGAACGGTTCTGCCGCACGGTTTTTGGGACTGCTGGCTATGGTCTTGGCTCGATGGGGCGATGCTGAGGCGCACTTCGAGAATGCGTTGCGGCAGAATCAACAGATGGGTGCGAAACCGCTCGTCGCCCTGACGCAGCAACAATATGCCGTGATGTTGTTTGCCCGCAAGCAGCCCGGAGACTGGGAGCGGGCGATGGCATTCCTCAATCTGGCACTGGGGGCGGCGCAAGAGTTAGGGATGAACGAACTGGAGGGGCGTGCTCTTGCGATCAAGAGCAGGAATCAAGCGAGACCCATCACGGAGCAGACACACGAAGTCGCTTCTCTCAAGCTTCGCTTAGCCAGCGTACAGCGGAAGGATCGCACCTCTCCCGCTCCCCCTTCCATTGACAAGGGTGGACGTGGGCGATCCTAGTCATTCCTCTACCGCTGCAAGAACGTGGCAACTAGCAGATACATAGTCGTCCCCATCAGGTCATTGACCGCGGTAATCAGCGGCCCGGAAGACACCGCCGGGTCTTGCTTGAGCTTGTGGAGAAAGATCGGTTCAATCGTGCCAATGGTGGCGGCCGCGGTAAGCGCAGAGACCATACCTACGAAGACCGATATGGTTAGCTTCAGTACTTCGGGGTTCGACATGTTCATGAACGATCCCACCGCGGCGGTGATCACGCCACAGATCAAGCCAAGGATAAATCCGGTGCGCGCCTCCGAGAAAACGATCCGCGCTGCGCGAGAGAGCGAAATGGTGCCGATGGAGCCAAGGGCGATCGAACGGACGACTAAAGTGGAAGACTGCAATCCGACATTGCCGGCAATGGCGATAATAACCGGAATGAATGCCGCCAATATCGCCAGCTTCTCGATAGTCGTGACAAAGTATTTAGAGATCACCAGAGCGACAAACAGTTCAAAAGTGAGGGTAATTAAAATCCAGGAGAAGCGCATGCGTACCCGTTTCAGCGCCGGATCAGACATCAAGTTGATTTTCTCTACGCTCGCCTGCGGCACACCGACGATTTTATAGAGGTCCTCGGTCGCTTCTTCTTCGAGGACATCAACGACGTCATCGATCGTGATACGACCAAGTAGCACGCCTTGCTGGTCGACCACCGGCAACGAGACCAAATCGTAGCGTTTGAACAACTGCGCCACCTGCTCTTGGTCGAGATCGACCCGAGCGGAAATGACCTGCCGATCCATAACTTTGTCTACCGTTTCATCTGGTTGCGCCAGGATCAACTTACGCAGGGGGAGAACGCCAACCAAACGCCGCTCCTGATTGACCACAAACACATTATGAATATCCGGCACTTCGGCGATATGACTACGGATCATCTCGATTGCCTGATCGACCCGTGTTCCTTCGGGAACAGCAACGTGCTCGGTCTGCATGATCCCGCCGGCGGTATCGGCGGGATAGCGGAGCAGCTGTTCCATCTCCGTCGATAATTCCTCAGGCACTTGATCGAGCACGGCCCGCGCTTGCTCCTCGGGTAAGGAAGCCAGCAAATCAGCCGCGTCATCAGAGTCGAGTCGTTCGACCAGATCTCCCAGTGTGACATTCGAGAGTTCCTGAGTCAGTTCCTCCTGGGTATGCGAAGAGACGAGGCTCAGCACCTCTGAGGCCAGATCGGGAGCAAGCGAATTGAAAATTTTCTGCTTGAGCTCAGGTTCCTCTAAGACATTGAGCAGCTCAGCCACATCGGCGGGATGGAGGGTTGCGACTCCCGCGCGGACCAAGTCACCCTGACCTAACTCTGCCTGGATGACCAGGGTTTCTAGTATCGTCTCTCGATCTCGCGAAGAGGTAGGGGTCACTTGCGGATTCATAATGTGTCTTCTTCAGCCGTATCGTCATCGACCGGAGGTGACGAGTTTTCTCCTGAGACAGGCGGAACAACTGCTCCGTGGGGAGCTTGCACGAGCACCAGGTGATGTCTGTCCTTGGGTCCTGTCCCTTCACTGACATCAATGGCAAAGAAGTCGGTCGTATTGCGAGAAGAAACTTTCTCCCACTCCTCTTGTCGCATTAAAAGAAAGTATGGGGCCCCGGCTTGCAGCAAAGCGGGATCATAAAAAGGGACACGCCGCTTGGCATAGTACAACGCTCCATTATCAAACGTCTGGTAAAAAAAGAGCGGCGCATCGCCCACGCTCGTCACCACCCGCTCCATGAATGGCCGATACGTTCGCTTGGTAGCAACGGTCGGCTGAAACACCACATTCACCAAAAGCGCGACACTCACCGTAAACGTCGCCAGTGCAGCAAACACCCATCCCCAGTATGAGCGGCGAAGGCCAAACACCAGCAGCAGCGTAGACAGACCGACGACTATTCCCCACAAGGCAAAGGCCGCAGGATGAGCAGTGACAATCCCGGTGAAGAGAGGCAAATTGCTTTGGTCTTTAGGGTGGAGGAACGGCCGGATCAGGGCTAAGGGGTCGTGACCAAAAATCTGCAAGAACACGCTCGTAATGGTCACCGCTAGAAGGACCAGACATAAATACCCGCTGCCCCGCATAAGCCGGAGAAAGGAAGATGGCAACGCGGCCCGGCCTCGTCTGAGTTCCTGCCACCAGGCTCCTAAAAGTAATGCCACCGCAGGATACAGAGGAAGGATATAGACAGAACGTTTACTTTTGGCCACGGAGTAAAAAAAGAAGATGGTCGCACTCCACACCAGGAAATAGAGAAAGCCCTCTTCGGCCCAGGTGCGACGACGCTGGTAAAGAAACACGGCGAGTGGGGGAAAGAACAAACTCCACGGCGCCATGCCAAGAAAGAGATTGGGCACGAAGTAATAGAGAGGGTGTTCATGGCCGGCATCACTGGTAAAGAAGCGCAAAACGTTTTCCTTAAGAATTTGCTTGGTGAAAAAGTCTTGTCCACCTTTCCACAGAGCCAGACCATACCAAGATCCGGCAATCAAGGCGACGAGCACGCCACCAATCACCACATGGAGTTGGCGAAGAAATTTCACATCACGCTGAAACGTGAGAAACAAGATGATGGTAAGACCCGGCAAAATGACCCCCACCGGCCCTTTCGCTAAGGTCGCAAGGCCAAGAAGTAGATAGAACGTCAGGGCGTTACCCCACCCGACCTGGTGACGGCGGTAGAGAAACAAAAAAAACAGGAACGCCGTCACCATGAAAACGGTGAGCGTCATATCGACCCGAGCAGTCGTTGCCGCACGACTCCATTCGAAGCTAGTGGCTAAAACCACCGCCGCCACAAGCCCGGCCTCAACCCCCCACAGTGCAACCCCAGTACTATAGGTGAGGAGTACACCTAAGATCGCTAACCCCGCAGAAGGCAAGCGAATCGTCAGCTCATTCAGCCCTCCCCAGAAAAGAGCAGCCAGCGTGCCCAGCCAATGAAACAAAGGCGGTTTTGACGGAATGATATGCCCATTACGGAGCGGCAAGACCCATTCGCCGGTAGTATAGATTTCCCATACCACCGTGGCTTCGCGCGGTTCTCCCTTGGTATAGAACGGAACGTCCCCTAATCCCCAGAGATACAGCAAGGCGCAGAGAAGAAAGAGTCCGAAGCCAATAAGCAAGGGCTGCTGGCGCATAAACAATACCAGAGAAGCAAGGCCGAATGTTTTTATCGGAGGCGAGAAGCAATGGACAGCCCACCCACGGTCACGGGCGTGGCTGGCGGTCGTTTATTGGGTTTCGCGTATGGTCTTGATCCGCCGATAGCATCTTTTGGTTATCCTTGTCACTGCTTGACGGCAGTAACGGTTCATTCCCAGTCTTACTACTTTCACTCCTCGCTCGGTTCTCGCTGAGACTCGGAAGAACAGCGATCAGCGCCAGGCGGTGTTTCTTATCTGGACCTCTCCCTTCACTACAAACCAAATGTTCAAAGCGCAGATCAGAAGTAGAAGCAAGTCCAGGCCAATCTTCTTCCCAGACTAGAAGATAGGATGGCGCCCCAGCATCTTCGTCGACCGGGAAATCCGCGAGATCTCCTTTGTAGACCGGGATACGGCGGGCAGCATAAAAGATGGCTCCATAGTCGTAGGCGCCGTGGTAGAAGTACAGAGGGGCATTTTTCACCGTCGAGCGGACACCGAGCATAAAGGGTTTATAGGTTCGCTCTTGCGCGAGCAAAGGATGAAATAAGGCTTTAGTAAAGTAGAGCGACGAGGACGTAGCCACCGTCAACGCCGCAAACACATACGTCCATTGACCATTGCGTAGTCCCCAGAAGTACCACCCAATCGCCAGGAACAGCATCAACAGCCAAATGAAAACTACCGGAAACTGTTGCTGCAGGCTTTCGGCTACGAGGGGAAGATTGGTCAGATCACGAGGATGGAGAAGAGGAGAGACCAAGTGGGCAAGGTCGATTCCCATTCCGTGGGCAACGAGCAAACAAACCGCGACGACGAGTCCGGCACAGAGGAGCAACGCCATTGCACAAGCGAGTTGTTTCACCAGCGGCGAGAAGCTTAACGACCCTTCAACCAGCTCCTGCCACCAGACGCCAAGTAAGATCGCAACGGCTGGATACAGCGGCAGGAGGTAGTTCGCTCGCTTGCCTGAAGCGAGCGAAAAAAACACCAAGCCCGAGCAGAACCAACCAGCAAGATACAGCAGCTTCTTCTCGCGCAGACGTGAGCAATAGAGAAAATATCCCAAAAGGGGAAAAAACAGACTCCACGGGATCATTCCCACGAAGAGTGTCAGCCCATAATAGTAGAAGGCACGATCGCGACTTGGCCCCCCATGTTCGATTTCAAAGAAGCGAAAAACATTCTCATCGAGCACCTGACGCTGGAAGAACGCCCAACCTCCTTGAACGGTTGCGAGGACATACCACGAGACTGCGATGAGAGACACAATCACGATTCCTTGAACAAGCCGCATACGCTTGACGAAGCTCAGCTCCTGCGTGAAATAAAGAAAGGTCAGGACAGTGAGAACGGGCAAAACGATACCGAGTGGGCCTTTCGCCAGCGTGGCCAGGCCAATACTGAGGTAAAAAAGATAAATGGTTCGTGGTTGTGTTGCTCGCTCTTGCCACAGGCGAAAAAAGGAAAACATGGCTACGGTCAAAAAGAAGGTCAGCACCATATCGCTGCGGGCATAGACGGCCCACCGCATCCATTGTGGCGAGGTAGCGAGGATGAGGGCAGAGAAAAGCCCGACTCGCCAGTTCCACAGTCGGCGGGCAAAGAAAAAGGTCAGAAGAACGGTACCGGTAGCGAAAAACGCCGAAGGTGAGCGCACCGCGAACTCATTGACTTTGCCACTAATCAGCGAGATCAGTGTTCCGCACCAGTGGAAGAGAGGTGGCTTACGCGGCAATTCCGTTCCGTTGCGCATGGGCAAGATCCAACTGCCACCATTGGCCATTTCCCAGACTACGAGCGCTTCTTTCGATTCTTCGTAGTTGTAGAAAGGAATATTGCCCAGCTCCCAAAAATAGAGGAGGAAACAGAGGAGGAGGAGACCAATAACGGTCTGTCGAGTTCGCTGCGACTCATGCATGCAGCACCTGAGGCATCAGCACAGGCACTATCTGCTCATTTCCACCCTGTCAAACCCCCAAGCGTTGACAGCGAGTGCAGGGTAAGATAGGGCGAGTGGGCCAGAAGAACTCGGACATGCTTTCTCCGCTCCTGGATGAAGCTCTCCCTAGCAACAAAAGCATACTATGCGTGCACCGGCAGTGTTGCTGAACGTTGTCTTCGCCTGCGCCATTGGCGGCGGAATTGGCTATACCGTAGCAGATAAAATGAAACGAGCGGAGATAGTTGGCCTGCAGCAGGAACGCGACATGGGACTCATTCGGGAGCAAGAACTCCGCGCCCAGTTGCAAGAAGCCTTAGCCGCACGTGCCGCCTTGGCGCAAGAATCACAGCAGTTGCAAGCGGATCTCACTGCACGTCTGCGCCGTCTGGAGGAAGTAGCTGCAAAGCTTATTCCGCCGAAAGAATCGCCTGCACCTGAAACGAGGGCAGCGGACACGCAAGACCAACCAACCAATGGAGACAGCCAGGGCCGTCAAGAATGACCAGTCACTTCGATTCCCGGCGTCGCAGCAAACGGTATTCTGACAGAACCCGATCAACCCGCTCCTGTTCCGAGGTATACCGTTTGAGGCCGAGGAAGAATTTCACCAATTCATCTTCACTTGCTTCTTCCGTTGGTTGTAGCACCTTAAGCAGCTCATCGACTAAGCTCGGAAATTTTTCGCTGGGGATGTAGTAATGCGCCCAGCCGAACTCGCAATGGCGGTGGAGGATTTTTGCTATTGTTTTTTCCAGGCTCTCCCGTCCGGCCATGAACGCTCGCCCTCCTTGCAACTCGTTACGCGTCGCTACCTTAGTGTCTCCGCTCCTATGAGTCAAGGGAAAGCCCCCCTTCCCTCTTTCCCAGACTTTTGCCACAACCACCGCCGATGAAAAACACTCTTAAGTCGCCCAGACGATTTGCTCACCCCTCGACTATTCGCTCTTTACAACGGCGGCTCATCTCCTGGTATCGGCAGCACGGACGCGATTTACCATGGCGTCGTACCCGTGACCCGTATGCCATTCTGGTGTCTGAAGTCATGTTACAACAAACCCAAGTACAGAGGGCTATGCTGTACTATGAAAAATTCTTACAGCAGTATCCTACGGTGGAAGACCTTGCTCGTGCTGATGAACCAGCGGTGCGGGAGACCTGGGAAGGGCTCGGCTATTATGCACGGGCGCGCAATCTTCAACGCGCCAGTCAAAAAATCATTGAAGAACACCAGGGCCGTTTCCCCACTAGCCCCGAAGCACTAGAGGCCCTTCCTGGGATCGGCCCCTACACAGCCGGCGCAGTCGCGAGCTTCGCCTTCCATAAAGACGCGGCGATCCTTGATACCAACGCGGCCCGTGTCTTGACTCGCTTTTTTGCCTTTCCCCCTCATCGCCAAACGTCGCGCTTTTTATGGGAAGTCGCGCGTCGAGTAACCCCTACAGGCAAAGCCTATCTGTTCAATCAGGCCATCATGGACGTCGGCGCAACTCTTTGTGTCGCACGCACTCCGCGTTGTTCCCTCTGTCCGCTACGTCCAGTGTGCCGAAGCGCACAGGGAAAGCGACTCCAGCAGATGTAGGGGCACGGCGTGCCGTGCCCCTACGAAAAGTTTCGCAGGCTGGAATGAGTAGAACGAATTCCAGCGATGGGTTCGCCTGGCTCACCCCAGCCTACAGGACTAATTTTCATGGCCGTGCTTTTGATCTTGCGCGTATTTACCCTGATCTTGATGTACAATGGCAGGGGTGGTGCAAAAACCGCGCATTTTCCCGATAACAGTAGCAGAGGGGGTACAGTATGGAAAAGAAAGCACGCCGGCCCAAAAAGGAAGAGTATCGCATGCGCACGCAGCTCATTCACGGGATCTCCAACAGCGCGCGTTGGGATTATGACCATCATGTCGTCCCACCCATTTCTGCCTCGACCGCTTTTCGCCTTACTTCCGCTTACCGCGGAGCCCGTGGATTTGCCGCGTTTGCCAATGACGCGACCAGCATCACCTCGCAGGTTCCCATCTATATTTATGACCGCCTTGATGAACCGACTCGTGGCATGTTGGAAGATGCCCTGGCGCATGCCGAGAATGGCGAGTCCGCGGTCAGTTTTGCTACCGGTATGGCCGCCATTAGCGCAGCCCTAGGCGTCACCGTCCAGAGTGGACAGGAAATCGTCGCCCACCGCGTCGTTTATGGTTGCACGTATAGCCTCTTAACCAACTGGCTGCCGCGCTATCAGATTACCACTCGCTTTGTTGATTTGACCGACGAGCAGGCTTTGCGCACGGCTTTGAACGAACGCACCCGGGTGATTTACTTTGAGACACCGGTCAACCCAACCATGCAACTCATTGACATCGCCGCAGTGCGCCGAATCGCCGACGAAGCCGCCCAAGGACAACGCGAAGCGATTCGTTTGATTGTCGATAATACCTTCGCCACTCCCTATTGCCAGCGCCCCTTAGACCACGGCGCGCATATCGTCGTTCATAGTCTGACTAAAGATATTGGTGGATTTGGCACCGACATGGGTGGAGTTGTGATTGCTCCGCAGGACTTACGCAACCCCTTGCTTATTTACCGTAAGGATTTCGGTGGCGTCCTCTCGTCCAAGAGCGCATGGGCCTTTTTGGTGTATGGTTTGCCTACCCTCGCCACACGGATGGTCAATCAACAGAAGAGCGCATTGAAAGTTGCCCAGTTCTTGCAGCAACATCCCCTCATCAAAAAGGTCGCATACCCTGGACTGGAGAATTTCCCCCAAAGACAACTAGCAGTAGAGCAAATGACCGACTACCGTGGCAAGTTCGCGCCGGGCTCGATGCTCACCTTTACGTTGCAAGATCCGAGTGGAGATAATCGCGTTGCCGAGGCATTTATCGACTACATCGCCGAGCATGCCTATTCGATTACGCTGGCAGTGAGTCTGGGGCAGATCAAAACTCTGATCGAGAACCCTTATTCGATGACCCATGCGGCTCTTCCTGCGGCCGAGAAACTGGCTCGTGGAGTTGAGCCTGGCGCGTTACGGCTGTCGTTGGGCCTGGAGGACTGGCAAGACATCATCGAAGACCTCAACCGCGCGCTCGATGCAGTAGCGGGCCTGTGTACGGCAAAACCTCCGTCACCTGTGGCAGCGATAAGATAAAGGCGGTAACACGAGCAAGCGAGAAAGGGCACGGCAGCGCCGTGCCCCCACAACCCCTGTAACGATGTCGATGGTCAATGTCCCAGGTAGGGGCGCAGCACTGGTAATAGCGTGTCTACGCTAAATCTGTGTGTAGCAGACAAGGGAAACTCGTCCGTGCTTCGACTCCCCCTTCGCCCCGCTCAGGACAGGCTACCCTGCGCAGGCGGTTTGCAGTTGTCTGCGCCTTTTGCTGTAGGGGCAATCCTTGTGATTGCCCAGTGAGTGGGGCAAGGCGAAAATAAAATATGCCCCTACATCTTGAGCCCTTTGACCTCATCCGAGTGAAAACCGCAGTAACGTACACTTTTATGATACACGCGTCGGATGTCGGCGCGCAGTATACGCTCGACGAGTGCTGTACTATTACCGTTGCTGTCTTAGTTCCTTCACCACCGCTTCAATGGCGGCTACTCGTTCCTGGAGTTGCGCATTCTCGGCTCTCAGAGCGTGGTTCTCTTGCGCCTGTTCGATTGCATAGAGGGTGAGTTCTTCCACCTTCTTCAATAACTGCATCTGTAATGCACTCAGATTCACCCCCTGCTCCCTGATCTCCTGCGCTGACGGAATATCTGGCAGATGTTTCTCTCGGGTGATGTACGCTTGTAACTCCGGGAGCGGGCGCAGTTGGTAGTTGGGCTCAAACACAGAGTCAGGGACGTTGAGGGTCGTACCGTTGGAAAGGAAACTGCCATTGGCGCGAATGTTCCCCTGTACCTCCAATGCTTGGCTGGGGTTGAGCGTGCCAATGCCGACTCGCCCGAGATTCGTGATAATCAGGCGTTGCTGATTGGCGGTGGCAAAGCGTAGGGAGGGATTGGGGGCGACCGCTCCGGGGGCCGGGCGCACGTTGAAGAAGCCCGAGCCGAGCCCAAAGGAGTTGCCCGAGTAGCCGAAGTTCAAGGCCGTGCCATTGGCGGTGGGATCAGGGCCGATGCCGTTGAAGACATCCTTATTGGCCTCCCCGAAGATATGCAGGTTGCCTTGGGGGCTGAGTGTCTTGAGCCCGATGTTGCCGTTGGGAGCGATGACAAAGCTCCTGCTTGGGGCGTTGGCGAAGAAGAAGACGATGTCGTGGTCGCCGCTACCGGTGATGTCAGTGAAGGAGAGGCTGTCATCGTTAGCGTTGATTTCCCACCTATGGACGACACCGTTGGCATCGGGGTCATCAGTGTCGGTGAGCCAGATGTTGCCGCGAGTGGTGCGAATGTCGAGATCAGCTGTGGGGGTGGTCGTGCCGATGCCGACCCTGCCTATACTGCGCTCAATGAACACACGGTCGTTGGCCAGATGGAGGTCGCCGTTGGCATCGATAACCAAGGAGTCAGTATTGTTGTTCGAAGAAAATACTTCAACAACGAGGTTGTTGTTCACGAGGTCGATGAGGCCCCACCCGCCGCTGTTCCCACCAAGGCGCCACTCAATCCCAGCCACGTCCGTATCATCAAAATTAATAATTGGGAATGTACTACTGACCGTCACATCAGCGGCGTAGGCAGGCGAGATCAGCACACTCATGATCCGCGTCAGCACTTGCCCTCCAACGCCAGTCAGCCACGACCTCAGTCTGGAGATCTCACCTTGACTTCTTGGCTCCGGTGGGACGATCTGCCCACCCTGTACCTCGAACATCCCTGTCGCCCGCTCACTCGTGAACTCACTCTCTTCCCTTCCAGGCCGCGCCTGCACGCCTTCGGGGTTTTGGCTGAGCACAAACACTTCATAACGATAGTGCCCATCCATTGCTCCAGTACTAGGGCTCCAAATTACTGGTTCCCCCCGCGACTCGACATTGACCACCAACTCACTCTCCGGATTCATCACTCGCACCGTCATGGAGACTAACTGCGGGACGGTGCCCACCTGAATGAGTAAAGCCGTAGGCGTCAGGTGTACCTGCACGGCCGGCGTATCAAGGGCCAAGCTCGTGGTTGCAGAGATAGGAGCCAGGACAAACGCTAGGAGGGCGAGGGCCCTCGTGCGGGTGCACCGATTGATCATACAGCACCTCCGGTGAAGGAAGAGGGAAAACATCGCTAGCCACCCCGCCAGGGGAAGCGCCGCGCAGCCTCACTCTCCGAGCGGGGGCGAGCGTCTTCTTATAGGCAGATTCCACAGCCAATTACCAGCCTGTCGGGAAGGCCAGGATGGGGGGATAACTATCAGTTTCCCACTGCTCACCCCCTCCTTCATCCTCCCCCGTCGAGGGGGAGGAGAGAAAAAGTACGATCAAAGGGCTTAAGTTGGGACTGGTGGGCACCGCCGTGCCCCTACACGGAAAAGAGGCTTCACGCTTTGCTCAGCGCATCCCAAATCAACCATTGAGCACGTAGGGCGGAATAAGCGCAGCGTTTCCGGCGCAGCCCCTGCGGTCCTTATCAAGGTTGACGCATATACTCTCTGTATATACATTTGCCTTGTGATCACCCGAAACGAGGCGAAGCGTCGAGCTAATATCAAGAAACACGGGCTCGACTTCACCGAGGCCAAAGAGGTGTTCGCAGGGATAACGTTTCCCTATGAGGCGATCGCTTTCGGTACCACGAGCGCCGATTCGTCTCTCTTGGCTTACTGCGCGGCATCGTTGTTTCGATCGTACATACGGAAAGTGATAATGTTATCCGCCTCATCTCCATGCGAAAGGCAACCAAACATGAGCAAGAAATCTTCTTCGAGAACCTCGCAAACTAATTGGGCACGCTTACGGGCGATGCAGGACAGCGACATCCACGCGACCCAGGAGCATCCAGAGGCTGATCCGGCTCATCTCGTGCGTGGGATCGTACGGGTCGGTCTCAAACCAGTCCCCCGGAAGAAAGCGATTTCACTGAGGGTTGATGGCGACGTCCTTGAGTGGTTCCGTTCTCAGGGGACTGGTTGGCAAACACGGATGAACGCCGTGCTCAAGGCATTCAAGGATGCGTGGGAGGCCGAGACGAGAGGTGCCATAGCCATAGGGCGGAACAATCGAACGAGGCGTTCACGACGGGCGGCGCGGCGCAAACGCACTGCCGCTTAACTTGTGGGGATAGCGAAACTTAATGCTGGAATTCGTTGCCCTCATTCCAGCCTACGACACTAGCTGATAGCGGCGCGCAATCGTGTTCGGTAGGGCAGGATGCGCTTGCTGCCTCCGGCGGGCAGAGCCCACCCTACCTATATGAAAAGCTCCTGGTAAAGGCTAGAGAGCGGGGGGTCAATGAGGATTCAATTTGGGTGGAATGTGGATTCAATTTTGCGGCCACCTCGACATGCCGAATGAGTTTGACGTCGTGCCGCTTCTTTCGTATAGTTACGCTCCGTGGTCCAACCCTCTCAGCAGTCCCCCATAACCCGAGTGTGATCTGAGCGTGGAAGTCGTTGCCCTCATTCCGGCTCGCTACGGCTCGACCCGTTTTCCCGGGAAGCCTTTGGCCCTGCTTCGTGGTAAGCCGATGATTCAGCATGTCTACGAACAGACATGCCTGGTGCGCGGCCTGGCTCGCGTGATTGTCGCGACTGATGACGAACGCATTGCCGGAGCAGTACGGAGTATTGGTGGAGAAGTTGCCATGACACGGGCCGACCATCCCACCGGCACTGACCGCCTCGCTGAAGTTGCGCAGAGACTCAGCGCCGACGTGATCGTCAACGTGCAAGGAGATCTGCCGTTTTTTCCGCCGTCGATGGTCGAGGATGCAATGACGGCACTGGCCCGGGCATCATCTGCAGTCATGTCTACCGTTAAAACCCCTATCTATGATTTGCCGGAATGGCAGAATATAAATGTGGTGAAAGTCGTCACCGACCATGAGGGGTATGCATTGTATTTTTCCCGGAGTTCGATTCCCTATGTCCGAGATCACATACCGACTTCAAACCATCAGCTTCTTGGTTACCGCCACATCGGCCTCTACGTCTATCGGCGCGATTTTTTATTTACCTTTACTCGTCTCCCGCGTACGGCGCTGGAACAACTCGAACAACTCGAACAATTGCGTGCCCTGGAGTGGGGCTACCGGATCATCGTAAGCGAGACTGAACGGCCAACGGTCGAGGTTGACACACCGGAGGATCTCCGGCGGGCAGAGGAGGCAATCGCATGAATACTGCTACCAGAGACGGACGCAAGACGAAATTTATTTTCATCACTGGTGGAGTGGTCTCGTCCCTCGGCAAAGGCATCGCGGCGGCTTCGATCGGCGGATTATTGGAAAGTCGCGGTCTGAAGGTGACGCTGCTAAAGATGGATCCCTACATCAACGTTGATCCAGGAACGATGAACCCGTTTCAACACGGTGAGGTCTATGTCACCGATGACGGCGCCGAAACCGATCTCGACCTCGGTCACTACGAGCGTTACGTCTCCACTCCGATGGGGCGAAAAAACAGTTTCACCACCGGCCAGGTCTACGACGCGGTCATTTCGCGTGAGCGCCGCGGCGATTACCTCGGCGGCACAGTACAAGTGATTCCTCATATTACCGATGAAATCAAACAGCGCATCCTCGCCGCAGCTACCGGATTCGATGTCGCCATTTGTGAGATCGGGGGAACGGTCGGTGACATCGAAAGCCTCCCGTTCCTCGAGGCGATCCGTCAGTTCCGCTGGGACTGGGGGCGAGAACACGTCCTCTATATCCACCTCACCCTGGTGCCGTTCATCTCCGCCGCTGGCGAACTCAAGACCAAGCCGACCCAGCATAGTGTCAAAGAATTAACCAGCTTAGGCATCCAGCCTGATCTTTTGCTGTGCCGGACCGATCGTTACCTCGATACTAAAGTCAAAGCCAAGATCGCCCATTTCTGTAACGTTGATGAGAACGCTGTTATCACCGCCAAAGATGTTGAGTGTATCTATGAAGTGCCGCTGGTGTTTCATCAAGAAGGACTCGATGAACGCATCGCGGAAAAGCTCAATATGTGGACTGGTGGACCCAACCTTAGCAAGTGGGAGCGTATCGTTCACATCTTTAAGAATCCTCGCGATCGAGTCCGTATCGCCATGGTCGGGAAATATGTCAACCTGATCGATTCCTACAAAAGTTTGAATGAAGCCCTTATTCATGGCGGGTTTGCTAACGAGTGCCGGATCGAGATCGAGCACATCGATTCTGAACAGCTTGAAAGCGGGGTCCTGCCAGAGGCGGTACGTCGTGCTGACGGCCTCTTAGTTCCTATGGGATTTGGCCAACGTGGCACTGAGGGAAAGATCTCTGCAGTTCGCTACGCCCGTGAGGAAGGCGTGCCTTTCTTTGGTATTTGCTTTGGCATGCAAATGGCGGTGATCGAGTTCGGCCGTCATGTTTGTGGCCTCACCAACGCCAATTCCACCGAAGTCGACGAACATACCCCGCATCCGGTTATCGCCTTAATGGACCAGCAGAGAAGTGTCGTCCAGAAAGGCGGTACTATGCGGCTTGGCGCCTATCCGTGCGTGCTGCAGGACGGGAGTATTGCCGCCAAGCTCTACAGCAAGAAGAGAATCTCTGAACGTCACCGCCATCGCTATGAATTCAATAACGACTATCGCGAGCAGTTTGCGGCCAAGGGCATGATCTTTAGCGGCTTATCCCCGGATGGAGGACTGGTAGAAATCGTCGAGATACGCAACCACCCGTGGTTCGTGGGAGTGCAATTTCATCCCGAATTGAAGTCTCGCCCATTTGATTGTCATCCGTTATTCAAAGGATTTGTCCGTGCCGCCCTACAACGGCGGTTGGGTGAGTATGAGAATCCCTTATTACGCGCGAGCGGAACCGAACGCTATGCGAGCGGGGTTGAGCATTAATGGTTCGTGAGGTTTTCCCGAGCGCGGTCCGGATTGGCTCGCTGGTGTGCGGGGAAGGTCGCCCCTTTGTCTTGATTGCCGGCCCGTGTGTCGTAGAAAGCCGCGAGTCTGCCTTGTATCACGCCGAAGCCTTACAAAGGTTGACCAATCGGCTCGGTATTCCCTTCATCTATAAATCGTCATACGACAAGGCTAATCGAACTTCCATTAATTCGTTTCGCGGTTTAGGCATCGAAGAAGGACTGGCAGTCTTAGCTGAAGTGAAACGCGTAACCGGCGTTCCGGTGCTGACCGATGTCCACAGCCCTGAAGAGGTCAGGCTGGCCGCGGAAGTAGTTGACGTGGTACAAATCCCAGCTTTTCTTTGTCGCCAAACTGATCTTCTGTTGGCAGCCGGAAACAGTGGGCGGGTCGTCAACATCAAAAAAGGGCAGTTCCTCGCACCGTGGGACGTATCCCATGCCGCGGCAAAAGTCGCCTCTACTGGCAACCGCCGGATTCTCTTGACCGAACGTGGGGCCACGTTCGGCTATAACAACCTTGTCTCAGACTTTCGTGCCTTACCCATCATGGCGGGCACGGGATATCCAGTCGTCTATGATGCGACCCATAGTGTGCAGTTACCGAGTGGACAAGGGAGCAGCTCGGGAGGCCAACGTGAGTTCATCGCGCCGCTGGCGCGCGCCGCGGTTGCAGTGGGAACGGATGGGCTCTTTATGGAAGTCCATCAGGAACCGGAACGCGCGCTGAGTGATAGTGCTACCGCCTTTCCCTTGGCCCAACTCGAATCGCTCCTTCGCGTTTTACAGACGCTCGATGTTACGGTGAAATCTGCGGAGTAAGAATCGCCACGCTTCTTGGCTCGAAGAGGGCACGAGGCGCGCGGCGGTGCTTTTTTCGGACCGTAGAGACGCCCCGGCGGGGCGTCTCTACATTGGTTGCTGAAAAATAACGCACCTTAGGCTCTCCCAGAGTGTTTGTACACCCGAAAACGGACTACCCGTCGTTGCGTAAGGCAACACAGGTAAGATATCTTGTTCGAAGGGTGGGAAAAGTACATGAGCCGAAGGCAAGTACGTTTCGTTGTGGCGGTGGTGGTGGCCTTACTTTTAACAACAGTTGGCTACCGTCTGAGCGTTAGTCTGTGGGCACAGCGGGTAGCTGACGAAGAAATCCAGAAGCTAATGGCGGACCTTTCTCCGACTGTGGAGCAGCGGATGAAGAATTTTCATCGCTTTAAGGTGAACAACGGGAAAAAAGTTTGGGAAATTGCTGCTCAACAAGCACGTTACTTAAAAGACCGTAATGAGGTATTGGTTGATGCTCCCGAGTTCTCGCTCTATCAGAAAGATGGAGGAGTGATTGCCCTCCGCAGTCGAGAAGCACGAATTCACCTAGGAGTAAATGAGCAAGACGTGATAAAGGTGGAGCTCAAGGGTGATCTGGAAATGCAAATCGGCGACCTCTCGATAAAAACGCAGGAAGCGGTATTTAAGAACGAGCAAAATACCATCTCTTCTTCGGGGGCGGTGCAAATTAGTGGACCGGGACTGGAAGTCGAAGGCCAGGGTTATGTCGTTGATGTGACGAGCAAGCGCCTCACTTTGGACGCAGATGTTCAGACTACAATGACCAGGAGAAAGGGATGATAAAACTGCGGTCGGGGACATGGATGGCGGTTTTGCCGCTTGCCACTTTTCTCTGGGCTTCGCCTTCACGGGTGACAGGAGAAGAACAAGCTCCAACAGCGGGGCAATCGGTAAAGAAAACTAATCCCTTCAGTGACCTTTCCCTTACCTCCGGACAAGGACCAATTAATATTCGCTCGCATAAGCTAGAGTTCTTCTACAACGAGAAGCGAGTCGTATATCGTGGAGAAATCGTCGCAACGAGAGGAGATGGAACGCTCAAGAGTGACGAACTGACCGTCACCTATGAAGACTCACCTGCAGCAAAAGCTGCGGTCCAGCCTGCTGCTCAGACTGACTCGACTAGTGGAATTCCCGGTGGCCAACGCATCAAAGAAGCCGTTGCCGAAGGAAACGTCGAGATCACCTCGACTGACCGTCGCGCCACCTGCAAGAAAGCGGTATTTAATGAGATCGCACGAACGGTTGTCTTAAGTGGAGATGTGGTACTGCGACAAAGTGATAACGAGGTGAGGGGCCAAACGGTTACGGTGTACTTAGACGAGGGACGCACGGTTGTTGAACGCGGCTCTGAATCAGAGGTCTCCATGAAGATCAACCAAACAAAACAGGAAAAAAATAAAAAAGAATCAGAAAATGGTAAAAAGGGAGGCCAAACTCCGTGAGTGTAAGACACGTGCTGCGCGGAGAAAACTTATGCAAGACCTATGGCAAACGCCCGGTCCTCCGCAACGTGACGATTGAGGTCAGGGGAGGAGAGGTCGTCGGACTCCTGGGGCCAAATGGCGCAGGAAAGACGACCACGTTTTCTATCATTGTTGGGATCATCCGTCCCAACCAAGGAACCGTCCGCTATAATGATGAAGACATTACCGATCTGCCTATGTACCAACGTGCACGTAAAGGGGTGACCTACTTGCCGCAAGAACCGTCGGTCTTCCGCAAGCTTACGGTTGAAGAAAATGTTATGGCGATCCTCGAAACCCTCCCACTGAGTGCGGCCGAACGTCAGACACGGCTTACGCAACTCTTAGGGGAGTTGCATATCAGCCATCTAGCCACTCATCGGGCAGAGACCCTTTCTGGGGGAGAGCGCCGCCGAGTCGAGATCACCCGCGCATTAGTGATGTCCCCCTCCTTCATGCTCCTCGATGAGCCCTTCGCGGGGATTGATCCTTTGTCGGTGAATGACATTCAAGAAATCATTCTGCAACTCCGGACTCGCGGGATCGGTATCTTAGTTACGGACCATAATGCCCAAGAAACTTTACGAATCTGTGATCGGGCATATCTGCTTACGGACGGAAGCGTCTTCCAAGAAGGGACGCCCACAGATCTGGCTGAAAGCGACCGCGCCCGACAAGCGTATCTGGGTAAGCGCTTTAGTCTGTAAGCTGAGGTCGAGACTGCATGGCATTAGAAGCACGACTCCAACAGAAGCTCACGCAAAAGCTGGTCATGACGCCGCAATTGCGTCAGGCGATCAAAATCCTCCAGCTCCAGCGTGAAGAACTTGATACGCTCATCGACGAAGAGCTGGCCGAGAATCCCGTGCTCGAACGCACTGAAGAGGAAGAACCTCTTCCAGAAGAGCCGCCAATGGTCGGAGAAACACCGGTCACGGTTGAGACGACGGCGCAAGAAGAAATCAATTGGCAGACGTATCTCGACAGCTACAACGAGGAAGCACCGTCACTCCCGGCAACCGGCAGTGACGAAGAGGATGAAGAACGCCAACGCACTCTAGAAAACATGCTCACCCGGGCCGAGTCTCTGGCTGAGCACCTCTCTGATCAATTACGGTTCAAAGAACTGACCCCAGAAGAAGAACGCATCGCTTCGGTCATTATCGGAAACCTCGATGTGGCTGGCTATCTCCAAGTACCACTGGAAGAACTCGCGGCAAGCGCCGCCGTGAGCGTCGGGTTGGCAGCCTACGTGCTCCAGCTTATCCAGGCCTGTGATCCTCCAGGAGTCGGCGCACGCGACCTGCGCGAGTGTCTTCTCCTCCAGCTTCGCGCCCAAGCCGTGGAAGATCTCTCTCCCGAGGATCCCATCCTGGCGCTCGCCATTCGCATCGTGCAGGATCACTTACCCGCTCTCGAGGGAAGACGTTTCGATAGACTCGCTAAAGATCTCGGCGTGACGGCTGAAGACATTGCCCAGGCAGTCAAAGTCATTTCTGCGCTGGAGCCAAAGCCGGGCCGGAACTTTGGCGAAGGAGAGGTCCGTTACGTCACTCCTGACGTTCATGTGCATAAAGTCAGTGACGAGTACATGGTGACGCTCAATGAAGAGGGACTCCCGCGACTGAAAGTCAGCCCTTCCTACCGTCGCTTGCTGGCAGAGGGAGGAGATGCGAAGGATTATATCCAAGATAAACTCCGTTCCGCTGCCTGGTTGATTAAAAGTATTCAACAACGTCAGCGCACCCTCCTGCTGGTCGCGCAGAGTATCGTGAAGTTTCAGCAAGACTTTCTGACTTACGGAGTTTTGCAGATGCGCCCCTTGGTGCTTCGCGATGTGGCAGACGATGTCGGCATCCACGAGTCAACCGTGAGCCGCGCGATCGCGAACAAATATATCGCCACCCCGCGTGGTATCTATTCAATGAAGAAGTTCTTTACCACTGGCTTGAAAGGCCACCAAGGTCAAGACGTCGCCGCCGAAAGTGTGAAGGAACGGATTCGCGAGTTGATCGCTAATGAGGACGCGGCTCGTCCGTTGAGCGACGAAGACATTGCCAAGATGCTGTCGCAGGGCAATGTAACAATCGCACGTCGTACGGTTGCCAAATATCGCGAAAGCATGAATATACTTCCTTCGGCAAAGCGCAAACAAGGCCATTAACGTCGCCAAGTACGCGGGCGCATCCCAGTGAGGGGAAAGGACCCTCCCTATGCGTGTGGTTGATATTCTGGCAGAAGATCTCATTATTCCCCAACTCCACAGCACCACAAAAACTGAGGTGCTGCACGAGCTCGCCCAATATCTGGCAAGCCAACGACCCATAGCAATTCAAGCAGAAAAACTGGTAACGGTCCTGCTCGACCGGGAACGCTTAGGGACCACTGCCATTGGGGAAGGAATTGCCATTCCTCATGGCAAGCTGCCTGGGCTTAAGGCGGTCATCGCGGTCTTTGGTCGCAGCCTGCAGGGCATCGATTGCCATTCCTTAGATGGGCTCCCCACCAAGCTGTTTTTTCTGCTCGTGGCACCGGAGGAGTCTGCTGGCGTTCATCTCAAAGCTTTGGCACGAGTGTCGCGTTTACTTAAAGATCGAACCTTTCGGGAGCGGCTGCTGCAAAGCCAGGGCCGTGCCGAGCTGTATCAGGTGATTTGTGAAGAAGACGCCAGACTCTGAGCATCCTCCCCAGGAAGTCATGGCAGGACCAATGCAGGTCGTGATCGTCACTGGTCTCTCAGGATCAGGAAAAAGCACGGCTATTCATGTCCTCGAAGATTTAGGGTTTTATTGCATCGATAATTTGCCGGTTGCACTCATTCCTCGCTTTCTCGAGCTCTGCGCGAGTAGCGAAGAGCCGATCACTCGTGTCGCTCTTGGCATCGACCAACGCGAACGGGTCTTTCTTCGCACTTACCCTGATGTACTCGCCGAGCTCCGTCGACGCGGTCAACGGGTCAATATCCTGTACTTGGAAGCGGCGGACAATGTATTGCTCCGTCGTTTCAGCGAGACGCGGCGCCCGCATCCTGCCGCCGGCAGTGGAGGGGTTGCCGAGGGCATCCAGATTGAACGGGAGCGGCTGGCCGGCCTGCGCGAGCTGGCAGATCAAATCATCGATACCTCAACCTATACCGTTCATGAACTGCGCGAGAAGTTACGACAAATTCTTGCCAATTCACAACCACAAGCGACACTCCTCATCACCGTTGAATCTTTTGGCTACAAGTATGGTATCCCGGGCGATGCAGATATGATGTTTGATGTTCGCTTCTTAACCAATCCATTTTTTCTCGAAGAACTCCGACCCAAAACCGGGCTGGAAGCCGAAGTTGCTGCCTACGTCCTCCAGCGACCTGAAGCTGAACTGTTCCTTGCTCAGGTGAGCAGTCTGCTCGAATCCACCCTCCCCCTCTACATTCGTGAGGGAAAAAGCTACCTGACCCTCGCTATTGGTTGTACTGGAGGTCGGCATCGTTCTGTCGTCATCGCCGAGGAACTCAGGCGCCGCCTGAGTTCTTGGGGCTATACTATCCATGTCCATCACCGCGATTTGCAACGCTAGTTTCGCTTGTATGTCTATGTCAGACGGTCCAAAGGCACAGGGACAACTCACCCTTACCAATATTCAAGGGTTGCATGCTCGCGCCGCAGCCGTCTTCGTCCGGGCACTGAGCGGATTGCGTGCGGAAGTCACTGTGAGTTGGCAAGATCGAACGGTGAACGGCCGCAGCATGTTAGAGTTGATGACCTTGGGGGCGCCGCGCGGAAGCATTCTCAGTATCGCGGTCAGCGGCGTCGATGCGGAGGCAGCTCTCGCAGCACTGACTAAGGTCGTCGAGAATCGGTTCTACGAAGAGTAGCACATTTGCCCCTTGACGCTGCTCCGGCTATCCTATTACATGCGCCTGCTCCCCGGACGGGAGGAGAGTCAAACGAAGGAGACGAGTGTATGCCGGCAAAAGATTTCCTTTTCACCTCGGAGTCAGTCTCCGAGGGCCATCCCGACAAAATGTGTGACCAGATCTCCGATGGCATTCTGGATGCCCTACTGACACAAGATTCAGAGAGCCGGGTCGCCTGCGAAACTCTAGCAAAAACCGGTATGGTCGTCATTGCCGGTGAGATCACTACTCGTGCGAATATTAACTATACCGACGTCACCCGCGCCGTCGTTCAGGAGATCGGCTACACCAGCTCTGAGCTCGGGTTCGACGCCGGAACGTGTTCGGTGCTCACCGCCATCGGCCAGCAGTCCCCGGACATCTCCCAGGGCGTTACCGAAGGAGAAGGACTGCACAAGGAACAGGGCGCCGGCGACCAAGGCATGATGTTTGGATTCGCGTGCGACGAGACCAAAGAATTCATGCCGTTTCCGATCTATACGGCTCACCGTTTGATGGAAGAACTGACGCGGGCGCGGAAAAGCGGGCAGCTCCCGTTTCTCCGTCCAGATGCCAAATCGCAAGTGACCGTCCATTACCGTGACGGGAGACCAGCGCGAGCAGATACGGTGTTGATCTCAGCCCAGCACCATCCCGACGTGGCGTACAACACGATCAAAGAAGCGGTGGTCGAGGATATCATTAAACGCGTGGTGCCAAAAGAATTTCTTGACAACAAAACGGTCTTCCTGGTGAATCCCACCGGCCGCTTTGTTCATGGCGGGCCGTTTGCGGATTGTGGGTTGACCGGGCGCAAGATTATTGTTGACACGTACGGCGGTTATGGTCGTCATGGCGGTGGGGCTTTTTCTGGCAAAGACCCCTCAAAGGTCGATCGCTCAGCTGCTTATATGGCCCGCTATATCGCCAAAAATATCGTCGCCGCTGGGTTAGCCAAGCGTTGCGAAGTCCAGATTGCCTACGCAATTGGGATGGCCGAGCCAGTCTCTGTTCTCGTCGACACCTTTGGCACGGGAGTCTTACCAGACGAGCGGATCTCAAAGCTCGTGCGCGAACAGTTTGATCTGCGCCCGGCAGAGATCATCAAGGCTCTGAGACTCAAGCGCCCGATTTATAAACCTACGGCAGCGTATGGACATTTCGGGCGTCAATCCAATGGCGACCTTTTCACTTGGGAACAGACGGATCGGGTCGATGCGCTTAAGCGCGCTGCCAGTTTAGCCTAAGGAAATGAGGAAATAATCAGCTATGGGATCCCTTAAAGGAGATGTGAAAGACTTTCGCCTAGCCACAAGTGGGAAAAAGCGTGTTGACTGGGCTGAACAACATATGCCCGTCCTCCGTCAAGTGCGCGATCGTTTTGCCCGCACCAAACCTTTGCGAGGCGTCCGCCTTTCTGCTTGTCTGCATGTGACCACCGAAACAGCCAATCTCATGCGGGCGCTTCAGGCAGGTGGGGCTGAGGTCATGCTGTGTGCCTCCAATCCTCTTTCGACGCAAGACGATACCGCCGCGTCTTTGGTCAAACATGATGGCATCCCGACGTTTGCCATTCGGGGAGAAAATCACAAGTCGTATTATCGTCATCTTCATCAAGTCTTAGCCCAGCAACCCACAGTCACGCTCGACGATGGCGCAGACCTGGTGTCGCTCTTACATACCGATTCTGCTTATGCCGAACAGGCAAACCGGATGCGGGCGAGTCTCGAGGAAACAACCACTGGGGTGATCCGACTCCGGGCAATGGCGCAGAAGGGCGACCTCAAGCTGCCGGTGGTCGCCGTCAATGATGCGGCGACAAAATACCTGTTCGATAATCGTTATGGCACTGGCCAATCAACTGTGGACGGCGTCCTCCGCGCCACCAGCATTTTGCTGGCGGGAAAAAATATTGTCGTCGCCGGGTATGGCTGGTGCGGCAAAGGTGTAGCCATGCGCGCCCGTGGCATGGGTGCGCAGGTCATTGTTACCGAAGTGGACCCAATTCGCGCGCTCGAAGCGGCCATGGACGGATTCCGGGTCATGCCTATGAGCGAAGCCGTCCGCGAGGGTGAGCTGTTTATTACTCTGACTGGCGATACTAGCGTGCTGCGCAAAGAGCACTTTCTCAAAATGAAAGACGGCGCGATCCTGTGTAACTCAGGGCATTTTGATGTCGAAATCGATGTCAAAGCCCTCACCAGCCTCGCCAAGACTGTCGACAAAGCAGTCCGTCCAAATGTCGATGCCTACCGCTTGCTGAATGGGCGTTCTCTCTATTTGATCGGAGAAGGACGTTTGGTAAACCTTGCCGCAGCCGAGGGACACCCCGCCGCAGTGATGGATATGAGTTTCGCCACCCAGGCACTCGCGGTCGAATGGGTCGTCAAGAACAAAAAGCCGCTCGATTCGCGTGTCCACCTCGTACCGAAAGAAGTAGAAGACCAAGTCGCCACCCTCAAGCTGAAAAGTATGGACATTTCTCTCGATCGACTTACGGCTGAGCAGAAACGCTATCTTGCCTCCTGGGAGTTTGGCACCTAGCTGTTCCGTCCACGAGAAGATGAGAAGCATGGGGTGAGGGGCTTGGAGGTATGTCGCGGTTATCCACTGCATCCTCTCTGCTCTTCACTTGCCGCTTGACAGCTTCTTTCCGCCGCATTCTTGGGCTTTGCCTTGCCCTGCTGGTGCTGAGCGCCTCTTATAGTACAGCTGAGAACTCCCCTCTCATCCGTAGTGTCCAATATATCTCCACGACAGATTCCATTCGGGTCATTGTCTCACTCTCCGCCGCGGTCCCGTATCAAATTGTCGCCGAGCCTGCTGATCCGCAGACAGCCTCGATCTCTTGTCTGCATATCAATTTCTCACCAGCCACATTGAGCCCAGCAGTCCGGGCCACGTTGAAAGCCGAAGCCGGAGTCCTGAGAGAAATCCACACCGGTCAGGTCTCGACGACAACGGTTCGCGTCTCGCTTGAGGTACAACAGTTAGGAACCTATCGAGCGACTGCTCTGCGTTATCCTGATCAAGTTGTTATCTACCTCACCAAAGAGACAGCGGAACGACAAGTTTCTCTTCCCCCAGCTTCTCCCTTGCCCGGCAACCCACCAGAGAATCCCTCTTCTGCCCGCCGTTATCGCATTATGCTTGACCCGGGGCATGGAGGTGCAGATCCAGGCGCAGAAGGTATCAATGGCCTAGAAGAAAAAACTGTGGTGTTGGCAATTAGTAAACGGCTGGCGAAAAAACTGAAAGAACGCCTGGCAGTTGAGGTGCTCTTCACCCGGACTGAGGATGTCTTTATTCCTCTGGAAGGACGAACGGCGCGAGCCAACGCGGCCAAAGCGGATCTTTTTATCTCGATCCATGCCAATGCCAGTGTCAATCCCGAGCTACAAGGCATAGAGACGTACTATCTCAACAATACCAACGACCGGGCGACGATTCGTTTGGCTAAGTTAGAAAATGGCAGGCGAGAAAAATCACGCTTACAACAGCGGGGGGCAGAGCTGGCTTTTATCCTGAGTGATCTGATTCAGACCGGAAAAGAAGACGCCTCCATCGCGCTCGCCCAGGCTTTACAAAAATCCCTTGTCAGCCGAGCCCGGACCCATTATGCTCAGGTACGCAATCTAGGGGTGAAGAGAGGGCCTTTCTACGTACTGGTTGGCGCGCATATGCCTTGCGTTTTGGTGGAAACCGCTTTTCTGACCCATCCTCGCGAAGGGAAGTATTTAGGTGCGGCGGCATATCAGGAAGCGCTCGCCGAAGGGCTCTTTCACGGCATCGCCCAGTTTCTCCGTACCGAATTGATGGCGAAAAACTTGTAACCGATCAAGTCGACATGAGCGGAAGCCTCACGTACAGCCACAGCTGTCAAGAATTGTAGAGGATGTTATAGTTCGAATTCTCCTCGACCTCCTCCAGTGCGTCGACTGTGTGTGGCGTTTACCATGAAAGAGGGCACCCATTTGAACGTTGCAGCCACCCCTGGCGAGATTCCTCTCCCACCCTTACCGCCGGCTGATCTCGATATTGAGGCCGATCCCCGCTTGAACTTGCGCTCGGTGAGCAAAGAGTATCATGCGCGGGTCCTCGAAGTACTGGCGAAACAGCACTCGGCTAGAGCGAGTGGAACGACGGTCGTGACCCTGTATACACGGCATATTGACCGGCTGATTACCTACCTCTTTGCCGCCGCCACTCAGCTCTACGCTCGCAGGAACCCCCGGCTGCATCAGCGTTGTACCGTTTTTGCCCAGGGAGGATACGGTCGCGGCGAGCTCAATCCCTATTCTGATATTGACCTCCTTTTCCTCTATCATTGGAAGATCTCTCCCTACGTAGAAACTGTCTGTGATACTCTGTACTACAGCCTTCTCGATGCCGGATTCGTAGTCGGGCATGCCGTCCGCAACCTTCGTGAGTGTGTCCGTCTCGCTAATCACGATCTACAAGTCAAAACGGCGCTGCTCGATTCTCGTTACCTCTGCGGAGACGAGCAACTCACACGCGAGTTTACCACCGCTTTGGAACGGGAGATCATGAGCAAAAATTCTGATCGCTTTTTCCAAGACAAAGCCCAGGAAAGTCAGGAACGGCATCAGCGCTACGGCGACTCGATTTATATGCTGGAGCCGCACCTCAAGGAGGGCAAGGGCGGATTGCGAGATCTCCACACGGCGGGGTGGCTCGCCAAAGTCAAGTTCAAAGTTCAAGACCTGCGCGAGCTTATTCCTAAAGGGGTTATGTCGGCTACTGCTCTCGCCGAAGTCGAAGAAGCACGGGATTTTCTCTGGTGGGTTCGCAATGGACTGCATTTGTCGGAACACGCCGAGCAAGACCTCTTAACCTTCGAGCGACAGGAAGCGCTCGCCCCCGCTTTTGGTTTTGCCGATGTCACCAGCTTCATGCACGAATATTATCGTCATGCGACGACCATCTGTACCTTCTCGCAAATGATGATTGAGCGCTGCTTAGCCACGCCGCGATTTTATGGTTTTATTGGTCGTCCACGCAGTCGAGAAATTCGCGATGGGGTCCGCATTCTCGATAAAACACTAGCAGTGACGAAGGCGGAGATCCTTACTCGCGATCCTCTCAATATGGTCACGGTGTTTCACGACGCACAGCGACACGGGGTGCGATTGGCCAACGATACCCGGCAACTGATCCGCGAGACCCTGCCGCAATTACCGGCGGAACTCAGCAACACGCCGGAGATACGTAACGCACTGTTCGCAATTCTCGCCTGGAAACAACGAGTGTTCCCCACCCTGAAGGAGATGCACGACCTCGGAGTGTTAGACTGGCTGCTGCCTGAGTTCGGCCGTTTGCACTGGCGTACCCAACGCGATCTCTACCACGTGTATACGGTTGATGAACATTCTTTACGCGGCGTTGCCGAACTCGAGCGACTACGGGATGGAGAGTATAAAGCCGACCATCCCTTGCTCACCCAGGTTATGCGGGAGGTCGATAAGAGAGAATTGTTATTTCTGTCTATCCTGTACCACGACGTCGGCAAAGGCTACGGCCACGATCATGATGAACGAGGGGCGGTAATGGTGCAGGACACGGCGGCGCGTTGGCACCTGCCGCCGGACGAGGCGTATGAGTGGCATTTCTTAGTGCAGCATCACCTGCGCATGTCTTCGGTGGCGCAGCGGCGCGACCTCTCTGATGATGCAGTGATTGCCGAGTTTGCCCGCCTGGTGGCAACGCCCGCGCTGCTGAAGAAACTCTACTTGCTGACGTTTGCCGATATGAAAGCGGTCGGCCCCAAGGTGTGGAATCCCTGGAAGGGAGGACTCCTCGACGAGTTATACCTGCGTACCTTGGAGCGGTTAGAAACTGGCGAACCGATAGAGGAAAATCGCCAAGCTCGCCTCCAGCGGCGCAAAGAACGGTTTACGCAAATCTTGGGATCGCTCGCCCCATCCGAGGCGGTTGCCGCGTTCCTATCCTCGATGCCGGAAAACTATTTACTCTCCACCCCGGAAGAAGCCGTGCCGCGCCATTTTCAACTCCTCACTCGTTTCATGCAACGAAACGGGTCCGCCGAGGATGATCCCTACCGCACAGACTTGCTGCATTTTCCCGAACGAGAGTACAGCGAGTTTACCGTTGTTACTCGCGACCGGCCTGGGTTGTTCGCTATGCTGACCGGCGTCTTAGCCTCCGCCGGACTCAACATCGGCGCCGCGCGGATCACTACCAGTCGCGACGGGGTCGCGCTCGACGTATTCCAGCTCTCTCATCTTGACCGGGAAGATGTGATCAGGGATGCCGATACCTGGACACATATCTACGCGCGGCTGGGGGAAGTGCTCAGCGGCAAGCGCACCCTTGAGGATTTGCTGCGGATTACCCGCGCTCCCTCTTTCTTCAATCGGCAGCACTCCCGCTACGCAACCGAGGTCACGGTCGATAACAGCGGCTCTCCACACTACACCGTGATCGACATCACTGCTCCCGACCGCATGGGCTTCCTCTTTACCGTCACCCATGCGCTCTTCGAGCTTGGTCTAGAAATTCACCTGGCGAAGATTACCACTAATGTCGATCACGTACTCGACGTGTTCTACGTGACCGAGCGCAATGGCGCTAAGGTCGTCGATCCCGAGCAGGTGGAGGAAAAACTTCGCCAGCGGCTGCTTAGCGTAAACCGAGCGGCCTGACGCCAGGCAGATCATGGCACGGTCGCTTCCTTCCTTGCAGGATGCGCAGATCGACGCGTTTCTCGCCCACCTCACGGTAGAAAAGGGACTAGCGGCAAACACAATTGAAGCCTACAGTCGCGACCTCGCCGAGTTCCGTCGCTATGTGTTTGCTCAAGAGGTTCATGACCTGAGCACGGCCGGTTCGCGTCACGTCATCGGCTTTCTGACGACGCTGCGTGAACGCGGACTCTCAGCCCGCAGCCAGGCCCGGGTGCTGACGACGATACGGCGTTTCTACCGTTTCCTCGAACGCGAAGAGGCCCTCCCTGCCGACAATCCGACTACCCATCTGCTCTTACCCAAAATTGGCCGACGTTTGCCACAGGCCCCATCGCGCAAGCAAGTCGACGCCGTGTTGGAGCTTCCTGACCCGGCCACCCCTCTCGGCGCGCGTAACCAGGCGATGATCGAATTACTCTACGCCACTGGCCTGCGGGTGTCTGAGTTGGTCCGTCTTGAGGGCAACCAAGTCAATCTCGAAGCCGGGTTTCTCCGGGTTCGTGGCAAGGGTGGAAGAGAACGGGTCGTCCCGTTGGGGTCCCATGCCAAAGAAAAACTCCTCGCCTATCTCAACACCACACGGCCGTTGCTGCTCAAGGGCCGCTCCAGCCCCTATCTATTTCTCACCCGTGCCGCCAAGCCGTTGACACGCCAAGCCTTCTGGCAGCTCCTCAGGCAATACGCGTTGCAGAGTCCGGAAGGAGGGGCATTGTATCCGCATGCGTTTCGTCATGCCTTTGCCACGCACCTGCTCGATGGCGGAGCCGACCTGCGTGCAGTACAGGCGATGCTCGGCCATGTCGATATTGCTACGACCCAGATCTATACCCATCTCACCAGTGAACGCTTACGCGAGGTGCACAAGAAGTTTCATCCGCGAGGGTAAATTCCGTAGGGGCGTATAGCTATACGCCCCTACATTGCAACATTAAAAAGATATCGTCAGGAACGAGGCCGCGAAGTGATCGGTGCTTTTTTTAAGGAATAGTTGTAGTGCCGTGTCTACATCGAAACTGTGCGTTGAGGTGTCGCCCTTCGACTCCGCCGCTGCGCGGCTACGCTCAGGACGAACGGGAGAGAGCAATAACCTTCATGCACCATTTCAGCGTAGACACGGCAGTAGGGTGCACTTGTGCACCGGATTTGTCGGTGCGCAGAGCGCACCTTACCGCCTAAAGAGCCCTCAATGAAGCTCTCCGGGCGTCACAGACACCCTCCTTATTCAAGACTCAGTTCATAGACGGGGACCTGAGTTATTCTTACTGGCAGCTGGGTCAACAGGTGTTCGGTTTTCTGCCAATCCTCCGCCGTATAATATTCTTCCCCGCAAACTTCACACACCTCAGCAGGGAAATTATGGATCACCGCGATGGGTTCTCCTGCTTCGTTATGTCGCTCTACAGTAACTCGCTGAGAACGTGTTTCTCCCTCTTTACAGAAGACACATTTCATTATTTTTTCCTCCGTGTCCAGTGGTCCGGTTCGTACACCTCCGGGTCATAGTCATGGACGGTGACGATAATAGTCTCACCATTGCTCGCCACTACGACATAACAAGGATCATCAGGTCTACGGGGGTATCCAAGAAAAAGATACTCCGGATAGGGTTTTTCGTTTGGATATTCCTGAATCAGTTCTCCTCTGAGAATGACCTGCTGGATATCGACCAGGGTTCTTCCCCGCAAATCCATCCGCTTGGTGACATGCTTGGAGAGAAGGAATTGGCCTCGCCGAATCCGTGCTCGGATAGACTCAATAGCTGCTAAGCTCCTCTCCTCTGGCATTCACTCTACTGTACCGGCCCTCCAGGGGAAGGGCAAGGTTTCTCTCCCCCGCATCACCCAGTAACATCTCTTTTGAGCCATTCAGGAGGCCGCGCAGAGTACAAATCTCGGCTATCGTTTCGCTCGGCGCCGCACCGCCGCCAACCCGCCTAACCCAGTAGCCAGGAGCATCAGCGTTCCTGGCTCAGGCACAGGCGAGACGGCCGGTTGCACGACTGGTGTGCCAATGTTGATTGGTTCGCACGTCGGACATCCCAGCGGCGGTGTGTTCGGATCGCTCGCATAGGTGTTAATGATCAGTGGCGAAGTGATATCGATCTGCACGAACACATCGAAGAAGCTCGTCGGGATGCCAAACCCTGAGCTATCGAGAATCCCCAGCGAGAAAGCATCGGGCGAGCCCCCTCCTCCACTTTCCACATTCGTCGTTAGGTCCAGCAGGAAACTCAGCGGTCCACTGCTCCCTGGCGTAAACGGCAGAATGACTTGGTTCAAGAACGATCCTCCGAAGAAGGGGTCATCGGTAAGGGTAACGATCAGAGGTGGCGAGGTCACATTTGCACCGTTCGTACATGTCGCTGAAGTACAATCAGCGGCAGTTGATCCACCACCGCCGAAGTCAAAACCGCTGAGGATGGCAGTATTATTTGCAGTGCCACCACCGTCGATCAACTGGAAATTCAGCGCAAAAGGTCCTGCCAAATTTCCGACGAGTGACGTAGTATCTACACTAATAGTGAAGCTTGCGGCGTAGCAGAGCGATGTGCTCAGCCCTAACCACAATCCGGCTATTACACTGAGACTCTCGAGGAAGATGTGTTTCCGGTGCATGCATTGGTCTCCTTTCATCTTGTATTCTTACTGTTTTCCAATTCCCTCTCCCTCTGGGAGAGGGCTAGGGTGAGGGGATCGAAAAGGATTGCCATTCACTCTTTCCCCTCATCCTGACCTTCTCCCTCGGGGAGAAGGAACCTACAACTGAGCTTACATAGCAAGTGCTGAACATTATTGGGTGAGGGGGAATGCAGATAAGCTTCATCGCGTTCCACTCCCAGCCAGCACCCGTGTGTTGTACGTGATGTTCTGATTATTCGGATTCGCAAACTCCAACACCCACGTCGCGCTTTCACCCGCAGTGAGTGCATTGTCCGCACCGACATTGACGTTGATGTACGGGCTCACTGGAGTTGCGCAGGCAGTGTTTCCACTCTTATTAAACAGCATCGCATTGGCGCTGAGACCATCGAGCACCAATGAAACAGGCCCAGTGACAGTGGTGTTACCTGTGTTCTTGAGCGTCACCTGTTGCACATAGCGTCCGGTAGTGCTGTTCTTGCGGAAGCCACCACGGGCGACGGTCACTTGGGAAGAAACATTTGTCGCGCAAGTAGGAGGCGGTGAGATAGGAACTGTATAGCCCTTGGAAGGAATATTTTGCACAAGTTGGTTCTGGGCCAACATGGTGGTTGTTTCACCACGAGTCACCTCGACGGTATAGGTATCAGTCGGTGAAGCTCCTGGCTTGGGCGAGATGTTAATTTTATAATTTCCTGGAAGTGGGAAAGGAATGAGGACTGTAGTTGTTACATGGTTATCTCCATCTTCGATTTCCATAAAGGACGCACCCGGTATAGCAGTCATATTCTGTGACATACGCCGGCCATCAGGCGCAACAACTTCAATGTCCACTGGCGACATCGCACGGACTTCTAGGCAACTAGGAGTGAGGGCACATAGAATCGTTGGATAGTCATCGCCCTGACCTCTATGGAATTCATCCGTTGTGATCTTTGGCACCGAAGTCGATGTCAATCTCGTTTGACCAAGGTCTGCACTCGATATCGGCACAAGAGAGTCCCAATGTTTGGAATGACAATCATCGAAGAATAGCCGGTCACCTTTAGTCGCGGCAAATAGAGGAATAGGAAAGTAAAGAGTGTGATCATGCCCTATAATTGATGCATATCTGATATGGGTGGGAATGTCGGTGTGCCACTTCGCTGAGTCGTTGCCGATGAAGTAGTTAACCTTGCCGGGTAGTTCCTCTAACCCAGCAACTTGCGGGTTGGGGTTAGCCTCCACAAGTTTCATACGCAGGACGGGTTGCTCGATAGGTTCAGGCTCTCGACCTTTGATCCCCCTCTCCTTTGTCCTCTCCTGCCAAGGGAAAGAAGGTGAAAAAGAGTCCAGAGCGGAGGCAAGGGAATTTTCGGAGGGTTGCTGCAAAGCCAGCACTGCTTCAGTAGAGGTCAGAAACAAAGTATAGCCACGACCGCGCGAGAGAAAATGCACCTGCTCGTCGGTCTGCCCCTGGTTAGGCTCGAAAAACAGAGGAATCTGACTGTAACGAACTTGCAGTTTAGTTGAGGTAGGTTCTGCGGAGATTTTAGTATCTAACTGTGAGATACTGCGGGGGGGGGTAACTTTTCACTACTGAAAACTGCACTCTTGTGAGTGGCACATGAGACACTTGTCATCCCTAAGATGAGTGTGACTATCCATACCTGGGTGAACCGGCCAGAAAACTGCATGGGCTCTCCTTTTTCTACGGCACCTTCGTGAGTTATATCTTCCCTCTCGCCCCCTCCCCTAACATTTAGTCAAGAAAGCTACTGAGCCATATTATGCTGACCCTGCTCCTGTCAAGGGTCTGGCAAAAATAGGCATTCGGCAGCGATTCGTTCGATGCACGATCGAGTCGAAGGTGACCCGAGCGATCGATCACCTTGCAAAAGACACGGCTACATACTAGAACTAGCAAAACCATTTGTAATAGAAAGTGTGGCCCAGTTGGTGCGCCGTGCACTTATCACGTCATCGAGAATATCTGTACTCCGGCAATTTCAAGCGATGAGATCCTGGCGGCGAGAGAGCCTTCTTCTCAAGCGGCGATATCCACGGAAGCCGGAAATCCTGATCCTCGGGTTGGCATTGCTCGCCGGAGGGTGTTTGCTGGGCCCGAATTTTCAGGCGCCGCCGGCGCCAGTGGCTAACCAATGGATTGAAGAAGGCAATGAAGCAGTGAACTCCGCCCTCTCGGAGCACCGGGATTGGTGGACGGTGTTCGCTGACCCCGTGCTGACACGGCTCGTCGATATCGCTTATCAGCAGAATCTTACCTTGCGCACTGCCGGCGTCCGCGTGCTTGAAGCGCGGGCGCAGCTCGGCATCACCATTGGTGAGTTTTATCCGCAGCAGCAATTGACCAATGCAGCAGTAACCTACAATCGGCTGCCCATCTCTTCCCCCTTTAACCTCATCGACAATACCTATTGGCAGGCGACCTTCGGTGCGCAGGCGGGTTGGGAGATCGATATATGGGGCAAGTTGCGCCGCGCTATTGAATCGGCCAACTACGTATTTCTGGCCTCAGTCGCCAATTACGATGACGTACAGGTTACGCTGACCGGCGATGTCGCCAGCGCGTACGTACAGATCCGCACGACCGAAAGGCAAATCGTTATCGCCCAGGACAACATTGAGCGTCAACGCACGGCGCTGAAGATCGCACGGGCAAAATTCCAGTACGGTACAGCGACTAAGCGTGACGTCTATCAAGCGGAGGCCATTCTCGGTGCGACCGAAGCCACGATCCCACAGTTGAATATTCAACTGGCGCAAGCGAAAAACGCTCTGAACGTACTCCTCGGCATGCCTCCTGGACAGCTAGACGGTTTGCTCGCCGGCCCCTCCGCTATCCCTGTCGCACCACAGCAGGTGGCAGTTGGCATTCCGGCAGATTTGCTCCGTCGTAGGCCAGACATTCGCCGAGCGGAGCTACAGGCAGCTGCACAATGTGCGCAGATCGGTTTCGCCAAGGCAGATCTGTTTCCCACTTTTTCCCTCGTAGGAAACGTCGGCACGGTCGCCACTGACCTCAACCGTGCCAGCCTCGGCAACGTTTTCACAGCAAACAGCCTCGTGTACAGCACTGGGCCAGCCCTCCAATGGAACGTTCTTAACTATGGTCAGATTACTAACAATGTGCGCGTGCAGGATGCCAAGTTTCAGGAACTCCTCATCGACTATCAGAACACAGTCCTGAAGGCGCAACAGGAAGTCGAGAATGGCATAGCCATCTTCGTCCACTCGCGTGTTCAGGCAGAGTTTCTCAAGCAGAGTGTCGCCGCCGCGGAAGGGGCCTTGAACATCGCCATGATTCAGTACCGACAAGGGATTACCGATTTCACCACCGTCCTGACCGCGGAGCAAAACCTCTACCAGGCGCAAAACAACCTGGCTCTCGCCACGGAGAATATCGCCTTGGGATTGATTACTACGTACCGAGCCTTGGGAGGCGGATGGGAGATTCGTAAGGACCGTGATTTCGTGCCGGCTGACACGCTGCAGGAGATGGCGAGCCGGACGAACTGGGGAACCTTGCTAACCCCTGACTTGCTACGGCCGCCGGTGCCGGGGCTGCCTTCGCCCCAAGACCGTGGGCCACTGGTCCGACCGCCGGAGTGGTGAGGTTGAAATGAGAATGCGTGCTTGGCGAGAACCCCAGAACGAGAAACTCCACGTTCTTGATCGATGTATCCTCACAGTTAGCCTGTGGTACATGCTGGCCGTGACGCTGATGGCCATTGGCATAGGCGCTGTTGCCGTTGGATGTCGCGATAAGACGAGTGGGTCGACTGCGGCGACTGCGCCGCTGCCGACCGTTACCGTTGCCAAGCCTGTGACTCAGACCGTTACCGACTACCTCACCTTTACTGGAAACACCGTCGCGACTGACTCGGTCACTCTGGTCGCGCGCGTCGAAGGCTACTTAGAAAAAGTTCATTTTACCGACGGGACGCGCGTAAAGAAGGGCGATCTGCTGTTCACGATCCAGCAAGAGCAGTACAAGGCACAGCTTCAGCAGGCGGAGGCGCAAGTCGCGGCGCAGAAGGCAGCGTTATGGCACGCCAAGACGGAGCTTGACCGCTACACCAGTCTGGTCAAAGAGGATGCCGCGACGCAAACAGAAGTGGACCACTGGCATTACCAGCGAGACGCATCCGCGGCCTCACTCCTGGCGGCGCAGGCGCAAGTCGAACTCGCCAAGCTGAACCTGAGTTATACACTGGTGAGAGCACCTTTCGACGGCCGGATAGGCAGACATCTCGTCAATCCCGGAAACGTTGTCGGTGCGATGGGGCAACAAACGTCCCTTGCCCAGATCGACCAAATCGACCCGATCTACGTCTACTTCACCATCAACGAGCGCGATCTGCTACGTGTCATCGAGCGCATGAAGCGGACCTCCGCGACGTCACTAGAGGAAAGGCGTATCCCCGTTTATTTTGGCCTGTCGAACGAGGAAGGCTATCCGCATGAGGGGCATCTCGACTTTGCTGCAATCAGCGTCGCTCCGACGACAGGTACGCTGCAAGTGCGTGGCATCTTTCCTAACCCAGATCTCAGCGTGCTCCCCGGTTTGTTCGTGCGGGCTCGCGTGCCTGCGCTCCAGCAGCGTAGCGCGCTGCTGGTTCCCGGCGACGCGGTCAGCTTCGACCAACAAGGCGAATACCTGCTGATCGTCAACGACAAGAACGTAGTCGAGCGCAGAAGCGTAAAGACTGGGTCTCAGGTCGGTGAGCGGCTCGTCATCGACGAAGGTCTTAAATCTGACGACCTGGTGATCGTCGAGGGCCTTTTGCAAGCGATTCCGGGCCGCGAGGTCAACCCTCAGCGGGCCACAAACACCCCGCTGTTGTCTTCCAAACCTCAGCCCGCAGGCGGCTGATAAATAGGGAGACCCCTGGCATGTCTAAGTTTTTCATCGAGCGCCCTATTCTCGCCAACGTCATTGCCATCGTCATGGTCCTCCTTGGCGCCGTCTGCTTGCTCAGACTGCCGGTTGCCGAGTATCCCGAAATCGTGCCTCCGACGATCCGCGTGAGCACAGCCTACCCGGGTGCGAGTGCAGACGTGGTCGCAACCACGGTCGGTATTCCACTCGAGCAGGGCGTCAACGGCGTCGAGAACTCAATCTACATGCAGTCAACCAGCGGCAGTGACGGCAGCTATGCACTCACGGTGACGTTCACCGTCGGTACTGATCTCAATGCCGCCGTTGCGCTCGTACAAAACGCCGTGAATGGCGCATTGTCGCAGCTGCCGCAGGAAGTGCAGACCCAGGGAGTCAGCGTCCAGAAAGTCAGTACTAATATTCTGCTGATTGGCAGCCTCTACTCCGATGATGATCGTTTCGACGAGACGTTCTTGAGCAATTACGCGATCATCAATCTGCAAAACCCGATCGCACGTTTACCAGGCATCGGACAAGTGCAAGTACTTGGCGCTGGACCTTACAGCATGCGCATCTGGCTCGATCCTGAGAAACTCAAGGCATTCGGACTGACAGTTCTCGATGTCCAGAACGCAGTCCAGAACCAAAACGTGCAAGTGGCGTCGGGACAGCTTGGCGGGCCGCCGGTGCCCTCGAATCAGGTTTTCCAGTTCACCGTTACGACGATGGGCCGGCTGTCGGACGTCTCTCAGTTCGAGGATATCATCGTCAAGGCCCAACCACCGTCAAGCGAGACTAGTCAAACCCTCGCAACGACCGAGACGAACCAGACGGCCGCGGTCGTACGCATCAAGGACATCGCCAAGGTCGAGCTGAGTCAAGAAGCGTTTGCGACTTTCTCCGGCTTGAGTGGAAAGAAGGCCGCTCAGATGAACGTCTACACGCTGCCGGGTGCGAACGCGCTTAAGGTCGCTGAAGAAGTGCAACAGTTGATGGAGCAAATGAGCCAAAAATTTCCGCCCGGACTCAAATACACGGCGCTCCTCGACACCTCTGCTTTCATCAGGGATTCAATTCATGGGGTCTACTCGGCCCTGCTCGAGGCGGGGGTACTGGTCCTGATTGTGATTATGCTCTTCTTGCAGAATTTCCGTGCCATGCTCGTGCCTGCCACTACCATTCCGGTGACCATTATTGGCGCCTTTGCCGCCATGGCCCTGC
>Ga0187894_10000343_pt1 | contig 63221 bp, 79 predicted proteins | sample GBC1701081metaG_FD_136650 | JGI IMG/M metagenome (GOLD analysis project Ga0187894, IMG submission 136650) | White microbial mat communities from a lava cave in the Kipuka Kanohina Cave System on the Island of Hawaii, USA - GBC170108-1 metaG ... | reverse complement strand
GCCGCACAAACTCAAGAAGGACCAGAAGGTGACGGAGATGGAGAAACAGCCGATGATAATGCACAAGCCGCACAAACTCAAGAAGGACCAGAAGGTGACGGAGATGGAGAAACAGCCGATGATTAGATCTCCCAGTTCCTTTTTTACATAAATTTACAGAATTTGCGCTCAGAGACTGCAGGATAACCAATTAAACCATTTTATAAAAAAATGGAATTTCCCCAAATTTTTTCTAAGCTATTGCATGCTGAGTCACTGTCTGAAATATTTCAACTTGCCAGAAGCAGTTACTATGTATCTGTTCAAGGGTTCTCGTTCCACACCTGACACAAATATTTTGAGTTGTTCCTCTGCATTCTGCACAAATTAAGCATCGCATCAGTGATCCGCCGCATTTTCTACATGATTCGTCTGGCATTAAACACTAAACGTCTCCAAAGCATATTATGATTGGGAGACAATTAGCTAATTATTTACAAAAAAATACCAACAATACAGTTGTTGAAAAGACCAGAGCTTTAGCTGATTGCACCATTTTTAGAAATAAATTATCTTCTTTTCACTATTGCAATGAAAAATAATATCAAAATTCCAAGCGTTATTACCGAGCCCACTATGTCAATATCGATTTCGCCCAGAAAATCTAATGATTCTTCAGCATACTCTAAAAACAAACTTACCGCAAACAAACCAAATGCCCCTGCGGCATAAAGGATTTTTTTCAATCCGGTATTTTTAAAGGCAAGCAAGGAAAGCGCAAGCAATAGTAACGAGAAAATCATTATTGTTAAGTCGATTATTCCGGAAATCTCAATATTTCCAAGCTGAAGCAGAATATTTTGTAAACTCATTGTTTGTCATCTCCACTAAAGGACAGGAATATTTCTGCCAATCTGCCACTCCATTTGTCCCATATTGATGTATGATAACGCTTCATTAATGAAATTATGTGATCTGGGTTGCCAGAAAACATGTATCGTTTGAATTTCCCATCACGCTCTTCCCTTATCAAATCTAGTTGGACAAGATTGCTGATGTGCCAGTTTACTGACGGTGCGGATATTTGAATTGCACTTACAATCTCTGTCTGGGTTGGATTTTTGCGTTCTATTATAAACATCAGAATATCTCTTTCTGTTTCCTTGTTGAGAATTTTTAGAACATTTTTCTCATTATCCAAGAACATACCGACTGGGAAGTAATACCTATGAAGACTCTGTTTGTCAGATGTAATTCTTCCATTTTTTTCAAGCAAGTTCAAATGGTATTGAAGTGTTCCCATTGATATTTTCAACTCTCGTTTGATTTGCCGCAAATGACAGCCTGGGTTTTGTTCAATAAATTGCAAAATTTGGTTTGTATTGTCAGAAAGATCATTCACCCTCATCACGCTCTGAGTGGTTTTTGGTAAAATAAACGAAGATGTTCAACGAATTGGTTCTTTGTTGAGAACATTTAATCATTATAATACATTCAACTAAACGACTACAAACCAAGATAATTTTTGATCATTTGATCTCTAACAAAAAATCAATCGATTAGATACTTGTCTCACATTTGTTTTATAGTTTTGATGGTAAATAGTATCAATGACCTATCTGAAAACAGTGGAATCCTAAGCGCCTTTGTAGTGAATGTAATTGGTTAGTTTTCCCCTTAACCATACAAAAACCGCAAAAAATTCTTAGGTTTCCATGTTTTCTTTTTATAACCCTCAAGATCCAGTTATAGAAAATAATGAACCATTCTCATCAGTTCGACATGAATAGAATTTTAAAACACAACAATTTGTAATACTGGTCTCATAATCTGTGCACCTCAGACACTACTTATTTTTTTTCACGCAAAACGTTCAGAGCAGAACCCTGCCTGAACCATTCTATCTGGGCAGTGTTGTAAGAGTGCGAAAGCAGGATCTCGTCCCTTGTGCCATCCACATGCGATATCACACATTTGACCGGTTTTCCTTCTTGTAATTTATCAAGATTCACAAGACTCAGTTTGTCTGTTTCCTGGATTTTGTCGTAATCTGCAGAATTGGAAAATGCCAGTGCAAGTATTCCCTGTTTTTTTAGATTCGTCTCGTGTATTCTCGCAAATGATCTTGCAATTACCGCCCCACATCCTAGGAACCTAGGGGTAAGCGCCGCGTGTTCTCTGCTGCTCCCCTCGCCATAGTTCGAGTCACCTATGATCACCCATTTGAGTCCGCTCGCTTTGTACTGGCGCGCGATTTTTGGGAACGGTTCCGTGTTGCCGTTTAGAATATTTTTTCCCCTTCCCACCTCTCCGTTGAATGCGTTTACAGCACCTAAAAGCAGGTTGTCGCTGAGTCGGTCCAGGTGTCCACGATACATCAACCATGCCCCAGCAGGTGAGATATGATCAGTCGTGCACTTGCCTTTTGCCTTTATCATTATAGGCAAGTCCAGATAGTCTTTTCCATCCCATTTTTCAAATGGTTCTAGTTTTTGCAGCCTAGTGCTGTTTTTATCAATTATTACCTCAATGGAATCTGGATTTGCTGCTGGTGCGACATAGACATCCTGCCCTTGAACAAAGCCGGATTTTGGCACCTCTGGCGCCGTCTCTGGCGGTGAAAGTTTGAACTTTGTTCCGTCTTTTGCTGTCAGTTCATCAGTAATTGGATTAAACGATAGCTTGCCGCCTATTGACAGCGCTATGATTAGCTCAGGACTTCCGATAAAGTTCATCGTGTTTCGTTTTCCGTCGTTTCGTCCAGGAAAATTTCGATTAAATGACGTGATGATTGTGTTTGGCTCGTCTTTTTTCAGTTCAGGCCTGTTCCATTGTCCGATGCATGGTCCGCATGCATTTGCAAGAACGATTGCGCCGATTTCTTGCAGCGTCTGCATTTGTCCGTCCCTGTCAATCGTAGCTCTGATTTGTTCAGATCCTGGTGTAACAAGAAGTGGGATCTTTGCCTTGATTCCTTTTTGTTTTGCCTGCATTGCTACGCTTGCTGCCCTTGACATGTCCTCATATGATGAGTTGGTGCAGCTGCCAATTAAGGCGACTGAGATGTCATCGATGTAGTTGTTTTTCTTTGTGTCCTCTGCAAGTTTTGATATTGGTCTTGCCAGATCAGGCGTATGCGGGCCGACAACATACGGTTCTAGCTTTGAGAGGTCGATTTCAATTACCTTGTCAAAATATTTGGTCGGGTTCTGTTCCACTTCTGGATCCTCGCGCAAAAGATCCTTGTGCCTATTTGCCAGGTCCGCGATTTCAGCGCGTCCGGTAGCTCGAAGATACGTATCCATTTTTTCATCATATGGAAAGATAGAACATGTTGCGCCGATTTCTGCGCCCATGTTTGTAATGGTTGCTTTTCCAGTGCAGCTAATGGTATTTGCACCAGGCCCAAAGTATTCTATTATTGCGTTTGTTCCGCCAGAGACTGTAAGATTTCCTGCCACATACAAGATGATGTCCTTTGGAGCAGCCCATCCCCCAAGTGAACCCCTTAGGTATACACCAATTCTCTTTGGGTATAACAGCTCCCATGGCATATCAGCCATGACCTCGGCTGCATCCATCCCCCCAACACCAACGGCTACCATTCCTAGGCCGCCGGCATTCGGGGTATGAGAGTCAGTCCCTATCATCAGCCCGCCAGGAAACGCATAGTTTTCCAAGACAACTTGGTGAATGATCCCAGCACCTGGCTTCCAGAAGCCGGCGCCGTATTTTTTCCCAGCAGATTCCAAAAACGCATACACCTCATTATTTTCATACATTGCAAGTTTTGTGTCCTCTTTTGCTCCGACCTTGGCTTGGATCAAATGATCGCAGTGAATTGTAGTCGGTAGGCTAACCTGTTTTAGTCCAGCTTGCATGAATTCCAGCATCACTGTTTGCCCTGTTACGTCTTGGAGTGCAACTCTGTCTGGTTTCAAAAAGATATAGCTTTTCCCGCGCTCTGGTTCCTTTCCGTCCATGTCGGCCATGTGTCCTATGAGAATTTTTTCGCTGAGTGTGAGTGGCCTTTTTACTGCATTTCTAAATTTGGAAATGTTTTTTTCTAGTTTTTGGTAAACATCGGACACCAGTTTCAGAGTTGTTTCTATTTCCACCATCTCAGCAAGTGATCATGTGCAGCCAATTAGTTATAAACCGTTTTTCGCAATTCGCGTCCAAGGATTTTTGTCTGCGCGGCACGTGTGCTAACAGTTATAAGCCAAAAACAGCTCTATGGAATAGGGTACGAGTATGGTTCATTTTCTATTTCTAATTGGAGTCCATCTGCATGGTCAATAAAGGCTTTCCAACTTTTGGCATGTCGCAGGCAGGCGCGTATATTGCCGCACTAAAAAACTACAATCTTCCTGATTTTATTTTAAAAAAGATAGCAAAAGAATGTGACTCAAGTCTTTTAGAAAGAGGCCGCCTTGATGACAGGCTTCAAAGCATGAATGATACCGCACTCACAATGCTTCATAGGATATTCATTGACTGCGAAAGTGACGAGGCCGGCAAGTTTGCCGATTACCGATTTTATGCCTACGTTGCAAGTATGTACCACAAGTGCGATATTTTGATTAACGAGTCGATTCCTGGTATGTCCGGCAAGAACCACAAGGTTCCAGTCGCAGTCAAAAATAACGGGATGTATATCGCAGTTGCATTTAACAAATCAACTGGCACGCCGGTTCAAAAAAGAGAAGCAATCAAGTTTTATGGCATAGTAGATGATGTCAAGAAGGGAGACCACGGCACGATGCTGACTGACGCAATTTTTGGAACATCCGTTGGGTTCAAGGGCGAGTCACTTGTCGAGCTTGAAAAGCTGAGCAAGTCCCGCAAGACGGATGCCGAGAACAGACTAGAGATCAAGACTGCGAACTTTGAGAACAGAATTTATTCTGTTACCAAGTGCAGCTAAAGCCACCGCGTTCCATCGTTTTCATAATACTTTGTTTTTGCCCTAGAGTGTCTGGGTCTCACATGTAAGATTGAATTGCAGCAAGGACATTTGATGTCCTTCCATTTCAGATAAATGTCGCACGCGCCGCATCTTTTTTGCCTGTTGTACTTGAGCTGGGAGTTTCCCAGAAATTCTTTGTATTTTGTCTTGCAAACCCCCCTGCAGCTCAGCATGGAATGATTTGTTCTATCAAAAATTAAAAGGACTGGTGATTATATCAAGACATAAAACCCGAAGCGTCGATCGTCATGAAATATGGATCCGTCGTCGTTTTCTCAAAGTTTTTCCCATATAGCTCAAACGGATGTTCAGCAAAGATGTGCTTTGACCAAACATCGTGCACAAGTTCGGCCTGTTTTTTAATTTTCTTTTGCCTCAGGAACTCGTGAGCTAGTTCGTGTGATACTGTAGCGCAGTTGTTTTGCGCCAAAAACAAAATGTCATTTTCGTCTTTTGGTTTTTGCCATAGTATCATGCCGAAATTTTCTGCGCTGTATCCCTCACACGTACAATCCGTCCACAATGGCCTAAAGTAACACAGATAAAAATGAAAAACATCTTCTCCCCGGCTTCGATGGTCTGCAAGGAGTTTTGGAATGTCGGGCCTTTGTAGGAATGTTGACTTTGCTATCATCTCATCACACTGGATGTCGACGTCTGTTGAGAAGGTGGTTTTTATCCAGTTTTTGTAAAACAACGCCATTTGCTTGACATATTCAAACTCTTTTGATCGCTTACCCAGATCGTCGCTTTTTATTACAAAAATAAAGTGCAGTAGCATAAGAAAAAGAGAGTGTAGTGTTAAGATTGACCCTCAATGCCCATCAAGGTCAGCGTAGATCGAATTTTTTCGATCTTGCGAATCTTCCAAGTTATGGTTTCACGTAGTGCCTCAACTGTTGGTGATTCTATTTTGGCCAAGATGTCGTATGCGCCAAATGTGCCGTGAACTTCCTTTACGCCTTCAAGCGACTTTAGTTGCTTTATTATGGCTTCTTCTGATCCGAGTTCACAGTTTATTAAAACATAAGCTGTCGCCATGCTTAACTATACACCTAGGGATATATCAAGGCACTGTCAAGTCTTCGTCGGTTGAGTGAAAACTTGGCTAACTGCATCTATTTTTGAGAAATTTTGATGATTTCATTCCAGATTTGGGCAGGTACAGGCATCACGGAAAGTCTTGAGATCCTCAACAGATCCCAGTCCTTGAGCGCCTTGTTGGTTTTGATCTCATCAAGTGTAACAGGCCTCGCAAGCCGTTTTTTGAATTTGACGTCTACTGCTACGAATCTCGGATCCTTTTCCTTTGGGTTTGGATACGCCTCAGAAGTGATTTCCATCATTCCAGCTATTTGCTTTTGGTCGCCGCTGTGATAAAAAAACACAAGATCACCTTTTTTCATTTGCCTCAGATGTTTTAGCGCCAAGTTGTTGTGTACGCCATCCCAAGTTGTCTTTTTTTCCTTTTCGAGCAGATCTAGGTTGTAGGTGCTTGGTTCTTGCTTGCACAGCCAATAAACCATGATTTTGAATGGTTTTGGAAATCTAATATTTGCTTTGTTAAAGATGTACCCCGGCACTGACTCACATATTATCAAAGGTATTTAGCCTAATCCTCAAATATGCTCTGTAGCCGGGGTAGCCCCATGTAGCATACCTGGGTGGACCCAGAAATCATGTTTTAGCATCATAGTCATTCCAGTCCGTCTGTATGCATTATTAGGGCATTAATGGTGTAGAAAATCAGATATTAATCGGTTCTGAATTTTGACTACAAAATAAAATCAGACAACACCAACTCAAATCCAGAAACTGGGACGCGGATTTTGAAGTTTTCAATTACTTGCGAGTCGATTTCGCCCATTGTTCCGACCTTTTTGCCATCGATAATCACGTCGGCGGTCTTTCCTTGGGCAAACATAGGGTTAGATGACGCTTTCGTGGAACATTCTACGTTAGAATCTGTTTTCAGCAGGGACTGCAAAGCAGCCTTGATTTCTGTAAAACTTGTGTCCTTGTGCGCACTAAGACATGCAATACTGACTGATTCTTTTATCGGTGTGTCTCTTGAAAATATAATTCCTGTCTCAAAGAGTTTCTGGGGGTATGATTCATGGATATTTCTTGACAGGTTCTCAAGTATTCCGGGCAGTATCGAATCACGAAGAATTGTATATTCCTGGCTTTTTGACTCTAAAACTTCAATCATACCGTCAGGATTTCTTTTTGTTGCGTCATATAGCACATGCTTGCTCGTAAGACTGGAGTTGAGTACCTCTGTGAACCCAAGTCCAATCATGATTTGACTTAGCTGATCAAGTTTTTTTGTGATGGTGTCTTTTTCTCCGACTGATGTTGAGGCAGGAAGTGATGTGGTAAGATTTTGTATTCCGTACCCAAGTGCCACTTCTTCTACCAGATCCATCGAACCGAAAATGTCAAATCTGAACCGCGGGACGCTGCAGATGATTTTCTTCCCCCTTGCAGTTGCATCCAATCTGCATTTTCTTAGATAGTTGCATATTGCAGATGGTGCTATGTTCATGCCCAGTATTTGTCCTACAAAATCAGTGTCAAGTGTTATGGACCTTGTTTTGAATATTTGTGATGCATTCCTAGTATCTGTTTTGATATCATGCAGTATGAATCCCAGTCCATGTAGCATTGTTACAACCACTGCGAGCGTATCTTCCATGGCGTTTTTGTCGGTTCCAGTTACTTCGACTAGGATGTTTTTTGTCTTTGTTGATATCGCAGTTAGTGCAGAGTTGATTATTGGGGGGAACGATATCGTGTTTTTCTTAGAGTCAAGAATAATTGGTACGGACTGCTGGTTTTGTAGCAGATGCCCATAATCACGACCCGCGTCCATTTTTTCAAGAATCTGCTCCATGTCCATTTCTTGGTTCATCAAAAGCGGGACGAACTTGTGTCCTCTTGACGCTACAGTGTATGTAAGCGGAAGCGATATCTTGTCAAGGTCGTGGATCCCAACAGACGCCTTTTTGCGCCTCCTTCCCACACCAAAATGAAGGTCTTCTTGCAGTGCAATTATCTGTTTTATTGTTTCATTGTCTAGTTTCCCGTTTTTTGCAATTATCCCGCATATGTACGGGCGTGATTTTTTTGTGGTAGCGTCAGTCTTTATCAAGGCGGATTTATCTGATTTTTTGATGTCGAGTTTTTCAGTGCCTTTTTTTAATCCAAACAGTCCTTGCAGCCCAGCTGCGATTCCAACATCTGTCGCATAATCAGGCCTGTTTGGGCTGTACTCCACTTTGATGTAATCCTTGGTTTCTTCCTCAATGTCAAGACCCAAAAACGGTAGCGCGTCGATGATTTTTGATTTGCCTGACTTTGCACCAACGAGTTTTTCCAGTCTTTTTAGATTCAGTGTAACTACTGGCATTTCGGCACTGTCCTCAACCAACTAAGGTTGTTGTTGTAAAATTCTCTGACATCATCAAGACCATACTTTAGCATTGCAATTCGCTCTATTCCGCCCCCCCACGCTAGGACAGGTCTTGTTATTCCAAATGGCCTCGTAACTTCGGGCCTGAATATTCCCATTCCAAATAGCTCGACCCATTTTCCGAGTCTTTCGTTGTATACCATTGTCTGCAGCGATGGTTCTGTGTATGGGAAAAATGTTGGCCAGAACTTGATCTTATAGAGCCCCATCTTTTTGTAGAATTCTGTCTGCAATCCCATCAAGTCGCGCAGTGAGACATTTTTTCCGACTACAATTCCCTCCACTTGGTTGAACTCCACTAGGTGTTTGTAGCTTACCTTTTCATTTCTAAAGACTCTTCCAAGTGAGAAAACCCTAGCTTCATCCGGCTTGTTTTCGGCGATATATTTTATTGTAACACACGTTGTGTGGGTTCGCAGAACCATTTTCTTTGCCGCATTTACATTCCAATCATACTTCCAGCTCTTTTTGTGAGAATCTGATACACGTTTGATTTGGATAGGATTTGCGAATTTTTCTGCTGCCTTGCCTTTGATGTAAAAAGTATCCTGCATCTCTCTTGCAGGATGGTCTTGCGGCGTGAAGAGTGCGTCAAAATTCCAAAAGCTTGGCTGTGCAAGATTCCCCGCAATCTCGCTGAATCCAAGGCTGACAAAGACTTCGCGTATCTCACTGATTGTATCCTTGAGTGGGTGCGTCCTTGCTGCATGTACGAGCGGCACGTCTGCCTCAACGTCGATTGCACCTGCGTCTTGTTTTTCAGTATCGATTGCTCTTGCCTGCTCTGAGAGTGAGACTGTTCTGGATTTAGTTGTCTCAATTATTAAAAAATCAGGCCGTCTTTTTATCGATTCAAGTGTCGCTGAATCCTTGATTTGATCAACTGCGACCTTGTTTTCCGCAATATATGAAATCATTTTTTCCTCGCGCGTCTGCCCTGGTTTTTGTTTTAGTGATACGATGTTTTCTGTTTCGCCCTTTTGGATTTCTATCCAATCGTTTTTCTTTGCGTTTGCAATTGCCACGTTTATTTCCGCGCCGAGTTTTTTTTGCAGCTCGGAAAACGGGAGTGGTTTTGCTGCAATCATATTCAAGAGGTTCCTTTCAGGCAGACCCTCCTGCTTTGCCTTGATTCCGTTTGCGCCCAACTTTACAAAAGATTTCTCAGATTCCGATACGGTTGCCAGATTTTTTAGTCTGAGCCATTCTATTCCACGCCTTGTCTGATCAATTGAGAGTCCTGTTTTTTCTGCAATTTGCTCTTCGGTGAGATCCGGTGCGGTCTTGAGAAGTTTGATTATTGTTTTTTCAATCGGATGGAGAACTAGAGACAAACACAAAAATGATCCAAAAAGACTTTTTAAACCTTAACTTAACTCAAGTTTGAGATGTCTCCTGACGATTTCATCGTTACACCGTGGCATGTCGAAGGGGAGATCAATTATGACAAGCTCATTAAACAATTTGGGACCGAAAAGATCACGCCAGCACTACTAAAACGAATTGAAAAGGTCACAGGCGAATCCCACTTTATGCTGAGGCGAGGAATCTTTTTCTCACATCGGGAGCTTGGAAGAATTTTGGATGATTATGACAAGGGCAAAAAGTTCTTTTTGTACACGGGTCGCGGGCCATCCGGGCACACGCATATAGGACATCTTGTCCCGTGGGTCTTTGCAAAATGGCTCCAAGAAAAGTTTGACACCAACATGTATTTTCAGCTGACCGACGATGAAAAATTCTACGCAAAACAAGATCTTTCACTTGAGGAGACCAGCGGGTTCGCGTACGAGAACGCGCTTGACTTTATCGCACTTGGCTTCAAACCAGACAAGACAAAGATAATCATAAACACGAAAAACATCAAAACTCTCTATCCGCTAGCTGCCCAGGTTGCAAAAAAAATCAACTTTTCTAACACAAAGGCAGTCTTTGGGTTTACAGGCGAGACAAACGTCGGCATGATATTTTATACGTCACTCCAATCCGCGCCATGTTTTATCGAGGACAGACCTGTTCTGATTCCACTAGGTGTGGACCAAGATCCACACTTTAGAATAACGCGTGACGTTGCGCCAAAGATAGGAAGGCCCAAGCCCGCCCTAATCCATAATATTATGATTCCCGCTCTTACAGGTCCTGGAGGGAAAATGTCCGCATCCGAGGAAAACGGAACTGTCTACACAACTGATTCTCCAGAGGCCATAAAAAAGAAGATAAACAAGTACGCGTTTTCCGGCGGACAGGCCACAGTCGAAGAACACAGAAAAATTGGGGGAAATCCAGACATCGATGTTTCGTATCAGTACTTGAGAATATTTTTTGAGCCAGACGACAAGAAGCTAAAATTAATTCACGACGATTACAGGTCAGGCAAGTTACTCACAGGTGAGCTAAAGGCAATCCTAATCGAAAAGGTCACAGAATTTTTGAAGACACATCAACAAAAACGGGAAAAGGCAAGAGACCAGATAGAAAAATTCCTGCTGAAAGACTAAATGAAAATACAAATCGCCTGCCAGGACAAACATGAGGCCACAAAGCTTGCAAGCCTCATTTTCATAAAGGATGGAAATGAGACCTACATCTACTCTATTTTGAACATTTACGATAATGAGGTCGTGATTTCGCTCAAGGACAGATCAGCCCATTCTGTGGTGTTCAAGGACTGCTACGAGGTTGAAAAGTTTGCAGACTTTATCCAATCCGTTCTTGACAGGGCAGACAAGATAATAGACACAAAAATAACAAACGAGCTTGTCGAAATAGAAAAAGCCTAAACTAGGGACTTGTCCATTTCGTCTGAGAGTGATTCTTGGACCTTGAGAAAGTAGAGTTTTGTAGAGTTTGGCATCTCGCCCAAGTTGTTGTCAACTGCAATCATAAAGTATCTAACCGCCCTTTTTGATATGTCAAGGTTGAACTTCATAGGCAGAATCGGATCCTGTTTTACTCCTATCTTGTCCACTAGCCACGGTGGTGCCATATCCTTTGCCTCCTCAATTATTTTTGAATACCAGAATGCGAGATTCTCTGGGTGGAGCCCCTCCTGAAGTCCAGTCACGTTTTTTGCAAAGTTCTTCATCATGTGGTTGATGATAGTCAAGTCAGCTAGCACTTGAGATTTTTTGTTTTATTTCGATAAATCAAACAAGACGAGTCAGTTTGTCAATTTAAAGCAAATTTCCCTGCGGGTCGATTTCAGAGTTGCGGATTCTCGTGCTTGAGATCCTTTTTCCATCCCTTGCAAGAATCATTGGTACTGTCACAATTCTGACTGGGCTGAGGTTCTTCTCCGTTCTTTGTCTGTTGAGGGCGTCCCCCTTATGTGCTGTTTCATCGCTTACGATCAAGGCCTGCACGTTACTTTCCATTACAGCAGGCCCAAAATCATCATCAAGCTTGCTGATCACATACGATTTGCCAGGAAATTTTTTTTTAATCAGCTGATCCAATGTGTCGAGTCTCTTTGAATAGTCGCTTTGAATGTTTTTGCCCCTTTTCCTAGCAAGCTCGTCTCCTGTTAGGCCTATTATGACCTTGTCTGAAATTGAGAATGCTCTCTCAAGCAGCGCAATGTGCCCGTCGTGTATTACGTCAAATGTTCCACCCATTGCAACTAGACTGAACTGAGACATGTTGTGTATTAGGCGCCCTTTGAATAAATTTATGGTGTGACTAGCACTATTGAAACGGTTTTGCTTGGAGCTGCAAGTGGTACTGCATCAGGATCCCATACGTACGTCTCTATGAAAAACCCCCCCTCGTGTTCTGGTGTCCACTGAACCGTTGCAGTTTGCGGATCTGCCGAGTCAAAAGTTCCCTCAAACAGTCCGATGAACTCAACTGGAGCTTTTTCTCCAAACTCTTTTACCTGCGCGTAATAGACATACAGCTGCTGTTTTTTTGTCAGAACAGAATACTGGATTGTCAAATCACTTGAAATGATGACTGGCTCTCCAACTCTGATTTGCGAGACACGATCTCCAATTGAATCTTTGACCCCTACATTGTTAATAGAGATGAGTCTAGTTATTGCGTCAAGGGACACATCGGTAACATCGGTAATCTGTGACTGGTATTCATTTGATTCTGCAACCACCCTGAACGATGTTGCCCTGTAGTCGATTTTCCCATCAAACTCCACACCTATGCTTTCTTTTGCTGCAATATCGCCAACTTCCATTGTCTGGATTCCGACAATTCTTGGCGGGTTAAATGCGTCAAATGCAATCAGGTGAACCTTGGTGTCTGTACTGGCCATTAGGCCGCCGTTTGTAATTGTCACCGGCAGGATCACAGTATCGCCGATCAAAAGCGTTTTTGGTTTTATTGCAAGTGACTGCTGCATCACAGATGCTGAGTTGAACCCGAGTACGTTGATTGTGACCTCTGAAATATCCGAATTTGGCGTTTTGGACTTTATCATAAATGGCGACTTGGATTTTGGCTGAACAACGTCAAGTAACGTGCTTGCAGTTACGGTTTCAAGCGGCGGCTCGCCTCTAGATCCTGATGCCTTTCCGCTGTAAAATCCAACCCAGATCTTGACGTTCTTGACTGGAAAGGTCTTTGTGTTTTCAACCTCGCCGATTACTACAGTATACCCTTCCGAGTCTTTGTAGCTAAACGGCGAAGTTGAGGTAAGCTTTACTCCCAGTGTTGATGGGGTTTCCGTAAGTTGGGCAAAAATAGGGCTAAGTGGCAATAGTAGGATAACTAGCGATACTGCAAGCAGTCTTTGCATTTACTTCTAGTTAGACTAAAGGGTTAATCACATAAGAAATTTCATAATCTAAACAAGGTGGACTATAAGGTTTCACTAAATCTAGGAATAATAAAAGAGAAGAAATGAAATTGGCTATCTTCTTTTTCTCATGCCAGTAATAACGAACCAGTAAACTAGACCTGGTGCCAAACCGACAATAAGTGGTATCCATACAGCGATTGCTGCATATTCTGATGATGCCATTCTACCTGTACTTTCAAAATATCATATTTAAATCCATCCATTTATGTGCGAATTAGAACAGATCGAGTGTAGGTGGACTGAAGGGGATTTGAACCCCTGACCTCCCGCGTGCAAGGCGGGCATTCTACCACTGAACTATCAGCCCTCAGAGAGTTGCTTTTCCGCGTGGATTTTAATTGTTGTCCTCATATGTGGCAAGAATTTTATTTGTAAAAACTTGAGCACAGCACATGGTTGTAATGGAGTCCCAAGTCCAGCTCAGAAAGGGGGACAAGGCTCCAGACTTTGAACTGCTCGGAATCGACGACAAAAAACACTCACTTGCAAGTTATGCTGATTTTGATGCAGTACTCGTGGTTTTCATGTGCAATCATTGTCCGTATGTCAAGGCAAAAGTTGATGCGATAAACGAGATTCAGTCCAGATTCAATGGAAAGGTAGCCGTAATTGGAATAAACAGCAACGACTCCATTGCATACCCTGATGATTCCTTTGATAGTATGAAAGCATTTTCCAAAGAAAAACAGATCAATTTTTCATATCTTGTAGACGAGACACAACAGGTGGCAAGAAAGTATGGTGCTGTGTGCACACCAGATCCGTTCCTGTTTGACAAGGAGCGAAGACTCGTATTTCATGGAAGAATTGACAACGCGATGAAACCAGAAGACAAGGCAACAGAAAAGACGATGATTTCAAACATTGAAAAATTGCTTTCCGGCCAGTCAATATCTAAAGACTTTGATCCATCTATTGGTTGTTCGATAAAGTGGAAGAACTAACAATACCGTTAAAAGACCGTTCAATTTGAGATTTTTTTGAGGGCCGGTAGCTCAGCTTGGCTGGAGCGTTCGACTGATAAAATAACCTTTCAGACATCGAAAGGTCGAGAGTTCGAATCTCTCTCGGCCCACCATTTTTAGATACTTACAGATATAGATTCCACCCAATACAAGACTGACTCGAAGCTGTCACTTACAAACTCGGCTTTTACGTTTTTGGTCTTTGAGCATATTGCAAGGTGTAAGTTCTTGCCGAATTTGGGCTTGACAGTGGTCACAGACTCTGAAAAGAATTTTGTCCCCTCATCTGTTGCGCAAAACACAACCACTACCATTACTCCTTGTTTTTGTCTCCAGACCTTGGTGAGAAATTTCTGCAGATCCAAGTCATACATCACGTCGATTGCGTCGGACATGTCGCCAAGGTTCCAGGCCCGCCATTTTTTCGAGCCAAACGCGCATGCGGCCGCTTGTGAGTATAGTACGCTTTGCGGATCAGCTGCAATCACTGCGACATTTTTTTTTGGGTCAAAGTCGTTGTGTGCGAGGCTTAGGATTTGAATCGAGCTTGATACCATTCCAGAATACATTTTTGCCTCGGATTTTCCGATTTTCGCCTTGAGGTACATGTCCTCGATTGTTGCAATTGCCGGAATTATCACCTCTGTTATTATCTTCCAGATGTCTGCCCCGGAATGCTGGCAGTTTTTAATCAGCTGGCGCACCTGATGCTGCGATCCCGCAGTCAGATATTCCAAGAACTTTTCTTTTACATGGAAATAATCTGCTGGGAACTCGAGTGTTTCAGTGCCGGATTCAACAAACCACAAATTGGCATTGCCAATGTTTTTTTGTCGTATTATTCCCTCGGCTGCAAAAACGTTAAGATATTTTGTCATCGTTGCGCGATTAATCCCGAGCTTTTCTGCTATCTCCACTCCGGAAAGGCCTGTCTTTGATTCGGACAAAGCCTCGATTAGTTTTTGCTGCACTTGTTCTTGTTGATAACCTCTCACCAATGTGGCTTTTATTATGAAACTCAATTATTTATTCTGTCATTAGTCGAATCTGCGCTAACAAGAAATGTTAAATAGTATAGTACCTTACAGTACGGTAATAGGTAGATAACATGCCAAAAGCGGGTTTCAAATCCATCACGGTCTCAGAAGAGGTCTATGACAAGTTCCACGATGTGTTTGAGAAAAACAAGTCAGACCTGATGATGAAAGGCGTAAACAGCTTTTCCGGGTATGTTACATACATGCTAGAACAGATGATGCAAAAGGACAAGACCTTTGCAAGATATGCTCCAAAAATAGAAAAGGTTACAGTAGATGATGACAGGGTAGTTCTAAAGGACAATATCAAGAACAGAATTGCCGAAGTTGCGATCCAAAAAGGAGAGTTGTTTTGCCAGCTTTGCGAGGAAAAGAATTGCGTCCATGTTGGCTTTGTGTTTTCACTTCCTGACGTTTACGAAATTTTGAATTCTAGGGGAATCAAGCATCCAAGATAAAGAAATGCAGGAGGTGGGATTTGAACCCACGAACCCCTAAGAGACGGGATCACCCATTATTAGATCTTAAGTCCCGCGCATCCAAAAGCAGAATTTGCTTTCTTTGGCCAGGCTCGGCGACTCCTGCGAAATAGCTAGACTTTGGCTAAGATTTAACGGTTTTTCGTTTCTCAGATTTCCTTACGTATAATTAGGATTCACTTAGGAAAAAATTATGCTTCGATAGCTCAGCCTGGTAGAGCGTTACCTTGGTAAGGTAAAGGTCGCGGGTTCGGATCCCGTTCGAAGCTTTCTAGTAATTTTTAATCAAGAGTTCCGTCTGGCCTGTTCGCTTTGTAGAATCAGAGTTGATTGCGCGGTTTGCCGCGATCTCGATTATTTTCCAGTCCTTTGAGAATAGCGATCTTACTTGTTTAGAGTTTGAATTAGAGTGTAGCACCTTGCAGCCCCTGTCTGCTAGTTTTTCAGAGACCGAGACCAGGTTTTCCAGATCCTTGTAGGTAAAGTCCTTGTTGGTGTAGCTGGTAAAGTTTGCAGTTTTGCTTACCGGTTGGTATGGCGGATCAAAGTACACAAAGTCGCCCCTCTTGGCATCCCGCAATACAGATGCAAAATCTCGGCAGCTTATTTGGATCCTTTTTGACTGTAGTACATGGCTTGTCGCGAAGAGGTTTTCCTCGTTTACAATGTTCGGGTTTGAGTACCTACCAAGTGGAACGTTGAATTTTCCTTTGCTGTTCACCCGATACAGCCCATTAAAGCATGTCCTATTAAGGAACAACAGCTTTGAGACTTTTTCGATCTGGTTCCTTGGCTCATTTTCCCGGACATGGTAATAATACGAATCCGGATTTTTGCGATAGCTCCTTGCATGGTTTTGTAGTGATGATACCAGCTCCTCTACCCTATCGCGAATGGTGACATATGCCAGTACTAGATCCGAATTAAGATCAGAGACCTTGCATTTGAGCTGCGGGTTTTTTTGTAAAAGGTAAAACAAGACTGCACCGCCTCCCAAAAACGGTTCAAAATAACAACCATACTCTGACGGAATGTGTTTTGATATGGTATCAATTAGCTGCCTTTTTCCACCCGCCCACTTGACAAATGGCTTTGGCTCAACTGAGAATATCTGGTGCGTCTTCAATAATATTGGATGTCAAAAAATCATATCCAAGCCCAAGACAACAAAAGATCACAACGTGTGCAATATTTTTTAATCAAAAGCTGCCGCTAGGCGTAGTCAAAATAAGAGAAAGGAAAGGGTTATGGGTTTTAGTCCCACTTGGACCAAGCTGCCATCCATCTGTACGTCCACGTGTTCAGTTTACATCCTAACGCGGCCATAGTTACTGATAATACAGCACCTGCGCCTGCGCCCAGTGCAACCGGACTGTTATAGAACTTGCCTACGGCGGGTTCTATTGGAGTCATGTATGGGGGCAAAGTTGGTCTTGGATATTTGAATGCAGTCTCTAATGGGTCAGCAACCGTGATCAGGTTTACCATGTTGAACAATGGTAATGACAGTCCTACCATGACACCACCAAATAGTATCAGTGAGTGCTTGTTCTTCTTTGTAGCCCAGTATGCCAGATCCAACAGCATTGCTGATGGCAACCAAACCGGCGTCACAATGAAGTCATATGGATAGCCGAGTGCAAACCATGCACCTTTTGCAACCCATGTGTAGACGGTCATGATCAACGCATAATACGTTGCCGTTCCTGGAACTCCCGTAAATGTCAGATAGTAGCATGCGCCAACCACCAACATCAGTGTTTGTGATACTGAGAATATGACAAACGATGTCCAGGCCCAGTCAGTGTAGAAGATGTAGTCACCTGCGTTAATTGTAAGCAGGGTAGAGTTTACTGCAACCACTACTATGAACAAGTAGTGAGTACATCGTCTAAGCCAGACCATTAATCCCTTTACGGATACCGTGAGTATATAAAATTTTAGACATGTGTATAGATCGGAAGGAGGACACCAGCCAACGCTAGGGAGTTTTTGATAAAAATAAGAAGACTGGAACGCTCTCTTATACGCCGACGAATAGAGAGATCAGTATTGTTCCGACAGCGGTTCCGCCCAATGTTGCGGCAAGGATACCGTTGCTTTTCTTTTTGGTTCCCTCTTCACATACCTTTACGCTGAAGAGATAGCCAATTGCCTCAACGATTGTGAGGACGATAAAGGCATAGTGACCGCTTGGTGTTGGATAAGCCCATGGATAATAGAAGTATCCTGCTGCTGTTCCACCAAATGTTGCTAACCATGCTGCGATGTAAGACAGTGTGATGATACCAGTCATGTTTTCTACACGTCTGCCAATCATCTTCTCTACATCAGCGCTGGTTGCTCCGCCGCCACCTGAGCCAAATCCTTTAGGTAGAGTCATTTGGATTACTAATCGATGGAATACTTTTAAGCCTTTCGTAAAGTGGGCGCCCAGCTCGATCTAGGGTTTAATATTAAAAATAAGAAAAAGAGAGTTTGCTTATGGGATGGATCTGCTGTACAGTTTGCCTTCTAGGGCCATCTTGTACATTTCAGCAACATACGGGTTTTCACCTGGTGTTTCTGCACCTAGTTCGACCAGTCTAGCGTATACTCTTACGACATATGCAAGAGCGCCCATGAAGGCTACTACTACGCCCATGTTGAACATCCAGTGGTTTGGTACTGCGAAGATCTCCTCTACGAACCAGAAGTGCCACATTTCATTGACTCCGATTGTGAACATGGTTGCCAGGTAACCTAGAATGGTCATCTTTAGACCCGTGTTCATGGAATTGTTTGGACCTCTGAGTATTGGTACTCTTCTATCATAGATTGCTACTGCTCCCCAACCTAATGGTAATGCCACGAAGTGGCTGTATAACCACCAGTGTGCTGGAGTGAATGCAGAGTCTCTGATAGAGGTTTGATGTAAGGAACCATCTACGAAGTTGTCTACTTCCACTGATGCTGCTGTAGATCCCATTGCAATAACGATGAGCCAGATTTTCTTTAGTCTCTGGATCTCAACTTCTTTTGGGATTAATGCCGGCATCTGTGCCATGGGTCTGGTTATAGTCTTTCAATATATAAAACATGACTTTATTTTTGCAAATATTTCTTGAAATTTTTAGATTAAATTGTAAAAATTTATGAATGAATTATCAGTAAGAGTCATATTAATTGTAAATCTCTCAACCACACAAATCAACTTGAACTATGTTTAACATAGATGTAGCACAATGAGATCCCAATTTGTACATGTGTCATCATAGATCACTGCCGAATTGTAACGGTAAAACATATATCATTCCATGTAGAGTCTGTGAATTAACGGGATAACTATGGTCGACAAGAAACTATTCGTAGTGGCACTCGGAGTGATTCTAGCGCTAGCAACCTTTGGTCCAAACTTGGCACAAATGGTTCAGTCTGCAGAAGCACACGGTGTTCAAGCACAACTACAAAGCCGTTTTGTAAAAATTGAGGACGAGACTTTCAATAGACAATCACTACAAACAGGTGAGGAACTAGTCATCACAGGCAAGTTCGTAAGTCTTGTTGAAAGAGACCTAAGAGGATGGAACTCTATATTCTCAGAGTCCACCAACGCAGGTAACAGATGGGAGATTCTAGCAAGAAGCCCACCAGGAAACGTCTTTCAAATACCAGGTAACGCCGTCATTCCCTATGAAATTAGGGCAAAGGCATTAGAGCCAGGCGTATACCACGTACATACACAGCTTAACGTTGCTTCAGTTGGACCAGGATTAGGCCCAGGACAAACAGTAGTAGTTACTGGCGAACCAATACTCAAACCAATTCCATACACAAACATAATGTACCAATCAATCATCATTGGAGTTGGCTACGTAATCACATTCGCAACTCGCCCCTGGCAAGTAATCTAAAACCAACGACCCCCTCTTTTCATTTTATTATAGTCTCCTAGAGAAACGACTTTATGGTATCATACCAGAGTTGAGCCATGATTTGGCCTGGAATGGGCGATCCTGCCAAGAGAAAGGGCACAATAAGATACCTGATTATAACTGCCGTAATAGCAATATCCATAGGCGTCACTAGCATTTTTGTCCAGCAATGGCTAAACATGGACAACCCGCTCAGGGTGTGCATTAACGATATTGATGCAGGCTACAAGATTACGGCTACTTTGGAGCTATATGTCGACAAGCAGAAAATCGAGATTCCTGCAAACATAGGCAACAACGAAAAGTGCAGGCATTCCGTGTACACTTTGACAAATGATGGAACCATTCATGCCGAATGGAAGTCTGAATACCCGTTTGAAATAGGGCACTTTTTGTGGACTTGGACTACATATCACGAAAATGGCTTCCCAATGCGCGACATGGATGAGAAGAGGTCAAAAATTTACGTAAACGGAAAAGAGTCTTCAGAATACATCAGAACGCCGCTTGTAGACGGGAATCATTACCGTGCTGAGTTTTTCACCAAGTCGTACGAATCCTACAAGGAACATGACTTTGCACCTCCGGAATAAATTCTATAGAGTCTAGTTGAAAATAAAACTAAAAAGAATGAAAAAGAGGTTTTACCAGTATTTTCCGTTGTCTGGTATCAAACCGATACCTTCTCTCTCAAAGTGTCTGTCTAATTCGTCAACCCACCTTTCGCGGTTGTCTTTGTATGACCAGCCATGGACTCTGAGCCAATATGCTATGATCCCCAGAAGGAAAACAGTAAACATCATTGTGCCAAAGATGTAGACCATGACATCGTAGAACAACGGGTCGTAGTTCGGTCCCAATTGTCCAAATACGGTAGACAGAATACTGAACACTGTACCGAGTAATGGAGTCATTAGAATAAAACCTCCGTACGTGCGATATATACATTTCTCTGGGACTCAAAACAAGGCATGATCGCAAAAACCACTAGTGGTTAGTAATAAAATAGGAAAAAGAAGGGTTGTTTACCCTCGTCCTTGTGCTGCATATCTTCCGCTTCGTCCTTTGAAGAAGAACGCTCCTGCGATTCCTCCGAAGACTGCGGCTGCAATTGCAGAGGCGCCCAATACACCGTCTGCTGCAAGATATGGAGTTCCGGAACCAGATGCTGGGTTTTCGGCTGCTGAGTTCACTCTAGCTCTCTGGAGCGCTAGCGTCTCCTCTAGAGTGTTTTTACCAGTTTTCCCCGAGTCGCCTACGTTACCCAAGTATTGGGCAAATGCTTGCTCGGTCATCATTCCGACTGATAAAACAGCTACAGCAACGAGTGCTGTTCCAAATAGTGCTTTATTCATACTGTTTTCATTGGGGCTGGAGTTTCTATTTAACTTTTTTCTAATCACAGCATTTTGGGATTTTTGGGGGGTAACATTTATGTTCGATCCAAGAAGTGACCCCTCATGGGACGTGTACACACCCACAGACATGGACAGTCGCACTCGACTAGGCCTATTACTGCAAAAACCCCATCATGGGTTACGTCCAGTCCAAAAGAAATCGTGGATCTTGTAGTAAAGTACGGTAAGGACGGCGTCCCAATGAGCCAGATAGGAATCAGGATGCGAGATCAGCATGCCATCCCACTGGTAAAGCCAATTGTCAAAAAATCGATCAAAAAGATCCTAGAAGAAAACGGCGTAAGGCCGGAAATGCCAGAGGACCTCAACAACATTGTCAAAAAGGCACTCAACTTGCAGCGTCACCTAAAGACCAACAACTCTGACAACAGAAACGTCAGATCGCTTGAGCTCATAGAGGCAAAGGTTCACAGAATCTCCACATACTACAAAAGAATAGGTGCCCTGCCTCAAAACTGGAAATATAAGTCCGTAGTTGCCCAGCTAGAGTAATGGGCAGAAGACTCGAAGATAGTTTATCAAAATTCTCAGATACTGTTTCATCATGCATCAAGTCAGGAAAGGACATTTCTGTTATAACCCATATTGACTGCGACGGCATAACGTCCGGAAGCATAATCGCTAAAGCTTTGATTAGAGCTGGCGCCAAGGTAACAGTCAGGACTGTAAGGGAGATGAACCTCCAAACAGTCAAAAATATGCATGAAGATTCTCGGGATTTTCACATAGTCACTGACCTTGGGGGAGGATTTGCAGGTCAGCTTGACGCGGTGCTAGGTGAGAACTGGTTTGTTCTTGACCACCACGAAATTCCAGAAGAAGAGCATGAAAATGATCGCGTCATAAACGCGTGGAAATTCGGAATTGACGGGGGCATCGAGATATGTGCTGGAGGGATGGCATACCTTGCGGCAAAATCACTTGATAAGAAAAACCTTGATCTTGCGGCGATCGCTGTAGTATCTGCACTCGGAGACAGACAGGATCAGGGAGACAAAAAATCATTTCTTGGAAAAAACGCAGAAATTGCAGAGGAGGCAAAAAATGCAGGCCTTCTTCAAATAGACATGGATATCCTTTTGTTTGGGCGGGAGACCAGGCCGCTTTCTGACGCACTTGCGTTTACGTCCCAGCCGTTCATCGAGGGCCTGACATGGAACCGCGACTCTTGTTTTTCGCTTTTAAGATCCGCCGGAATAAATCTCAAGGAGGGCGGGCGTTTTCGAACTCCATCTGATTTGATAGACGATGAGAAACGAATACTTTTGGAGGCAATCACAAAATTTGCAAGTTCCCAAAACGCCACCCAGATAATGGAGGAGCTGATTGGCCACATCTACACTTTTCCAGGTGAGGAAAAGCGGAGCTTCTTGAGAGATGCCAGGGAATTTTCAACGATGTTAAACTCCTGCGGAAGAATAGGCAGATCCGGTGTTGGAATTGCAATTTGTGCCGGCGACCGAAACAAGATGCTCCAAGAGGGAGAAAACATCCTAGTCGAATACCGAAAAATGATACGAGAGTACATGAACATTTTGACAAACGAGCGCTGGAGAATGAGCGACTCTACGAGATGCCTGATGGTTAACGGGGAGGGCGTGGTTCCTGAAACCATGACTGGAACCATTTCTTCCCTGCTTGCCGGCTCGCCAAAAAACGCTGGAAAAATTATAATTCTTAGGACAAATGGCGAGGAGAACACCATCAAGTTTTCGTCGCGCAAATCGATCGGATGCAAGGCAGATGTGAACCTTTCAGTCTTGATGAGGAGTGGTGCTGCCAAGTTCGATGGGATTGGGGGCGGTCATGATGCTGCAGCCGGCGCCCGAATAACAAAGGATAAGCTTGACGGCTTTCTTGACTTTTTAGAAGATGGAATCAAAAGTTCGAATAACAGTTAGCAACGTTTCACAGAAGAAGGCGGCTGCCATCAGGGCTGCGCTAGAGCCAGACAACGTTGACTTTCCGGAAGGGCTGTCAGTTGAGATTGAAAATCTTGATAACGCACTTGTTTTTAATTTCCACAGTACTGGCAACATGAAAAAACTTACCGCAACAATCGACGAGGTTTTGGCTCACGTCCAGATGGCACTCAGGGTGATTGAGTAATGCTGGACCCAAAAATACTCAAGGAAAGGCCCGAGCTTATTCGAAAGATGCTAAACGATAGGAGGGTGGAATTTGATCTAGACTCACTTATTAGCTTTGACTCTAAGAGGCGCGAGCTAATCATGAAAACAGACGAGCTTAGAAAAAAGAAAAACACCGTATCGCTTGACATAGCAAGCAAGAAAAAGGCCGGCCAAGATGCGACATCCGCAATTTTACAGATGCAGCAGGTCTCACAGGATCTGGCAGCACTAGAATCAGAGCAGCTAAAAGTCGATTCTGATTACAACGCGCTTGCACTGTCAATTCCAAACCTTGTTCACGAGTCAGTGCCAATCGGTCCTGATGATTCGGCAAATCAGGAAGTCCGAAGGTGGGGCCAGATACCGAAATTTGATTTTCAGATCAAAGACCACATTGACATCTCGCAGGGCCTTGACCTAGTTGATCTGGAAAGGGCTGCAAAGACTGCGGGTGCGAGATTCTACTATCTCAAAAACTCACTCGTAAAGATAAACCAGGCTCTGATTCACTTTGCGCTGGACTTTCTTGACGAGAAAAAATATACGCTCGTGCAGCCGCCATATATGATAAACAAGAGATCCATGGAGGGCGCGATAATTGCAAATGACTTTCAAGATGTTATTTACAAAGTCGAAAGCGAGGACCTGTTTTTGATTGGAACGTCAGAGCATGCGATTGCGGCGATGCACTCTGATGAAATTCTGGATGGAGGTAGATTACCTCTTCGGTATGCCGGGGTGAGTCCCTGTTTTAGAAAAGAAGCTGGCGCCCACGGCCGCGACCAGAAGGGAATCTTCCGCGTGCACCAGTTTGAAAAAGTAGAGCAGTACGTTTTTGCAAGGCCTGAAGACTCTTGGAAGGAGCACGAAAAAATGCTTCAGACAGTAGAGGAATTTTATCAAAAGCTAGAGATTCCGTACAGGATAATGCTGTTATCAAGCGGCGACTTGGGAAAAATTTCTGCAAAAACCTATGACCTGGAAGCGTGGATGGCAGGCCAGAACGCATACCGCGAAATCGTTTCATGTTCCAACTGCCTTGACTTTCAGACAAGGCGACTCAAGATAAGGTTCCGCGACAAGACAAACGAGCAGACGCAATATGTCCATTCATTAAACAGCACTTTGGTTGCGACGACTAGGACGCTTGTTGGAATCATGGAGAACTTTCAGACAAAGGACGGCCACATCAGCGTTCCAAAGCCTTTGCAGAAATACCTAGGCTCTTCTGTAATTTAGCTAGCACAACTTATATTTTGGATTCAGCGGCTCGTCAGTATTGGCTCGAAGAAAGGGTGGAAAAGTAAAGGACAAGTGGCGTGAGAAAAAATGGGTCACAGTAATTGCCCCAGAATCATTTAACAACGCGCCAATAGCATACGTGCCAATCACCGACGAGAAAAAGGCAATTGGCCGGGTAGTCGAGGTCACACTCTTTGACATCCTAAAGGGAGATCCTTCGCAGTACCAGTACAAGATTTACTTTCAGATAAACAGAGTCGACGGAGACAAGGCGTACTCTATTTTCAAGGGATATGAATATGCAAAAGAGTTTTTGCGAAGCTTGATTCGACGCGGCTCAAGCAAGGTCACGTTCGTCCTTGATGTAAAGACAAAAGACAACTATCTTTTCAGACTTAAGATAATTGCGTTGACGCACAAAAAGCTCAACACATCAAGAAAGCATGCGCTCCGACTAATCGCAAAAGATGTAATGAACAAGACCATCACGGAAATGACAATTGACCAGTTTGTGCAGGCTACCTGCTATGGGAAGATTAATTCCGATATCATGGCTGCGGCAAAGAAGGTCATCCGAATGAGACACGTAGGCCTAGAAAAGGTAAAGCTCATCAGAACCGCAGAAGCCCAAGTCACATTGCTAGAAGCATAGAATTTCTCTCATGGAAAGAAAGCTTGAGGTAGACATCCAAGTTATTATTCACGCGACTGAAGACTCGGAAAAAATATTTCCCGCATTCAGGGATACATTTGGAATCGACAGAGACGAGTTTTCCGTGCAGAGCCTGCAGGGACACTATGAGAACCCGATTTCCCTTGTTTTGTGCAAGCTAAAAAAAAAGGCCGCCAGAAATTTTGTCAAGACGCTGGTATCAGGACTCCCAAAGGGCGAAATTTCCTTGATTTTAGAAGATTTGGAAAACAGATGCGATGACTCAGCGCTGTATTTGAGAATTTCAAAGCAGTCTCTGGTACAAGGAAAAATAACTCTGGCAGACGACGATCCAATCAAGCTGAAAATATACACGCCAATTTACACGCAAAAGGATCTTCTCAAGACATATTCAGAGATCCTCGATGGGACAATTTAATACGATTTAACGTGGTATAGAGTTGGGAATGAAGAGCTACACGCCGCTCCAGTCTGAGCAAACGCAGCTGTGAAGACGCCGCGACGATCTGACCCAAAAAATTTCATATTGTTTTAAATAATCTAGTTTCAGCTGTCTGATAGTTGAAACCAGATTATGATTTGATTGTGGCTGGAGGCGGACTTGCCGGAATGGTAGCCGCGCAGTCTGCAGCACATCACTCCAAACAAAACTTGTCCATTCTCGTAATAGACAGAAATCCTCCAATATTGCTTGGCCGCAAGTCCATCAGCGGGTGGGTTTGCGGCGATGCAGTGTCAGGAGAAGCAGTCAACTACATGGGAAAGAAAATTAACGTTTCCTGGGGAAAACCGGAGCTTGAACACAAGGTAAAGGGAGTCATGGCGCTATCGCCAGACAGGGAGACATCCATCCCATTTGATGGCGACGGATATCTTCTAAACAGGCAGGTTCTTCCGCAAACCCAGTACAAAGAATCGCTAAAGCGCGGAATCAGTGTAGATTTTGAGGTAAACTTGACAAATCTGCTCTACGATGGAAACCAAGTGGTTGGTGTCGAGGGACTGGACAAGAAATCAAATAACCAGCCCTACAAGAAAACTGCCAAGGTCGTAATTGACGCAACAGGTGTCACCTCGATGCTCAGAAACCAGATAAAGAACACAACAAAAATGGAAAAAAAAATCGACAGGACAGACCTTGAATCCACTGGAAGGCATATCATGTATTTTGATCAGGGTGAAGACGACCTGTCGGAATTTGATCCTGATTATTGCCTGATTCACCTAGACCAGGACATTGCGCCTGGCGGATACGGGTGGGTCTTTCCAAAGGGAAAGAACAAGGTAAACATTGGCCTCGGCGTAGAAAAAACTCTTTTGGACAAGAGGAACAAGCGACTCGGAAAGCACGATGATGTGAGCGGCCTGATAAACCAATACGTTGCAAGAAACAGGGCAATCAAGAACCCAAGGATTTCAACAGATCCTGAGGACGCACACAATGCAACCGGCAATTTCCAAGTATCTGTCCGAAGACAAAATGACTGCATGGTCGCAAATGGCTTTATGCTAGTTGGTGATTCCGCGTGGATGCCAAAACCCTTAGATGCTGGCGGGATAGGTCCTGCACTGATCGCCGGAACCATAATAGGCAAAAACGTAGTGGATGCCATACAGTCAGGTGATGTCACAGAGAAAGGACTCTGGCAGTACAATGTCGATTATGTAAAAGAATACGGGTACAAAACAGCAGGCCTTGAAGTTTTCAGGAGACTGCTCCAGATGCTCACAAATGAACAAATCGATTATGGAATGAAGCACTTTATGGGAAACCTTGACGTTGAGGCAATCAGCAAAGGTGAGCACCCAGATTTTTCCATGATCGGCAAAATGGGAATGATAATTCGAGGTGCGCTGAACAAAAAGCTTGCTGACGGACTTCGATACACGACTGGCCAGAACAAGTGGCTCACCGAGCATTATGCCAATTACCCAAAGAACCCAGACGGGTTCGAGGAATGGAACAAAAAGCTGCTAAAAACAATGCAGGACTCCTATGACCACTTGGCAAAGTGGGACAACTGAATAATTTAAGTAAAGTATAGCATCTTTGAAAATTATGTTACATGCGCCCACCTATCTTGACTGGAACAATTCCTTGGAGATTCTAAACAAAGCGTACGAGTCAGGCCTGTTTGTCATAGTTATTGGCCCAAAGGGAACTGGCAAGACCTCGCTTGTGCGCGAGTTCATAGCAAAAAAAGGCGCAAACCTTGAATCAATCAACTTTAGCTTGAGAACGCGTGAAAGTCACTTGGTCGGCACCAAAACCCTGACTGAGGGAACTGTCGGATTTGACGAGGGGATCTTGATAAAATCGATGAAGGACGGTAGCATGCTGTATTTGGATGAGCTGAATGCTGCAGAGGCAGATGTTTTACTCAGACTTGATGAGGCACTAGACGACAGAAGACAGATTGTCCTAAAGGAATCAACTGGTGAACTGATCACTGCGGACAAGAAATGGTTTGTCATTGCAACGATAAACCCCCTGACACATGTAGGTACAAAGGAGCTCCCCCCGCAGATACTGAGTAGGTTCCCGGTGAGAATTAGGCTCGATTATCCTCCAGAGCAGACGGAGCTGGAAATAGTAAGACGATATGTCTCCGGATCACATGACGACAAGCTGCTTCAGGGAATAAAGCTTGCAAACACCTTGCGCGAGGCAGCGTCAGTTGAGGAGTTGTACTACTCCCCGAGCCTTCGAGAAACAATTGCGTTTGGCAAGCTTCTGGATTCCGGTGTCGATGCGAAAAAAGCAGCAAACGTTGTATTTGCAAACGTTTATGCGCAATGGGGGAATGTCGAGTATCAAAAAGTAAACGACATCATAACATCGATGTTTGGTATCTAAATGCAGTCATTACACTTTAGAAACGACATGCTAGTTGAGATTGGTACGTTTTTGGCAAGACGCTGGTCGCAAAAAGAAAAACTCGTAGTCGAGTTTTCAGACAAGAGGGAGACTTTAACCAAGCTCAAAGAAAACAAAATCAGCCTGCTTTCACCTGAGCGATACCTCGGTGGGGATTTTGAGAGATACAGACAGTTTAGGACATCGATTTGGTACGAGTCCATGCGTGTCAAGTACTGCAAAAAAATCCTTAGCAACGACCATGCGTTTGGATTCATCCTCAATACGCTTGAAACGCGGCGAATTGAGCTTCTTGGTAGAAAGATTTGGCGCGGGATGGACGAGGAGATGATCTTCAACTATGGATACTCGTGGATTTATCGCCCAAACCTTCTAAACGTGCAGGGAAAGACGAGAATAGTTGAGGCGTTTTACCAGTACTTTTTGTTCGGAGATGTGAAAGGCGAGCTGCAGCCAAGCCACCATGAAAAGATACGAAAGGCCGTAATGCGCTCCAAAGAAATTCTTGGCGAGGCCTTGGAAAAAAACCACGACACTGAATGGCTTGAAAAAAAAATTCCAGAGATCTTAAGCATCCTAGACATTGATGCGCTAGTAACGATTCCACTTTCCATTCCATGGAAGGGCCCAGGCCTCCTAGTCACACCAGAAGACCTAGTCAAGGCGTTGCAGAAAATTGCAAAAAACCGAGATGCAGACTTTGGAAAAATTGACGTGCAAAATGTCCTGTCTGGAAAGGCAATAGCCGAAGAGTTTCAGGTGGTAAAAGAAGAGAACACGAAAAACCAGAACAAGGGAATCGGTAGCGAGTCCATTGGGATACAGGTTCCAGGCTCTACAAATGTAGACGAAACTCGAATCTATGATCAGGACTTGATATCAAACCTCAAGACGCGGTTCAAGGAGTGGAAGACCAGCTGGAATGAGCAGCATGTTGCAGTTGGCGATGAGTTTGATGCAGAGTCGTTCATCGAGGGCCACACTCCATTTCTGACTGACATCAAAAAGTCAATCAAGGCAAAAATTGTAATCCTAGTTGATCACTCATCTAGCATTACCGACCAGCAAATACAGTACAAGAAGGTCACAGTTGCACTGTGCGAGGTCTTGTCGTTTTTGAAGATAAGGTTCTCAGTTTACGCGTTTAACACCACACAAAAACAGGTAGTGTGCTGGCTGATAAAACCCGAAGACACGAAATGGAACAACGCCTGCGCAAAGAGGCTGGCGCAGATAGATGCTAACGGCGGAACGCCCTTGGCTGATGTATATCAAAAGATGTATCCAATTTTGAGATCAAAAAAGCCCGACATTTTTCTGACACTATCTGATGGTGAACCATCAGACCCTGATGCCGTACGCGCGATGGTAAAATCGCTAAAGGCAGTTGGAATCAAAATGGTGGCAATCGGCGTTGGCCACGACACCTTTAGTGCAACAAAAATCGCTAGCAATCTGAAATATTTGGAATACGAAAAAACCTTGGCAGTGTCGCGACTAAAGGACATCCCAAATCGAGTTCTTGCAGTATTGCAGACAAGTTAACACAGATTCCAATTTTGGAAGATCAGAGATAAATATCGTAAGATGATCAGACCGTTATTGAGCAGACTGATACTAGTGTTCCTACTAGTACTTACAATAACATTAGGAACAGTTTCTCAGCCGTTAGCATTTGCAGCCGATGACATTAACAAAAGAAAAGTAAAAACACTTGAAGAACAATGCACAAAGAAAAAGCCGGCCGGTTTTGACGGTTTGGTGTGTAATGCAGTGTTAGGTCTGCAAAACCAAGTTGATTCATTCTTTGATGTTTTTGTTACAATAGACACATTCAATCAAAGCATGCAAAGCTTTGAAGATAAAATACTTGAATTATTGATGAAACTCCAGCAAAACCAAGAAGAAGAAATATCTCGCCTAGATAATGACATTAGCAAGGAATCATCTGACAGACAGGCTGCAGATACGACACTGCAAGGACAGGTTGATGACCACCAGTCAACCATCGATTCTTTCTTTGATGTTTTTACAGAACTACAGCTAGCAGATACTAATCTTCAAAGCCAAATCGATTCGTTTGAGAATCAGCGTTGCCCTCCAGGAGAATTTGTGGTAGGCATTGATGAAAATGGAGGGATAATCTGCGAACCCATGCCTCAGACGCCGCTTCCGCCACCACCCCAAGGTTTGCCAGTCATCGCATCATTTACTCCGATTTCTGGCCCAGTAGGCACATTGGTGACGATCAACGGAAACGACCTTTCTGGAGTAACTGATGTGCGATTTAACGGAGTATCCGTTATTGAACCAGCTAATGTGATATCATCAAACTCAATCACTGCCATAGTTCCACTTGGGGCTCAGACTGGTAAGATATCAGTAACTACATCCACAGGAACTGCATTAAGTGCAACCAACTTCAAAGTGAGTCCAAAGATCGATTCCTTTATTCCGACGTCTGGCAATGCAGGGGACGCGATTACAATCACTGGCACCAACTTTAATGGGGCAACATCTGTAAAGTTTAACGCAGTATCTGCAACGTTTACTATAACATCAGACACCTCCATAGATGCCACAGTTCCTTCTATTGCAACATCTGGCCCAATATCAATTACAACTCCAAGCGGAACTGCAACCAGTGCTACTAGCTTTACTCTAAAACCAAAAATCACTTCTTTTACACCACTGTCCGGCCCAGTCGCCACGTTGGTGACAATCAATGGGGTTAACCTTTCCAGTGTAACCGAGGTGCGCTTTAACGGCATTCCTACAACGAGCCCGCCTGTGATTGTATCAAGCTCATCGATTAGGGTAATTGTTCCCGACGGTGCGACAACCGGATCCATAACGGCCAGCTCGCCTGCCGGAACCTCATCGCCCAGCACGTCAGTCTTTAAAGTAATGCCAAAGATCAACTCATTTACGCCCACATCTGGTACCGTAGGCGAGTCAGTTACAATTGTCGGCACCAACTTTAACGGAGTGACGCAGGTTAAGATAGGAACGGTCATTGCACCCATTGTGTCAAGCACAGCCACTGAGATAGTAGTAACTATACCCGCAACAGCAGTAACTGGAAAGATATCTGTCACAACGCCAGACGGAATCGCAGTTAGTGTTGCTAACTTTACTGTACTCTGATCCGATTAAAGCACAAATTCTAAATTTGGCATGAATTTGCTCATACTTGGTAATGAATTCGATTGAAATTACGCCTGACGAGTTATCCCAAGTTCTGCAAAACAAGACTCAGGTTTTGATTTTGGATATCAGGGTAAAGGAGAGATACATGGAAGGTCACATTTCCGGCGCAGCAAACGCCGTCTGCGACTCTATGCAACAAAAACAGGTCATAATGTCAAAGATTCCACCATCCATGAAAATTATTCTAATCGACGATGACGCCACCTCAGCGAAGGAAAATGCCATGATGATGGCCAGATTCGGCTTTGATGCACATTATCTCAAGGACGGAATGAAGTCTTGGAAAAACGAGCTCATCAAGAGCACCCAGGACACTACAATAAATGGCGATAACCTATGGGATTCTCTAAAACAAAATGAAGATGTGTTTTTACTTGATGTCCGTGAGCCAGAAGAGTTCTCGGATTTCAAGATTCCAGGTGCGGTAAACATTCCACTGTCTCAGCTTTTCAGGCCAGGTTCACAGACCCAGATACCAAAGGACAAAAAAGTCATCACAATATGTTCGCATGGAAACCGTTCCATGGTCGCGACGTTTGCACTTGCGCAAAACGGTATCGAGTCATCATCATTAGTTGGAGGAATGTCGTTATGGAATCAGGTGCTAAACGCTACAACACTAAAGGAAGGAGAGATCACGATAATCCAAGTGGAAAAAATTGGCAAGGGTTGTCTTTCCCACATAATTGGCTCTAACGGCGAAGCTGTGGTGATTGATCCTACATACCCTGCCCAGAAATATGTCGAGTTTGCAAAAAATGAGGGCCTAAAGATAATTAGAGTTATTGATACCCACCAGCACGCAGACCATGTGTCTGCCGCAAGGGATCTGGCGCAGATTTCAGGCGCAAAACTGTGTCTAAGCAAGCTAGAAGAATACAAAATCGAATCTGAGAGGATAGGCGATTCTGACATCATTCCGTTTGGCGCAAAACACCTCAAAGTGATGCACACCCCAGGACACACTTCTGGGAGTATGTCGTTTGTAGTAGATGGCAAATACGTGTTTTCTGGTGACACATTGTTTGTTGAGGGAATCGGCAGGCCAGACCTTCGCGACCAGGTAGAAGAATACGCCACAAAACTTTATGACACTTTACACAACAAATTGTTGAAGTTTTCTGATGAAACCAAGATATTTCCAACTCATCACTCCGAAGGGGTAAGGCCAACACAGAACGGAATTTACTACACCACAGTAAAAATGGCAAGATCTCTTCCGTTATTGGATTTGTCCCAGTCAGAGTTTGTCGGTAAGGTTGTATCCATTACAACACCGCGCCCGATGAATTATTCCATGATAATCAAGATAAACAAGGGAGTCATACCGATATCTCCGATGCAGATTCCGGATCTTGAGATGGGCCCGAACAGATGCAGTATTCGAATGTAGATGGCTACGTTCAAGTGCCTTTCAGTTTCCCAGCCTTTTGCTGATCTCATAGTGAAAGGAAAGAAAACAATCGAGCTCCGTTCTTGGGACACCAGATACCGCGGTGAATTTTTGGTTCACTCCCCTTTGAAAATAAGAAGTGATGATTGCAAAAGACTGGGAATAGATGAAGTCTCACTTGCAGTTGGCGCCATAGTTGGCAAGGCCACAATTTATGATGTCAAAATATACAAAACGCAAAAAGAGTGGCAGCTTGATCAAAAGTATCACTTTGCCGGCCCAGAGTTTTCCAGTTCCAAGTATGGGTTTTTGCTGAAAAACGCAAAAAAATTTTCAATCCCAATACCGCACAAAGGAAAGCTCGGATTCTTTGATGTCGACATGAAAGATGCCAAGACAAAAGACGATGACATTACATCAGAGATATTTGATGAGGAATATCGCACCCAGTGGATTAACCACCACTGATTTGTAGGTTCTGTTCAAAAGCTGAAGTTTTCATTACCAGCTTTCTCCCTTCGACACATCGACTATCAGGATTGCCAAACTATCATAGTTTGATATCTTGGGTTCCTGTATCCGTGAAAAAAGATCACATGTCGCTTCACCTGTGTCGCCTCGAGGATGGGTAAATCTAGCTCACCCCTTGTATGCGATGTTCAGCGATGCAACTGCATCTCTGTCCATCAACTTCATACAATTATTGCACCATAGTTTTCGTCTGTTCTGCCTGTTCTCTTGGATTCTCTTTCCGCATATTGGACAGAATGCTGGTGCGTTTTGGGTCTACCAAGGTGCTATGGATTTGGTATTTCGCAAGTTTGTGGTATGAGAAAAGTGATAGTTTCTTTAGTGTCGATCAATTGTTTCCCAGTTCTATTCTGATGTAGTCATTGACCATCTGGCAAAAGAACACCATCATTTGTAGCTGCTCGTTATTTGGTGTATGATTCTGTCAATCGATTTGACTGGTAACGAATCGTTTTTGTCATTTATGTATTAAACGGATCTGATTTGTCAGGTGTTGACCTACAACACATGCGATATACAGTTGTGGGATCAAACCTTGGGTTTAAAACAGCACCCATTATATAAAGGGGCTATTTAAAAACCGTAAATGCCACAGACAAAGCCCATTGTAAGCATAGAAAATGTCGTTGCCTCTGCCTCAGTTGACCAAAAAATTGACCTAAACGAGGTAACAAAAAAGTTTCCAGATACTGAATACCATCCAGACCAGTTTCCAGGCCTTGTCTTTAGGTTAAAGACGCCACGAACCGCGACCCTGATTTTTAGAACAGGTAAGATGGTTTGCACTGGAGCAAAATCAGAAGAGATGGCAGTAAAGGCGGTGCAGACAGTAGTGGAGCGGTTACGAAAAGGTGGTATTAAGATTAAAAATGACGCGGAAATTGTCGTGCAGAATATCGTTGCTGCAATCAACCTTGGCGGCAAGATACACCTAGAACACGCTGCAAGGACACTGCCTAGAAGCATGTACGAGCCAGAACAATTCCCAGGACTGATTCATAGGATGCTAGATCCAAAGACGGTGATACTATTATTTGCCTCTGGAAAACTTGTATGCACAGGTGCAAAAAAGGAGTCAGACGTGTATCGCTCTGTGAATAATCTGCATTCTTTGCTTGAAGAAAAGAAACTGATGATTTACGATCAGTGATTAGCTGAATCCAGCCCCGAACTTGTCTGCCTCTTGGAGCGGATCGTAGTCGTTTGCGTTTTTGAGCTTCAGATAGAGAAATGCCTCATTGACTAGCTGACTGGAATCATCGTCGGATAGATCGAATTTTGATTTTGCAAAGTCAGTATATTTTTGCAGCTTTTTCGAATCTTGCTCGTCCAAGGAGATTTTGTCTTTGATTATCATATAAGCAATTTTTGTGATTTGAGAGTTATGGGCTTCATCATCCATGAATTGGTAAAATCAGTGTGGTTTTTAAGTGATTTGAGGCAATGTTATAATGATTTGAACTTTTTCATGGCTTCTTTGGCTAGTTTTTCCAAATCGACGGTTGTGATTTTTGTCGGATCGTCAGAAGCTAGTGCTTTGTCGTAATCGTCTTTTGTCGTGCTTATTTTCTTTTTTTTGCCCAGCATGATGTCAGATATATTGAGAATTAATTAAGCTCTCCTGCCAGACTTTATTTTGCCAGATTTGAGGTATGAGACCTATCTTTCTTGCAGGCTTGAACGATTTTTTCGTTAATCAATTCAATATCGTCTTTGGTTAAAGTTGGCTGCTCATTTAGCACAATCTTGCATTCCGCCACTATTGGGAGGACTTTCAAGTTGTCGTATTGTTCATAAGTAAATTCGCCAATTTGCGATTTTGTATCGCCGTCAAATCGGAATTTGACCATTATAGATCTGCGGTTCATGACGCTTAGATCTGGACCTTGGGGTTTTCCTGCTTTAGTTTTTCCCAGTCGGCCAGAAAGTTCTTCAGGCCTATGTCTGTAAGGGGGTGTTTTAGCATTTTTCCCAAAACATCTGGCGGCAGTGTCACAACATCTGCACCTATTTTGCCTGCCTCCACCACATGTATTGGATGTCTAATCGAGGCGACGAGAATCTGCGTTTTAAAGTTATAATTTGAGAAGATCTGTTTTATTTCTGCAATCAGTCCCATTCCGTCTTGTCCTATATCATCAAGACGTCCGATGAATGGGCTGACATACTTGGCACCAGCTTTTGCGGCCAAAACTGCCTGATTTGGGGAGAACACCAACGTAACGTTAACTGAGATTCCTTGTTGCGACAGACTCTTGCAGGCCTTCAGTCCCTCAGCAGTCATCGGTACCTTGATTACGACGTTTCCGCCATATTTTTTGAGCCGATTGGCCTCATCTATCATTCCAGAATACTCTGTACTGACTACCTCGAGTGAGACGTCGCCTTTTACAATTCTGACAATCTCTTCCATTGTTTTCTGTGGGTCGCCTCCCTCCTTTGCCAGAAGCGATGGATTTGTCGTAATGCCGTCAAGCAGTCCCATATCGTTGTAAGTTTTGATTGATGCGAGATTTGCAGTATCTAAAAAGATCTTCATTGTCTTTTCTTGCCTATTGTTTCCTTAACTGCTTTTACTATATTAATTGATGTTATGCCATGTTTTTCAAGCAACAGTGGAATTTCATTATCACGCGCAGACTCGCCGAACCTGTCATTGACTCCAACACGCTTGACAGGCACTGGGTATGCCTCAGATACCACTTCGGAGACTGCGGAGCCAAATCCGCCCATGATGTTATGTTCCTCGCATGTAACAATACATCCTGTTTCTCTGGCTGATTTTTCAAGCAGTGCGGAATCAATCGGCTTTATGCAAAAAGAATCTATCACTCTAGCTGAAATTCCCTCGTTTTTGAGTAGGTCTGCAGATTCAAGCGCCATTTGCACTGTGATTCCAGTGGCAGCTATGGTACAGTCGTTACCGTCTCGCAGTGTTATCCCCCTTCCGATTTCAAATTCCTGAAATTCGGAATGCACTACCGGAGTTGCAGAACGCGCCATTCGCATGTAAAACGGCCCGTATTTTTGTGAGATAACCCACGTAAGCTTTGACACTGCGATAGAGTCGGCAGGTACCAGAACAGACATGTGTGGGATGGCCCTCATTATCGCAATGTCTTCTATTTGCTGGTGAGACCCGCCGTCGGCCCCTACTGTTATTCCACCATGAGAGACTACAAGTTTTACATTAAGCCCTTTTTTGTCCCCAGGTGATGGATATGCGATGGCATTTCGTATCTGATCGACGCAGCGGCCGGGCAGAAAAATTGCATATGTGCTTGCAAATGCAGTTTTTCCAGACATCGCTAGGCCTGCAGCTACTGAGACCAGGTTTGCCTCGGCTATGCCTACGTTAAAGAACCTGTTTGGAAATTTTTTTCCAAAATCTGCAGTCTTGAGTGAATCTGTGGTGTCTGCACCCAATACCACGATGTTTTGGTTTTCTGCACCCAAGTCCACTAGTGCTTTTCCATATGCAGTTCGCATATCGCCCATTTGCGTACTCAAGTGTATCCAAGCTCCTTTGCAATCGCGTTCAACTGATTCTTTTTGTCTCCAACTGCGTGAAGATTAATCCACTTTGCTACGAGTTCATTTCCCCCAAGCTCGTGAGCCTTCTGAATCAGCATTTTACGCCTAGCATGCGCTATCTTGGCTCTAAACTCTCGTATTATTCCGCGTACGTCTGGCTGTCCGATTATCGCAGAACCGCCGACAAAGACACGCGCGCCATCTACAAAACAAGAACCGATATTATCAAGGGTCACGCCGCCGTCGGCTTCAATGTATCCATCAAAGTTGTGCTGGTACAGGGTCTTGACAAGCCGCTGTGTTTTTTCATGTGTGCTTTCGATGTATTTTTGGCCAGACTTTCCTGGAACAACTGACATTACTATAATCTGATCAAGTTTTGGAATGAATTGGAGAGACCAGTCAGGCAACTCGGTGTCTGGGTTTATTGCGAGTCCTGTCCCGACTTGGTTTGACTTCAAGGTGTCATGGATTTCCCCAAAACTTGTTCCGTCGCACACCTCTGCATGGACCGTAATTATGTCAGACCCCGAGTCCACATAATCTCGTACATGTTTTACCGGTTCATTAATCATCAGATGTGTATCAAACGGAATGACAGTCAGTGGTCTTAGCTCTTTTATTTTTACGTGATCAAAGGTCTTGTTTGGAACGAACATTCCATCCATCACGTCAAGGTGGATATAGTCTGCACGTCCTGCAACGCATCGCTTTACTTCGTTTTCCAGGTTCGTCATGTCGCCGGCAATTATTGATGGCGCAATCATGGTTTGTGAGTCAAGCTCCATATCGATAATTGGGACGAACTCCTTTTTTGGGGCTTGTCCGTGCCATTTTGGATTGTCCTCCATGTGCTCAACACCCTTCCCTTTGATCGTCCTTGCGATGATCATTGAGGGGATTCTTTTTGTCTGCATCGCTTTTTTGATGGCGTTGTCTATCTGCTCTATTCGGTGGCCGTCAATCTCGATGACATTCCAGCCAAAAGAACGCCATTTGTCTCCCGTTTTCCAGCGGCTTGCGTCCCTCCACATCTCCGACAGATCATCTCCCGTAAGCTCTTCGTCAAGCGGCATTACTTTTTCCGTGTAAGAATCCTGCTGGATAAAATTCCTGTCCAGAATGGCAGTAAGGTTATCTACTTTGTATTTCACTCCGGTCATCGCTGCCTCCCATACTTGGCCTTCGTCGGTCTCCCCGTCACCTAAAACTGTAAAAATCCTAGTTTGTTTCCCATCAATTTTTGCAGCAAGCGCGGATCCGATTGAGAAAGAAAGCCCGATTCCAAGCGAACCCCCGCAAAATTCCACGCCGGGACACTTCAAGTCAGGATGTCCCTGAAGCTTGCTTCCAAATTGTCTTAGGGTGTCTAGTTGTGATGGATCAAAGTATCCTGCAATTGCCATGTTCGAAAACAATCCTGGCGATGCGTGTCCTTTGGACAGCACAAGCTTGTCTCTGTCTTCCCAGTCTGGGTTTTTTGGGTCGTAGCGCAGGTGTTTGAAGAAAATGCAGCCCATTATCTCTGCCATTGAAAATGATCCGCCCGGGTGTCCAGAGCCTGCAGTCGAGGTTCCCCTAATCACAAGCTTGCGCGCTTTTCTGACATTTTTTTTGATTTGATAGTAATTGAGGCCCATATCTAACCAAACTGCAAAATTAACTGGTAAATTTTCCAGCTCATAATTGAAAGCTCCTTACAAATCAATAAAAAGGATTCTGTCAAATCTACTGTGGATTGATGAATGTACAATAATCACATCCCATATTGTTTTAATCTGATATTCGTATACTGGAATCAATAAAAGCTATTTCTAAAATTTTTAATCTCGAATGTGCCTAATGGTACCATGGATCTGCAGAAAATGGTTCCACTTGTCATATACGACAACAAGTGCTATCTTTGCATCAAGTTTGCCAAAACGGTCAATTTTCTCTCAAGAGGTAGGCTTTTGCTTGTCGGGCATTATACCGATCTTGGGGAAAAGCTGAGAGACCAAATTCTTGATTCCAGCGCGCTTGAAATGTTCTGGTTTGTGGACGGAAGAACCGCGTACGGCGGTCGGGCAGCCTTGGTTCCGATGTTTTGTGCAATTATTCGCGCATCTGGAGTGAAATCTAGGTTCAAAGACATAGAATCGTGCGAGACGGACTGCAAGACAGTCAAGGTAGTGTTCCTAAGATCCGTAAGCCTCTTTTCAAACAGCAAGAAAATCCCAATCTAAGCCATACAATTTAGCTAAATGATTTAAGGAGTTATTCTACCACAGTGCAAATATAATTAAAGCGTGGTTTTGGCATGGCAGAACAGCCCAAAGAAAAAAAAGGCATGCTTCAGGAATTCATAAGATTTCTCCAGACCTTTGGAGTGATTGGCCTTGCCATAGCGTTCGTTATTGGTGCCGCATCGTCAAAGCTCGTATCCGCACTTGTAACTGACTTTATCAATCCCCTTATCGGTTTGGCCCTGCAGGACGTAGGTGATCTCAAAAAACTTTCGTTTACTGTTGTAAACTCGACTTTTGCATACGGCGACTTTATTGCGAACATAATTGATTTTCTGATAATTGCATTCGTGGTATTCATACTGTACAAGCAGCTATCAAGGTTCAAGCTAGTAGAGGACAAAACAAAGGGATAAGACATGACTCAAGCGCATTTCCACAAACTCAGATCTTTGTATCAAAGGCGGACAAACGCCAAGATCAAAGTCAATGTATTTCACAGCTTGTGCTAGTCTTCACGAACAGCAGTGCTGTTTTTGTAAAATAAAATTAGTGGTGGTGACCGCAACCGCAGGAATCGTGTTCTTCGTGGCCGCCCATGTCTACGCCGTCCTTTTTGAGACAGATATTGCACTTGTTGTATCCCATTGGAGAGAAAAAGCTCTTCCCGCAGGAAACGCATTTCATGCTTGACATGATTTTTGTTCAAAAGATCGGTTATTAAATCTAGTATCCACGTGAGTTTCTGTCAGGTGTACCCGTGTTTGGATTTCTAAAGTGGTGCTTTTCCATCATGTGGTTTAGGAATCTAATGTCGTTTTCGAGTTCCTGCCCACACACAGTACATTTTGGCATCAATTACCTGAAATCACACGCTATTTTTACTTATAATTTTAAGGCAAAAATGCTAAAAAATAATTGTGGTCAAAAGCCCACTAATTACACTAGTGTTTTTTGTCGTTTTTCTTGGATTATTGCAGTGAGTGCAAATGCAGACACTACTACGATTAGTCCTTGCAGAATCTTGCTTGCGATATCTACAGTGCCTTCACCTATCTCACTGCCTTCACCGTATGCCACGCTTAGGTATACGATGCCAGTGCCAAACATCAATGCGGCAAGCAGATAGATTGCTGTTTTGGTGGTTGTACGCATGTACTAGGATTGAATTTGTTATTTAATTTGCTATCTACCATTCCTGCCAATGAGAATGGTTTTTCATTCCTTGAATTTTTGCCACAGCCGCATTATTTTGTCATGATGTTGGAATGTCTAGCCTTGCCGCTATTTGTTGTGCAGAGAGCTCCTTGCCGGTAAGAATTGATATTATTTCTCTAGTATACTTGTCTGCCAGCACAGAAGCAATGTCATCATTGTTTTCCATCTTAGCTTTTCTTTACTGCCAAAATTAGTATGATAAAGCCAACAATTTCAAAAGATTCTGCCAAAAGTTCTTGCAAGAAATTGTTTTGCAGAAAATAGAAGACGTCCTCAATTACCGTTTCTCCAAGTATAAGGACGGAAAACTTCGCTACCAAGAGCAGCATTGGCGGATATTTTGTCTTTTTGTAGGCCTTTGCTGCATAAAACACAAGATGAGTCCGACAACCACATGGATTATTGTAATTATGATGTCAAGAGATTCTAATGAAATCATTGATTTGCGGCCAGTATGTGTTTTTAGAGTTATCTGCCATCCTCATCTACGGGAACAGGTATTCACTGGAATTGAAAAGATGCCAGCACTACTGCTTCCCAAGGGCTCTCGCACCTTAGTAGCACAGTAGCGACATTGGGTTTGACTTCCAGGTTCGGAAAGGGACTGGGTCGCGCCCCAACACTGTGGCCGGCTTGAAAATCATCCACTAATTGTTCTGTATTAAGATTACGACTGTTCCCTTGTGAGGTATAAATTGAACAAGGCAAAGGTAACGTCATGACGCACCGGGTAGCAGTACTTGACAAGGAATTATGCCAGCCCAAAAAATGCGGCCTTGAATGCATCAAGTACTGCCCAGTAAACAAGTCAGGTGCAGACTGCATCATACTAAACGAGGAGATAAAAAAGGCACAGATAGACGAGGATCTCTGCAACGGCTGCGGAATCTGCGTCAAAGTGTGCCCTTTTGAGGCAATTACAATTGTTAATTTAGCTACGGAGCTTGCAACAGACAAAATACACCAGTACGGAATGAATTCGTTTAGACTCTACAGGCTTCCAACGCCAAAGAAAGGAGAGGTAGTCGGTCTGCTTGGCAGGAACGGCATGGGAAAAAGCACCGTTGTCAGCATTCTTTCAGGGAACATAAAACCAAACCTTGGAAACTACCAAAATCCTCCAGACTGGGATCAGATTTTAAAAAATTTTGCAGGTACTGAGCTAAAGGATCATTTTGAACAGATAAAGAACCAAAACATCAAGGCGTCGATTAAACCGCAACAAGTCTACAACGTCTCGCAGGCCTTTGACGGAACAGCAAAGGAGCTGCTAGACAGATATGACCAGAGGGGCGTTGCAACCGAGCTGGTAAAGCAGCTTGACATCAAAAACTCGCTTGAACACAACATAAAGGAGCTCAGTGGTGGTGAACTTCAAAGACTGGCAGTAGCAGTGGCTGCCTCAAAGGAGGCTGACTTTTACTTTTTTGATGAGCCGTCCTCGTATAATGACGTGTTTCAGAGGAGGGGTGTTGCTCGGGTGATTCACGGCCTGGCAAATATCGGTAAAAGCGTGATGGTAGTAGAGCATGATCTGACCCTGCTCGATTTTCTTTCTGACTATATCGAGATTTTGTACGGCGAGCCAGCTGCCTATGGGATAGTGTCGGGAATTCTGTCAACAAAGGTTGGGATCAACATATTCTTGGACGGATACATACCAAGCGAAAACGTCCGGTTCAGGGACAAAAAATTCACCTTTGACGTATCTACATCGCAGGACGATTTTGAAAAGGGTGAAGTCGTTATAAGGTATCCTGCACTAAAGCGAAACTATCCAGCGTTTTCTGTTTCAATCGAGCCAGGCCAAGTCAAAAAAGGCGAGGTCCTCGGAATAATGGGCGCAAATGCGCTCGGCAAGACGACAATGATGAAAATGATTGCCGGTGTGGAAAAACCAGACGAGGGAAACGTCGACAAGGCAGTTACAATATCTTACAAGCCCCAGTACATCCCAAACGACTTTGATGTCGAGGTGTTATCAGTCTTGGACAAGGCAAACGAAGGTCCGATTTTTGGAAGCGTTGAAGAAGAACAGATCATCGACCCTCTAAAAATCAAAAAACTCTACAACAAGTCAATAAGAAACCTGTCCGGCGGTGAGCTGCAAAAGGTAGCAGTGGCCACGTGTCTCCTCAAGAAGGCCGACGTGTATGCGCTTGACGAGCCGTCCGCGTTTTTAGACGTCGAGGACAGAATCGCGATTGCCAAATTCATCCAAAGATTCGTCCGCTCTTATGCCAAATCCGCAATCATAATTGACCACGACATTCAGCTCATGGATCTGATTTCTGACACCATTGTTATCTTTGAAGGAATGTCAGGCCTTGAAGGACACGCAAGTGTCCCATTATCAAAAGCAGATGCAATGAACCGATTTCTAAAATCTCTAGATATCACGTTTAGACGAGACGAGCAGACCTTGCGACCTCGAGTAAACAAGAGTGAGAGTAGACTTGACAAACAGCAAAAGAGCACCGGGAATTTCTACTACAAGAAATAACAGAATTGAACCCAAGACATGTCAATGAACTTATGGCCCTCCTACAAAGCAAGACTAGACAGAATTGACCAGGATGCTAAAAAAAGCATTGGAGGGAGTGCTCACGGAGCAGGAAGCGTCCGAGCTTTATTCCGCGTTTGATCAGATAGGCGACATCCTAGTCATCAGAATCCCAGATGTGCTCCTCTCAAAAAAGAAGATAATTGGAGAAACCCTGCTTGAAAACGTACACCCAGCAAGATCTGTGTTTTACCAGGCTTCCGATGTTGAAGGCGACTTTAGGACTAGGAACTTGGAAATCATCGCTGGTGAGGACAACACGGAAACAGAATACAAGGAGTTTGGCTGCAGATTCAAGGTGGATGTGGAAAAGGCGTTTTTTTCCCCCAGATTGTCTACAGAACGAAACAGAATTGCACAGTTAGTACAAGACGGCGAGATAATCATCAACATGTTTGGAGGAGTCGGCATGTTTTCCATAATAGCCGCAAAAAAGAAGAAGTGTACGGTTTACAACATCGATCTAAATCCGCATGCGGTAAGGCTTTGCGAGGAAAACGTAAGGCTAAACAAAAAGATTGTAGGAACTGTCATATCGATTTGTGGGGATGCTGCCCAAGTTGTAAAAGAACAGCTCCAGGACAAAGGAGATAGAACACTGATGTTATTGCCTGAGAGGTCAGACGAGTTCTTGGATTCTGCCATATCTGCCACAAAAAGCGGCGGCGTAATCCACTATTATTCACACCAGCACGCAGACAAGCGACAGAGCTCTGTGGAGCTATCAAAGCAACACTACTTGGAAACAGTGAAGGTCAAATCCCAAGTTCTTGGTGGCAGAATGGTCAGGGCAGTAGGCCCACATTATTACCAAACAGTAGTAGATGTCAAAATTACAAAATGACTATTTGTCATCGGACAAGATTGATGATGGTGATGACTTGGTTGTTGCCATCATGTATCCGATCCATGATATTACTCCCAATATCCCACCTGCTATCATGAGTACGGATAGATGCAAGACAATCGGACTCCATTCTGAGAGCATGAGCAAGTACGCATAGACAAAAAATCCGACGATGCAGGAACAGAATATCAGAACCCCAGTCATTTTACGTCTTGTCATAAAGCTAAGCACTCGTCCAGAGTAATATGAAGCTAGTATGTAAACTCGATCGACATCAAAAAGGCGTCCTCGCCGTCTCGATAGTATGTCTTAAGCCTCTGTTTTATGAAAAAGCCCAGCTTCTCATAGAGTCTTACTGCATCGGTATTGCTGCATCGAACTTCCAGATATAGCTCGTCGCACCGCTTTTCTTTGACTCCTTTGATCGCCTCTTCAACTATTGCGCTTCCAAGACCTTGTTTCCTGTACTCTTCTAGTACTGCAACAGACACAACATGCCCTTTTTTTACAAATCCGAGTTTTTTGAAATTAGAAAATCCGTATTCTGTCTTGCACATTATGTATCCCACTATCTTGCCATGATTTTCTGCGACCAAGAACGCCTCCGGCATTTCCGCAAGAAGGCTCTCATAGAAATAATCAGAATAATGCTCAGGCAGAGTCTTGAGGTTTATCTCCATTACTGGGATAAGGTCGCTGGGCTCGCATCTCCTAATTATGTAATCGCCTATCTGCCGGTTGATTATTTGCATAGATCTAGTTGCGCAAAGCCATGATATTTATTTTTAAAGCATAATTTCACGCAAATCAATTAATGCCTACGTGCTTTTTGACGTTTGATGAGCGAGCCAACGCAAGAAGATGTGATATCGATGGTATCGTCTGTTTTTTCCGTCACAAATGTAACGGTGTCTTTAGAAAAGATGGAGATGGAGATCTCCGATTTAGATTTTAAGGAAAAGTTCGTTGTTCTTGCACAGAGGTTTGAGTCCATGAACCTCGTCTGTTTTTTGAAAAAATCCGAGGGCAGACTCCTAATTCAGGTAAACAGACTCCCAGAGCCAAAAAGCAGGAAATGGCTTTCGCGTGCGTGGCTGCAGAGGACTCTTTTTGGCGTCGTGGTTGCATTTGTGTTAGTCGACGGATACTACAGAACGCTTGGGGCAAACAGCATAATCTACATCGGAGACCCACTTGACTTTGCCGTATTGTACACTTTTTCTCTGGTTGGAATCCTCGGGGTGCACGAGGCAGGACACATGTTTGCCGCAAGGATCCACAAAATACGCACTACTTGGCCCTACTTTATCCCGGGGATACCTGTCATCGGTATTCCTACGTTTGGCGCAATGATCCAGTCACGTGGCCTAACTATCAATCGTGATTTACTGTTTGATGTCGCAATTGCAGGACCCCTTGCAGGATTAGCAATCGCGATCATTGTCTCGTTTTATGGGGCATACACATCCCCGATTTTGGACGCATCCATCGCGCAGCAGCTTGAGGGCTCGCTTGCAAAACTAAACGACAGCGTTCTGATGACATTTGCGTTGGCAACATTTGACAAAGCAGGGCCTAACATCGAGGTTCTCATGTCACCGGTGTTATTTGCTGCATGGCTTGGCTTTTTGATTACGTTCCTGAATCTGCTTCCAGCATGGCAGCTTGACGGAGGCCACATGGCACGCTCTATTTTCGGCCAAAAAATTCACAAAATAGCAACATATGCAAGTGTGGCAGTCTTGTTTTTGCTGCGATACGAAATGATGGCAATCTTCATCTTGCTATTTAGCATGAGAAGCATGGACGTAAGGCCCCTTGATGACGTATCCCCCCTATCAAAAAATAGGAAGCTTGTATATATCGCAGTAATTGCGATTGCGGCTTTGTGTGCCCCTCTGCCCTTCTCAGTTTGGCCTTAACAAGATTCTTGCACCGTCCATGACGATTGAGATCTTTTGTCTTGCGCCCTGATGCTTTAGTACGTATTCAAGTGTCTCCTTTACCCCATCAAAGAGATTCATGTTTAGTTTTTTGACGTACAATTCGGGCAAAACCGAAACTATGCCAATCTGAATTTTTTTCTGGATCTCCGTTAGATACAAGAGATCCTCCATACCATCCACGTATTTTGCCGGCTTTTGCAGCCTTTCGACACTCATTCTTCCTTCTATGAACTGGCGTATCGCTTCAGAGCCGATTCCCGCCTTGCATTCCCCAAGCAAAAACGCCATGCCTTCATCCCGTATTACAGTGTAGCAGTTCCAAAGCGAGTCCAGCGACTTGGCAAGAGTGTCATTGCTTGCGTTCTTTCCAGTGCTTATGAGAAGGGTTCGGTGTTTTTCCATGGTTTTTGTAAAGCTCGCAAGCATTTTTGAAATTGAAAGTGTGTTTGATGGGTGTCCCACAGCTAGATCCGAGATTCCTTTTTGGCTAGCAACTAATTCTATTGCAGATATCTCAAACGAGTTTGCAAAGTTTTTTGCAACATCAAGGCTTGGTGTGTCTTGGCCTGGATTTGGCATGTTTCCTTGCCTTTTCTCATATGCCAAAAGCATTTGATCCTTTCCAAACTTTCGCGTAAGCTTTGTTACAATGGTATCAAATCCAAACAATCCGTCAAATTCCATCTCTCCGACAAAAACAAGGCTTGGATCAACGCTTTGGATTCCCTCAAACGCAGAGATCTGGCTTTCCGGCGGAAGCGACGCCTTTATCACGTTCATCGTTTGTTTCTCTGCAAAGATCTTTGGCCGCGGTATGGATTTTTGGGTGCATTTTTCAAAAATCATCGCGAGTGCTTTTTGTACTGCTGGAGTATAGTTTAGAAGAACTAAGGTTAGAGGCTTGCTCATATCAATGCCGTCAAGCCTCTCAGAAACTACCGTGTCATCTAGCACGGGTGCTTCGTACTCTATTTTTTCGTCTAGATTCTCCGCCTTTATATCAAGAACCACGTCCGTAATACCATAATTTAGCCAGATTTCGGGCATAACTACCCCACAAGACAAAGCAAAATAAATCCAGTTTAGTAAATTTTGATGTGGAGTTTGTTAAAGAGTTTGCAACGTTTTTGCATAAAAACGGCATAATCAAGTTCGGGGATTTCACACTGGCAAGTGGCAAAAAGAGCCCATACTATGTGGATTTGAGAGTTGTTCCAAGCTATCCACATCAATTCAGACGCATGGTAAAGTACCTACAAAATCTTGTCTCAGAACAGGTCGGTTTGGACAACTTTGACGCTGTGGCATCGGTACCAACAGGAGGCCTTGTGATTGCGTCTTCGCTTGCATTTGAGATGGTAAAGCCAATAGTCTACGTTCGCAGCCAAGTAAAGGAGCACGGAACCGGAAAACTTGTCGAGGGCCTTGTCAGTAACGGAACGAGAATACTAGTAGTAGATGATGTGGCTACTACCGGCGGCTCTGTCATAAATGGGATAAGAGAGCTAAAGAAGGCAGGTGCCAAGATAACAGACGCATATGTAATAGTAAACAGGCTGGAAGGTGCAAGGGAAGGGCTGCAAAAAGAAGGTGTCACGTTGCATCATATTTTAGACGTTTTTGAGATTACAAAAATTCTACACGAGCAAAAACTAATTGATGACTCAGTTTTGGAAAAGGTCAAGAGGCAAACGTCTTCCCAGCCGTAAACCAACAGCCAGATTTTTTCATACTTGTAATCGGTTTTGCCTTCGGCATCTTCTTTGATATATTCTGTTTATGCCAAAACAAAAACTTGGCAGCTCAGACAAATGCCTTCACATCATTTATCAGAATTAACTCTGATTCTTCATTGCGGCCAAAAACCATTGATTCGTTACTTCTTAAATTGATTGTCATGATTGAGATTTAGGAAAAAAGTATGCAAGATAATGACAATGATGATTAGTTTAGGCATACCTTGATTTAAATGGAAAATTGTCAAGAGGCAAACGTACAAAATCAGAGACAATTTGGGCTCATTTCCCATGTTTTGTGAGAAAAATTTACCATATTAGATGAGCGATACACTTTTCCGCCTCAAAAACAATTGACTAGCATGGCCAAGCAAGATTATGACTTGTTTTGCGAGCAAGTAAAACAATTAGACAAAAGCGTAAGGTTTGCTGGAATGATTAACGAGCGCGGTAAACTGATTGCAGGAGGCATCAAGAACGGCCTGGTTCCACTATCAAGCCAAAAAGACGATGAGATGCTGTTCATGGAGCTTGCCATACGGGTACGCATGAGAAAGGAGTTTAACGAGCAGTTGGGCCCAGTCACATTTGCAATGGCTGTAAGACAGAGAACCCTTGAGTTGAGCTTTCCTGTAGACGATGTTGTGCTGTATGTCGTTGCAGAGTCATCAGCGGACTTTTGTGAGCTGCCCAAAAAAATCATCGGGATTATTTCAAAGACTTGATGCAATCAGTTCATAATGACTGATTTTATGTTGACAAATTCTTTTAATCCGTAGTTTGAGAGCTCTCTTCCTATTCCAGAGCTCTTGATGCCCCCAAAGGGCACTCGCGGATCAGAGATGACCATCGAGTTTATGAAGACCATTCCTGCTTCGATATCTTTTGCCAAGTTGTTGTCCCTTGCGTAATTTTCCGACCAGATGCTTGAGCCCAAGCCAAACTCAGTATCGTTGGCATACCTGACTGCCTCAAATGCATTCTTGGCCACAATTATAGGCGCTATTGGTCCAAAGACTTCTTCTCTTGATATTGTCATGTCCGGAGTGACCTTACTTACGACAGTCGGGTTGAAGAAAAATCCTGTTCTTTTTGGTGCGTTACCTCCAAACAATACATCTGCGCCCATTTTTTTGGATTCTTCAAGCTGCCTTGCTATGATGGACCTAGAGTCGCCACGCACGAGTGGACCTATGGTTGTTTTAGGGTCAAGGGGATCACCCACTTTTTGTTCTTCCACATATCCTAGGAATTTCTTCGTAAATTCGTTCACCACTGTTTCTTCTACAATGAATCTTTTGGCAGCAATGCAGCTTTGGCCGTTATTTAGAAATCTTGATGCAACCCCGATTTTGGCTGCCTTGTCGATGTCGGCATCCTTTAGTACGATGAAGGGATCGCTACCTCCCAGTTCTAGAATAAATTTATGAAGATTATTGCTTGCAATGCCTGCTACTTTTTTACCTGCTTCTGTGCTTCCCGTAATTGAAACTGCATCTACATCTGAGCTGGCTAGCGCCTCTCCGACCAGATAATTCCCTACAACGTGTCTGAATACGCCCTTTGGAAAACCTGCCTCTTCTAAAATCAACTGCAGTGTGTTACCAGATAACGGGCAAACGCTAGAATGCTTCAAGACAACCGTATTGCCTGCAAAAAGAGCAGGTATGCAAAATCTCAACACCTGCCAAAATGGGAAATTCCACGGCATTATGCATCCAATAACTCCCAACGGGTCAAATCTCACATAGCTGTCCTTGGCATCAGTCTGGATTGATTCCGGTTGGAGGAATTTCTGGCCATTGTCTGCGTAAAAATCGCAAACCCAAGCACATTTTTCAACTTCAGCAAGAGATTGCGTGATTGGTTTTCCCATCTCATTTGTTATAATTGTGGCAAACTCGTTTTTTCTGGAACGGAGTATGTGTCCCACAGATCTTAACAATTTGGCGCGTTCTGAAATGTCGAATTTTCTCCATATCGACTCGAATACTTTTCTTGAATCCTGAACTTCACGATGTACCTGTTGCGGGTTTATTGCGTCGTATTCTGCAAGAATCTGCTCGGTTGCGGGGTTGACTGTAGTTATCTTCATGACTAAACTCTAGGCATGTTGCCTATAAACATTGGTGTTTGTTGGTTTTCATTGGATTTTAAAACCAACAGAGTTATATACACAGATGTGGATTATATTACCAGTGAGTGGAATTCATTGCCAATACTTCGTCAAGCAGAATTGGCAACCTCTGTTCATAAAACCAAAAGGTAAGAAAAATGACAAACATCAATGACAGTGCAAAAACAAATCATAATGTATCTAAAGAGATAAAAGAGCTCGCAAGTGCAATATTCAAAACAGCGCCCCAAATAGCTCACCTAGGTTTAATAGATTTGGAAGGTCATGTATTGCTTGACCAGTCATCGGCATCACCTGAACCCATGGAGCCTGACAAGGATAGAATGATGTTTTATTACCAAGTAGGACTAAGAAGGAGCAGGCGTGAGCACTTTAACAATGTCTATGGACTAACACAATATGTACATGTTGTTAGAGAAAATATGCAACAGCTGATTGTTTATTTGCCAATGATGACAATCTACCTCACCGTTGACGAATCAACAAAACCTGATGAAATAGCAATAATTGCCAAAAAAATTCAAAATGTCAACAAAGATGTTTTAGAAAAAGCTGTAAAAAGCATGTTTTATTTTCAGTAAAAGCTCAAAGTACACATATTAATTTATTGTAAATTATCATGGAGGAATGTGATCGTTTTTTGCCAGGCGTCCTTGGTTTCTTGCGGCGCATATCTCTCCCCTGATGGGTTTGCAAATGCATGATTTACATTGGGATAGATGTAGATCTCGTTTTTGATTCCAAGATCATCAAGTGCCTTGTCAAATTCATGCACTGACTCTACTGGAATGCCGGTATCAAGGCCTGCAAATATCCCAAGTACTGGCCAGATAATAGATGACAATTTCTCTTTATCTGAGGTAATGCTTCCGTAATAAATAACGGTTGCATCCATGTTTTGGTTTTCCAGTGCAAGGTTAAGTGACTGGCCTCCTCCAAAACACCATCCAATCGAGCCTATTTTTTGAACACCGTAATTAGCCTCAAGATAGTCCACTGCTCCATTCATGTTGGCAATTCCCATTTCTTGGTCATACTGCGAGATTTGTTGTCTTGCTTCATCGGCAGTCGTGGTTGCCTCCTTGCCAAACAGGTTTACTGCAAGTACCACATAGCCATGTGATGCGAGCTTTTTTGCCATTTCCTTGATGTTGTCGTTAAGACCCCACCATTCATGAATCATCACAATTCCTGGAAACTCCTTATCCGCGTCTGGAGTTGCAAGGAATCCTGTATAGTTATCAAAATAAACGACAGACTCGGTTTTTACGGAAAACTGGCCCTTGCCCGTTGCCAGAATTTTGGAATTGTTGTCACTATTTTCATAGTCAGGTAGGACGTGTAATCCCCAGCCGCGCTCAATCAGCATAGATGCGGTTGCAGGCTTTACGCATGCAGGCATTCCATTGGTTTTTTTCATTATCAGCTCAAACCCTCCAGTGCACTCTATCATGACTACGGGAGTATCGGCAAGAAACTGTGCCCGTGGGGACTGAGCTGTGACTAATGCTACGTAACCATGTATGTGGGTTTTGGATTCAGCCAGTTGCATAGCACTGGCAGAAACAAACGAAAACGACAAAAATGCAGTAATTACAACTGTATAGATATGATCCCTTTTCACTTCGTGTAAAGTACGTCAAAGTGATTAAAAAATTATTGCAAATTGAGATCGAGTGCGTTCCATGGATCACAGAGCCAAGATAAATAAGAAACCCCAAACCAAGTTGGCATTGATGGCAGACAAGAGAACCATTGTAGTAGGATTAATCCAGACAAAGCTTTCTGACGACATAAACCAAAACATGGAAAGAACCGAAGAAAAGATAAGACAGGCTGCCAGCAATGGCGCAAAAATAATCTGCCTTCAGGAACTCTACAGGACCAAGTATTTTCCAATTGAGGAAAAAAGAGATGCCACCGAACTAGCAGAGCCAATCCCGGGGCCTACGACATCCGCATTATCAAGCCTGGCAAAGGAGCTTAAAGTCACAATCATTGCGCCCATATTTGAGCTGGAAAAGTCCTCAGGCAAGCGCTACAACACGGCTGCTGTGATAGGCACAGACGGAAACCTCATGGGGACGTACCGCAAAATGCACATTCCGCAGGACCCGTTTTTCTATGAAAAAAACTATTTCGAGGTAGGCGACACCGGCTATCAAATTTTCAGAACCCCAGATGTGAACTTTGGAGTGCTTATCTGCTATGACCAGTGGTTTCCAGAAGCTGCAAGGACATTAGCGCTCCAAGGTGCAGAGATCATATTTTACCCGTCGGCAATCGGACATCTTGACGGGGATCCCCTGTCACAGGACGACTGGCATACTGCTTGGGAAAACATCCAACGCTCCCATGCGATTGCAAATGGCATCCATGTGGCATCTGTCAACCGGGTCGGAACCGAGGACAAGGTAAAGTTTTGGGGCGGCTCGTTTGTATGCGACGCTTTTGGAAGAATAATCAAAAGAGCGGGCTCTGATGAAGAAGTGATCATTGCGGAGCTTGATATTTCCCAGAACAAAAGAATCCAGGACGGGTGGGGGTTTCTCAGGAACAGACTTCCCAACACTTATGGCATAATCAGCTCCCGTGTTTTGAGCGAGACCCCAAAGAGACTCGGATATTCGATGCCGGCAGAATGGGAAAAACACGATGGGACGTGGCTGGCGTGGCCCCACGATCCGGTCACATTCCCAAGCAGAGTCAAAAAGGTGGAGCATGTATACTTGCAGATAATTTCTACCCTGCACAAAAATGAAAACGTCAACCTTTTCGTAAAGGACTTTGATGCAAAAGCAAGAGTGACAAAACTGCTGGAACAAAAAGGCATCAACCTCCAGAAAATCAACCTTTTCGTGTGGGATTATGCCGATGTCTGGTTCAGAGACTATGGGCCGATTTTTCTAGTAAATAGTGAAAAAAATACTATTGCCTTTGTCCACTGGATATTCAATGCATGGGGCGGGAAATATGATGACCTCAAAAAAGACACGCAGATTCCTTCCATTATTAGCAACAACCTGCAGCTGAATAATTTCAGGCCCGGTATAGTCATGGAGGGTGGTGCAGTCGAGGTCAACGGTAAGGGCACCATTCTCACCACAGAACAATGCCTCTTAAACGGAAACAGGAATCCACACTTATCAAAAGACGAGATTGAAAGGTATCTGAAAAATTATTTTGGCGCATCCAAGATAGTCTGGCTAAAGGGCGGTATAGCAGGCGACGATACTGACGGCCACATTGATAATCTTGCTCGTTTTGTCAATCCAAAAACCATCCTTTGTGCTTATGAGGAGGACATTCATGACGAGAATCACGCTATGTTGAGGGAAAATTACGAAGTTCTTTTCAACTCTACGGATCAAGACGGAAACAAATTCAAAGTCATAAAAATGCCAATGCCCCCTGCAGTACGTACAAACGTTAGGGGAAAAAAGACAAGGCTGCCAGCTAGCTATCTGAACTTTTACGTTGCAAACAAGGTTGTGCTGATTCCAACATACAGGCACAAAAAAGACCGACTAGCGAAAAGAGTTCTCCAAGGTGTGTTCCCAGGTAGAAAAATAATAGGAATAGACTGCAGTGATCTCATATACGGAATGGGCGCGCTTCATTGTATAATGCAGCAACAGCCGGCACTAATTACGAAAAGAATCGGCAACAAGAGAACCATTAGGAAAAGACTGCTAGTCATTCAATAAATTCTGAGAAAGTCGCCGGTTGGTTTGAAATACGCCCGACGTGATTTTTTGTAGTAAGAGATGTGTTAATGATAAGCAAAACAACAGCATATTACAATTTTATTTGTTTTCGAGTTTTGGTTATTCATCAAGGACGCACTTTCCGTTTACATATTTGTAGCCTTTTGGACAAGTGCCAGTTTTGGTAACCAATCGGCCAAACTGTTCATATGCCATATTATATTCGGCAATTTTCTTTCTGACATCTTTTGTATTTTTAAATGACTTTACGATCATCGAAGCATTTTGCTCTAGTTCTTTATCTTGGAGAAAACGAGCTCCGCCAATAATCGTGTCCGCAGCTTGGACTAGCTCTGTTAGTTCATGTTCATCTGTTGGGTTTGAAGCTAATTTTTGCAGGCTGCCAAGAACCATTTGTGAGAGGTGGTTACATTCTTTTTGAAATGCTTTTTGGTATTTTTGATCAAGAGTCATTTTGTTCGACCTTGTTATTCTTTGTCATATATTGAGGCTCCAAATCTTTAGTCAAAGTTGGCTCCCCAGACGTTGAATCACTACGATAAAAACAATTGCAGTGAAACCATTTACCGCCAAATATTATTGACCCTTCATCCAAGACCATCTTTTTTTTACAAAAGTCACATATTACACAAAGATAGTTTTTTTCTTTTGCTCCTAAATTATGTGAAAAATTCAAAATCGCAGTCATAGCATTCTCTCGACCAAATTTTGTCTTTTCATCTCGATGTGGTCTTTACTTAATAGTGATATCATGAATTTGATTGCTGTTCCTTTTCCAACGTCACTTTCTGCCCAAATTTTTCCATTGTGAAGATCTATGATGCTTTTACAAATGGCCAAGCCTAGTCCCGATCCACTTCTTTCTCGCACTTGGGAAGTATTCACCTGATAGAATTTGCCAAAAAGGTGTGAGATTTCTTCTTTTGATATACCGCAACCGTTATCCGAGATAGAGACAATTGCGTAGTGATCCTCTGATTTAAGCCCAATTTTTATCATACCGGTTTCTTTTGGCACAAAATCAATTGCATTTTTGATCAGGTTGATTAGAACTTGTTCGATTCTAGATTTATCCACAACGATTTTGATGTTTTTGTTTATATCATTATAGATCGTGACACCACGTTTTTCTGCAAGAGGTTGTGTTATTGATATTGCATTATTTACAATCTCATTAAGATCTGTAGATTGAAAGTTTAGCTTTAGTTTTCCCAATTCTGCTTTATGGTTATCTAATATATCTTGGATTAAGAACAGCATTGATTCTGTACCGGAGATAACTATTTTCATTTTCTCTTTTTGCATACTGGTCAATTCTCCAAATCTACCATCTAAAAGCATCTTTGTGTAGGATTGGATTGGCACTAGCGGGTTCTTCAGCTCGTGTGCAATCATTGCAGCAAATTCGTCTTTTGCCTTGTCGATTTTTGCAAGCTCGTCCTTTTCTCTTTGTATTAGTGTTTTAGCATATCTCATCTTTTTGAATGCAAATAACGAGGCATTTGTCAGAATTATATGAATTATGGTGAACGTGATGCTGATCATCATCAGGTCTGTCTTGGTACTTTGTCGCTCGCCAAAGATTTGCGCATCATAAATCAGATACAAAGAGCCCAATATGAGAATGGATCCTCCGATCATCACTGCAAGGAATATCAGATTCAAAATTGGTGGTGGAGTTTCCAATACCTTATCAATTAATTGGCTGTTTTCGTTGCCAATCATTATTGATTTCTCTTGCATACTTTGCGATTGAAGCTTGGCGCGTCTCATCTTTTTGAGAATTAGCAGGATGGTGTTAGTCAGAACAATGTGGATAACGGTAAATGTAATACTTACCCACATCAGGTCTGTCTTGGTACTTTGTCGCTCGCCAAAGATTTGCGCATCATAAATCAGATACAAAGAGCCCAATATGAGAATGGATCCTCCGATCATCACTGCAAGGAATATCAGATTCAATGCGTGTGGTGATGATTCCAGTAACTTGCCAATACTAAATCGCATAGCAAAATTATTTCTAGTCATTTTTCACAAATCACCTGACTCGATTCATTGCCATCGTATAGTGCAGTTATTGCTGCAATATCACATTCTGAAATGTATGGGTAAAGAGTTGAAATTTGTGGTGCCATCAGATCTTCTGGTGCAGTCGAATGTGCAAGCCCAAGTGCATGTCCAAATTCATGTCTTACAATTACTGCTATTTGTTCTGCCGAGAGAGAATCCACATCATAAATCGTTATTGTTGATTTTAGAATTTGGTTATCTTCTGTAATTGATTTTGTATAACCAGTATTTCCATCTGTATCTTTGTTGGTTACAAGATTTATCGTTATTTGTCCTTCCCCTCTTGCAGATTCAAGTATTGTGAATTCTGTTGGAATATAGTATTTTGTTGGGTTTTTTGATTGCTGTTTTAGTGCACCGGCCCATCCCAAGTAGTATGTGGAAGTAGATCCTGGGATACTCTTATGAAGAAATGAATCATCTATTTGGATCACTTCGTCTGACAAAATTGCAGCTTTTAAGGCGTAAAGCTTGTCAGACGTAACTTCGCCGGAATTTACTATATTTACTACAATTCGATCATTTTCCACCAGGTTCCAGTGTTGCCAAGTATTTACTGTATCACCACGAAGGTTTTCTATCACGTATTTTGTTTTGTAAGCCATATCCGTGTTTTTTGCATAAGATGACATATCATCAAAATATGAGACAGATGCAAGCAAGGAAATGATTGACATTCCAATCACCAATAGAACCAAGTTAGTAGTTTTATGCAACGTTAGGCTTTTTGGGTTTAAGGCGAATTTTTGTGTAGACTGATTTTGTTGTTTTAATCTGGAATTTATGGCGTTAAGGAATATTCGCTGTGATTCAAGATCAAATAATAGCTCTTCTTTCAATTATGAACACACCCCAATTGGGCTGCTCTGCTTATAGCCAAAAATAGATCCTCAATTTCAATGGGTTTGTAGATTATTGAATGAGCACCAAGAGATTTTAGTCTCTCTTGTGTTCGTAGTGTTGTATCAGCAGTCACCATGATCACCTTGGCGTTTGAATCTAATTGTTTTATTTTCTCCAAGCCATAAAAGCCGTCAAAATTTGGCATCATGACGTCCAAAATAACAACACTTGGCTTGAATTTTTGATACAGATCAACTGCATCTTTACCATCATAACCTACTCCAACAACAGTTATCCCGCACAATTCAAGGTATTCCTCAAATACTTTAGCAATGTCACGGTTATCGTCAATTATTATTGTACTAATTTGTGGGAAGGCCTGTGTATCCATCTCAAACCCATCCTAACTAATTTGCTTCCAGCCTAGAATTTTTCTGATTTTGTTGTTATTTGCTTCAATGATTCTGTATTCTTCTTCGTCAGTTACATCATCAGAAATTCTCATATTATACGTGTAGCTTTTCGGATTCTTTATAATACGACTTTTCATAAAGGCGATTTCTTGGATTTGGATTTTATGAATGATATCAGATAAATTTTCTCTACACATATCTGCACAGATTCTTATTGCCTCAGACTTTGTTTCAGTAAATTCGACAAACAACGATGGCATGATTAATGCATGCACATGAAATCATATAAAGAGTGGTTTGCTTATTTTGAAACTTCTAAGGTTGTTATTTGCCGTGCAGTGTAAACACTGAAAACTTTATGAGTATGTAATACATATGTTATTAATTCGTGATTAAGATTAAAAGAGCAAACAACGAAAGTATGACTAACTGGCTAAATTCAACTGTCTTCAAATTAGTAGCTTGTGCAGATATGTAAAAAACTGGCCTTAGCGTCTTAGTTAACTAGATACTCTCAAATCGTATTGAATTGGGGATTGATGCTAACAAGGTTAGCTGGTGCCATTGACAAAAAAATGCTTCTAGAACCCCTTTCCATCCCTAAACAGGAAGGCTCAAACTGAAACAGTCACTAGTTTAGAGGATTTCTTTTTACTTTCTAAATATGATTTGCAGAGCTTGATTGCTTTTTTTGTGTCTTCAATTGCTTCTGCTTTGGTATTACCTTGTCCCCTAGCTTGAGGAATTTCAAGGCATTGTCCAATGTAGAATTTTCCATCTTTTTTTATCAAGATGTTATAATCTCTTTTTTCTGACACAATCTTAATTCGTAGATTTACTATCTAAAATTAGATTAGAAAAAATCCGTGGTCAAAAGGGTTCCACTATGTTAAAGTGATCGAAGCCCAAAAACGGCAGAAAGCGAATGGGACGCTTAGAATATTCCTTTCTTTATTTTTGTTCTCAGATTTGTTTTAGGAAAATTCTGAATTAGTCTATTATGTATAGCCAAAAGAAGCTAACACCAAGCAGTATTACCAACACACCACATAAGGTTAGTCTATAAGTTATTTCTCCTGGATTGAACCCTAAACAGAGCATCTCCGATGATAAAACCACCAAATCCGATTATTCCAAATGGTAAAACAGTCCATGTGTTGAAAAAACTTTGCAAAAATCTAAGCCATGTACTTGATGGATCGTGTAAAATTGTAGGTATGAAAAATAATGCATAGAAAATTCCGATCCACACTACGATTCCAAGAATAATTCCGTCAAATCTATTCATTTTATGATTCCATTAGTTGTGATCAGGGTAAGGCGAGTATGGATGTTCATTTACTAAAAATCCCCCAATTCGTTTGAATAGTTCTGGCATACTATCAGGTTTTACACAAGCTGGTTTGTCATTAGATCGAACTATCAAGTGGAGATCTTCTTCGCATTTGATTTGATTCAAAGAGATTCCAGACTTGAGTTGCTTTAATGGTGGCATCAGATTATAGTATGGTGAATCGCCTACATCAATGGCTCCACAATATCCTGATTCAGGGAACATTCCTACATTACTAGCAATAATTTCTATCATCTTTGATGATTGTTCAAACGGAATCCATAATGTTCTAGAATCTGCATTAGTATCAATCTCTTGATATTCAACTTCCATGCCATCTGTCAGTACAAAAAAAGCATCATCTTGGTTGTCAATCTTGTAATCGAGTAGTTTCCGTGGAATATTTAATGTGAGATTACCGTTTGCGTTAGTATTATTTAGATACACAAGTAGCGCAAAAGAGGCACAATCAATATTCATCCTGTCTATTTTTGCGTTTGAAATCTTGTATGGAATTGAAAATTCATAGTATTTTTCTTGTATTTTATAAATTTGAAATTCAGGGTTTGAGAAATAGTCTACGTATTTAGGTTCAAGACCGAACACGGTTATTCCACCAACGAACAAAAGCAGTCCAATGTAAAACCCAACGATCAGTGCCAAGGACTTCCAATGTCTTGATAACCATTTTTTCATCATGCACCAAATCCTGTCCAGTAAACAAGAATAAGACTAGATAGCTGAGTTGCAGTCAAGTAAATAAACAAAAATCTTTTCCATTTGTGGATTCCATTTGTGAATTTTGTCATCATTAGTATAGATATCCAAGAAGCTATGAAAAAAATCACACCTGGAAATAACGGTGTACTAGATTTACCTGCAATTATAAAATAAAACATCTGAATCCCTATAAACATAGGCAGTGCACTAAGTGCAAAAATGTTTGTACCAATTGAATAACTCCAATTTTGATTATAAAGATTGGATAGAGGAAATGAGCTGCCCATCGTGAAATGATAATACAATGGAGTAAACACGTTGTAAATTAGATACGTAAAGACAACGATTGAAATTAATACGATTATAGAATACTTCTCATGTTTTTTGATCTTTTGTATTTCCACTAGTTACAAGTCCAGACATATTTTTTAAGCCATTCTACAGATTTGCTTATAAAAATATTCTAGGAGGCAAAAGGCTTCGCTTCTACATGGTGATCGAAACCCAAAGGCTTCGATCACTTGATTTGCGAAAAACTTTGTACAAATTAGAAAATCTCTTTCCAGTTTCCAAAAGTATTTTTTAATTGAAACTAAAAATCACCAAATTTTTCATCATCAAAGAAAATTTTATGGGCCCAAAGGACTGCGCTCATACGTAAGGATCGGGCTCCAAACAATGACAGGTAGGAAGTGAATTGGGACACTTACAGTATCTCTATCTCTTTATTTTTTCAGATTGTTCTTTTCCATTCGAGCTTTGATCAGCTTCTTGATTAATGGAATTGGAAGCGGCTTATCAATCGAAAAACGAACTGTCGCTTTGGCTGTTTCAAAATTCTTTAGCTCACTTTTGTGCTCTTCTATAATTGGGGGCGGCACGTAAAGCCCGATGTGTTTTTTGGCAGCGGCAAAATAAACGAGTCGTCCCTTGTAGTGGTAGTAAGGCATTCCGTAACTGATGCGCTCCTCGGCATCGGGAGCTACTTTTCGGATAACTGACCGAAGATCTTTTAGCTTGCCGCGTGTTTCTTTTGGAGCTGACTGAATGTAGGAATCTACATCTTTGAGCATCTTTTTCATAAATATATGACATTACTTATGAAATTTAAAGTTAAAGCCGTCGGTTGGCTTACAGTACACCTACCAATTTTTCTTATTACAGTCGAGTTTGAGCTGTAAAGTAAACGTCATCATGCATAGACGATTTTATAAACTCAGAATGAATATTATTTTTATATGTCAAATAACAGCGTGACATTACACAGAGTTGTTAAAGCAGCTCCCGAAAAAGTATTTCGTGCATTTACCGAACCCAACGCCTTGTCTTCTTGGCTTCCGCCTTATGGATACTTGTGTGTAGTCCATCAAATGGATCCTCGTGTAGACGGCAGTTATAAAATGTCATTTACCAATTTTTCTACCGGTAACGAGCATTCTTTTGGCGGAAAGTTTTTGGAAATTAAACCAAATGAATTCTTAAAGTACACCGATAAATTTGACAACCCCAATTTACCTGGAGAAATGATTACTTCAATCTGGCTCAAAAAAGTTTCTTGCGGCACAGAACTGAAAGTCGTTCAGGAAGGCATTCCATCAGTTATTCCGACGGAAATGTGTTATTTAGGTTGGCAAGAGTCATTAGAAAAACTGATAAAATTAGTTGAACCGGAAATTCCTGACGGTTAGAATATTCCTACCTTTTTATTTTACAAATAATGATCAGCGTAGTTAATTACAGAAAATTATCTAGCTACAAATGACCCATTAACGAAAAGTGTTTGTCCGTTTATCCACTTTCCATCTGAGGAGACCAACAATTCTATCACAGGAACAACATCATCTATTTCACCAAGGCGATTAAGCGGGCTCATACTCTTTAGAAATGCAACTGATTGTTCATTTTCCTGACCATGAAAGAAAGGAGTGTTTATTGGACCAGGTGCGACAGAATTAGCAGTAATTCCTCTTGAACCCAATTCTTTGGCCAGTGCTCGCGTAAAATGCTCTATTGATGCTTTGCTTCCCGCATATGCAGAATACAAACCAGTTGTGGCACCGACCAGTGAAGTCACTAGATTAACAATTCTTCCATTATCATTGATTCTCTTAGCAGCCTCCTGCATGCAGAAAAATGCTGCCTTTGTATTAATTGCAAATAACGTATCATATTCTTTTTCAGTAATATCAGCAAATGGTTTTTTGAGCACCATACCTGCATTGTTTATTAGAATGTCTAATTTTCCAAATTCTTTTTCTGCATAATCAAAAAGAGACTTTATCTCAGCGACATTGGTCAGATTTGCCTGAAATGTCTTGGCGTTTGAACCATTTTTCCGTATTGTCTCTGCAATCTTTTCAGCATCATTTTTGGATTTTTCATCATGATAGTGAATAATCACATTCGCCCCGTTTTTTCCAAGAGTTTCTGCAAATGCCCTACCCATGTTTTTTGCAGCGCCAGTCACTATTGCGGTTTTTCCTTTTAGATTCGTGTTCAATGATTATTTCTAGATAAACTATACACTTTCTTTCATTAAAAGATTCTATCCAATTGTCGAATAATGCATAGAAATGAAAATTTTATGGGCCCAAAGGGTTCCACTATGCTGGGATGATCGAAGCCCAAGTAACGGGTAGAAAGCGATTGGGACGCTTACAGTATCCCTATCATTTTCTTTTATTTTTCATTGTATCCGAGACTATTCTCCAATCTTCATCGTAAATTGCGCCAACTAAGGCATAGAAGAGATTTTTAGTTGTATTATGACCAGCATCTTTGATCATTTTATAGGCTTTTTCTGCACCAACTTTTTCCAGATCTTTTAAGGTAAAGATGCCAACGTCGTTTAGCCATTTTTCACTGACTGGACCTATATTTCTGAATTTAGTTTTCTTCATATCATCTCATTCTCTTTGTCTTTCTGTTCATAAATTCTTCAAAAGTTCGCGGTTTTTTGTCTTTGAATATTATTTCAGGGTAAAAGTATAATGAAAAAGCTGCCATCTGTTCTAAAATTGGCTCAATTGACTTTCCTTTTTGCGTTACATAATATTCTACTCTGGGTGGTGATTCATTAAACGACTTCCTTGTAATGAGACACTCGGCTTCCATCTCTTTTAGACGTATAGATAGAATTTTGGTATTTATTCCCTCAATCGAATTTATGAATTCATTGAAACGTTTTTGCTTCAACAACAACATGTTCCTGAGTATATGAATCGTGAATTTTTTCCCCAACACCTTGAAAGCTTGGTCGATAGGGCACCACATTGTGTCATTGATTAAATGTTCCACTTCTCGATCCTTCACGTTCACTCACAATACTTACTAATATTCTACTTCTTGATTTAATACTTACCTTTTTACAGTAATACTATGTTTGATCTAAAACCCAAAAAACATTTCACAGATGTTCCAGCGGTAAGTACCTTTACATCTAGTCCATTGCGCAACCGAATTCGCGTAGAACTAAAGGCTCCAGTCTCCGAAGTCTGGGCTCTTTTAGGGAATCTTCCAAGATTCCCCGAATATAGTTCCGGGCTTTCAAGAGTCGATGCAAAAGAGGACTCAAGTGGCAGATGCACAGAGTATGTGTGTCATTTCAAGCCCTTAGAGGAAGGCAAGGAGGGCATATCGGAACGCAATTTCATCCGTTGGTACGAACCAAACCGTGGCTATGCCTCAAACGGTGAAGAAATTAACGCCTTCGGACTCAAAAACGATCTAAACTTGGTCATACTTGAACCCTCAAAAGAAGGTACAATTCTGACATGGGATGAGTACTACGACGCCCAAGACATACAATGGAATAAAACCGGATTTGACCAAGCCATGGCCGATATTGGTGAAAACCTAATACGCCGTTTCGGTGGCAGAATAGTCGAACGTTATGTCGAGAAATAACTACACCTATTCCAACGAAAGCATCATGGACAACAAGAGACGGTGTAGCTGGCCTGGAGAAAATACTCTCATGATTGAATATCACGATAAAGAATGGGGTGTGCCGGTGCATGACGACCGCATGCTCTTTGAGTTTCTTGTTCTTGAGGGCGCCCAAGCAGGTCTTTCTTGGCAAACCGTTTTGAACAAGCGTGATAATTACCGCAAAGCATTTGATTACTTTCATGCGAAGAAAATAGCTCGTTATGGGGCAAAAGATGTGAAGCAGCTTCTTACTGATTCTGGTATAATCCGTAATCGCTTGAAGATCGAATCTACGATCCAAAATGCCAAAGCATTTTTGAAAATCCAAAAAGAATTCGGTACCTTTGATGCCTATATCTGGCAATTTGTGGGCGGCGCTCCAATCAATCACAAAATCAAAACGATTAAGGACATTCCAGCCAGCACTAAGGAATCCGATGCGATGAGCAGAGACTTGCTCAAACGAGATTTCAAATTTGTCGGCTCCACCATTTGTTATGCCTTTATGCAGGCAGTGGGTATGGTAAACGATCACGAGACGAGGTGTTTTCGATACAAACTAAAACAAAGCTGATTCAGCTAGAGAAATTTCTAGAACCAGAGTAATCGATCAATAATTGGTCAGCAGAAATTCACTGCATGAAGATTCCTAATCTATGATGGTTGTTCCCCAAGGATTATCAATGGCAACAAGCCAACGCCCATCTGGTTGTTGTCTGAATACATCAGAAGAGGTACCATGGATCTCTATATGTTTGCCATCCGGAGATGTACCAATCAATGTCCACTTGGAACAAAAGAGTGCAAGATTTCCCACGTTGATTATTTTATTTGAATCACTTTTGAGTTTGGGCTTTAGCGCAATGAACTCTT
>Ga0187894_10000342_pt1 | contig 63264 bp, 60 predicted proteins | sample GBC1701081metaG_FD_136650 | JGI IMG/M metagenome (GOLD analysis project Ga0187894, IMG submission 136650) | White microbial mat communities from a lava cave in the Kipuka Kanohina Cave System on the Island of Hawaii, USA - GBC170108-1 metaG ... | reverse complement strand
CTCGGTGCGAGCGTCGACGGTGAGGGAGCGGACAAAGGACCGGCACAGCAGGTCGTAGACGAAATCAAGAAAGCTGGTGGTCAAGCGGCGGCGCACACCGATAATATTGCTACTGTCAAAGGGGGAGAGAGCTTGGTCCAGACGGCGGTCGATTCGTTTGGCAAGCTCGACATCTTAGTCAATTGTGCAGGTATCCTGCGCGACCGCATGATTTTCAATATGACCGAAGAAGAGTGGGATGCCGTGATTGCCGTACACTTAAAAGGCCACTTCTGTACCGTCCGCCCAGCTTCAGCCTTGATGCGTCAGCAGAAAGGCGGCCGTATTATCAATTTCTCGTCCGGTTCGGCGCTCGGCGCCCCGGGACAACCGAATTACGCTGCTGCCAAGGCTGGGATTCTAGGATTGACCTACAGTTGCGCGAACTCGCTTGCTAAGTACGGCATTACCTGCAACGCTATCATGCCGGGTGCGGCGACACGCATGACAGATACCATTCCAGCAAACTTTGCTCAGCAAATGGGTCTGTCTACCAGTAGTGAATCTGCTCAAGCCAGTCCTATGGACCCAGCCAATGTAGCGCCGATCGTCGTGTTCCTCGCCAGTGATGCGGCGCAGAACGTGAATGGGCAAGTCTTTGGCGCCAGCGGGTACAAGATTGCGCTGTACACTCACCTCGTGCCAGAAAAGATCATCTATAGCCAAGGCTCGTGGGATCTTGACCATCTATTCAAGGTATTTAACAGCACCCTTGGCGCGGACCTTAAACCACCCAGGATGGTGTAACCCAGGAAACCTTCCTGTGCCCTAGGTGTTATGCTATGGTGAGCGCTGGTTCCCGGGGGTTCTCGGGTGGGCAACAGAGCTAAATGCTCTGTAAAAAAATAATTTCACTGAGGGCACGAGAATCGCGCATCTTCAGCCTCGTGCCCTTTTTTTTGGAAAGGAGTCATACGCAATGGTCTCGTCGTACTGGAGGGAAAAATCGGTCACCCTTCTGGCCGCAACTGGGTTAGTCTGGGCCTTGGCAGCCCCAGGGTGGGCTGAGGACAAAAAGGGTGGAGCAATGCCTATCGCTGACGGTAAGCAAGTGTCCCTTGAGTTCACCCTCAGCTTGGATGACAAAACTCAAGTGCAGTCAAATGTCGGCAAAGAGCCGATGGTTTACATCCAAGGATCACACCAAATCATTCCCGGCCTCGAGAAAGAGATGGCTGGACTTAAGGCTGGCGATACCAAGCATGTGGAGGTTCCACCTGAAGAGGGATACGGGGCTGTTGATCCCAAACGAACACAGGAAGTAGAAAAAGACAAAATTCCTGCAGAGGCACAAAAGGTTGGGGCAAAACTGACCGGACGGGGTCCGCAAGGCCAGCCAATGTTCGCCGAAGTCAAAGAGGTAAAGGACAAGACGGTTGTGCTGGATATGAACCACCCGCTTGCGGGTAAAAAATTGATTTTCGACGTCAAAGTCCTCAAGGTCGAAAATGCGCCTGAGAAAAAGCTTGACGCCCCGGCTCCAGCCGCTGCTACGCCTACTCCGCAAACGCAACCAGGAAAGTAATTCTCTCGCGAGGTTTCCTCTTTTCTTTCTGCTTTTTCTAGAAAAAAATCAAAAGGGGCGGTCTTACCAACCGTCCCTTTCTTTTGTCGGTGAACCTTCTCTATAAGAAGCACTTACCACCCGTTGTGGTATTCGTTGTGTTCCTTTCTGGTATTGCGCTCGACTTTCTCCTGCTTATGATCATACTTTTGGTCGATCTTTCGCTGCTTTTCTAGATATTCAGGGTTATTGGTATCTGCCCCGTACTTCCTCTGCAATTTTTCTTCTGCTTCGCGCTCCTGTCGATCTAAACGACGCATGGCTTTGTCGTACTTGTACTCGAGGTTCTCATGTTCGTTTTCGTGAGTACGCTCGAAGTCGCGACGTGCTTCCCAGGGGGAACGATTATCGTATGTCCCATAAGCATACGGTTGGCGGGTGGTATAGTACGGATCATAGCTCCCGCCATAATAGCCACGGGAATAAGAGTCGTAGGCTCGAGACGGATATCCATACCCAGAACTTGCATAGCCATATCTTCCGGACGTTGTTCCACAGCCAAGCATAAACAGTGCACTGCCAAGAAAAATCGACCAGAGCAAAAGTTTCACCTTCATGGTGTGCTCCTCCTTCTCTTTCTATGGTAATAAACATATCAGCTTATAAAAGGACTCGATTGTGGCGCTTTCCCTCCCGGTCAGAAGACCATTCAATTTTGCTCATCTGTTAACGAGTGTGCGCCTTCTTCTGATTCCATTTTTCCTTTCTGCTATTGAGGCAGGACGACAGCAGCCTGACGCGTTAACGGCCTCGTCTGTTACTCTCCTATTTTTACTCATCTGTGCAAGTGATTATTATGATGGTCCCCTTGCCCGAGTCTTAGGGCTCGATTCTGATCTAGGAAAAATATTAGACAATCTGGCGGATATTACGTTCCTGCTCGTGACCCTCAGTTATCTTGTCTACCATCATGTCGTACCGTGGTGGATCCCGACCGCGATTGCCTTAGCGTTCAGTCAGTACGTAATTGATTCCTGGTTACTAGCAAGAAGAAAGACCACTGTTGTGCTCATCGCTAACTCCATGGGTCATTGGGCTGGGATTCTGAATTACATTTTTACTGGCGTTATGGCACTTCATGCCGCGCTACGCCAGCAGCTTCTGCCAGAACTATTCTACAATATCCTTCTTACTTTCTGGCTCACATACTTATTGCTGGCGATGAGTGCGCGGCTCCGCTTCTTTCTGCGGGCGTATTACACCTCTTCGTTGGTTCACTAATAGTGAAGAGTAGTCTCACCAGTTGAGAATCTTAGGGACGCAAACTGGCCGTATTTAAGGCTGTTGAGGGCTTACTTAATCGGCGGCTGTCCTTTGGAGAGTTATTCCTTCACGAGCACGACGGATCTCAGCCAGGCTCACCCCAGCGAGAGGAAGAGCGATTAACCCTTGCGCGATCAGCGTGAGGAACTGCACAGCGTTGAGCACTAAGCCGTAGGCTAAGCCATCGACGTCGCTTACGCCAAAGAGACCGAGAGCGAGCTGGCACGCGTACTGATAGGGACCGATCATGCCGGGCAAATTAGGGAGCGCCGTACCAAATCCGACAAAGATAAAGACAACCAGTGCGGCGCTGAACGGTACCCGGAGATCAAATGCGAGGGTCACAACATAACTTGAGAGGATAGGGAGAAACCAAAGACCCAGTGAGACGAGAAACACCGCCAGCAGTAATCCTGGATTAGGAAGAACACGCATGCCGTCCGTTACTGAAGCGAGAACTTTTTTCACATTGTTGCCGAAACGCTGAGGGAGAAGATGCAACACCCAACGATCGACGAAGGCTTCACCGCGCCACCAGAAGAGCAGCACGAGCGATACGAGTATCGCCGCCGCTACTGCGGGGAAAATTGCTCCACGGCGAACCCAGAGTGGTAAATGCTCGACCGTGAGAAGTCCGATGAGGATATAGAAAAGGATGATAACCGAATCCATCGTCTTCTCCACGACTACATTCCCGACCACATTGGAGAAGGTCACGTTCGAGCGGCGCGACAGCAGCCAGGGGCGCACAACCTCTCCCAGCCGGACCGGTAACAAATTGATGGCCATATACGCCACTGCCGTGATGACCCAGAGACGACCAAGTGGTACGTGTTCGAGTGGTCGCAACTCCAACTGCCACCGCCAAGCACGGAACACCATGATAAGCAGGCTTAGACCGATAGAGACAAGGAGCCAACCAGTATCGATACGTCGTAACGCCGCTCCTAGCTTATCGAGTTCGACGTCACGGAAGGCGAGGTAAAGGAAACCCACGCTGACTAGGAGAGCGATAACGAGGTGAGGCCAGCGGCGAGGTGTCGTCGCGCCGTTTCCGCCTTGGTCAGCTGTTACGCCTGTGCCTGCCATGAGTCCTCCTGCACCGTGATGGTAAGTTCCACTTTGACGAAACTGCACAGGGTCTGCAAGGCACAGGTGAGATAAACGTGGTGGGCGATTTCTTTTGGAGGGGCGTGGTGGTGCCACGCCCGTATTTTTAGCGAAACGCAGGCATCACCAACTCCGCGAAGTCTCGGTATACGCCCTTGGCATAATCTGCCGCCGGCAGGAGATTGAGTTCTTTAAGGCCGTTCTTTTCCATTTCGCGTAGCTGCGCGATAATCTCCTCGGGGGTACCCACCATGCAGGTGGCTTTGATTGCTTCTGGGGTCACAAAGTGGCGTTCTTCGGGCTGCATAAAGGTGCAATGACCATTATGGATTTGCCGGAAGCGGGCATTCTCGGGAAGACTGAAGTTCTTCACCCGCTTGAGGTAGGCGTCCCACTGGTTGGCAAAATGCGGTGGGATCAGTTCGTTCTTCTCGCCTAGAAGTTTCCAAATCTCATAGAAGAAGTGTAACTCGCACGTCACCCACGATCCCGTTTCGTTGATGACACGCTCGTCGGTCAACCGCTCTCCCGGACGTAATACGCACCCTGCCGTGAGGACGGCGGTATGAAAGTTTGGTCCGACCGTCCGCCCGACGGCGCGCGCACCGGTCTTGATGTGTTCCATTTTACTACGGGCTTCAACAGGGTCGCGCCCAACGGTCACCCAGCCATCGCCATAGGCCCCGGCGGCTTCGCAAGCTTTTGGTCCATTGGCGGCAACGTAGATGGGGATCGGGTTATCGAGGTTGAGGTAGTGACGGTCGCGATGAAGAAATTGAATCTCTCGGGTCTTGCCGCGATAGGTGTACTCCACTGCCTCGCCGTCCAGCAGGGTTCGCACGATCCGGAGATATTCGCGGAACTCTTTGGCCGGCATGGGGTCTTGCCCCATGACCCGCATGGCAGTGTGACCTGTACCAATGCCAAGAAAGACCCGTCCGGGCACCAGTTGATTGATGCTGGCAATGGAGTGCGCGGTCACTGGTGCGATCCGTGTCCCCGGAATCGCTACGCCAGTACCGATCTGTATGCGCTTGGTACTGACGGCTGCGAGCGCTAAAGTCGCATAGCAATCCGACCAGATCATCTGCGAGTCCGGTACCCACGCCCGGTCATACCCCAACTCCTCTGCGTAACGGATCAAATCCCACCGGTTGACATGCGTGTCGATGGTTACTCCAAATTGCATAAAATTTCCTCCTTCGTGTTTGTAACGATCATTATTACGCTCGGTGTTTTGTCGCCTCGATTGAGCTCGCTCACCCCGAACATGATCGCATCAAATTGCGCATGCCTTAGCACGATTCGCAGTCTATCTGCAACGATACGAATCATGGGGAGAAAAAACGAATATGATCGGACAGCGGCGGTAAAGTGACGGGCAGCTCGGCAAAAGGCTAGGCAGGACGGGGTTTCTATGGCTATAGTAAGAGCCAGTCCGAAAGGCTGGAGGATCAAGACCATGTTGAAGATCGAAAAAGAGCTGCCGCTCCGCGTCACGCCGAACGATAATCCTTTCTTACTAGGACTGTTCGCTCCAGTAGGTCAGGAGATCACCGCAGACGAACTTCCAGTGATCGGAGCAATCCCTCAAGATCTCGAAGGAGTGTACCTGCGTAACGGCCCCAATCCGGTTCTCGAACCACGCGGTCGTTATCACTGGTTCGACGGCGACGGGATGATCCACGCGATCGAATTCCGGGGCGGCAAGGCGACGTACCGTAACCGGTGGATTCGCACGGCAGGTTTTGCCGCCGAACAAGAGGCAGGTCACGCGATCTGGCCGGGGTTGATGGACCGCCCTGATCCTTCCGTACCAAAAGGAAGTGGCTCCGACGGCTGGCTCAAAGACACGGCCAATACCGATCTCGTTTGTCACAATGGCGCTGTCTTGGCACTGTGGTATCAGTGCGGTCTTCCCTACAAACTGAACGTGCGCACACTTGAAACACTAGGAGTTGAAAATTTCAGCGGGGCGCTCAAGCGGACTGTCTCCGCCCATGCCAAAGTAGACGAGCATAGTGGGGAGTTGCTGTTCTTCGATTACGCAACTCAAGCGCCATTTATGACCTACAACGTCGTATCGGCGAAAGGTGAACTCGTTCACCATATCCCAATCGATTTACCTGGCCCGCGCTTACCGCACGATATGGCGATCACCGAGCATTACTCAGTCTTAATGGATTTGCCACTGTTTTGGGACCCACAGTTGTTGGCCAAGAATATTCATCGAGTGACCTATTATCCCGATCTGCCCAGCCGCTTTGCCATTTTGCCGCGCCACGGCAGCAGTGATAGCGTACGCTGGTTCGAGGCGACCCCTTGTTTCATCTATCATGTGGTGAACTCGTGGGAAGAGGGCGATGAGATTGTCATGGACGCGTGCCGGGTGGTCGAGGCGCGACCGAAGAGTGCGCCGGGAGAAGGCGAATTGGCGCGCATGCAAGCGTTCCTGCGACTGGAAGCGCAGTTGTGGCGGTGGCGGTTCAATCTCGAGACCGGCGCAGTAAAGGAAGAGCAACTCGATGAGGCAAAAACCGAATGGCCAACGATGAACCGACAATATCTAGGACACAAGTCGCGCTATGCCTATAACGCCTACGTTCCGCGTTTTAACGGGCTGGTGAAATACGACATTGAAAAGGGAACTTCAGAGTCACATATGTTCAGGCCGGGGTGCATTGGCAGTGAAGCACCGTTCGCCCCACGCGTTGGAGCAAAAGACGAAGATGACGGGTATGTCGTAACATTTATCGCCGACGCAAATACTAATACGTCAGAAGTCTTGATTCTTGATGCCAAGAATTTCTCTTCCGAGCCAGTCGCCCGCATCCAACTTCCCCAGCGTGTTCCCGTGGGATTTCACGCGCTCTGGGTTCCTGGTCACAAGCTGTGGGCCGCTTGATATCAGGTACTGAATAAGTACTGTGTCCACCAGTCATTTCACCGAAGTGCAGCAAAATTCGGGGGAATGATTTTCCGGATACAATCTGGGCTGCTGCTACCGCGCAAAAGGCATCAGCGCATCGCCCTCTGCGAGTTCCGCCGCTGATAAACAGTTAGTGATATAAGCTTTCAACTCCCACTGCTCCTTACTTTTCTTCATCACAGCCGTACCGCCAAACTTCGTCGCCAAGACCACGTCTTTACGACGTGGACCGAGTACCTGGCCGATGAACTCTTCGGACTGACCGTTGCCATACATATCCGCGGTATCGAAGAAGGTAATACCAACATCGAGAGCGGCATTGATGACTGCGCGGCTCGCCGCAAGATCAATCTTCATGCCAAAATTGTTACATCCGAGCCCGACTAGGCTTACTTCAAGTTTTCTTGTCCCAAGCAGGCGCTTTTCCATGCCGTGCTTCCCCTTCCAGTAGCGCTGTCCGTCAGCTTAGCAAAGCTACCATGTTCGCCTCTGCAATTCGACCGGAAGGTAGTGTACGCTAGTAGCCTTGACCCGTGTTTGTGGAGTTCTTATCGATTGCCGGCTCAAGAAAAATGGACACCCGAGTCAAACCGGCTGTACACAAGGGCGTGGTCGTTGTAATTTCTTGCGAGGAGGAAACGGCGCATGAACAACGACACGGTAGCAGGCCTCCCTCATGTCGAGACCTTGATGAACTACTTAGCTGACAGGACGGAGAAGCCCGTGAACTATATGTACACGCCACCGCCGGGCACCCCGCCGCGAACGGGGCGGTATACCCGACATCCGATGCTCGTTCACGATGGCCGGGCTATGCTTGACCAGTTCTCGTTGGATGCGCACGGCTTTATGTTGACACGCCACCAGACTGCGGTGGCAAATTTTTATGACGATCAAGAAGTGAAGGCCGTCTATTATCCGGAGGTGGAGCGGCTGGTAAAAGAAATCACTGGCGCGGAAAAGGTCTTAGTGTTCGATCACAACGTGCGCTGTGGTCCGATGGCGCAGCGAGGTGAGAATGGTGCCCGCGAGCCAGTGAAAATGGCGCACAACGACTACACCCTCAAATCCGGGCCTCAACGGGTACGAGACCTACTGCCTGCCGACGAGGCCGAGATGCGGTTGCAACACCGCTTTGCCATGATCAACGTCTGGCGGCCGATCCAGGGGCCGGTGCAAGAATCGCCGCTAGGGGTATGTGACGCGCGCAGCCTCACCCAGCAGGACTTTGTACCGACCGATCTGGTGTACCGCGACCGGCTTGGGGAGGTCTATGCGCTTGCCTTCAATCCTAATCACCGCTGGTTCTACTTCTCGCGCATGCAGACGGATGAAGCGCTGCTCCTCAAGTGTTACGATTCGATGAGCGATGGGCGGGCGCGATTTACTGCTCACTCCGCATTTGACGATCCAACCACACAGTCCGACACGCCGGCTCGTGAGAGTATCGAAGCCCGCACGCTGGTCTTCTTTGCGCCAGAGACAGCAGCCGTCGAGCCGCAACTGTAGAAGGGCGATCATCTAACAAGCTCTAGAGGTGCCTGCTTGAAAAGATTATGAGCGACGACTGGGAAAGTTTTCCCTCTCGAGAAATCATCGGGCTGATTCCTGCCGGAGGGATGGCGACCCGAATTGCCCCTCTGCCCTGCAGCAAAGAGTTGTATCCCGTCGGCTTCCGAAAGGTCGGTCTAGGCCAGGAGGTACGTCCAAAGGTTGTGAGTCATTACCTGCTAGAAAAAATGCGGGCGGCAGGAATCACCAAAGCCTACATTATCCTGCGAGAAGGAAAATGGGACATTCCCGAGTATTTTCGTGACGGTCGCCTGGTCGACATGCACCTCGGTTATCTGATACGAGACCTGCCTTTTGGCCCACCGTACACTCTGGATCAAGCTTACCCCTTCGTTCAGCAGGCCGTGGTTGCTTTTGGCTTTCCCGATATTCTCTTTCAGTCAGAAGATGCTTTTGCCGTCTTGTTGACTCGGCAGCGCAATAGTGGCGCTGATGTGGTATTAGGGCTTTTCCCCGCAGATCGACCAAATAGAGTAGATATGGTCGATGTGGATAAGAATGGTCGGGTACGACAGATCATCATAAAACCTCGCCGGACAGCGCTTTCTTACACCTGGAGCATTGCCGTATGGACTCCTGCATTCACCCGTTTCCTCCACGCGCACCTCACCGCACAGAAAGCAGTGGCTGCGGCCTCACCTGAGGTGTCGGTTGGGCAGATCATTCAGGCGGCAATTGCCAAGGAATTACAGGTAGAAGCGGTACAGGTTTCTAACGAGCCTTACTTAGATATTGGCACCCCAGAAGACCTGCAAAAGGCGATAACACGTTCTCCCTGAAGCAAGGCTCTGTCCTCTTGCCGATGGGCGTCGGCTCTGAAATAAAGGACTGGCCAGGTTCGTCGTATTGTCATGATCAGCGGAACGGTAGGGAGAAGAGACCTCCTCCCCCCGACGCTAGTTCAGAAAAGGAGGAACGATGCAATACGATCTCATCATTCGCGATGGTACTGTCATCGATGGCTCTGGGCTTCCACGCTTTCGTGCCGACGTAGGAATCGTGCGCGGCAAGATTGTCACTGTCGGCAAAATCCGTGATCGTGCCAAAGAAGTCCTTGACACCGAGGGCCATATCGTAGCGCCGGGTTTTATCGACGCGCACACCCACATGGATGCGCAGGTGTTCTGGGATCCGCTTGGCACCTGCTCTTGTTGGCATGGCATCACCAGTGTCGTCATGGGCAATTGCGGATTCTCGCTTGCCCCTTGCAGCGAAAAAGACAAACTTCTAGTGATGCGTAACCTCGAACGGGCCGAAGATATCGCGCCCGAAGCGATGGAGGCGGGGATTAAGTGGAGTTGGACGACGTATCCCGAATACCTCGACGCAGTCGACAAACTACCAAAAGGCATCAACTACGCCGCCTATCTGGGTCATTCTGCATTGCGCACTTACGTCATGGGAGAGCGAGCGTTTACCGACACTGCAACCCCTGATGATCTGAAAGCGATGAAACGTGAAGTGCGCAGCGCCATTCGTGCCGGCGCGATCGGCTTCACTACCTCACGCACCCGTAATCATCAGACGCCGGACGGGCAACCGGTGGCGAGCCGCCTGGCCACCTGGGAGGAAGTGCAACAACTGGTTGGCGTGATGGGTGAACTCGGGGCGGGCATTTTTGAAATCGCAGGCGAAGACACTGGCCTCAACCCGGAACGCATCAATGAGTATCTTGGTCGTCTCAAGGCGTTGGCACTAGAGACCGGCGTGCCCGTTACCTTCGGTATGTTCAGCAACCGCAAAGCACCGGATTATTGGCGTCATTACTATGCACTGGCGGAGGAGACGGTAGCGGCCGGCGGACGCATGTTCGTGCAAGCCCATAGCCGGTCACTGAACCTGGTGTTGTCTTTCGAAACCACCATGCCCTTTGATCGCCTACCAGTGTGGCGCGACGTCCGGAAATTGCCACTGGCAGAACAAGAAGCCGCACTACGAAATCCTGAGATGCGGCGAAAGCTGGTTGAGGCTGCTCATCAGCGAACAGAAGAGCGCATTGTCGGCGCGGAAGCGCGTCCCGCTAGTTACAAGTGGCTATGGGTCATGGACAAAGCTACACCGCCCTATCGCTCGGTGGCGGAGATCGCAACCGAACAGAATAAAGATCCGGTGGACGTGATCATCGACTTGACGCTGGCAAAGGACATGAAGCAATTTTTCCTGCAACCGCTCGCCAATGAGAACGAAGATCATGTGCGGGTGATGATGAAGCATCCTCACTCTGTCGTCACTTTCTCGGATTCTGGCGCGCACGTGTCGCAGATCATGGACTCATCGCTGCAAACCCATGTGTTCAGTCACTGGGTGCGGGAAAAACAAGAGGTGACCCTAGAAGAAGCCGTGCGAATGCTGAGCTTCGTCCCTGCTTCTTACTGGGGTCTCGCCGGGAGAGGCTTATTGCGTGAAGGATGGAAGGCCGATGTCGTGGTATTTGACCCCGCTACGATCGCGCCGACGATGCCAGAAGTGACCTATGATCTACCCGCTGGCGCCCGTCGTCTGAAGCAAAAAGCGGCCGGCATTATGGCTACGGTAGTCAACGGTGAGGTCGTGCTGCGCAATAATGAGCCCACCGGCGCGCTCCCCGGCCAGTTGTTGCGTGGTCCGTTGGCCCGCCGTTAACAGTCTAGCGAAAGCAGGCACGAGATTGACTCGTGCCTGCTCCCTCCATGCTCTTCCGCTGGCATGATCTACGTAACTTGGTAGATTGCATACCTCAGTCAAACGTCACAACAATAAGACCCTGAGCGACATGGCCGTTCAGTTTTGCCATTCTGAGCGCAGCGAAGAATCTCTCAGAGAGACCCTCCATGGAATCGACGCAGCCATAAGGGGAGACGTATGATGAGCAAGCGCATCTATTTCAACGCCTTTCACATGAATTGTGTGGTACACCAGTCGCCGGGGCTTTGGGTGCATCCGGACGACCAGATGCATAAGTACACGGATCTCGGCGTCTGGGTGGAACTTGCCAAGCTGTTAGAGCGAGGGAAATTCGACGCGCTCTTTTTGGCGGATGTTGTAGGCGTGTACGACGTCTATCGCGGGAACCGAGAGGCGGCGGTGACACAGGCCGCACAGATTCCCGTCAACGACCCGGTGATGCTGATTCCCGCGATGGCGTATGCAACGGAGCACTTGGGATTCGCGTTCACGAGTTCAGTCCTCCAGCACCACCCGTTCGGCTTTGCACGGATGATTTCGACCCTTGATCATCTCACGAGGGGCCGCATCGCCTGGAACATCGTCACGTCGTATCTGGAGAGCGCGGGTCGCAACTTCGGGAAGCCAGGGTTACCGCAGCACGATGAGCGCTATGACGTCGCCGACGAGTATCTCGAGGTCTGCTACCGGCTGTGGGAAGCCAGTTGGGAAGATGGCGCGGTCATCAAAGATCGAACGCGCGGGATCTACGCCGATCCGACCAAGGTCCATGACGTCCATCATGATGGGAAATACTTCACTATGCACGGACAGCGCCAATGGACGCGCCCCGCACCCTCCCGCAAGCGACAGGTCGCTTAGCACCTCTGTCGCGAAGTAATGAGGGTGTGCAACAAGCGGCCGTGTCAAATAGGGCGTAAACGAAGTCCGGCAGTACTCTGCTCTCGGGTGAAGGTTGTCTCCTTTAGAGTAACTCTTCCAACAACGCCCTCGCCTCTTGCAGATCTCTCGTGTCACAGCCCTCGGCGAACCAGTAGCTGTTCTGATGCCCTCAATCGGCCTATAAGGGGATCGTCCTCACCTGCCTGTCATCGGCTGTGTAGTAGAGTATTTCTTCGGTCGTTGCTCGAAGGATCTTCCCCATGCGTTGTGCCTTTGTGCGAAACTCTGGACGACGTAACAATAACCGCAAAGCCTGGGGAATTTCCCGAACCCGGGAGTCGGGCAAGGGAAAGCACGCAATACAATACCGCCGGTCTGCCGCTACTCTGCGCCAAAAATCGCGTTCATTGATCGTTACAAAGGTTGGTCGGGACTGACGGCGCAGCAAGTCAGGGATCGCATCGTCTTTGATCACCGAGTGCGAGCGTAGATCGATAACGAACTGAACGGGGCCTCGATACCATCGTGCAATATCCTGCTCAAGGTTACGCCCTAATAGCTGTTCATCCAGCACGATCATTAGGGAATTGACTCTAACTCGGGTAACGTCTTGAGAAATTCAGCCGTTACTAACCGCACAGCTTCCACGATGGCCGCGTGCGAGACGCGCCCACGATACCCTTTGACGATTGCATCGATGCTCTCACCTGACGCCAGTCGTTCCAGAGTCCCTGTGATCTCAATGCGTGTATACTTGAATGTTGGGCGACCTCCACACACACCGACTGCTCGCACAACATAATCGCCAAGCGGGTAATAGTGGTACGATTCACCACCAACGATCTCTGTCACGAGTGTAGCCATCAGCACTTGTCCTTTACGCCGAGAGTCATTGTATTATGGACCAAAGGTGTTTTGGTGGGCAAGACGAGAACAACAGATCTTAGAAAAGATCTCTCAACTTCCTAATTCTTCCAACAGCGCCTTCGCCTCTAGTAAGTCTTTGGTGTCAAACCCCTCGGTAAACCAGCCGTAGATGTTTGATAACATCCGGTGAGCTTCACTCTTCTTGCTCTGTCTCTGCCACAGCCGGCTCAAGCTCATCACCGCTCGCAGCTCCCAGGACTTCGCTTGCTGCTTGCGCGCAACCTCGATAGCTTTGAGAAAGCATGCTTCGGCATAGGTGCTAGGTGTTGGGTGCTGGGTGTCAGGGATTTTCGACTTTTGCCCTTTGCCTTTTGCCTTTTGCTTTCTCTGGACGCTAGACCCTAGACTGTCCTCGGTTTTGAACTTTGAACCTTGAACGTTGAACTGTTGCAGTGTCAACTCGCCTTTCAGCCGATACATCTCCGCCTCCCACAGACACTCCCCGGTTTTGTCCGCTGTAGCCAACGCCTCGGCCAGCACAGCAAGCCCTTCCTCTGCCCGCCCCACTTTCCCATATGCCTCGGCCAGTATGGCAAGATCAGCCGGCCCTCCCATCTTTGACCCCGCGGCCTGCTGAGCGGTCAGGACCTGGCGTATTTGTGTAACCCCCTCCTCTCCCCGTCCCTGCTCGGCCAGCGCCCAGCCCTGGAGCATAGCTCCCTCCGCCAAAAATAACGAAAACCCCTGCTCGCGAGAGAGCGTTATCACTGCCTCTGCATGCTCCCGGGTTGCCTGCACCTGTCGGCGGAACCGATGGAATTCAGCAGCAAAAGTCCGGGCATACGCCAGGCTCAAGGGGTGCGAGAGCTCTTGCGCCAACGTCAGCGCCGCCTGGCTCTGCTGCAAGGCCTGGTCTGGGTAGCCAAGCAACCACAGGAGCCAGCTCCCATAGCTGAAGCAGGCTACTCTAGGATCAAATCCATAGAGAAAGCCCTGGGAGTGGTGCGGCTGGGAGTTATAAAAGGCCAGGCTCTGCTCCAAGTGGGCTCGGGCCAGAGCAAACTCTCCCAGCCAGAACAAGTTACTTCCCAGCGCCCTGTGGCTCTCCAAGAGGAGAGCCGGATCTTGTGCGCGCTGGGCCAGGCGCAGCAGTTGTTGCCCTAACTCATGCGCCGTCTGGTGCTCCGCCCGCTGCATATAAAACGCCCACAGCCCCCGTAGCACCGGGAAGAGCTGAGGGGTTTCCCTCACTTGTTGACACAGCTCCCGGGCCCGGGTGTAGGCTCTTCCCACTTCTGGAGCTGCCTGGCCCTTGGTAGCCATCAGCGGCACGCCTAGAGCGATTTGCAGTGTGAGCTCTTGCTGAGTGCGCTCAGGTGTGTCCGGCAGAGTTTTGAGTAACTCCAGGGCAGCAGTCAGATGAGTGATCGCTTCCACATGAGCCGAGCGTCGCGTGGCATTCTCCGCCACTTGCTGCAGATAGCGAATCGCCCGGAGGTAATCCCGTCCCCGTTCAAAGTGCATCGCCAACTCCGCCGCGATCTCTCTTGCCCGACTACCGTAGGCTTGCTCTTCCCGCTCAGCGATGCGGCGATGCAGATTGATGCGCTGTCCCACCGTTACTCGCTCATACAAGACGTTCTGATACAGTGCGTGGATGAAGCCATAGCGCGCCGCCACTATCCCGTCGGGCCATTCCTCTGTCCCCCTTGCCTGCAAGAATTGCTCACGCCGCGTCAATTCTGCGCACTGCTCTTCGACTGCCCCCACTGTAGTCTCTAGGCCTGCTGCCACGGCTGCGGCTGAGAACTCCGCCCCGGCTACACTCGCCACCTCCAGCAGCCGCCGGTCTGCGGAGCTAAGTCGTTCGATCTGTTTCTCGATCATCTGCCGGATGCTCTTGGGAACCCCCCCCTCTACATCCTTGATCTCCCCTTTCAGTTCCCACCGCCCTTCACCTTTCACCAACAAACCCCGCGCGAGCAAATAATCCACTACGTTAACCATGAAGAGCGGGTTGCCGTCCGTGCGCTGGTGAATCACGCGGGCCAACTCTCGCAGCGACGCCACAGACGGCACTGTTTTCTTCTCCCCTCGGCCTTCCCCAGCAAGGGGAGAAGGCGCCGCACGAAACCTCATTGCTAGATACTCGGCTACTGCTGCTTCACTCAGCAACCCCAGTGGCAGTTCCTCGCACTGCCGGTGCATCTGCAGCTCCTGGGTCATCATCCGTAGCGGATGCTCCTGCCCCAGCATCTCCACGGGCCGATATGTGCCAATCACCAGCAACCGCGCCTGCTCCTGCCGTCGCGCCAGCACCGAGAGCAGGTCCAGGGTAGACACATCGCTCCAATGGAGATCTTCAAGCCGCAGCACCAGGGGCCGCTCGGCTGTCAGTGCTTCCACCGCCTCGGCCATCTCCCGTAGCATCCGCTCCCGTGTGGCTCCCATGACCTTATGCTGCAACGCCTCCAGGTCGGCACTACTGAGCAGTGCGGGCATTTGCACCAACCAGGTCGGTGCATACTGGCCCAGCAGTTCGATCAGTCGCTCGCCCTCCGGCTCCCGACATAACCGCCCTAATGCCTCTAGCACCGGCATGTAGGCTTCGCCCGCGCCATGGTGCTCGATGCATTGACCGCGGCCAAGCCAGGCCTCTCCCCTCGCCCCGGGCGCATCGCAATGCGCCCCTACATCCGCGAGAAACGCTTCCATCAAAGTCGTCTTGCCAATCCCCGGCTCGCCCGTGACGAAGACGATCTGGCGCTCGCCCTCCAGAGCTTTGTCTAACCATCTGTGAAGTTGTGAAAGTTCTGCCTCACGGCCCACCAAATTGGGTGTTGGGTGCTGGGTGTTAGGGGCTGGGTCAGTCTTGAAACTGGGAACTTTGAACCTTGAACTTTGAACAGGCGGAGCGGCTGTGAGCGGGGCGATGAACCGATACCCCCGCCGGTGCACCGTCTGAATGAACCGCGGCTCCTTGGCATCATCGCCGAGTATCTTGCGTAGATCCCGGATGCAGCCCATCGGCACCACATCGCTCACGTAGGTCTCGGGCCAGACGGCGCTGAGTAATTCCTCTTTGGTGACCAACTGTTCGGGATGCCCCACGAGGTAGCGCAGGACGGCGAAGGTTTTGGGCCGCAGAGGAATCTCCTGGGTCTCACGCCACAGTCGTTCGTTAACCGGATCGAGGCGAAACGGCGGGAAGAGTAGGAGCCGTGTGGGGATCATGACCCTCCCCAATAGCAAACTTGCAAGGAAATTCCAAAGAAATTGCAGAAAACTTTTAAGACTTCCCGCCTCCCCCCAGCTTACTCTCTCCTCACACAGCGAAAAGAGCCCAGAAAGGAGGTGAGAGCATGCAAGGGGGCAAGCGCTGAGGGAGGCAACAAAGGACCTGTTGGGACTCACACACTTTCAACCACAAGGAGGCACACCGTGGCAATTTTTCGTAACACGTTCAGAACAACTATAACGGCAGCTCTGCTGTTGACTTGCATTACCACAGGGGTGCAGGGGGAAATCGTCCAGGTACTCGTGCGGGGAGAGGTCGTAACCGGAGCGCTGCGGATCAGGGGAAACGTGATCTGCGTAGAGTGTAGCCTGGAAGAGGCACGTAAAGCACGGACTGATACGCGTACTCTCTATCAGTTCACGCACGAGCAGGGACAGATGATCATGGAGGTGGGGACAATCAACAATTCCCAGAGCTGGAGTCTGTTCGCCTGGCCTCCACAAATCCGGGTGCGGGCACAGGGCAACCTCTGGCAAAAACTAACCGCTGAAGAGAACCTGTTGAAGGAGGTCGAGATCACGGGGTTGCTCAACAACGCTCGGACCTTAGATATCCTCGCGGTGACAATCCGCGGGTAGAGCGCTCCATGAGAGGGGAGGAAGGAGAAGAACTTCTCCCTTAGGATATGAGGCTGCGAACTTTCGCAGCCTCGCAGGCGTGAAAGGGTGCATGTCCGAATTCTGGCTTGGTACGTTACCTACCGTCCTCGTGCTTCGACCAGCTCAGCACGAACGGAAACTCTTCAACGCTTTCACCCCCAACCCCGTTCGCCCTGAGCGCGTCGAAGGGTGAACGGCGGAGATTTCCGCCAGCGCCGCTTGAATGACCAGAAATTTGATATGCACCCGGCGTGAAATATTGCTTGAAAGTCTCTCAGGAACGATGTTAGAGTGCGATGGATTTCCGAGGGAGCTAAGGTTTCGTCACATTCTGATAGGCTGCAGAAATTTGCAATGTGTACGACTTTCATTGGGCAGTCTAATTGGAGTTAGACCCTTCAGGGGAGATATGTACCTTTCAGTTCCCCTCAATCGACGAGGCGCTATCGACCAGAAGGGGAGAGACCTTTCAAGGGGACAGAGCTTGACCGAACTGGCTGAAACGATCAACCAACCTCTTGTCGAGCGGCCACCGTATCGCTGGTGGGTGCTCGCCAACGTTGTTCTGGTCTATGTCTTAATTCCTGGTATCGCTTGGAACTATATCATCATGGTTGTCCCGAACCTGCTCGGCGACCTTGGCCTCGAGATTGGACAGTGGGGAATTCTTTGGGCAGGGATCTCGCTCGGGGTGCTGATATCCTCTGTACCTGCCGGCGCTCGGTCCTCGGGGCAGAGAGTGGCCTAACGACGTAGAATCATCGTGGCATTGTGTTCATCGGTGAAAAAATGAAGCAATAGCTCGATGAAGCAATAAGGAATAGACCTGACTCATCGTCCCCGGCCAAACCCTTTCATCGCCAACACTGCGCCAATGAGACCGGCCGCTAGCATCACTCCTTGTATCCATACGCTCCTTTGTACAGGATATGAGTCCGGCCGGCGCGGGCCACTGATGCCAGGGATACTTGGCAGATCACCATCACCGCCGGCCACTTTTAACTGCGCCTTCATTCCCTTCTCTGTATGCTGCGCCACATCGCAGTGCACCAAGTGCGTCTTCCTCACGCTAGGAACGATGAACGTTCCAGTCTTGCGGCCAGGGCCATTCACTTCGAGATGAAACATCCCCTCCGGGTAGAGGTACCTCGGCAACCCGTGGATCATCCATTGGTGACGGACGTGATCTTCGTTAATCAGCGTGACGGTGACTCTGGTACAGGGTTTGACCTGCCACTCCCGTTGGTCATACGTAAACATCGTCCCGTTGAACTGCTGGGCATACTTCTTTCCCGCCCGTACGATAATTTCTTGCTCCCCAGTGATGGCCGCACAGCCTTGGGGTAGACGATCACGATTTTCGTTCATCACCATACCTTCCATGTCCATGTGCATGCCGTGATCAGCATGGTGCATGTGTTGCATCTCTGTATCAGCGGGAGCTTGGGCGAATGCCTCCTCCGGGAGAGTTGACACCGCAACAAGGAACCAAAGCAGAGACCACACCATTTATATCCCTCAAATACGTTTCGTGCGCGCACGAAGCAGGACTATCAGACCTCCCAGCAACACTCCGATGGCGAATCCCAACAATCCAGACCGGCTTAGACTGGGCGTTCGACTGCTGGCTTCACCTAGCATCCCCGATTCGTCATAGGTGGCCCAGACCGGCACTTCTTTCTTGTAGTACCTCGCGGAGAAGAACGGTGCCCAGTCAACCCCTTGCATCTTCGGCCAGCCGTTGTCACTGAGATAAGAGCGGTACACGATCGCGGTAGCACTCCCACCGGGGTGAATACCGTTGGTCGTGAACGCTCGCTCTTGGTGGTCGTGGAGCAACCACACGCCATCCCCGGAGCCGTGCAAGCCGTCATTTACTGTGTTTAGTTCTAAGTCGACACGCTGCGCCATGCTAAGCCAGACGACATCGCGGGTAATCTGGGCCGCAGGACTATGCTCAACGCCATCGTAATGCGTAATTGTCACCTTGTGACCGTGGGGATGGAGAGACAATCCCTCTTCATTGCCACACAACACCCGCAGCTTGACCTTTTCATTGGGTTCTACAACAACTAGTGATTCGCGAAACGTATAGGGAAACAAACGCCCGTTGAGGAGAGAATAATTCGCCCTCCGATCGATAATGTTATATTGTCGGTTCATGGCTTTTTCGATCAGGCGCGGGTCGTTGGTCGTTTTGATGATATCATTCAATCGGCTGTCTATATCCTGAAAATGTAGGTCGTACTCGCTCGTATACTTCTCGCGCACAGCGACAGACGGATGACGGACCTGGCCCGCCCCGATATTCAAAGTCTGCACCCAGTTGTTCGGGCGATTCTCTTCGACGACAAACATCCCCTGCAGGCCCATATGGATATGAGCCTGCGGCTGCACATGGCAATGGTAAAACATCGTGCCTGGCTGTCGGGGGCTCAACGCAAAGACACGACTTTTGCCTGGCATCACTTCACCGTGTCCAGTATGAAAACCGGGGTCATCGAAGGAAAACGCATAGGTGCGGCTTTCGCCTGGCATCACCGGTAGTTCGCTGGCCTCGGGGACGCCATCGTTACCCTGTCCTTCATGATGTGAATACGGATGATCAACGCCGTGAAAGTGGATGGTGTGGGGGAAGTAGTGGGTATTCTCCAAGATCACCTGCACAGTATCACCTTGTTCGACACGAATGACAGGTGAGGGAACGCGCAGCAGGTCGTTCGCTTCAAGACTGTCTGAGTTCTTGGTGGCCATGCCAGAGGTTTTCGGCGCGAAGACCCAGAATCCTGGCTGAATGCCGGGGCCGATAAAATAAGCCGGCACTGGCTCGCTCACATCTGGTGAGCGACCATTCAACTCCGCCACCTCTAACTTAATGCGAATGACGTCAGGGTCGCCGTCGCCGTCCTTATCCTCCTCCATTACGACCGCATCGGGAGCTAACCCTGCTTTCATCAGCGTGTCCATCGATACGTTATTCGTGCCTTTAACGACGGCTGCCACCGCCCACGGATTGTCAGGATTGCAAGCTGGTGATTCGTCTATGGTGACGCCCTCGATGACTTGACGCTTGCGCCATTCCGGGTGATCGTCCGGACAGAATGGCTCTACCTGACCGAGATCTACTTTCTGGCTATTCGGGGGCGCGTCGTACGAGGATTCACCTAGCCAAGAATAGTAGTAAGGCTGGAACCACTGCGGAAGCCACGCGGGAGGCACGAACAACATCACAGCCGCAAGCATGACCACCAGAAGTAACAACGTCAGGATGCGATAAGTGAGCATCGTTGGAGGTTTAGCTTGACTCTGCGCAGAGGGCAAGTTTCTGATAGGACAGCCACCAGGTAATGATTCCTCGTGTCACTTCCTTAACCACACGAATCTATTGGGTAGCGCGAAAGGCTCTCGTGATTGTAGGGCACGCCCTACAATTGACCCGCCTAGCCCTGTCTGAGTGCCGGTACTAAGGCTTTTAAGCCGAGAATCTACCAAGAGACTCTGTAGGGGCGTAGTATGCTACGCCCCTGCTGCTTGGTTACGGCAGGAATTGCGAACGAAATTGGGTTGGCACGACGCCCGAACGTACTGTCACTAACTGTTGATCGCCTTTAGCATTGCTGAACTGTACCACCCCTCCGATAAACTGCTGTGGGTCGTTCGTCGGGATTAGGCGTTCGGTACTGAAGAGCTTGCTCGCGATCGTTAACGTCAGATCTTTCGTTTCGCCGGGAGCAATCGAGCCCTTCGGCTCGACATCGAGCGCTCCGACGAAATCGCGTGGTCCCGCTTTCACCTGTTCCGGTTCTCCACCATTCACGAACGTTGCCATCCCGATAATGAACCGATTCACGTCGATGGCGCTATCCGCAACGTTCTTGACCTGGAGTTTCATCGTCAATGTATCGGTTGCCTCGTCGTACGTCGCGCCGTTGGTATGTACCTCCGCTAAATTCGCGCCCGAGGAAATATGACGTGGAGTAATCCAGTCGGTCTGCTGCGGCCATCTCACCGGATATGACGTCGTCGAGTAAGTCCAGCCAACAACGAGCATCACGAGGGCAAGCCCGGCGATAACGTTCATCCACATGTGATCGCGCGGCGTGATCAGGCCAATGTCAGGGGCATCGTCATTCACCGGGAGCTGCATCGTCACCGCGAGGTTCGTTACCGTCCGTTTGGTGAACGTCCAGTACACCATCCACGCCATGCCGAGCAGAAATCCGGCAAAGGACCACCACCACACGAACTGGCCGCCGTAGGTGCTGAGTTCAATAGTTTGCCCATTGAGCAATGTCACCGGAAACTCAAATTTCCTGGCCCCAGCTTTGACGGTTACCCATTCGCCAGGCCCGAGGAGTGTTCCAGTCCCATTGATGGCTATCCCCGGATGGACATGCCAGTGCCCAGGCTCTTTGCCGAGCAGCACCATTTTGAACTGGTAAATCCCGCCTTTTTCGGCGAAAAAGGAACCCGTGGCGGGCTGTTCATTGACAGTTCGTTCTTTGAGAGCGAACACCGGGCCGGGTACCACTGGCATGATGGCGGCGATCTCCGGTGTATCCAGCGTGTGCGGCCAGGTCTCAAGAACCTTGACTGTTCCGGTGACCGTGACCGGCTGGCCCACCTCAATCTCCGTGGGCGAGATCGATACATCGTAAAACGCAGTGGTCATGTTCTTAAGGAATGGCTTATCACCGGCTTCGCCATGCGCAAATACTTTCGGAACACCGGCCATCGCTGTGAGAGCCAGTGCCATGAGGATTGCCAAAAGCCGCCTAGCCATCGCTCGCTTTCCTCCTCGTATTCTGGTCGCCGGGGGCCTGACCGTTCCCTTCGATCTTTCGCAAACGAGGTCGTCGCTTCACACGAGTGTAATGCTTCGGGGTCCGCCCCACAGTTGGTGAGGTGTAGCTGCTTTGCTCGCGCGACCCTGCACCCTGGTCGTTCTTCTTATTCCTTGAGGGCCATAGCATGACCACCCAATAACTGGCAAAACCGAGCAGCCCTGAGGTGACAATCGGTGGACCTATCTCGTCTGGTCCCATCCCTCCGTGTGCCAGTGCCAGCGCAGGCGACGCCATCAAATAAGCCAGAACGGGAATGCTCAGGCGGCATAAGGTCTTCAAATTGGAGAAGAGCGAGTCATTGCGAGAAGCGAAAGCGACGAAGCAATCTGTCAAAAACAACGATTGCTTCGCTCCGCTCGCAATGACAGCAGCGTGAGTTCTCAAAAATATCCTCAGTCTCACCATGGTTCTCACAGAGTCTTTATGTACCGTCGTATCGGCCACACCGCGAGATAGCGACCAATGAACTGACCGATCCAGTAGCCAGCGAAGGCCGCCGTACCGGCGAAGGCCAGAGAGACATACTGGGTCTCACCAAGGAAACTGCGTAACGCGCCGCGCTCGATCAGTCGCAAATACTCTGGTGTCTGCGACCGGATGTAGACAATGCCCTGAATATCGGCGACCGTTAACACATGGCCCATGAACTGCGCAGGTTGGAGAAAGGGAGCCAGCGGCACGTAATTGTACGCCCACACCAGAACTGCCCACAGATGCGCTCCGACAAAGGACGTAATGAGAAAACTCTTGGTCTTCATCAGCGTCCAGTCAAGGATGATCCCGGCGCATACCGTAGAAATGGGCCAGACGAAGTTCATCGGATAGGCCTCCGCCAGGTGCCAATTGAAGTAGCGCCCCACCCAGGCCGCCAGAAAGAAACAGACTGAGGTATAGGTTGCGCCAGTAGGAAATCGCCACGCTGCCCATTGGATATATTGCAGCGCCGACGGAATGATGATGGTGGCAAAGGCAGTGATCACCGGCCACCATTGCGGGTCTTTCCAATCCGTCCAGAAGTCCCAATCACCCGCGAACAATTGCTTGGTAATATCCGCCGCTCCCGCGACCACAAAAATCGCGGTGATCCAGAAGACGATATCCCACGTACGATCAATCCATTTATATTTCTTCTGCAGAAGCTCTTTGAGTTCGAGCCGTTTCTGCCGCTCGGCGGCATCAGCGATATCCGCTACCGTCGTTGTACCTGCTGCCATGCTCTCTTCCTCTCTGTGTGAGGATTTCGCTGTTCGATCTCGCCTGCGCCACGTCTCAAGGCTGTGACATCCATCAATCTGTGACTGCCTGACGACGAAACGAAGCATCCGTGTTCGCAGCCTCTTCGGCCTTCTCAATCTCGAACAGGCGAATAATGGTCTCGCCCCATACCGCGAACATCCCGGCGGCCAGCCAACCGTACACAACAAATGGCCAGTGGAAGGGAACCGAGAAAATCTCTTCGGAGATCCACAGACTATGACCCCACTCGTTGGCCGCCACCGTCATACATTCCAACACCGCTGCGCTAATCAGCAAGAAAAACGACCAGGGGAACCCTTTCTCTTTGCCGTACACTGCCGGGATACGGAACCGCCCGTAGATGTAGGAGCCTACAGCCAAAGTAACGGACAGGGGAAAGAAGAAATAGAACATGGGGATATGGGTGGGCGTGAGCGCGGTGTCACGCACCATGGTCTGATGCCACGAGCCATCCCAGTTTGGCCAGAAGCTAGCCTCCATATAAATCGAGAGGCTGGTGGCGCCAATCATGCACCACAAAGTCACGAGTCGCCGCACTTCTTCGGCGCGTTCGCACGGTTGCTTGATGATCTCCCGACCGGTGCGGATCAACCAGCCGTACCAGATACCGGTGAATAAGCCCAAGGTGATCACCTCGCCCCAGAACAGTGAGCGGTAATAGCGGGTGAATTCCGGACTTGCTGAGTTCAAACCGGCTGTAAACATAAAGGCGTAATTCCACAACCAGAGGAAGATGTCGGCGGCGATGATCAACGCGCAGCCCCAGAATAATGGCCTCCACCCCACCATCCAGTCGGTCGGATTGACGGAACGCCCGCTGGTCATTGAAGTGTGGCCGTTCTCTCGTGGTGCTTTCTGCACCGCTTGTGACTGAGCCATAACTATCCCTCCTTAACCTGTTGCTCTACGTATATCGACTCGACTTGAAGACTGATCCTGTCGCGAAGTGACATAATAACGAATCATCGAAATGGCCGTAAGCACCAACAAGCCTGCCACGATCAGTGCCGGCTTAATCATTGCTCTATACCACGCTGCCACACGAATAGGAAATGACAATAATTGCCGCCCTTTGCCGTTGCCGAGTTCGAGCACGACTCGCGCCACATAGTCACCCCCTGCATTCAAAATCACCTCTGTATCCGCGACCCCTCGCTGGTAAACCTTTGCTGGAAGCGACAGTATTGCCTGCGACTGATCCAAGTCACCGGCCGCGATCACTTCGAGGCCGATGGGCACTTCTCGCAACTCGCCAGCGGTCACATCGACAACCATGACTGTCTTCCCCGCGCGCGGCACCTCTTCGCAATACTCAGCATCAGGATCGAATTGAGGCTGGTAGAGTGTGAGGTGGAGGAGTGAAGCTCCGATCTGTCTCCGGCATGGATCGTCCGGTCCCCTATCTCGATGCGCCCCCGCCTCAAGAGTTATCAGCCAGCTCGCCGCTGCTAGTATCACAATGCAGAAGAATCTGCGGCTTGCACGGGTGCCTATACGCTTACCTCCTCTTTGTTCAGCGTTTTCTCCTTGTTGAACTGACGAACAAGGCGAAACACTTGGGATCACGCCCCAGCTACTCTATTTCTCAACAGGATAGGCCTTATATGGGACCAAACTCTGGCTCCTGTCAAGGGTTAGGGGATGATTCGCTTGCCGGGTGGGGCAGTCTTTGTCTATACTCCCCCTGCTTGTGGCGCCCCTTAGTGGAGCGATGGATTTTGTTCACAGGGTTCGTCAAAAAAGGAGGGCTCTATGCTTTCAGTTTTTTCGGCCCCAAGTCATTACGTCCAGGGGAAAAACGCAACCGCCTCACTCGGCCATGAAATGAAGCGGCTCGGCCTCAATGGTCCGGTCCTCATCGTAGCGGGCAAGAGCGCGATTCGCCTCCTCGCTGAAATCTGGCAAAAATATCTGAGTGAGGCTGGCATTGCTCATGCGGTCCATGAGTTCGGTGGCGAGTGTTCCTATCTCGAAATCGAACACATCAAAAACTCGGCGCGGGCAAACAAAAGCCGGGTGGTCATTGGTGCAGGCGGAGGCAAGGTTCTTGATGCTGCGCGAGCAGCGGCGGATGATTTAGACCTTCCGGTCGTCAACTGCCCCACCATCGCCTCAAGCGATGCCCCGTGCAGCGCCCTATCGGTGATCTACACTGAGGATGGGGTCTTTCAAGAATATCGCTTCTACCGCAAAAACCCGGATCTCGTCCTGGTCGATACCCAGGTTGTTGCCAAAGCCCCGCCCCGCCTTCTTGTTGCTGGTATGGGCGATGCTCTAGCGACCTGGTTTGAGGCGAAGACCTGCGTCGAGGGGCACATTAAGAATATGCGCGGTGGCCGTTCGACCCGCAGCGCTGAAATGCTGGCCGAGCTTTGCTATCGTACTCTGATCGAAGATGGACCAGATGCCTTGCGCGCGGTACAGTGTCAGGTAGTGAATCCAGCCTTAGAGCGCTTGGTCGAAGCCAACACGCTGCTCTCCGGACTCGGGTTTGAATCATCCGGCCTCGCTGCCGCACATGCGGTGCACAACGGTCTGACTGCGGCCCCTCCGACTCATGCCTACTATCATGGAGAGAAAGTCGCGTATGGCCTGCTGACACAACTCGTCCTGGAAGGAAAACCGCGCTCGGTGATTGATCCCGTCTTGGCCTTCTCTTCAGAAGTTGGGTTGCCAATTACGCTTGCCGAGGTCGGACTCGCAGACCTGCCGCGTGACTTGCTCGATCGGGTGGCCGCACGCGCGGCGGCCGAAGGAGAGACGATTCACAACGAACCCTTTGAGGTTCGGCCTGATATGGTCGCTGACGCGATTCTCGCGGCTGATGCAATAGGTCGTGCGTGGAAGAAGCAAACAGCCGCAAGGGGTTGAAACAGAGAGTTCCGTAGGGTGCATTTATGCACCGTTTCCTCGGTGCGCAAGCGCACCCTACAAAGCTGTGTGCCACTGGAGGGCAAATATCATTGCGAGGAGCCCTTCAACTGCGCTGCTCAGAAACAAAATGCCCGACCCGTGCCGCATCCCCTGGATTCCAGCTCCCGGATCGGGGTCGGGACAAGCTTCGCTAGAATGACGAAGATCACACGCCCGTCATTCCGGGCAAGCAACGCGAGACCCGGAATCCAGGGGCCCTCTGTTTTTGCCTTCATGCTTAGCGCCCCGCGCTATGGGCGACTCGCAATGACTTGGGACCCTGAGTTTGCAGACACACTCTTAAGCCGCGCCCCACTGCTCGCGCAGGAATGCCCCAACCCGTGTAATGGCCTGCTTGCCTTCGGGTAGCATTGGGTGGAACGCATGCCAGACGTGAATCATATCGTCCCATACTTCTAAAGTGCTGTTCACTCCGTCAGCTTTGGCTTTTGCATCCAACTTGATCGAATCGTCGAGCAGCACTTCGTCTCGTCCTACGTGAATCAACAACGGCGGCAGCGAACGCAGGTCGGCATAGTTAGGTGACGCGTAAGGATGTTTCGCATCTTTCCCTTGCAAGTAAACTCCTGCCATGCGGTTGATTCCACCTGGAGTCACCATTGGATCAGCTGCAGCGCGGGTCTGATACGATTCATTGACGCAGGTCAAATCTGACCACGGGCTAATGGGGACGGCTGCTGCGGGCATCGGGAGACCCTGGTCCCGGGCTGAGACCAGCGTTGCCATCGTCAGCCCGCCTCCGGCTGAATCACCAGCAATCGCCAAATGTTGCGGTTTGAATCCTTGCTGCAAAAGCCAACGGTATGAAGCAACTCCATCCTCGACCGCGGCCGGGAAGGGGGTCTCAGGAGCGAGGCGATAATCGACCAGCAGCACTGCCGCCTGGGCCGCACGCGAGATTTCTCCGGCTAACGCCCGGTGAGTATTGATTGAGCCCATAACATAACCACCGCCATGCAGATACAAGATGGCACGCCCAGGTTGGCTTCCCGGTGCGCGGACCCACTCAGCGGCACGGCCGGCAACGACGACGTTTTCTACTTTCACATCGTCCGCTACCTTGAATGCGACTTTCTCCATACCTTTGCGGAGTGCGTCTAATGGAATCTCGACGCCAGGCGGCGCCGCTTTCTCACGCAGAATCCGTTTGAGTTTTTCGATTTCTGGTCCAGCCATCGGATAGTCCTCCTTAGGAAAACTTATTTTCCGTCAACCGAGAATGCCAGAAGAACGTTCCCCGGCATACCGCCCCAGGTGCCATAGCCGGAATTGGTGTAGAGCGTGCCGCCGACCACAGTGGGCCCGGAGTTGTCAAACGAGCCACCGTTGGCTTGCACCCCGTTCACCGTTTTGTACTCTCGTGCCGCGTCGTGGTCCCAGACAACTTTTCCATCTTCGGTCGCGTAGGCTCGCAGATGACCGTCGACCGAACCAGAAAAAACCACGCCCGGAATGACGGTGACCGCCGCCGACTGGGCCGGGCTACAGTTTTTTCGCTCCCCGCACCCCGGTGGCGGGGTCGCCCACGCTCTTTCACCATTAGTTATACTATAGGCGAACATTCCTCCGCCAACTTTGCTGTCTAACTCGGTGGTCGTGCCGATCGCAGGGTCGTTTTTGGTCTTCACGCCGATATCTGATAACGCGACATAGATCTGGTTGTTGTCGGCGGCTGGACCCCACTGAATGCCGCCGATCAGACCCCCCTTGCCGACCCGTTGTTGCCAGAGAATCTTCCCTTTCCGGTCGGGGTCGATGGCATGTACGACTCCCGATTTTTGCCCAGCCATCAAGATACGTCTTCCGTCGGCCGTCACATGAAGAATGGGTGAAGAGCCGAAATCAAGGTCCGGTCCTCTCGCCTTTGGGCAATTGCTTTCGTCGTTAGAATCGCAAGCGATATTCCAGGCGTCATTGGCCAAACACTGACGAGCCCAGAGCAACTTCCCGGTCTTCATATTAAACGCGACGATCGCGTCGCTCGTCTTCGACGCCGGGTCAGCATAGTTGTCTCCTGTGGTGACATAGACCCTGCCACGCTCAGGGTCGAGCGTCGGTGAGGCCCACACTCCTGCTCCGGCTGGTCCATATAGCTGTACGCCGTGCTTGTTCTTGCGCGTCGGTTTCGGCTTTTCGAGGATCGTATACGTCTTCCAGGTCTGTTTGCCGGTAGTGGCATCAAGAGCGACAACCCCGCCGCGGAAGGTACAACACTCATACTTGGGATCGGCGCCGGCGGCTTCTTCGAGCGAGGTGATCGGGACGTACAGCCGATTGGCGTAAAAAGCCGGAGCGCCGGTGACTCGGGCTAACAGGTGAGGATCGATCTTGGTCTTCCACAATTCGGCTCCGGTTCGTGCATCGAGCGCGTGCACCACGGCAGAGAAATCGCCAAAATAAGCGGCGTACTTGGGCGGGTTAGTGTTGGGCAGGCGGGCAATACTGATAGCACTACGCATCCCGGTGGAGATTTTCGCCGCCCAATACACACATCCGGTCGCGGCATCGAGCGAATACACTTGCCCACGCATGGTGCCGACGAACACTCGTCCGCCGACCACGGTCGGTTGCGAGGCGACGGTATTCGGCGGAAACCCAAATGCCCATTTGAGCTTCAGATTCGGCACTTGCTCGGCACGCAAGCCTGCCTGCTCGGCTGACTGAAAACGCAGGTTCGCCAGACTCGCACCCCAACCATTCCACTGCAACCCGGCGTCAGAAGGAGCAAACGCCCCCGGTGCCTGCGGACACCGATTAGTGGTCATGTCTTTGAGTTGCACTTCACTTCCTAGTGGTTTGCCGGTGATGAATTCCGCTACGGCTTTCCGTTCGGCATCGGGCATACCGAGGCCGGTGAACTTCATCACTCCGGTTTCCAACGCATCGACAATCGCTTCGGGAGTTTTCTCTTGCAGTACGTTCAATTGCGGGGCACGGGGAATGTTGCCACTGTGACAGCTCGCACAGCGTTGCTGATAGACTTTCGCGCCCTCGAGTCCGGCCATGGGTGCCGCAGCCCGTCCGGGAAGAGCTGAGCCAAATAAAAGGGTAACGGCCAAGACAGCCAAAAACCCAGCGTTGCTCGGGAACATCTTCTTGAGTCGACTGACGGCAAAATCGTTCACGACCATTTTCGCCCTCCTTCTTCTGATGCCGAGGTCACGCGTAACACCAACCCTGTGGGTGTTAAAGCGTACTCAGTACATTGAGCAAGCGGCGGATGATGTCAAGGGGTCATCTCCGTGATTGTAACATAGAGTGACTAGACGGACCCGGTGAGCAACTGGCAAAGATCGACATTGAGCCTTCTCAGCCCAGCCGACAAGACTTGCCACAACCGAGATCAGGTAGGAAAGCACTGAGCTGCCCTACCAAGACCTCTGCCACTGCAAGACTTGACAGAACATTACTCCTCGGAGTCCTCCTCGATCTCCGGTGTCGAGGGTTCAAAGTCGGCAGGGGGCGGCTGAGCGATCTCTGGCTGCGATGATTCGAAATCCGCCGGGGGGGCGGCATCGATTGATGGATCTGACCGTTCGAAGGCGGCAGGTGGTGACTGGTCGATCTCCGGCCGCGAAGGTTCGAAATCCGCTGCCGGCGGCTCCTCAATTTCCATGTCAGCAGCATAAGCACGCGCTGCTCCGCAGCACGTCACCATCGTGTGCGCCCAGGGCTCATCAGACGGTCCAGTAACTACAACCCAGGTAGCAGAAAACACGCCGATGAGCGTGAGGACAACACCAATCATCCGCACGGTCACCTGAGCCTCACTATGTGTACCAACCATAATAAGTCCGCGTTGGGCTTCGCTAGAGCCTGTTCTGAGCCTATCGAGGGACTCGATTCAACTTCCGAAGACCGTCAGAGCGTCCCGTCGTCGCTACCATTAGTGTTTGCCGTTTGGCTTTGCCAGTTCGAACGCCAGTAGTACATTTCCAGGCAGCGAGACATTGTACACCCCCCAGCCAGAAGTGACGTACAGCATGTCACCAGCGACGACGACCCCCCCCATCCCGAACGCTCCACCGTTCCCTTCTAGACCATTGATACCTTTATACGAACGTGCGGAATCATACGACCAGACTATAGTGCCTTCGCGCCGGTCATAGGCGCGTAACACGCCGTCAAGTCCGCCGCTGAAGACGAGGTCTCCAACCACTAGCGCAGGCGACGCCAAGCCGTTGACACATTTTTCTCCTTTGCCCGTGCAGCCGTCCTTCGGCGTCGGCGTGCGCCAGGAAAGCTTCCCGGTCATGAGATCCACCGCGTTCAGGGCGCCGTCAGGATCTACCCCGACGCTCCAGTCAACCACTGGCGCATAAGCCAATGCACCGTCGGTCGCCATGCCGTACTCAATCCCGCCGAGTTCACCGCCCTTGCCGACCCGTAGGTTCCACAGCACCTTGCCGTTCGCATCCGGATCGAGGGCATAGAGCATCCCGTCCTTGCTTCCCGCCACGAGCACGTCCTTTCCGTCCGCGCGCTTAACTAACATGACCGGAGCAGCGAAATCGCGATCCCCTTGTCCCTTGGGGTTCTCCGGCGAGCACCCCTCGCGCTTGGGATTCGCCCACTCCTCACATCCAATGTGGTAGATATCCTTGCCGCCGAACTGTTCAGGAGCGAGCGTTGTGACCCAACGCTTTGTACCCGTGGTGAGGTCAAGCGCGACCACCGCATCCGATTCGGGCACGAGCGGTTCGGTATGCTGGTTCCCGGTGCCGACGTAGAGCAGTCCTCGTTTCGCATCAATGGTCGGTGCCACGAAGATCGACACGCCGGACGGACCGTAGCGACTGGCACCCTTCGAGTTCTTGCCCAGATAGCGCAACGGCTGATCGATCATATAGGTCTGCCACAGCCGCTTACCCGTTTTGAGGTCGTACGCCACAACGCTGCCGTTCGATGTGCAGCATGACAGAGCCGGATTTATCCCAAGCCCTTCCTGGATCGCCGAGACTGGCACGTACACACGTCCGTTGTGTACTGTCACACTCCCAGTGATACGAGCCGAGGATTGGGTTTCGGCACGTTGACGCCAGAGCAGCTTCCCGGTGCGCGCATCAAGCGCGTACACATTAGCCAAGAGGTCAGCAAAGGTCACCACGCCATCCGCCACTGCCGTATTGGAGCGCACCCGTCCGTCCGCCTCAAATGCCCAATAGGCGCAGCCGGTCTGCCCGTCGAGCGCATACACCCATTTGTTAATACTGCCGACATAGATACGCCCGTCGGCTACCGCCAACGGATTAGCCCCACCTCTCCAGATCTGCGTGTCGGGGAAGACGAACGCCCATTTCAAGCGGATACCCTGGGTGTCTGCCACCGATAACCGGCGCGCCAGCGAGCGAGTGTTGGTAGCGTCGAGCGACCAGCCGGGCCACGCCGCCGCGGTCTTGCCGGTCGGCCCTGCGCCGCGGCAAAGGGTCGCGCCACCGTTCTCCAGCCGTTGACGCCCAGCCTCCGGGCCCCCCAGATACTGGGCTAAAGCGTGTAAGGTGCCGTCGTCGAAACCGACGGCGTATTCCTGCATCACCCCATGCCTGAGCGCGTCGTAGATCTCTTTTGATGGTAGCTTCTTCAACTGGTCAGGCGTTGGCATCAGCGTACCAAGCGAGTGACAGGTCGCGCAGCGGTTGGCAAAAGCCTGCTGTGCAATTGTCTCTAACGAAGTGGAGTTCGTTCCCGCTTTGGCTGCTTCAGACGACGAGGGAACATCTACCGCCCAGGCGGTAGAAAGCACGCCGAAAAGCGCGAGAACCGCACCTACTATCCAGCGCGCCACCTTAGCCTCGCTACGCATACCAATCATAGGTTTCTCCTCCTTCTGCTAGCCCATGCCAGAACGCCTCAAGAGAGACAAGAGGTCAAATTTCCCGAGGGATGGGTTGGGTCAAATCCCGCGAACCTCCGAAGGAATGGAGTATGAGAGGTGAAGTTAGGCTTCGTTTTTCCGTTTCCACTAAGGAGCGGTGGGCTGTGCCCAGCCTACGAAACTAAACTTCCGGTATCTCACTATCAGCAAACCGCTCAAGATGATGATCAGCGTCACCAAAAGTCTGCGCGATGGTTGTCAGTCGCCGGAAGGTATGACTCACTTTGAGTTCCTCGCTCATCCCCATACCGCCGTGCAACTGAACAGCTTCCTGGCTCACATGACGACAGGCGTCGGCAATTTTGATCTTGGCCGCGGAAACGACATGCTTACGCTCAGCGGGATCGGCGCTGTCAACCTTGACGCAAGCGAGACAGGCCATCGACTTCGCCTGTTCGTAGCTGATCATCATGTCCACCATGCGGTGCTGAAGCACCTGGAAGGTGCCGATCGGTACACCGAACTGTTTGCGTGTCTTAAGGTACTCAAGCGTAGAGTCGTTCGCGTATTTAATGGCACCGAGCGCCTCGGCACATGAGAGCGCGGTTGCATAGTCAACCACCTCTTCGATGAGGGCGAACGCCGCGCCCTCCTGACCAACGAGAGCACCGGCTGGAACGGTGGTGCCCGAGAAACGGATATCTGCCGCACGCAGATTATCGACCGTCCGATACGTCTTCAGTGACACGCCCGGCGCGTTACGATCAACCAGAAGCAGACTGACGCCTTGCGTGTCCGCAGCGTTTCCCGAGGTACGCGCCGAAACAATCAGCTTGTCTGCACAGGGACCGTGAATGACGACGCACTTCTCACCCTCAATGACATATCCTTCTTGCGATTTTTTCGCTCGCACGGCCACATGCGCAAGGTTATAGCGCGCGCCACGCTCGGTTTGGGCGAAAGCGAGCTTCAACTTCCCCTCGACCAAAACGGGCAGGATCGCCTGCTTCTGCGTTTCGCTGCCACCCCGAGCGATGAACTGACCGCCGAGCCCGACGGTTGCAAGATAGGGCTCGACGACCAGACTCTCGCCGATGGCTTCCATCACTGGCATCAACGCAACCGCGTTGCCGCCAAAGCCGCCGTACTCGCTCGCGAACGGTAAACCGAGCAGACCCATCTCAGCAAACGTTGCCCAGACCTGATCACTATACCCGGTTGTCGACTCGATAAGCGCTTTGCGCGCTTCCAGGGTATAGTTCTTGGTCAGGAAACTTTTGAGGCTATCCGCCAGCAGCTTCTGCTCTTCAGAGTAGTCGAAATTCACTTGCTGTTCTCCCGTTCTCTGTCTCTATCTCTGTCACAGTCCGAGCGACATCTTGGCGATAATGTTACGCTGAATTTCGTTCGAGCCGGCATAGATGGTAGTTTTGCGGTAGTTGCAATACCGTGGCATCAGTGCCGCGGTGAATTGATCAAAGTCCGGGGCTGCAATAGGTTCGAGTGGCTGTGCCAACGGGCCTGCGGCTTGTATCATCAACTCGGTGAGGGCCTGCTGGATTTCGGTGCCCTTAATTTTGAGCAACGATACCTCCGCCCCAGGCGCCCGCCCACTGCGCAGTTGGTCAAGAAAACGCAAATTGGTGATCTCGAGCGCCATTAATTCGACTTCTACACGCGAGAGCTTATCACGAAAGCGCGGGTCATCGAGGAGCGGCTTGCCGTCCTGCATCTGCTGCGAGGCGAGGGCTTTCAGCTTAGTTACTTCTCGCTTGGACGTACCGACCTGGCCGGTGTTCATCCGCTCGTAACCGAGGAGATATTTTGCTACCGTCCAGCCATCTCCTTCCTTGTGAACGAGATTCTCGGCCGGTACTTTGACATCATCGAAGAACACCTCGTTCACCTCGTGGCGACCATCCATAAGAATCAGCGGCCGGATCGTGATCCCCGGTGTCTTCATGTCAAAGAGGAGAAACGAAATACCCTCTTGCTTTTTCCCGCTGTTTGAATCGGTGCGCACCAGGCAAAAAATCCAGTCGGCGTGCTGCGCCATGGTTGTCCAGATTTTCTGTCCATTGACAATGTAATAATCGCCCTGGCGTACCGCACTGGTCTTGAGCGAGGCGAGGTCCGAACCCGAGCCAGGTTCGGAATAACCTTGACACCAGAAATCATCGCCATTGTAGATGCGTGGCAGAAAACGTTGCTTCTGTTCTTTGGTGCCGAAGCGAAGCAAGACCGGCGCACACATTTTGAGGCCGAACGGCATAAGTGGCGGGCAGCCGGCAAAACCGCATTCCTCCTCGAAGATGTAGCGTTGCACCACGGTCCAATCTTTGCCGCCCCATTCGACTGGCCACTCCGGCGCGACCCAACCTTTCTGCGCCAAAATCCTGTGCCAGCGCATGAGGTCGTCCTTTTCGAGTTCTTGATAGTTGGCGACCTTCTCATGTAGGTCATTGGGGAGATTGGCACGCAGCTCGGCACGCACCTCATCACGGAATGCCGTCTCTTCGGGAGAATAGTTGAGATCCATAGATACTCCTCAAGGAATCATTTGCGAGAGACATTAAATCCACGGTTGTCCCTCTCCAGCCACTAGAACTTCGGGTCGCGGTCGGTTCCCTCTTATACAAAGTTATGTAATAAGCCGCCAGGGAATTCTAGTCCACCGCTTTTTCTCAGTAGCAGGAACAGGTCTCAGCTCTGCCCCACTAGTTCCTCTCATGCCGCAATCCACTCTGCACATAGTAACTCGGCTTGCTCCAGCACAGTTTGCGCCGCTCTCTCTTGTTTGTCGGGTGGATAGCCTCGAATTCTGCGTGCAGAATCGCTATCTGTACCAGCAGGTCCGGCGCCAGACTGTGCAAGTAGTTCTCCCATGCCGGCATAGCATCTGGCACACGCTCCGCGCTAGCCGGAACGAATCGGGCTTGCTCAATCGTGCAACCCGGCGCGCCGATCCAATTCGCGATGCGACGGTACTCGCCTGGCGACTTGTTCTGGCCGCGCACTCCCTGCATCAGGACTTCGTGTGTCCCCTTCACCACGCGTTGCGACAGCGGCAGGGACTTCATCAACTGCACACCTTGACGCAAGGCGGCGCGGTAGTTGAGTACCTCGTGAATGTCTGCCTCCTTGCGACTGTCATCGTTTGCTGTCGTACCCGAGGCCTCGAATTCCAGCACTTCACCGAAGGTTGCCTCGGTACCCTCTATTTTGCTTGAGAGCACCGCTTCTTGCGTGGACAGCGGTGATAACAGGACATTTGCGTTCGGGATGCCGTGCAACACTCCCTCATAGCGCGCTACCACTGCGTTGGCAGGGCCGATCAACGGTAGCAAGCGCGGCCAATCGAGTTCGCGCGGCGGAAAGCGCTTGTCGTGGTACTTGATGGCGGTCATCAGACATGTCCCCCGACAATCCGTTCGGCGTCCTTCACCCGTAGTTCACCAGAGATGAGCTTAGGCAGCAGCGCGTCACGCACGGAGGCGAGGGTGTTGGAGTGCTCGATGTTTGCAGCGATGCGTTTATCCAGGGGTGCAACGAAGTCAGCAAACGAACAGGCAATCTCAGGCTTTGGAACGACCAACTCGGCTCCTGCAAGAACTTGGGCGCTCGCGTTAGGTTGGGCGGAACCGCCAATGCAACCTGCGACGTAATCAAAGTAAGTTTGAGTTCGCATATACGCTCCGACCAGACGAGCAATAGCGGGATCCGCAAACTGGAAGCGCACCAGGTAAGACGCGAAGACCGCATCTGGAACAACCGACAGGTAGGTATTCTCCCCAGTTGAGGCTCCTGTCCTAGCTACGAGAACATCGCCAGGCTTCAATCGATACCGCTCGTGTTCCTCCAGTGTAACTTTGCAGAAGGGCACAGTGCTCCAATCGGCTGTACCGCCCTGAATGTCAGTAATGCGCAAAAAGTGCGGCCCAATCTGTTCAGCTAATGCGCTCTGGGTCAGGCCATACTGGATGTTGTTTGTGAGTTCACGAATTGTGGCGACCCGCCACCCCTTCGGAATCTCTCCCAGCTCCGAGTCCTCGAAGGAATCAGGGAAGAGACGGAGAATTTCCGGTGTCATGTAGGGGCAGGGCTTGTCCCTGCCCTCCTTTGGGCGACCACAAGAGTCGCCCCTACGAACGCGCACCGGATCGAAGTTCACGAACCACGACTTGAAGAGCGCCCGCGCGATCGCCTCTAGCGTCTCGTTCATACGCCGGTTCAGCTCGATCTTGTCGTCCAGCGTGCCGAGAATATGGGCGATGGCGCGTTGAGTACCGATTGGCGGCAGGGTGACGAACAAGCCACGCTGCGAGGTGAGGCTTACGTACGGAGCCATGTCGGTCTCGCCTGCTCGCGTTGCAAGTTGCGTATGAAAGCCGCGCGATCTGAGAAAGCGTATAGGTATTGGCGGTCGAGAATCTTTGGATTGAGCGCCCGCCAGAATGTCGTCTGGGGGCTGCAGACGAATGGCGGAGCGTCATCGGCGACTAGAGCAACTTTGCCGACGGTGCCTTTATGCGAGAGCAGGACGTCGCCGGGAGCACCGATGCCCTTGGTGATCCGTTTCCGTGCGCGCTCGTTGATCTTCGACGCCGACTCGAACAGCACCCGGCCCGTATCCATGTCCGCCGCCCGAATGAAGGCGACGCCGCGATCGACGAACTCATTGGGTCGCGGCCGGTATTCACCATGGTTGCCGTCTTCGACGAGTAGAATTCCGCCGCGCTGAAGTTCCACGACAGTTGCGGTACGCCACTCACCCGCCATACCCCAGCTCCTTCAGGTTGGCAGCTTCCTCCGTCCGCTGTCGCAGTGTCATCGCTTTCTCCGCGGCGCTCGCGGCGCAGCGTCCGGAACCTCGGCAAGCTCGGCCTCGATCTCCTCCACTGTCGGCAAGCTCCCTTTGAGATTATCCGGCAGCGTCTCGACGATCTTCGTTTCCCACTCGGCAACGCCGATGGGGCGTTTGAGGTGCCGTAACGCGTACTCGACGACGATCTTATCCTTCGAGCGGCAGAGAAGAAGGCCGATCGTGGGCTTGTCGTCAGGATGGCGTAGGAGGTCGTCTGCTGCCGAGAGGTAGAGGTTCAACTGGCCCACAAACGCCGGATCGAAGGAGACGGCTTTGAGTTCAATGACGATGTAGCAGCGCAGTTTGAGGTGGTAGAAGAGCAGATCGACGTAGAAGTCCTGGTTGCCAACCTCAAGCAACACTTGGCGACCGACGAAGGCGAAGCCGGCCCCCAGCTCCAGTAGGAAGCGCTGGATATGATCGACCAACGCCTGCTCAACCTCGCGCTCTCGGCGCGGGTCGGCGGTACCAAGGAAGTCGAAGAGGTACGGGTCCTTGAACACTTGCGTCGCCATGTCGGAATCGGACGGTGGCAGCGCTGTCTCGAAGTTAGAGGTGACCTTACCAAAGCGCTCGTGCGCACGGCCTTGGATCTGCAAGATGAGAATGTTGTGTGACCATCCGTGTGTGCGACTCATACGTGCGTACCAGACGCGCTCCTCCGCACGGGAAAGCTTCTCCAGTAAAGCGATGTTGTGGAACCAGGTAATTTGTGCAAGCACCTCTTGCACAATTGAACGGTCGGTCCATGCCGCAGCAAAGGCGCGCATGTATTTCAAGTTGCGCGGCGATAGCCCTCGCATGTCGGGGAAGGCTTTGCGTAGATCGGCCGCGAGCCGGTCGATGACTTTGGCGCCCCATCCTTCCTGACCTTGCCGTTCGAGGATGACTCGACCAACGTCCCAGTACAGCATGACCATCGCCGAGTTCGCGGCCAACACCGTCTGCACGCGCCCTTGTTGAATGCGCTGCTTGATATCTCGGAGTAGCGACGCATAGCCTGAAGGCATACTTGATACGGGCGAAGGTGCGGGGAACGCTGCCTGGTCTGTCGCCCGCCCGAGCGAGCGTCGTGTTTCGTCGAATTTCGACGTCAGCTTGCGCTTAGCCGCCATACCCCAACTCTTTCAGGTTGGCGGCGCTGGCGAATTGGGAGAGGAAATATTTGTAGACGCGGCCAAGGATGTCCTTGGCGCGGTCGGCCGGGCTACCGAGACCGATGTCGCTCACCAGATTGATCAACTGACCGAGGCGCTGCTTGTCGAGTCCTGGGCGGGCGTAATCCTTGGGCAGCACGCCCTTGAGCGACGGGTTGTCGCGCTCGATGGCGCTCATGGCGTCGTCCACCAGCTTACCGATAATAGGTTGCGGCGCGTTGGCTTTGAGGTGTGACCAGCGCGCCTCTTTTGGCACCCAAAAAATGCTGGCGGCGCGGTACTCATCCGGGTCTTCAGGGTCGGCTCCTTCTGCTTTCTGCGTGGTGAGTTCGGCGTGCTTGGCCTCGAAGGCGTCGGAGATGTACTTAAGGAAGATCAGGCCGAGCACAACGTGCTTGTACTCGGCCGCGTCCATATTGTTGCGCAGCGCGTCGGCGGCTCTCCACATTTCCCGCTCAAAGCCAAGATTTGCCCCACCGTTCGTGCTTTCTATGCTATTTTTTGCCAAGGTTTTCGTTACTCCTCAGGGTGCGGTCTTCAACACAGTAAGTTTGAATTGCTAGCTGCCCAGATGTACCGGACCTTAGCAGCCCTAGGAACCGAATCGCAAGGAGTAGGGGCAACCCCTCGTGGTTGCCCTCAGGTTGGGCAGGCACGAGGCCTGCCCCTACAGGGCCAAACGCTCACGCCTTGACAACCCTTCTACTGGAGGAGGAGAATCCTTTGACGTTTTGACAGGAGGGATTCTATGATGGACTCTGGAAAAATCCTCGCCGGCTTTCTCGCGCCGCATCCACCCCATTTAGTCTACGGTGAGAACCCTGCTCGTAACGAGCCGCGCTCGACCGGCGGCTGGGAAATGCTGCGCTGGGCCTATGAGAAGTGCCGTGAGAAAATCAAAGCCTGGAAGCCCGACGTGATCTTAGTCCACAGCCCGCACTGGATGACGATCGTCGGACACCATTTCTTACACGTGCCACATTTGCAAGGGATTTCGGTCGATCCGATCTTCCCCCATATCTTTCGCTACCGCTACGAAATGGATGTTGACGTCGAGCTGGCGGATGCCTGTTACGAGGAAACGTTGAAAGAGGGGCTCGTCGCTAAGAAGATGACCAATCCCAACTTCCGAGTAGATTATGGAACGATCGTCTCACTGCATATGCTCAATCCGGATTGGGACATTCCCATTCTCGGCATTTCCGCCAACAACTCGCCCTATTTCTACTCGACTGAGATCGGCCAAGAACAGATGGTCAAACTGGGGCGTGCGACTGCACGGGCGATAGCCAAAACTGGCCGGCGCGCGGTGTTGGCGGCCAGCAATACGCTCTCGCACTTGCACTACGATCGCGAGCCCGAGCTGGTTGAAGATATGAACAAAGAAGTCATCTTCAATAACAACCAGTATCAGTGGGATATGCGGGTCTTAGAACTCATGCGTAAAGGCAAAACCGACCAGCTCATGACCATTTTGCCGGAGTTTATGGAAAAAACCGCAGCAGAGGTAAAGTCCGGTGGATTGACCTGGATGCTCTCAGCGATGGGCTTTCCTACCCTTCCGGCGCAGGTACACGGCTACTGGACGGTGATTGGCACCGGCAACGCCGTGGTGGAGTGGGATCTCACTCAAAGTGCGAGGGCTTAACCCATGAAAGCGGGCGTAATTCAACGGGCGTATCTCGTTCCAGGGCTGCCACACCTGGTCTCTTCGGCGCCGGTAGAAAGTTGGGAAGCTCTCCGTAAGGGATTTCGTCAAGCGGGTGAACATGTCAAGGGGCTGAAGCCAGAGGTGCTCGTGGTCTACAGTACCCAATGGATCTCCGTCCTCGGTCACTCGTTCCAGACCAACCCAAACCCGAAGGGGCTGCATGTGGACGAGAATTGGTACGAGTTCGGCGATTTCCCCTTTGACTTGCGTGTCGATGCTACACTCGGGACACGCGCGGCCGCAGTTGCCTCCTCACTAGGACTTGCAACCAAAACCGTCAACTTCGCAGGGTTCCCGCTCGATACTGGGACACTGGTCGCGCTGCGCTTTCTCGATCCGGACAATACCGTTCCGGTGGCCGTAGTTTCCTGCAATATCTACGCTGGTCAGGAAGATTCCCTTACTCTCGGCCGGGCGATGCGGCAAGCTATTGAGGAGAGTGGCAAACGTGCGGTCGCTCTAGCCTGCACTGGACTGTCGGCGCGGTTTTTCACTGAAGAGATCGATCCACGCACCGACCGATTCTCAAACCCCGAAGATGATACCTGGAACCGTCGCATCCTTAACTTAATCAGCCAAGGGAAAAACGCTGAAGTACTCTCTCTCAGTGCAGAATATGCCAAGGCTGCGGCTCCTGATATGGGCTTCAAGGCTTTCGCCTGGCTCATGGGAGTACTGGGGACGCCGAATACGTCAGGGAATGTTCTCGCCTATGGTCCAGTCTGGGGTACTGGAGCAGCGGTGATCGAGTATGTGCTGATGTAAACCGAGCGGTTCCGCGTAATCTTTCAAGCCTGCCACAGAACAAAAGGAGGAATGACAGATGAGTCAAGATCATGGTCACGTCATGTTAGTCGGCAGTGTCGCCCGACCGGAAGACGGCTGGGGTGAGGAAGATGTTTTCCGCAATTGTGCCAAAGCAATCGGTCCCCATGTGTCAATGCTACCAGACGGGGAGATCGGTGACCGTTACTATTGGATCAACTATGTGGCGCGCCGCACCTACGCCGAACACCCGGATATGATGACGCTCTCGCATCACACGGTCGATGACTGGAAACCGAAGAGCTATGACGATCACTGGTTGTTCACCATCAAGCCGGGCGTCAAGGAACTGCGTTTTCCCAAGATCGGCTATGCCAATGAGGCGAAGAAGTCGTATCAGATCTTCCGTAAACTCCGTGACGAAGGCGTCATTCCCAGGGGTGTGAAGTTCATGGTTGCGATCCCCTTGATCGAGAGCGCCACCCGCCCGTTCATCGATACGCCTGAACATTTTGAGATGCTCTGGAAAGCCTACGGTGAAGCGATCTCCCGCGAGGTTAAAGACATTGTCGATACCATCCCGCATCAAGACCTGGCTTTACAGTGGGATATCTGTGTCGAGGTAGCGGCAGTGGAAGGACTCGAAGGATTTACCAGCCAACTAAGCTATCTCACCCGGGACCCCATGCAACGCTACTGCGATGCCTTGACGCTCGTCTGCAAGAACATTCCTGAAGATGTCTGGCTGGGACTGCATATCTGCTACGGTTCGCTCTCGCACAAGCCAGGTGAGGGCTCTGATAGTGGTCATTTCTGCGAGATCAAGGACTTGAACGTGTCCGTCAATATGGCGAACGCCGGGGCAAAGGCAACCGGCCGCTCGGTGCAGTTTCTGCAAATGTCGGTGCAGCTCTCGAATGGCCTCAGGGACTCCTACTATGAACCGCTCAAGCGACTCAATGTCAGCGGCGCGCATACATACCTTGGTTTAATCCATCTCCATGACGGAGTTGAGGGGGCGCTTCGGCGCATGGCGATGGCTAAAAAGTATTTGCCGGATTTTGGCGTTTCTACTCAGTGCGGCTGGGGACGGCGGCCATTAGAGCAGAAAATTGACGATCTGTTACAACTCCACAGAGATATTGCGGACAAGGTCGCCTGGCCGACTGGGTCCTTGGGATAGGCTATAAACGGAAGGGGCATGCCATGAACAGGCGGGCAGAAGACCTTCTCGAAAGCTGATAGCTAATCTCTCACCGGAGGTGTTCCATGACGACCATTTATCGTGCCGATACGATCGGTTCACTGCTGCGCCCGGCTTACTTGAAAGACGCCCGGAAGGCGTGGGGAGCGGGCAAACTCTCTCCCCCTGAGTTCAAGCGCGTTGAGGACCGCGCGGTCGATGAAGCGATCGCACTCCAAGAGGCGGCCGGGCTCGAGATTGTAACTGACGGTGAAATGCGCCGCCTGGTCTTCACCGGCACTCTCATCGAAGCCATCGATGGCCTCTCTCCGGTCCCTGCCCCGGCCTGGCATTGGCACGGACAGAAACCTGAAGACGAGATGGACTTCCAGTTACCGGTGTGTGTCACCGGCAAGATTCGCCGCCGCCGCTCGCTGGCGACCGAAGAGTTTGCCTATGCTCGCGCCGAGACCAGCAAGCCACTCAAGATGACATTGCCTAGCCCGATGATGCTCTTCGTTTGTTGGTCGCCCCGGCACTCGACTGCCGCGTACAAAGATCCGTTCGTGCTCTTTGCCGACGCGGTGGATATATTGCGCCAGGAAGTGCGCGAACTGGCCGACCTTGGCTGTCAATACATTCAGATCGACGCGCCTGAGTTAGCGACGCTCGTCGATACGACCCAGCGTCACGCGACATATGAAGCGCGCGGCATTTCGCCTGAACGCATGCTCGGCGAAGGGGTCGAGATGCTCAACGCCATCGCCGATGCACCGGGAGTCACTTTTGGTTTGCACCTGTGTCGTGGGAATAATGCGGGTCACTGGATGAGCCAAGGCGGCTACGAAACCATCTCCGAACAGGTCTTTAAGCGAGCGACAAAGTACGACATTTTCCTACTGGAGTACGATGACTGGCGATCCGGCTCCTTCGAACCCTTGGCCGACATCGGTCGAGACAAAACTGTCGTCCTCGGTCTGGTGTCAACCAAGAAGGACGCGGTTGAACCGGTCGATGGTCTCATCGCTCGGATCGAAGAGGCGAGCCGTTATTTTCCGCGAGAGCACCTGGCGCTCTCCACTCAGTGCGGTTTTGCCTCAGTGATGCAGGGGAACCCGATCTCCGAGGCAACACAAGAAGTGAAACTGCGGCTGGTCGTGGATGTTGCGCGTCAAGTGTGGGCTCGGTGAACAATATGTATATGATACGGCGCTTGGGTTCCTTCCCCCCCTGCGGGGGAAGGTCAGGACGGGGGGAATTTACGGTTCTAGCGCTGCCGTGCGCCCCCTCACCCTGTCCCTCTCCCGCGAGGGGAGAGGGAACCTTCATCTGTAGCGCGGAGACACTTTCATGATACAGGTGCTGCAATGATTCGTACTACTGTGGTTGGCAGTTGGCCGCTACCGGAGATGTACCGCGAACGTTTGCTCCAGTACCATCGCGGCGTTCTCCCGGAGATGCTCGTTAAACCGACGTTAGCCGGCGCCGCCGAAATCGCTATTCGTGAGCAGAGGGCGACCGGAGTCACCCAGTTCATGGGCGGCGAATTCTTCGCCGAGGTTTTCATCCAACATATTCCCCGCAAGCTCACCGGTGTCAAACTCATCAAGCCCCAGGCTGCCGAGCTAAAGGCCTATACAGATCTGGCGGAATACGAACTCACTGACGATATCGATGCCCCTCGTGGCCTCGGCTATGTCGAAGCCTTTCGGCGCGAGTCACAACTCGAGTCGGCTTTGGAGAAAGCTTCGGTGCCTGGTCCGCTGGAGGTCCTGGCTCACATTCGCCCGACACCAGAGGTCCAGGCTCAACTGCCGCGTGCCGTCGAGATTGTCAACCGCGAGGTGCGTGGTCTCGCAGCGGCAGGCGCGCGGGAGGTTCAGCTTGATATCCCCTACATCGCTGTCCGCTCAGTCCTCGGCCAACTCGCCCCAGAGCAGGCGATTGACCTTATTACCCGCAGCTTTGCCGGGGTTCAGGTGACCAAGACTATTCACTGCTGCCTCGGTGACCTCGGCTCTCAATCAGCGATCACAGTCCACAATTTGCGGGCCCTCCTGCCTTATATCCAACAACTCACCGGGGTCGTTGATAAGGTGCACCTGGAATGCTCACATCCGGGACAATGGGCGGACCGGGTATGCCTCCGTGATATTCCTAAGGAACTGCAAGTGATAAGTGGCATCGTCGACGTCAAGACTCCAGTTGAGTCCGCCGAACAAATCGCCGAGCGTGTGAGCGAGGTGCTGCGTTTTGTCGAACCCGACCGGTTGTGGATCGCGCCCTCGTGTGGTTTTGGCCGACGCACTACCGAAGTCGCGATCGGTAAGCTCTCGCGTATGGTCGAAGCGGCGAAACGGTTTTAGCTTTGAGCTATTAGCTGTTAGCTTTTAGGGGGAAATCTGGCTAATAGCTAACAGCTAACTGCTGCTGAGAAAGGAACCGCGTGCATGAGTCGTGAGCAAAACCTGGTGGTGGCGCAAGCAACAACCCTGAAACCTATCGAAGAAATCGTTGCTCGTCTGTCTCTCCCGGCACAGCATCTTGAGCCGTACGGCCGGTTCAAGGCGAAGATTGCACTTGAGGCGTTGACGATGGCGCCTCCTCATCAGACCAGCAAATTAATTCTTGTGTCTGCGATTAATCCTACTCCCGCGGGAGAGGGGAAGACGACGACGACGGTTGGTTTAGGGCAAGCCCTGGCTCGGCTCGGCAAAGAAGCCGCGATTGCGATACGCGAACCGTCGATGGGTCCGGTCTTCGGGGTCAAAGGCGGTGGTTGTGGTGGCGGGCGATCACAAGTGTTACCGATGGAGGACATTAACCTGCACTTCACTGGTGACATTCATGCGGTCACCTCTGCCCATAATCTGTTATCCGCCATGCTCGATAACGCGCTCTTCCACGGCCAGCTTGATCTGGACGTGCGGCAGATTCGCTGGCGCCGGGTCATGGATATGAATGACCGTGCGCTGCGGCAGATTGTCATTGGCCTAGGCGGGCGGCTGATGGGAGTGCCGCGTGAAGAAGGGTTCGACATTACCGCGGCTTCCGAAGTAATGGCGATTCTCAGTCTGACCAACGGGCCGGCTGATTTAGTCGAACGACTCTCACGGATCGTGGTGGGTTTCTCCAGCAAAGGGAAAGCAGTGACCGCCAGTGAGGTGCACGCGCCAGAAGCGATGGCCATCATCCTGAAAGAGGCGCTCAAGCCCAATTTAGTACAAACCGTCGAAGGTGTGCCTGCGTTCGTACACGGTGGACCGTTCGGCAATATTGCCCACGGCTGTAATAGCATCCTCGCGACCCATCTTGCCCTACAGTATGCCGATTATGTCGTCACTGAAGCGGGGTTTGGCTTTGATCTTGGGGGTGAGAAATTCTTCGACATTAAATGCCGGGCTGCGCATTTGTGGCCGTCGGCCGTCGTCTTGGTCGCTACCGTCAAAGCGCTGAAGATGCACGGCGGTACGGCGTTGAGCGAGATTAATAAACCCGATCTCAAGGCGTTGAAACTGGGAATGGGGAATCTGGCGAAGCATGCCGAGAGTGTGCGCGAGTATGGCCTACAGCCGATCGTTGCCATTAATCGTTTTGCCAGTGATACCGAGGATGAACTCAAACTCGTCGTCGCAGAGAGTCGGGCGCTGGGGTTAGAGGCTCGGGTGATCGATGTGTTCGGCCAGGGTGGAGAAGGTGGAGTATCGTTGGCAGAGGCAGTGGTTGAGGCGTGCCAAGAAACGGCTTCACCGCCACGTTTCCTCTATCCCTTGGAAGCCCCGATCGAGGAGAAAATCCGTACTATCGCGCAGAAGATTTATGGAGCAGCGGATATTGCGTTACTGCCGCGAGCACGTACCGATCTCGAACGGATTGATGCGTTAGGGTACGGCAATGTCCCGATCTGTATGGCCAAGACTCAACTGTCGCTGTCTGACGACCCAAAACTCTTTGGTAGGCCACGGGATTTCACTCTCACCGTTCGTGAGATTCGCTTGTCGGCTGGAGCCGGCTTCTGTGTACCGCTGACGGGAGAGATGCTGACTATGCCCGGTCTCGCAGCCAAGCCCGCGGCGATCGGGATGAAGATGGATGCGAACGGGAAAATTTCGGGAATGTTCTGACGCGAACTCGCAGCCCTTCGAGTAGGGGCGCGGCGGTGCTGCGCCCCTCTGACTTGTTATTGAATAGTGAACTCGGCAGCGCAGCCACGATCGACCCAAATTCCTTCTCGGTCTACCCCCCAGCTACTTCCGCGCACGCAACTTGCATCGCTCAGTTGCCGACTCAGCCGGACCCGCCCTCTTCCCTGATAAACCGGGCAACGGTTGTACCGATAGTGCTCGGATTTACAGGTGATCGCGCCGCCACCACCGCCCCAACCGCCCCAACCGCCACCACCGCCACCACCCACGACGAAAACCGCCCGACAGCCGTTGCGTACCCAAATGCCGCTGCCATCTCCGTCCGACCCCCAGGATTCGTACTGCCGGCACGGGGAGTTGCTCAGTTGCTGCTGCAGCCGCACTCGCCCGTAGGTGTACGTCGGGCAGTAGGCATAGCGGTCGTTCTGCGATTCACACCTGACGGTTCTCCGTCCCCCTGATCCCCACTGCACAGGCATGAGGTGAGGCTGAGTTTCTCCCGTGCTCTCCGACGATAGCCACTCATCATTCCCGTTATAACCGGCAGACGGTAGTGATCCATCCTCTAGATCCATAGCTGTAGCGCTGCGGGCACAAAGCAAGAGAGAAATAAAAACCGCGAGAGACATAACCTGCAGTAACCTTCTCATGAAGCCCTCCTCAAAATAAATCTGTTCAGATGTTTTCATCTTAATTGAGGGCGATTTCATGTCAACAAAAAAGTAAAAGAATGCTTCACCACTCTACCTTAGTGCCTGTCCGAATAACCCCGCGAGGGTGTGTCCGAGGGTAAAAATCCCCCCGCCAGTCGCTCCGCGAAGGCGCAGCCGAGCGGGGGATTTGGAAAACCCAGCGCCTTCACTGAATTGAGAGTTATTCGGATAGGCTCTTAGTAAGAAAAGGCGGTTTGCATCCCCTTCTTCATTTCACTCAAGCGGCGATTGAGGAGAATCCTCGTCTCGGTGTTTTCCGCAGCCGTCTGGTTTTGGCAGGCGCAAGTAAAGGTTGCCGCCAGCATTGTAACCCCCGGCGTACGTATGCGGCATCCAAACCCAGCACTGCGCAGATATTCATAAAGGAGAACGGCCAACGGTCATCATCTGCAAAGAGCCAGAACTCTGCGTCTCGCGCGAGCCGTTGCACTTCGGGTGTATTTCTGCCGACTGGTCGTTGCAGGCACTCGATGGCATCCGCAAGCACGGCACGCATCAACGATGCTTCTCTACTGAAGGAAGTTGCCTCGTGAGGAGAACCGTGAAACTGTTCCGGTAAGACGGCAGCAGAAGGAAGAATCTGGCTTGCGGTGGTGAGGTCATAAAGGAACAGCGGCAGGCCATGGGGACGAAAAGATTTTTTCCCGCGGGTTGCATATTTCGACATAATACTCTTGCCTCCTATTCGACGTCAGTGTTGAAGCGCAGCCCTTTGGCTTGGAGTGGGCAAGGTCGGCTCTCTACCGTCGAGAGTCATATAACGAAACGTAGTTCAAGGATAGAGAAAAACGGTAAAATTTCGGTTCAAATGCAGACAGATTGGTTAAAAATTTGTTACAGATGCGCAGGGCAAAAAACATGCCCCGGCCATGATGAGTGGTTAAGCTTCGGGCCCTTTCACCTCGAGAGAGACACTCAGCAGCTCAGGTGTCTTGTTGTTGCCGGATCAACTCGGCGTAGCAGTAAATAAGTGCCAGACCGCGATACGGACGCCAACGTTCAGCGAAGGCTCGCATCTCCGCTTCGGTCGCCTTCTCGGCTTTACCAAGTAACCCCTGGGCAACATACTTCACTACCCCCAGATCACCGCCGGGGAAGGCATCAGCACGGGCCAATCCTCGCATAAGCGCAATCTCCGCACTCCAGCGGCCAATCCCTTTAATCCGGATAAGCCGCTCGATCACTTCCTCATCAGACAAAGTGGTCAAGTCTTGTTCCTTTCCCGTACCAGAGGCGAAAGCTTGGCCGAGACGTACGAGAGTGGCGGCCTTCGCTCCACTCAAGCGAAAACGTCGCAGGCTCTGCTCGGTCTCGACTGCAAATCGTGCGGGTCTGGGAAACGCGTAATGAGTTTCCCCATTCACCCCCCACTGCTCGCCAAACGTTTCGACCAACTCTTTCTTGATAGAGTAGGCAAAAATCAGATTCACCTGCTGTGAGAGAACTGCCATGACCAACGATTCGAATACGGTCGGACTGGCGACGAGTTTCAGGCCACGAAAATGTGGCGCTAGAGGAGCAAGCAATGCGTCTGTGCGAGTCAGGCGATAGAAAGGTTTAAGGTCGAGATCAGTACAAAGGATATGGCGAAGCTGAGCAGCAAACTCTGGCCGGGCAAGATCGACTTGCCGATCTCCTTGCAACTTGACCTGTAAAAGAGGCTTTGCCGTTGTCCCTATATCGTCAACTCTTGCAAGTGCCAGTTGTCCATCGACCTCCAACAGGCGGCGATATTGCCGCGGTCGGACACGATCAACGATTTCGTCTTTGAACCGGGCAAAGCGAGCAACCGTCAGAGGAAAAGAATACGGCGGAACGGGAGCAAGAGTGAAACAGCGGGTCGGCATGGGGATTAGGGGTCAGGGGCCGGGTGTTAGGGATCAGGGGCTAGAGGAGAGGTCCGTTTGTATTCTGTTTTTCCCTACCCCTAGCCCCTAGTCCCTAGATGACCTCTGTTTCTCTAAATCGCGCGACATCATCCCAGGAATACCCTAGCAACTCGGTAAGAATCAGTTCGGTATGCTCACCAAATTCTGGCGCCGCTCCCTTTGGATCTCCAGGCGTCTTACTTAAGCGCACCGGCACCCCCACCACTGTGGTTTTTCCTAGCCGTGGATGATCGTAATCCACAACATACTCGTTGGCGATCATCTGTTCGTCACGGACCAAATCATCAATCGAATTCACCACCGTGTAAATAAAATCGCCACCCGCCTTGAGCGCTTTCATCCAGTGATCGCGGGGTTTGGTGGCGAAAGCCTTATCAAGAACTGGAATTAACTCCTTGGCGTTTTCCGCCCGTTTCGCCATAGTTTCAAAGCGTGGGTCTTTCAGCACCTGCTCGATCCCCAACACTTTGCAAAAATCTGGCCAGTAACGATCCTGTTGCGGCATGGCCAAACAGATCCATTTGCCGTCACCACACTGGTAGTGATTCCACAACGGACTCGGCGCCGCCGCACGTGGCAGGCGTCTAAACTCTTTGCCTAAGATCGTTTTGCAGGCTACATTCAGGCCCTGGAGCGCGGTCATACTGCCAAGGTGTGAGCTGTCGACTTGCTGACCGACGCCATATTTATCGCGGGCAATGAGTGCCGCCAGGACACCGTAGGCCAACATAATCGCGCCCATCTGGTCGGCGATACCGCCGGTGATCGCCAGCGGTGGCATGTCGGGCTCACCCGCCGCGGTCATAATACCCGAGCGCGCTAGTCCCATGTAATCAAATGACGGTTCGCTTGAGTCGGGGCCAAAGGGACCATAGCCGGTGGCGCTGGCGTAGATCAGCTTTGGGTTATGCTTGCTCAGGATCTCGTAGCCGAGTCCAAGCTTGTCGGCGACGCCTTTGCGAAAGTTCTGCACGAAGACATCCGATTTCTCCACCAGCTTGTAAACGATTTCCTTGGCCTCGGGCTTCTTGAGATCGAGCGTAAGGCTCTGCTTGTGACGGTTGTTAGCTTCGAAGTAAAAATTGGGGCCAGTGGTTGCGCCTATCATGGCTCCAGCAACACTTAGAACCCCGCGTCCCGGATCTCCCCCGACTCGTTCCTCAATTTTAATGACCTCAGCGCCGAGATCGCCAAGCATCATGGTAGAGACCGGGCCCTGTTGCCAAATGGTCCAGTCAATAATGCGCACCCCATCAAGTGGTCGATTCATGCTTGTCCCTCCTTTTAAGAGGCTTCAGGCTCTAGGCTAAAGGCTAAAGGGACCCAAACTCCCAGAAGCCTATGGCCTATAGCCTATGGCCTAAATCACTTCCTGTTCCTTCAATCTGCCAATATCCTCCCACGAATATCCCAGCAAGTCGAGCAAAATCTGTTCGGTATGCTCGCCGAATTCCGGCGCAGTGCCGCGCGGGTCTCCAGGCGTCTTACTGAAACGCACTGGCACGCCCACGATCTTGGTCGGCCCCCAGGCGGGATGATCGTAAGGCATGACATAATCATTGGCGACCATTTGCGGGTCGTCGGGTAGTTCATTGATCGAATTCACGATCGTGTAAATAAAATCTCCCCCACGTTTCAGGATCGCCATCCATTCGTCCCGTGTCTTCGAGGCAAAGACTTTGTCGAGCACGGCAATAAGTTCCTCGCTATTTTTGCCTCGCACCGTCATGGTGGCAAATTTGGCATCGTTCTCTAGCTCTTGAATGCCGAGGGCTTTGCAGAAATCCGGCCAATAGCGATCAGCCTGAATCATCGCCAGGCAAATCCATTTTTCATCGCTGCACTTGTAGTGATTCCACAAGGGATTGGGCGCCTTACTGCGATAGGCGCGGCGGAACTCTTTCCCCAAGGTGAGACGACAGGCAAGGTTGAGTCCTTGCAGCGCCATCATGCTGCCGAGGTGCGAAGAGTCGACTTCCTGTCCGACGCCAAAACGTTCACGGGTGAAAAGCGCCGTGATGATACCGTAGGCCAGCATAATCGCGCCCATCTGATCGGCAATGCCGCCAGTGATACTGAGGGGAGCCATATCCGGCTCGCCGACCGCGTTCATAATGCCCGACCGTGCCAAGCCCATGTAATCAAAAGATGGCTCGCCCGAGTCCGGCCCGTCAGGTCCATAGCCAGTCGCGCTGGCGTAAATTAACTTAGGGTTATATTTCGACAGGGTTTGATAATCGAGGCCAAGCTTGCCAGCGACGCCCTTGCGGAAGTTCTGCACGAAGACATCCGACTTCTCCACCAGCTTGTAGACGATTTCCTTGGCTTCGGGTGTTTTGAGATTGAGAGTAAGACTCTTCTTATGGCGGTTGTTGACCTCAAAATAATAGTTGCGCTGGCCTGAGACGCCAGTCATGGTGCCGCCGATGCTCATCACTCCGCGGCCAGGATCTCCACCCACTCGTTCCTCGAGTTTAATCACTTCGGCACCCAGGTCGCCGAGCATCATGGTTGAAACCGGTCCTTGCTGCCAAATCGTCCAATCGAGTACGCGGATTCCTTGTAACGGCATCGGCATAGTGTTTCTCCTTGTGTGGCACGTAAGATCGGACGGAACTTTAGCATAGGCGAGAGACAGTGAGTAGAGACGTAGCGGGCTACGCCTCTCTGGCATAGTCAATCGGAGGGCGCGCCTTATACAGACCCAACGATCATCGAGCGTTACGTTGCCGCCCTGCGTAAAGCGGGGCTGAAATGAAAATAATACCAAGTCCTAAAAGAGAGTAGCGTTTGCTGGCGATGCGCAGCCGAGCCGGCTGCGCCACCAGAACCTCGCTGGACCTCTGGTGGCACGGGCCGCTGGCCTGTGCTGGAAAGGAGACGATACGATCAAGCAAGAATTGGTATTAGTCCAGCAACAAGGGTCATGCAAGGAGACCCTTTCCTTCTGTGAGATCAATTCATTCGTTCACGAGTATAAAGAGGTGATGCCGGTCCCAGAGCGCGAGTCCACATTCTTTGGCAAAGACGAGCGCGGAAGCGGTGAATCCGCTGGGGCAGACAAGTACGCCCCGCGCTCCGGACAAGTGTTTCGGCAGCGCGCCGTTCAGTTCTCGTGCTACCTCAACGCCAACCGGCGACGCGTGGTTTTTACATTGCACGTATAGGGCCATTTCCACGCCCACCTCGTCGAGGCGCCGGGCAATGAGATCGATCCCCCGATCTCGCGTGAGCGGCATGGTCTCCACACGCCACCCTTTTCGCTCCAGTAGCCGCTTTACATACCTCTCGAACTCGACTCCGCTCAGTTCCGCGTAGTTCACCGGAGCCTCCATGCCGCGGCGCGCAGACTTTGTCTGCGCCGGTGATGTCAGCCCAAACACGCCAAAAAGTTCCTCAGCGGTGAGCTGCGATGATAAGTCAATAGAGACATCGTCCACTAGTTCGTCAAAGAGCGTTTGCTTTTGCTGCAGGACGCGCTCGATTCGCTCTTCGATCGTGTCTTCACAAATGTATGTGTAAACGTGAGCTGGAAAGACCTGGCCGAAGCGGTGGGAACGATCTTCGGCTTGGTGTCCGATCGCGGGGTTCCACCAGCGGTCGAAGTGAAACACGTAAGAGGCTTCCTGCAGGTTCAGGCCTTGCCCGCCAGCGCGCAGAGAGAGCACCAGCGCCTTGTGCTTGGGGTTCTGCTTGAAGGTTCTGATGGTCATCTCTTTTTGCATAGGAGCAAGGTCTCCGGTGTACAGCAGCGGCTGAAAGGGTTCGAGTGCTGTAGCAATCGCCCGCGCCCCGTACCGGTCGTCAGCAAACTGGGAGAAAATCAGGGCACGATGCTCTTCTGCTGTCAGGATGCGCAAGCGTTCGCGGATATCCTCCAGTTTCGCCGATTGCTTGGTCAGGGGGCAGAAGTTGCAAATCTGTTTCAAGCGCACGATAAGTTCGAGCACATTCTCGATGCGCGCAGCCTCGCCTTTCTCGCGCAGTTGGATGATGCCTTCTCTTTCGGCACGCTCGTAGCTTTCCTGCTGCACTCCTTCCAGCTTGAGCGCGATGCGGCTGACAATCTTCGGGGGCAGTTGTGGCAGCACCTCGGACTTCTTGCGCCGGAGTTGCACCCGGGCTTGTCGCTCACGAAGTTGCGGCCCTGGCGTTAGCCGTCGCGGCGCTTCGTTCTCCGTCAACGGTGTGACAAATTCTAGAATAGACGCGAGATCGTCCTCGTTGTTTTCCAACGGTGTCCCAGCCAACGCCCACGCACGACGGCGCAGGAGGCGCTTACACTTGATACTGACTTCCGCGTCACGATTCTTAATCGCTTGGGCTTCGTCGAGAATCACCACATCCCACTCACGGCGTCGTGGCGGTGAGTAGGGATTGTCAGTACAGTCAGCACGGAAGGTTTCATAACCGACTAGATAGACGTGCGCCGCAGTGGACCACTGCCACACTCGTTCGGCTACCGGACCGCGAATTGTCGAGACCCGTAACTCCGGCGCCCAGCGTTGCAGTTCCTTCCGCCATTGATTCATAAGCCCGGCGCGGACGATGAGCAGAGCGGATTCGACACGCCGCTGCAAAACCAGCAGACGAAGCGCAGCGATAGTCTGGATTGTTTTCCCTAGCCCCATATCATCCGCCAACAGCAGTGCCTCGTGTGACAAGAGCGCCTGAATGCCTTCTAACTGATAGGTGAAGAGTGTCCCAGGCCACTCCAAGGGGCCATCGTGTGCAAGCAACAGACCAGTCGGAGGTTGGAGCAGATAGGCGAGCCGTTTCCAGAGTGGGATCTGGACGTTCGGTAGCGGATGCAACTCAGCGAATGAAGGGGGTGAGGGTTCTGGTGGCCTTGGGAAAGCAAGCCGCGGCGTCGGCTCCTTATTGAGCAATACGCCGACAAGATTGACACTGCCATTCTCTGCATTTGCTGCTGGAGAAAAACTCACCGTGAGATTATCTGCAGATACTAACGACAATTCCCCAGCGAGCCGATGTGGGATTGAGAGCGAATCTTCGTCCGACAGCAACAGGCGTTGCGGAGGAGAGAGCTCGATTGTGGGAACGATCAAGCGGTCTGCTGAACGTTCACTCAATCGTACCTGGCGACGAAAGATGCCAAACCACCAGGCACGAGGCGCGGCTCTTCCACTACGATCTTCCCACCAGGGGCTCGCCTCAGTCATGTTGTCTTGCCATCCTTGACACCATAGACCTCACGGAGCCCGATGGATGCACGCTCAAAGGGCTCCAAGAGCAGTCCATGGGAGGTTATGTGGCGCAGAAGCTGCAACTCGATCGAGTCCTCTGCCGGTCGGCCTGGAAACCAAAACACTTGCAACGGCTCAGAAGCGTGGACAGTATCCTGAATCTCGGCATCAGAAGGAGGCATGGCTTCGAGAACGGGAGCAATGCGACAAACCGGGATGGACACCTGAAGATCCTGGCAAAACAGCTCGCTTCCCACTTCTGTGACGAGGCACAGCAGCAACCGGGGGGTTCTGGGACAGAGAGAGAAGAGCGACGCTGTCAGTTTCCTGGCCGCATGCCGCCGCAGGTCGTCCTGGCGCCACAAAAAAGTGTTGGGTATATCGATCCGGTTGTAAGTGAACTCGACCGGCTCACCACGCGCGTTGATAAGCAGTAACGCGCCCAGATACCCTGAGCCACCAGCAATAGGTTCGATCTTGAGATACGCGACCGTTCCTAATTCATCGAGGTCTTCGGCGTCACGATAGGGGATGGGCATTCACTACTCTCACCAATCACAGCTGGCACTGGTCCGGAGAACCATGTCGCTTCACAGCGCAACCCGCTCCGCCGGTCCCAACTTCTCTAGATACCACCACCAGTGCGAAGGAGGCACGGTCGCTCGTTTACGCATCTCTTTCAGGTTAGCAACTTGAGCAACGTTCTCGTAGAATTGTCCGGCATGCTTGAGAAACACGCCGTCTGCTTCCTCCAGCTCTTTCCGTTGCTCCTCAGAGAGTTCTTCTTCCCCCCGAGCCAGAGTACTACGGACATCGAGCAGCTCTAGCACCTCAAAGCCGCTCACTTGTGGGTGGCGAACTCCACGACAAAAAATGGTCAGTAGACGCTCTTGTTCGCTCATGTTAACACCTCTTGGATCGTCCCAATGAGAACGAATCCCCGCTTGTTTAGGTACTCGTCTGTCTTATCAGGAGGAAAAGCCGTCTCCATTATTCCTTCTTTTGTGGCAATGGCCAACCACTCTGCCCCGCTCACTGCTCCTCTTACTGCATAGTACCGCTCAGAGCCAAACCGATAGAGATAGACGTGAGGCTTCTCCTCTCGCGCGAGGTCTTGTATCACACCGTTGTAGTCTTCGACTGATGACTCAGGAGAGAGATGACCCATAGTTTTTCTTTTCTCCAGATGAGCGGCGGCTTTTCCTGGCTTCCATTGGACACGTTGTCTCAGAACCCTGATAGCGGCAGCCGCTTCTGTTCTGAACGAGGGGTCTACCTGCTCATTAACCATAGCCTCTTACTTGAGCCCGACGAATCAACCCACAAAAATTCATGCCCTCGGGATTCTCAAAGCTACAGCTTGGGCAGCGCATATAGCTTCTTTTAGTCTGACCCTTTTTCAGGCTCCTCTTCAGACGGAGTCTCAAGGGCAGTGTCCTCGGTGTAGTTCTGACTCAGAGCGGTCTTCTCAATTTGGACGGTGTAATTGGGATCGAGGCGCTTCAGGTCCCATTCGGTGATCCATCTTTTCACGTACTCACGCATACTCGTGATGCCCAGCCGCTCGACGGCCACCGGGGGTGGCTGCCAACCATAGGCTTCGGCATGAATGGCGCGGACTTTCTCGCAGGTCTGCTGGATTATCTGCAAGTCGGGCGCCTGCAGGCGCAGCTTTTCTCGTTGGATCAGCCGCATGCTGCGCTCGGCTTGCTTGGGCAGGTCTTCCATGCCCTTGTCGTGCAGTTTGGCCGGTATGACTTCCAGATCGTTCCGCTCCTCCAGGATGTAGCTCTCAAAATTCGACATGATGGCGAAGACGCTGAACAACCCTGGCGTCTGCTGGCCCGACAACTTCCCCATCCAGCGGAGCAGATCGGCATACGACTTGGCGCGCTGCAGCCAGGAGTAGCGGCCGATTAGTTCCACTTCATCGACAAGCAGCACCCACCCGGCGTAGCCTGCCGTGGTGATCAGGCGCGAGACAAAGTTAAACCGTTGGAGCGCCAAGTCCCTGAGCATGATCTTTTCGATTTTATACGTTGCCCGCTCTCCGCACGTCTTGAGCAGTTTCCTGATTTCTCCTGCGTCTAAGGGACTACCGGCCCAAAAAGAGATCAGGCGATTGCGGGTCTCTCCATCCATGCCCAGGCGTTTAAACAAAAACAGCGTGGCGGCGAACCGCGAATTCAGGGCGGCGCTGGGACCGTGCGCCCACGCGCTCAGTTCCGTGTAGGCGTCGCCTCGAGGATCAAGTTGCGCGGCGACCTCAGTCAGTGCCGCGCCGCGTCTGCCTGGCGCCACCGCTGCGCGTACGGCGGCGCGGTAGAATTTCGTGGGGTCGTACAGCGGGGTCTCCTTGCTGACGACCACTTTGCTACACACAAAATGTTCGGCGAGTGCGACCTGTTGCAGGTACTCCAGCAGATGCGACTTTCCCGCGCCAAAGTCCCCGACGATGAGCAGGCCCCCTACCTGCGTCCCCTGCGTCCCCCCTTCCTTTGCTTGCTGGAGTTGTGCGCGGAACCGCTCCTCAATGAGTGGTTGCTCGCACCCGAGCGCCAGGACGGCGTCGCGGTTGGGCACGCCGGCGCGCAACGCCTCAATTGCACGGCGACTGACGATCTGCGTGCTCATCGTGCCGACTCCTCGGTGGGCATTCCTCCAGGCTTTGAAGAAGAAGAGAGGCGGATCAACGTGGAGAACGGGTTCACCCGCTGTTTGTCGCGGACCTCGTCCCAGATGCGCATCCGTAAGGCGTCATAACTGTAGACCCCACGGCGGTCATCGGGGTGGAGAAACGCCGGCGGGGCAATGACGACCATGAAGCAAAATTCCAATTCGTCGGTGGCGTCAATGCACTGGCGTATAACTTCGTAAGTGTCCAGCGCCATCGCCAGGGTGTAATAGCGGCTGTCGTCCTGTTGGTCTTTCGGCCTGGGACGCTGCACCAGGCAGCGTGAGATGTCGAGCGCGAGTACGAGCCCGCTCTTGCCCGTGAGGTGGAGCCAATAGGAGAGCGACGAAAGCAGGTGGCGTGCGTTGTCGCGCGCGATTTTTTGAAAGATGAGCGCTGGCTTGAGTTCCACCAGACGGCGCAACCTGCCGCACAGCCACTCCTTGATGACCTCGGCGGGCACGGGGCTCATCCTCTCGCCGCCGAACTGCGCCTGGCAGAGGCGAATCATCGCCAAGCGGAATTCCTGGCTCATCTGATAATCCTGGAGAAGGTGCTTTTCCGGCAGTGCGTACAACTCTTGCTGTAGCAGCCGTTCATCGCGTGCGTTCAGCCCCGCGAGCCTTTGCAAGGTGAATTCGTAGCGCTGGGACGGAAGGGTGAGACCCTGCTCGGCGAGCATCCGACAGACAAAGGAGAACGACAACTCATCCCAGTCAATCTGCTGGGCGATCTCGTGGAACACGTGGTCGATCATATGCACCCGGGTGGTGGCGGCGTCCACCCAGGCAAACTGATAGCCCTCAGCCTCGGCGATGCCGCGCAACTCCTGTTTCAGCCCGCCGTGATTAATCTCTTCGGTTGGCACCAGGAACTTGACCGTCGCTCCTCCGCCGCGGATGAAGCTGTGTAAATACTCTTGCTGTACAACCGCCAGCCACTCTGCAGGACGCATGTACATGGAATTCATGGCAAAACCTCTGAAGAGATAGAGATAGAGAAGGGAGATAGAGACAGGGAAGGATGGGGCCAGTTCTCTGTCTCAACCCTATGTCTCTGTCTCAAATCCCTGTCTCCATGAGACCTCCTCCTATTCGTGTGTAAACGAAATCCCGTAATAGGTCTTTGCCTGACCATCCTTGGTAACGAGGGGAATGACCTTACTGGCGGCCTCGTTGCCTCTGGCGGCATGGAAACTGACCACCGCGCCATTCCGCACGGTCGTGACGTTACTCTGATCCAGCAGATAGAGGTCGCGGGCAAATTCCTGTCGAGAGTACTCCTTTGCTTGCCCTGGCAGCAGGGTGAGCAGGTTATAGATTTCCACTAGCGGCACAATGGCGCTAGTGTCACGCCGATCCTTGCTACGGGTCTTCACTGCCGTAGAGTAGGCATCATATAACGATTCGAGAAATGCTTCCGATCGGAAACGGACAGGTCTATTTTGCAACTCCTGCAGATGACGCACTAGCACGGAAGGGCGCAGCCGCCTTTCTCTGGTCTTGTCAATGACTACCACACGGTCGTTCGGCGATACGCGAATGAGCGACGGATAGCAGTACAGCCTGTCATCGCGTTCGTAGATGTTTACGCCAGTGTGAGCCGCCATTGCCAACACTTCCGTGACGAACGCACCGTTGGACAGATAGGTCTCTTCGTCGAAGTCCCACCCTGCTTTGGCAGTCACAAATTGTCGTTTCAGCTCGGCAAGCGCCTGTCCGGTCGTTTCGATCGCTTTTTGCAGTTCGCGCAGATTTCCCACTTCGGCTGCCGCACGAAACTTTTTAAGAGAACGCAGTGCAGCAGTTGCTGCCTTGCAGGCGGCATCCGCGTCGGCCTCAGTCTTGGCTAACGCCTGTTCCAAGCCGTTCCGGTGATCGACCTCCATTTTTTCTCCTTATGCCGAGTCGTTCATGGACTTTAGACAAAAAATAGACCGTGTGTCAAAGCACCAGGTTACAACTTACTCTGCCTGACGAAACAGCGTATGCACCACTATGGTCATTTTGAGTACAGGCACACGGAAAGTGCTGGGTTAGCCAGTCGTAGGGCGTGCACTGCGCGCCGACCAATGGCGCGTGAAACGCGCCTTACAATTACTGTTTGGTGTTTTATGCCCTTGGTCAGCCCTCATCAGTCAGCGGAGAAAGAACTCTTCATTCGTCGGCAGAACTAGGGCATAGAGATTTCAATCAGGCTTTGAATCTCGGTCAGAACGGCTTGAAGGTCAGGTGGGGAAGCTGCCATCACGTTTGTGTCGCTCAGTTCATGTTTGTGATGAGGGAAAGTAAGAAAGCTCGGGAAGTGAGGAGTGTTGTCATAGCGAAAGACTAGCGTGCCGTCTTGACGTTGGTAGTGGTAGGCATACATGTAACGTTCAACGCCGTGTTCAACGTTGATAAACTCGCGTAGGTGCAACTGGGAACCGTCCAAAAAATAGACAGCGCCTCGGATGAAGCCGATGGAGGTGCTGCGCTTGTCGTAGGTAATGCTTGTGGAATGGATAATACTGGTAGCAGCAAGCAGCGTCTCTACCAACCGGAAGTAGTCCTCAATCAAGTCAGTTGGACTCCCTGGAGAGCTTGGCGTCGAGCATCAAGGAGACGGAACGTCTTGATTTCGCCAGCCCACTCTATGAAATCCAGACTCTCCTCTATCTCCCCGGCAGCGAAACGTCGCTCGAACTCGTCAGAGGTCAATCCGTACTGAGCCTCGAATGCCTGCAGGCGCTGAGAGGTCCGTTGTAAACTCAGTTCCAGCATGCGGAGTTCAGAGCGCAAAGCCGATTCGAGTAGAGGTTTGAGCGCAACTTGTGCATCGGTTGTAACAGTTACTTGTTGGGCCATAGGACTCCTCTCCATCCGTTGCAAGATTCCTATGATAGCAGGGTTTTCCTGAAGCGGAAGACGTTTGACAAGCGCGAAGAGACGGAGAGATAATCCCTTCCGCTACAGGGCGGGTATGGAACGTAAGCTTGCAGCCATCTTCAGTGCCGATGTCAAAGGCTACAGCCGCCTCATGGGTGACGATGAAGCGGCGACCATCCGCACCTTAACTGCCTACCGCCAGGTGATGGCAACTCTTATTCAGCAGCACCACGGCCGCGTCGTAGACTCGCCCGGCGATAATTTGCTGGCCGAGTTCGCCAGTGTGGTAGATGCAGTGCAGTGCGCGGTCGAAGTTCAGCAAGACCTCAAGGTCAAAAATACCGAGCTGCCAGACCATCGCAGGATGGAATTTCGTATCGGCATCAATCTCGGCGATGTGGTGGTTGAAGGAGAGCGGCTTTATGGCGATGGGGTCAACATTGCCGCGCGGTTGGAAGGGGTAGCTGAGGCGGGCGGCATCTGCATTGCGGGGACCGTCTATGACCAGGTGAAGAATAAGCTGGCTCTGGGGTATGAAGATTTAGGCTCGCAGACAGTTAAGAACATCACTGATCCGGTACGAGCATATCGGGTGCGATGGGAAGAATCGGAAAGTCAAAAGGCAAAAGTCGAAGGCGAGCCTCGTAGAGTGGGCATTGCCAACCGTGCCTGGATGGTAGTGGCAGGGCTGGCACTGCTTGGCGGAGGGATTGTTACTACCCGATCTTTCTTTTTCCCTAGCCCCAGCACCCAACCCCTAGCACCTAGCACCCAAGCGCAGCCTGCGCTGCCGCTCCCCGACAAACCTTCTATCGTCGTGTTGCCGTTCGTTAACATGAGCGAAGACCCTAAACAGGACTATTTCAGCGACGGCATCACTGAAGACCTCACCACGGCCCTCTCGCAAATTTCCAGTCTGTTCGTCATCGCCCGCAACTCAGCTTTCACCTACAAGGGCAAAGCCGTCAAAGTGCAGGATGTCGGAAGAGAACTGGGGGTGCAGTACGTGTTGGAAGGCAGTGTGCGCCGAGCCAACGATCAGGTGCGGATTACCGCACAGTTGATCGATGTGACTACAGATACTCACCTTTGGGCAGAACGGTACGACCGACCACTGAAGGACATCTTTGCCTTGCAAGATGAGATCGTACAGAAGATCATGACGACGCTAAAGCTCCAGCTCACGTTGCGAGAGCAAGGGTACTTGGTGCGCAAGACCACGGACAACCTGGAGGCCTATGACTACTTCTTGCGTGGAACCAAGGACTACTGGCGCTTCACGAAAGAAACGATTGCACAGGCGCGGCAGATGTATGAGAAGGCCATTGAGCTCGATCCGCAATATGCGGCAGCATACGCAAACCTGGGTTGGACTTATGCGTTGGATTGGACTTGGCAATGGAGTCAGGATCCTCAATCTCTGGAGCAGGCTTTTGCGCTAACGCAGAAAGCGATCGCCTTGGATGATTCCTTGCCTATGGCCCACAGCGCGTTAGGTTTTGTTTACCTGGGGAAAAAGCAGCATGAGCGAGCCATCGCTGAGGGAGAGTGGGCGATCACCCTTGCCCCCAATGATGCTGAAGGCTATGCGAACTTGGGAGTGATTCTGAACTTGGCGGGGAGACCGGAGGAAACTATCAGGTTGGTCGAGAAGGCAATACGCCTCAATCCCCGTTATCCGGCCCAATATTTGGTCACCTTAGGTCAGGCCTATACTTTGACAAGACAGTATGAAGAGGCGATCACAGTTCTAAAGAGAACGATCACCCGCAACCCCAATTTTCTACCTGCTCACGTGTTTCTAGCTGTTGTCTATAGCGAATCAAGTCGAGAAGAGGAGGCTCGGGCAGCGGCAGCAGAAATTCTGCGAATCAGTCCTAATTTCTCGCTGGAGGGGTATCAGCAGAGGGTACACTACAAAGACCCAGCCGTCTTGGAACGATTTGTGCCTGCCCTGCGCAAGGCGGGGCTGAAATAAATGATGAATGATGAATGAAGAACAAGTGCTGAGTAACAGAAAGAAGAGAAAAAAGCCCTCACACACTTCCTACGGCTCATTCTCCTCCTCGCTTGGCGCTAACGGTTCTAGCAGCTTGATCAGGCGCGGAACGTCGGATCTCACGGTGTTCCAGACCTCATTCAGATCGACATCGTCATACTCGTGAATGAGCGTATCGCGCATGCCGACAATTTTCTTCCAGGGAACTTCTTGGTGCTGCGCGCGAAACTCTTGAGACAGTCGCTTCCCGGCCTCGCCAAGGACGAGCAACTGGTGGAGAACAGCCGACTGCGTCTTCGGATCATCAAGGAAAGCTCTTTTGTTCATGCCTTTCCTGAATTCAGCTGCCAAGCGGGCCGCTTTGAGCATATCTAGCAGCGTAGCACTATCGCGCGACATAGATCGGCTCCGCCGTACTCAAGATAGCCTCCCGGCGAATCCAGTTAGCACTGCGCTCAATTGCCCGTCGGCTGACTACGTCTACCTTCCGATCTAGAAGAACGGACAATTCTTCTTCCATATCCACATGGTCAAATAAGCTCCAGTCTGCATCCGAGGCAAAGGTTGCCAGAATATCAACATCGCTATCGGGACGAAAGTCATCACGCAGGACAGACCCAAAAAAAGCGAACTCAATGATCTTCCACCGCTGGCAGAATTCGATGATCTTGTCATGATCAATAGGGATATGGACGCTCATATCTCGATCTCCTCATAACAGATCACAAAAGCGCTGCATAAAATCTCGCGCCAAGGCGTTGATCCGTGTTGCACGGGCAGTGAGGTTCTGCTCGATCGCCGCAGGATCAATATACGACCGCACGCCTGCGACTTCATCCGCAAAAGCAGTAAGCATAGTTTTGATCATGTCGGCGGTGACTTCAATGTGAAATAACAAGCCGTATACACGCTGACCAAGGCGAAACGCTTGATGGGGATACAGCGCCGAACTAGCCAAACACACGGCGCCAGGGGGGAGCGTAAAGACGTCGCCGTGCCACTCGAAGGCTTCGAATGTCGGAGGAAAAGACTGCCACAACGGGTCTCGCTTTGCCTCAAGACTCAGCGTTAGTGGGTACCAGCCGATTTCTTTCCGTGGACCGGGTTTGACCTCTGCACCTGCGGCCTTGGCGATCAGTTGCGATCCTAAGCAAATTCCCAAAGTCGGTATATTCTGCCGCAGCGCCGTTTTGAGGAGAGCGTCTTCTTGCCGCAGCCAAGGGTAGCGGTCTTCCTCATACACGCCCATCGGTCCACCCATGGCAACTATGCCACTGTACGCGTATAGATCCGTTGGGTATGGCTCACCCTTGTACCCCTGTACCGTAGTGGTCGGGATGCCACGCTCCTTAAGAACTTCAAGAAAAACTCCGGGAGTCTCACACCAAAAATGTTGGAGAATGAGAATTGGCTTGTGCATGATGTTGTATTATCGAGATATGCGAGCATTGACAATTAGCTCCTTGCCCCTCGGGAGCGCACACGCTATGGGAATTGATCCTCATCTATGAGCAACCGGAACAGAAAGGACCCTGAACAGCATGCGGATTGACTTTCATACCCACACGACGCGCGGTAGCGCGGATAGTAATCTCGATCCCTTTGCTCTCATCGATCAGGCCCAGAAGATCGGCCTTGAAGGCGTATGCATCACCGAGCATGACAATGCTTGGGATGACCCGAAGATTGACGAGTATGCTCAGGAACACGGAGTCACACTGTTCCGTGGTATCGAAGTCACGACCGAATGGGGACATGTCGGTGCCTTTGGCTTGAAACAGTACGTCGGCGGCATTTACAAAGTGAAGGAACTCCGTCGCGTGGTTGATGACCTCGGCGGCTTCCTCATTGCCAACCACCCGTTTCGTTATAAACTTGATCCACGTTTCCAGTTCATCCATAAGACACCACCGATCGATGCTGACGATCCAGCCTCTGGGTTTCGTGCGCTCGAAGTTTTGCAATATGTTGACGCGATCGAAGTGGTGAACGGTGCTTGCTCGGAGCAGGAAAATCTCTACGCCCATGCGGTTGCCCAGCATCTCGGTCGCAAAGGAATCGGTGGCAGTGACAGCCATTCCGCGCCATCGCTCGGCTGTGCTGTGACAGTCCTTGAGCGCAGAGTATCGACGGTCCGTGAACTCATCGATGAGTTAAAGGCTGGTCGTTACTCTCCAGGCCAAGGACTCAACGTCGGGCAAATGCGACCATTTCCGATCTAGGGGCTGGGTAATGGCATGAAGTTAAGCCAAGGTGTCATTGCGAGTGAAGCGAAGCAATCTTTGTCTTTCGGGAGATTGCTTCGTCACTAATGCTCCTGCTCAGAAACAAAATATCCGACCCGTACCGGTCACTCGTGGCAGCCCGTCATTCCGGGCGAGCAACGCGAGACCCGGAATCCAGGGGCAAAAGACTGGATTCCCGCCTGCGCGGGAATGACGAACCGGGAG
>Ga0187894_10000341_pt1 | contig 63349 bp, 52 predicted proteins | sample GBC1701081metaG_FD_136650 | JGI IMG/M metagenome (GOLD analysis project Ga0187894, IMG submission 136650) | White microbial mat communities from a lava cave in the Kipuka Kanohina Cave System on the Island of Hawaii, USA - GBC170108-1 metaG ... | reverse complement strand
TGTTCGCCAGCTTCGTCGTCGCCCGGCTCGACCTCACCCAACCGGGTTGACAGGTGTCCACCATGTCTCCGTACACCCGTCCACCTTGTCTCTGGGCTAGACAACAAGCTCACCATGAAGGCTTTCTTGCACCTGCAAGCGCCCTCAATGGATGGCGGCGTACATGATCTTTTCTTCGGTGGCCTCGAGCGTGGAGTATTCCTCGACCACCTTGCCCTGGCGGCTGACCAGGATGCGGTCCGACAGCGCCATCACCTCGGGCAGGTAGGACGAGATCACCACCACCGCCTTGCCCTGATCGGCGAGATCGTTGATCAGGCGGTGGATCTCGGCGATGGCGCCGACATCGACGCCGCGCGTCGGCTCGTCGAAGATCACTAGTTCCGGTTCCTGCACCAGCGACTTGGCGATCACCATCTTCTGCTGGTTGCCGCCTGACAGCTCGACCGCCTTCACGTCGGCGCTGATGGCGCGGATGTTGAGCGCCTTGGCCCAGGTCTCGCCCAGCAGCTTGGCGGCCGTATTGGAGATCAGGCTGCCCTTGCTGCGCAGCTTGGCGAGCTGCCCGATATAGACGTTGCGCGCGATCGACATGGTCTCGAAGAAGCCCTCGACCTTGCGATCCTCGGTGATGTAGGCGATGCCGTCGCGCACTGCCGGCGCCGGCACGCGGTAGCGCACCGGCTTGTCGTGCAGCAGCACCTCGCCGCCATGGAAGAAGTCGCGCTTGATGACACCGGAGACGACCTTGAACGTCTCGGTGCGGCCGGCGCCGACCAACCCGAAGACGCCGGTGATCTGGCCGGCGAACACCGACAGCGAATTGTTCTTCACCATCGAGGCCATGCGCAGGTTCTGTACCGACAGCACGCGCTTGCCGGGCGGCCGCACGGTGGCCTTGCGCTGGCCGTAGAGCGTCTGCGACAGGTCGCGGCCGACCATGGCCTGCACGATGCGGGCGCGGTCGAACTTGGCAGCATCGTCGGTGACGACGTGCTTGCCGTCGCGCAGCACCGTGATGCGGTCGGCGATCAGCAGCGCCTCCTCCAGCGCGTGCGAGATGAAGATCACCGACACGCCGCGCTTTTTCAGGTCGCGCACCAGGTCGAAGAAGTACTTTTTCTCCTCCGGCGTCAGCGATGCCGTCGGCTCATCGAAGATGATCACCTTGGCGTTGTGCAGCACGGCGCGCGCGATCTCGACCATCTGCTTCTTGGCAGCGCCCAGCAAGCTCACCGTGGCGGTGGGCGCCACGTCGAAATTCAGCGACTGCAGGAACTGCTGGGCGGCGATGTAGATGCCGCGCAAGCGGTTGAAGAACTTCTCCTGGCCCAGGAACAGGTTCTGCGCCACCGTCATGGTCGGCACCAGGCTGTTCTCCTGGAACACCATGGCAATGCCGAGATCACGCGCCTCGTTGGGCGTGCGCGGGGCGGCCTCGTGGCCGTCGACCAGCATCTGGCCCGAGGTCAGCGTCACCACGCCGGCCATGACCTTGGTCAGGGTCGACTTGCCGGCGCCGTTCTCGCCGACCAGGGCGTGGACCTCGCCCTTCAGCAGCGTGAAGTCGACATCCTCGATCGCCGGCACGCCGGCATACTTCTTGGTCGCCTGGCGCAGTTCCAGGATGGGGGTACTCATGCCTGGAGACTCCGCTCGATGTCGGCGATGTCGAGTCGCAACAGGCGCCGTCGGCCCTTGGCCAGCACAAAGAGGGCGCCGCCGCAATCGACGGCGGCCACGACGCCGTGGTTCTTGCCGTCGACACGGCTGTGCAGCGAGTACCGTACCAGGCCCTCCGGCGTCAGGTGGATCACCAGGCCGTAGGAGCGCGGCGGCGCCCACGGCTTGAGGATGCCCATGGTCTTGATGTGGGCGCCCTGCATCGGCTCCTTGAACGTGTTGCCGGCGCTCAGCGAGGGTACCACCCAGTAGCGCGGATCGATCTCGGCCATCATGCGCTTGCGGTAGGCCGGCTCACGCAGGATGAACTCGACCAGCTGCGTGCGGGCGACGAAGGCCGTCAGCCAATAGCCGCCGCCTGTCGCCGGCGTCAGCCGCGACGGATACGCCGGCAGGCGATCGAGCACGACGGCACCCGCCTTGCCGCCGTTGAACGAGACCAGGCGATGACGCCAGCTCTCGCTGACCCACACACCGCCCGGGGTGGCGCAGGCGCCGAAGGCGTAGGCAAGGTCCGTCGCGATCTCGCGCGCGCTGCCATCGGCGGGCACGAGCTCGACCAGGCGGCCGCTGCGGCCCAGTTCCATCAGGTCGTGGGACCACTGGGCGTACGGCCGGGTCTGCGATCCGTCCGTCACCAGCAGCTTGCCATCCGGCGTGGCGCTGAGCGCATTGATGGCGTTGAACGGACGACCGTTGGCGGCATCCCAGGTTCGCCCGTCCTGGGCGCCGCCCACGATGCGCACGGCACGGCCGTCCAGCGCCACGGCAAAGCCGCCGCCCGGCATGGCGGCCAGCGCGGTGACCGGGGCATCGAGGGCTGCGACCTCGACCGGCGTGCTGCCCTCCAGGCGCAGGATGCGCTTGCCGTCGGCGATGCAGACAGACGTGCCGTCGGTGGCGAGATCCTCCGGCGTATCGAGATCGCACACGACCGTGGCGTTCTCGAGCAGCTGGTTGGGCTTCAGCGCGCCGTCAAAGGGCGGCACGGTGATTGCCGCCTCGCCCCGGCCGAAAAAGCGGTCGGTGAGGTCCTTCAGCGCAGCGATCACGACGCCTTCCCCCAGCGCACGTCATACTGCACGAAGTTGGGATCGGCGTTGGCGAGCTTGTAGCGCCCGATGCGGTTGTTGAGGATGCCGCCGAGATAGAGATGGCCGCGATGCTCGCGCATCGAGGTGATCATGGGATGGTTCTCGCCGCCGAGATCCCACAGCGACTCGAGCACCTCGCCCTTCTCGTTGAACTTGATGACGCAGCCGGTGTTGATGTTGGCGAACAGCCACTCGTCGACCGGCAACCGCTTGGCCATGCGGCGGCGGAAGCCGGGCATGCGCCAGGCGAGATCGAGCGCCGGGCAGCGCATGCCGACCATGGCCAGCCAGTAGTTGCCGTCGGAGGCGAGGTTGATGTTGTCGGGATAGCCCGGCAGGTTGTCCATCACCATCTCGACCTGGCCCTTCTTGGGACCGTCGAACCAGTAGCGCTTGACGGTGCAGCCGAAGGTCTCGGCGAACAGGATCGACTGGCCGTCGCTGGCGATGCAGATACCGTTGGGGAACTTCAGGCCGCTGACGGCGGTATGCGTGGTGTTGGTGTTGGGGTCGTAGCAGATGATGCGGCCGTTGCCGCGCGCCTCGATGCTCTCGACCGGCCACTCGTCCATCTCGTAGCGCACGGTGGCTTCCGAGAAGAAGATGCGCCCGTCATCGGCGATGTCGAGATCGTCGGCCAGCCGCAGGCGGCTGTCGTCGTTGACCGAGCGCCAGCTGCGGTTGGTCTCGTCGGTCGCCTTCTCGACCTTGCGATCGGGCGTGATGCGATAGAGCCCCATGCCGCCGATGCAGACATAGAGGTTGTCCTGGCGGTCGAACGCCATGCCCAGCGGCTGGCCGCCGATATGGGCGTAGACCTCCATGCGCTCATAGTCGGGCGGAAAGAAGCGCACGATGTCGCCGTGCCGGGAGCCGGCGTAGAGATTGTCGTGACGGTCGAGGATGACATCTTCGGGCGCCTCGACACGCCCCAGGCCGATCGCACTGACGTTGCGCAGCTTGTCGTTCTGCGCGAAGGCCGAGCCGCTGTCGGGCGCCGTGCTGGGTGCCGGCGGCAGCGCATGATAGGTCGGGCTGACATAGACCTTGCTGATGATGCGGTGGCGGTTCTTCAGCCAGCGGATGTCGACGACGGCGGCCAGGATGAGGATGCCGGCCAGCACCATGCGGTTGATGCCACCAGGCGCCGACAGCGACACCAGGCCGTTGGTGATCAAGAGCACGATCAGAGTGCCGACCAGCGCCTTGGCCACCGAGCCCTTGCCGCCGCCCAGGCTGATGCCGCCCAGCACCGCCGCCGTGAGAACCGTCACCTCGAGACCCAGCCCGATGTCGCTGCCGGTGGTGCTCAGACGCGCGGCGAAGAAAATGCCGGCAACGGCGGTGAGCACGCCGCAGGCGACGTAGCACATCGCCACGGTGCGGCGCACGGCGATGCCGGAATTGTAGGCCGACCGCCGCGAGCCGCCGATGGCGGTGATGTGCCAGCCGGCGCGCAGGCGGGTGAGGAAGACATGGCCGAAGATGGCGACCACGGCGTAGACCAGCACGATCAGCGGCACGCCGAAGACATCGCCGTCACCGATGAAATTCCATGTCTCCGAGTCGGGCAGGTAGCCGGCGATGGCGTTGGAGTACTGCAGGATCAGGAGATCGTAGATCGAGCGATAGACGATCAGCGTGATCAGGGTGGTGATAAAGGCGCGCAGGCGCAGGTAGCCGATCAGGATGCCGTTGATGGCGCCCAGCGCCGCGCCGAACAGCAAGGTAACGGGAAACGCGGCGGCCACCGGCCATTTCAGGACATGGATCAGGAACAGGGCGCAGAAGTTGGTGAGCGCGAAGGTCGACCCGACGGAGAGGTCGATGCCGCCCACGATCATCACCAGCGCCATGCCGAGCACGATGAAGCCGATCTCACCGGCCTGGCGCGACGCAGCGGTGAGGCTGGCCGGCGACAGGAAGCCGTCAATCGCCTGGTTGAGGCCGAAGGCCACGGCCATCAGCACGATCACCGGGATGGCCGTCTCGGTCCAGCGCTTGGACAGGATCTCGCCCAACATGTGGTCGGGCCAGTAACGATAGCGCAGGCGGGTCAGCATCTCGCCCGTACTCTCGGTCGCGGTTTTCTTCCCCGCGGCGTCGCGGCCGGCGCTGCCCTGAAGACCCGGCGCGTGGTCGGTCTCGGTTGCTGTGACCATGGCACATCCCTCTCTCCGGCTGATCGACGCGCATCGTCGACAAGCCGTACGCGGCCACCGCCGCCGTCGAGCGGCGGCGGTGGATGAGGCTTACTTGCTCAGCGACCAGCAGGTGCCGGGCAGCGAGGCGTTCTCCTTGGTGATCGGGATCAGGGTCGTGTAGATCGAGCCCTTGGCGGCACCCGGCTTGACGCCCGACTGCAGCAGCCACTTGATCATGGTCACCATGCTGCCGGCCTGCGATGGCACGTCGTAGCTGAAGTCGACGTCGAAGGCGCCGCTCTTCACCAGATCGCACGAGCGCGTCTGCTCGCCGCCACCCGATGTTGCCAGGAAGACCTTGCCGGTGAGGCCGGCTTCCTGGACGGCGGCCGCGGTGCCGACATCCATGCCGTCCCAGAAGCCGATGATGGCGCACAGATCAGGATGCTGCTTCAACACGGTCTGGGCGATGCCCTTGGCCTTGGTGGCGTCCCAGTCGGCGGCCTGGCTCGACACCACCTTGATCTCGGGATGCTTGGCCAGCACGTTCTCGACGCCGGTCAGCGTGTAGGCACTGGCCGCCGCCGACAGCTGGCCCTGCATGATGGCGATCTTGTTGGACTTGCCCTTGCAGGCGTTGATCACCGCCGCCGCCTGCTTCTCGCCCATCTCGATCCAGTCGGCGCCGACATAGGCCGAGGAATTGTAGCTGGAGCGCATGTTGATCTGCACGACATGGATGCCGGCGGCCTCGGCACGCTGCAGCAGCTTGGCGTAGGTCTGCACGTCGGGGTTCTGCACCACCATCACGTCGGGCTTTTCCGACAGCAGCGACGTCACCGCCTGGGCGCCGGCGTTGGTGCTCCAGTTGGCGTCGCGCAGCACGAACTTCACGCCGAGCGGCTCGAGCTCCTTCTTCAGGCCGGCGTACCAGCCCTGCATGAGATCGACGTTCATCGCCAGCGGCACGTAGGCGATGGTCTTGCCTTCGAGCGCCTTCAGGTAGGGCGCGCGGAAGGGCTCGTCGAGGCCTTTGCCCTGTGCCAGCACCGTGGTCGATGCGCCGGCGAGGCCCGCCAGCAGAACGCCGCCGGCCAGCAGCGACAAAGCATTGCGTGAGATGGACTTCATGTTTCCTCCTATGCAGAACGCTGCTTGCTGTTCAGATATCCCCTTGCTGCGCGGTCTCCTCGTTGCGCGGGTTGAGGACGGAATCGATCAGGATGGCGATCAGCAGGATGACGCCCTTGATCAGGTTCTGGGCCGAGTACGACATGTCGAGAATCGTCATGCCGTTGAGCAAGGTGCCGATCAGCAAGGTGCCGGTGACGGCGTTGAGCACACCGCCGCGGCCGCCGCTCAGGCCGATGCCGCCCAGCACCACGACCAGGATCACGTCGTAGATCATCGTCGAGTTGTAGATGCGGGTCTGCATCGTGCCGATCGACGCCGCCATCACCATGCCGGCGAAGGCGGCAATCAGCGCCGCGAATACGTACTGGCGCAGGATCAGCGGCCGGGTCGGAATGCCGATGGTGCGCGCGCCCAACGGGTTGTCGCCGGTGGCATAGAGATAGGCGCCGAAGCGGGTGTAGCGCAGCAGGAAGGCGCAGACGAGGATCGTGAGCCCGAACATCACCACCGGCAGCGGGATGCCGGCAATGTTGCCGCGGCCGAAGAAGGCGAACGCATCCAGCCGCGGCGACCACGGCACGAGGTCGAGTTGGAAGAACGCGACCTGCCCGAGGCCGGCGAGGAACAGGCCCGATGCCAGCGTGGTGAACAGCGACGGCACCTCGGCGTAGGCGATCAGCCAGCCGTTCACCAGGCCGAAGACGACGACCAGCGCCAGCGCCGCGGCGAAGGCGATGCTGACCGGATAGCCGTCGTTGACCATCTGCAGCACCAGGCCGGGCGGTACCGCCAGCGCAGCGATCATCGAGATGTCGATGCCGCGGCCGATGACGACGACCGCCATGCCCAGTCCCAGGATGCCCAGGATGGCCACGTTCTGCAGCAGCGCCACGATGTTGCTGGCACTGAAGAAGCCGGGCAGGAACAGTGAGAACACGAGGAACAGAACGATGAAGATGGCGAAGACGATGGTCTGCTGTGACAACCGTACGCTGCTCATCGACGATCCTCACCATCCTTGCGCCGCCTCATGAACAGTCGTTCATATTCTGACCGTTCGTGGGCGCCGACGTTTCCTTCCGCCGCAGGCACTGATCCGTGCCGCATCTCTTGCATTGCTTTTGGTCCGCCACCGGCCGACCGAAGCCGACGCGAGCAGCGATACCGCACGGTAAAGCGTTCCTGTAAATGAATGCAATTCATTTTTAGAATCGGCGGCACATCGCAGTGCGGACCTGCCCGCCCGGATCTTCCCCCGATTAAGCGATTTCATTTCTGACGGTGACCTGACTTCACCTCGCCGCAGCGGCCCGTTATCGGCGGGCATTGCATGGACGTCGTCGGCTCTTTACATAGATCATCTATCTATTGACTGAGCACATCGTGGCCCGGGTGAAAGGATCGAACGTCAAGACGGAAGCCGCCGCGCTCGCCGACCAGCTGCGGCCGGTCCTGCAGCGTCTGCAGCGCCATTTGCGGCGCCAGAACCAGGCGATGGGCACCTCGCCGCTGCACATGGGATTGCTGAACTCGATCGCGCAACAGGAGGGGCTGGGGATCGGCGAGCTGGCGGCGCAGGAGAAGCTGCGCGGACCGACCATCACGGCTCACATCAACCAGATGGCGACGGAAGGCTGGGTGGAACGGCGCCCGTCGGCCGACGACAAGCGCCGCGTCGGCCTGTTCATCACCCGCAAAGGCCGCACCCTGATGACGGCCATGCAGCAACGCCGCGCCGATTGGCTGGCCGTACGCCTAGCGGACCTGTCGCCCGAAGGCCGCCGGGCGGTGGCCGCCGCCTTGGCGCCGCTGGAAGCGCTCTGCCATGACTGAGCCCGCGCCACCGGCCGACGACGACGTACCGGGCGCACCGACGCACCGCGAGATCCGCACCGTCTATATCGGATTGATGATCGTGATGGCGCTGAGCGCCATCGACCAGAGCATCGTGGCGACCGCCCTGCCCCGCATCCTGTCCGATCTGGGCGGCGTGTCGCATCTGTCGTGGGTGGTGACGGCCTATGTGCTGGCCACGACCACGACAATGCCGCTCTACGGCAAGCTGTCGGACCAGTACGGCCGCAAGCCGATGCTCTATGGCGCCGTCGGCCTGTTCCTGATCGGCTCGATCCTCAGCGGTTTTGCCCAGAGCATGCCGCAGCTGATTTTGTTTCGCGCCATCCAGGGCATGGGTGCCGGCGGCCTGCTGCCGCTGGCGCAGATCATCGTCGCCGACCTCGTGCCGCCGCGGCAGCGCGGCCGCTACCAGGGCTGGATCGGCGCTGTCTTCGCGCTGTGCAGCGTGCTGGGACCGGTGGTCGGCGGCATCATCACCGACGCGCTGTCGTGGCACTGGATCTTCTTTTTCAACCTGCCGATCGGCATCGGCGCGCTGGCGGTGATCGGCGTCACGCTGCGCTCGTCGCGCGCCGGCGTGCCCGGCAGCCGCACCGACTATCTCGGCGCCCTGCTGCTGTCAGGCGCCACCGCCTGCTTCCTGCTCACGCTCACGCTGGGCGGCACACAGCTGCCCTGGGGCTCACTCGCGATCATCGGGCTGGGCGTGGCGTCGGTCGTGCTCGCCGCGCTGTTCCTGCTGCGCGAGCGCATCGCGGCCGAGCCGATCCTGCCGCTGCACCTCTTCCGCGAGCGCGTCTACAGCGTCGGCAGCCTGGTGCTGGCGCTGACCTTCATGGCGCTGCTGGGCAGCAGCACGTTCTTCCCGCTGTTCTTCCAGGTGGTGATGGGGCTCTCGCCATCGAGCTCGGGCCTGCTGATCGCGCCGCTGGCGGTCGGCATCTTCATTTCGGCCCGCATCAACGGCCGCCTGCTGTTGGCCAACGGCCGCTACAAGCCGGCGCAGATCCGCGGGCTCGCCATGGCGCTGGCCGGCTTCATCTGGCTCGCCTGGGCGTCGTGGACCGGGCAGCGCCTGCCGGTGCTGGAGCCGGCCATCCTGCTGCTCGGCCTGGGGTTGGGTTTCGTCACACCCAATATGAACGTCGCCATCCAGAACGCAGCACCACCGGCCGACATGGGCGCCGCCACCGCGTCAGCGAGCTTCTTCCGCTCGCTGGGCGGCGTCATCGGCGTGGCGGGCTCCGGCGCCATCCTCACCAACCACCTGCACGCCGCGTTGGCCTCGGGTGCCTTCGCCGGCATCCTGCAGCCGGACATGCTGCTGAAAGGCGCCGCCCAGGAAATCGCCGCCCTGCCGCCGGCGGCGCACGACGCTGTCGCCGCGATCTATCGCCACGGCATAGCGACCACGTTCGTCGTCGGTGCCATCGTGGCGGCGCTGGCCCTGGTCGCTTTGCTGTTCCTGCCTGAGAGGCCGCTGCGCACGACGCACCACCGCTGACGGCTGTTACCGGACGACGAGCTGCCGGATGAAGGCGTTGACGTTGGCCGTGTAGCTGCCGGGCAGGCCCAGGCTCTTGTTGATCGCGCCGTGCGAGAGGGCGACCGGCAGGACCGTCACGCGGCCGCCCAGGCCAACCGCCTTGATCGCGTAGGCTTGCGCCTGCGGACAGGCGTTCGTGCGCTCGCTCGAGCACACCAGCAGCATGGGCCGCGGTGTTGCCGTCAGGCGATGGAGCGGCGACGCGCTGTGCCACACGGCCGGATCGGCCCCGAAGGCCCGGTCGTACAGCGGATAGTGCCGCGCTTTCATGATCTCGACGACGTTCAATGCCGCGCTGTCGAGCGCCACGGTTCCCAGCCACGGCGTTGCGCCTTGGCGCGTGGCAATGGTGGGATCCGACGCCAGCAGCGCCACAAGGTGGGCGCCGGCGGAATGCCCCATGAGGACGAACCGCGCCGGATCGCCGCCCCAGGACGTGGCCTTGGCCTGCGCCGCGGCAAGCGCCTTGGCAACATCGTCGGCCTGGTTCAGCGGATCGGCGTTGGGCAGCAGGCGGTAGTTGACCGAGATAAAAATGAAGCCTTCGGGCAGCCACTTGGCGATCTTGTTCGAGACGACGCCGGCCATCGCCTTGTCGCCGATGGCCCAGCCACCGCCATGGACCATGAAGAGGACAGGTGCCGCCTGCGGCCGCACCGGCAGGTAGACGTCCATGCGTTGCGCGGGATCGGGCCCGTACGCGATGTCGCGCAGCACACGGGCGCCCGCCGGCACGGCGATGCGACCGCCGGGTTCGCCGCCCTCGTCAAGATCCGATGCCGCGGCGAGGCCCCCGGGCGGCGCCGCCGCGGCCCGGCACGATGCCGACAGCTCGCTGGCGTGCGCCTCAAGACACGCCCGGATCGCGCCACCGCCGGGTCGCACGCCGCGGCAGAAGCGCTGATAGTCCGCGGCGCACGCCTCAGCGGACGTATCGGCGACGGTGCGGCTCTGCGCCACGGCGGCACCGGGGCCGGCCAGCATGGCGGCCAGCGCCAGCACGGCGCTCACCGCTCGCGTGCGGCTGCGATCGACGGCGATGCGCGCCGGATACCGCGTCATGGCGCTCTCCTGCATTGTCTTCGATGGATACGGCCCCCCGGCCCCGTCCATCCCCGCCCTGTTGTCAGGGCTGAAAATGCCGACGCCGGCCGCCGGCGCCTGATACAAGACGCCATGGCGGAAACCCTGCTGCTGACCCGCTCGGAGGTCGAGCGCCTGCTCGATCCGACCGCCCTGCGCGCGGCGCTGCGCGAGGCCTTCATCGCCTATTCATTGCGTCGCAGCCTAGCGGCACAGCGCTTTGTCGTACCCTTGCCGCCGACGGCACCACCCGGCAGCAACGGCATGCTGCTGGCGCCCGGCCTGATCGACGGCGTTCCGGCCTACAGCATCAAGGTGCACGCCAAGTTCCCGGCCCAAAGACCGGCCATCAAGGGCGTGCTGGCGCTGCATGACCTGCAGACCGGCGATCTGCTGGCATTGATGGATTCGACCCACCTGACGGCCATGCGCACCGGCATCGCCGGTGCGCTGGGGACCGACGCGCTGGCGCGGCCCGATGCCGGCACAGTGAGCATCATCGGTGCCGGCGCGCAGGGTGAGCTGCAGCTGCGCGCGCTGGCCGCGATCCGCCGCCTGGAGCGGGTCGTGGTGTACGACACCTATCCCGCGGCAGCCGTCGCCTTCTGCGCCAAGCTGGGTCCGGCGCTCGACCTGCCGATGCGGGCCGAGCCCGATCTGCGCAAGGCGGTGCTGGCCGGCGGTATCATCATGACCGCGACGTGGTCTACCGACCCGTTCATCGATGCCGCGATGCTGCGGCCGGGCACCCATGTCACCACCCTGGGCCCCGACCAGCCGGGCAAAGCCGAGGTTGCCGCCGACGCGATCCGCGCCGGCCTGTTCGTCTGCGACGACCCCGATCTGGCTCTGTCGATGGGCGCCCTGGGCGGCGTCGGCCTGGGCCGGGACGCCATCCACGCCGAACTGGGCGAGGTGCTGGCCGGGCACAAGCCGGGTCGCACGCAGGGGCGCGATATCACCATTTTCGGCAGTGTCGGGCTGGCGTTCCAGGATCTTGCCGCCGGTTGGCTGGTCTACCAGCGCGCCCGTCAGGAGGGTGTTGGACAGGGTATCGATTTTTTGATCTAATAGATTAGGAAACTATTTCAATATATTGAAATTGATATATCTTTAAGTTCCACTTAAAGTGATACAGAAACTTCTTACCATATCACTTCAAATTCTCTCTTTATATCCGAGCCACCTTGATGGTAAGGTGATGCATAATTTTTGGGGCGATGTTGGTTGCCCGTCTGATTTTGAAACGTGCCATTTCGACCATTTATGGAGAGCCATAGTGCGCCGGCATATTGTAGTGGTCGCCGATGATGACGTGGCCCGTCGCAATGAAACCGTTGAAGCGCTGAAAGCCGGAAACATCGAGGCCTACCCGCCCCCGCCGGACGACCAGAACCCGGAAAGGCCGGTACTGGACCTGATCCGTGAGCTCAAGCCACGCATCGTCGTGTGCCGCCAGAGCCAGAGCAGCCTGTCGATGTTCTACCCGCTGCGGGCGCTCAAGGAACCGCCAATGGTGATCGTGCTGTCCAACGCCGCGTCGGCGACGGACGAGGTGCACTACGTCGACCGCCTCATCATCGCGTCGATCCGCGCGCCGGTGCGGTCGGCCGCACTGTGCCGGTTCATCCGCACGGCGCTCACCATCACCGCCCGGCTGGACGACCCCGAAGAGCAGCCGTCGGCCGAGGTCCTGATCCACCCCGCCGTTGGACGCTTCACCGACCCTGTCCTGCGCCTGGCCCGTCCGCGAACGGGCTCGGGTAGCTCATAAGCCGGCAACTCGACAACCGCGAGACGTTGCGGCAGGTTCGGTCGCTGCGTTGATCTGCTTTCTTATCCAATGCCCCCGCTGCTGATCCGTGATTCACGCGACGACGACGTTCCCGCCATCACCCGCATCTATGGCCACCACGTGCTGCACGGCCTGGCCTCGTTCGAGGAGAAAGCGCCCGCAACCGAGGAGATGGCCCGCCGGCGCGCGGCGTACCTGGCCGGCGGTTACCCCTACATCGTGGCCGAGCGCAGTGGCAGGCTGGTGGGCTACGCCTATGCCGCCGCCTATCGCGTCCGGCCGGCCTATCGCTTCGCGGTCGAGAACTCGATCTACATCGACCATGAGGACCGCGCCGGCGGCATCGGCTCGGCCCTGATGCCGGCCCTGATCGAACGCTGTGCGGCGCGCGGCTTTCGCCAGATGATCGCCGTCATCGGCGACAGCGCCAATACCGCCTCGATCGGACTGCACGCCAAGTTCGGCTTTCGCACCGTCGGCACCTTCACGGCCATCGGCTGGAAGCATGGACGCTGGGTCGACAGCGTCCTGATGCAGCGCGCGCTGGGCGCTGGCGACGGATCGGCGCCGACGACAGCACAGGTCCATACACAGCGCTTGTCATAAGACTGTTATGGTCCGATCCTACGGTGCGGCCGCGTTGGAGTACCGCTTCGCAAGTGGGCGCCCCGGGGATCGCATGGCGCGTGATGCGTTGCGCGGCAACAGCCGATCGTCGTTGTCGACACCGGTCCGGGCGTTAGCTGGCTGAGTGCCACCGCAAACGATACGGAGAGATCATGTCATTACGCAGCGTGTGCACCGCAGCGGCCTTGGCGCTCTGCGGCTTGCAGGCCGTCGCCCGGGCGCAGGAGCTCACGGTCTACACAGCGCTCGAAGCCGACCAGACCAAGGCCTATCAGGCGGCGTTCGAGAAGGCCAATGCCGGCGTCAAGATCCGCTGGGTGCGCGACTCGACCGGCGTCGTGACGGCCAAGCTGCTGGCCGAGAAGAGCAATCCCCAAGCCGATGTAATTTTCGGCCTGGCCGCAACTTCGATCATGCTGCTGGACAAGGAGGGCATGTTGACGCCCTACGCGCCCGCCGGCCTCGACAAGATCAAAGCCACCATGCGCGACGCCGCGCAGCCGCCGAAATGGGTGGGCATGGACGTGTGGGCATCGGCCCTATGCTTCAACACCATCGAGGCCGGCAAGAAGAAACTGCCCGCGCCGGCATCGTGGGCCGATCTTACCAAGGCTGACTACCGCGGTCAGATCGCCATGCCCAACCCGGCCTCGTCGGGCACCGGTTACCTCATGGTATCGGGCTGGCTACAGATGATGGGCGAGGACAAGGGCTGGGCTTTCATGGACGCCCTGCACCAGAACATCGCGTCCTATACGCACTCGGGCTCGAAGCCCTGCCGCCAGGCGGCGGCCGGCGAATATGCGGTCGGCCTGTCCTTCGAGTATCGCGCCAACCGGACCAAGAAGGACGGCGCGCCCATCGACATCGTGCTGCCGAGCGAAGGCCTGGGCTGGGACATGGAAGCGGCGGCAATCATGGCGACGACCAAGAAACTCGACGCGGCCAAAAAGCTGCTCGACTGGTCGGTGACGCCCGAGGCCAACCAGCTCTACGCCCAGAATTTCGCCATCGTGGCCGTGCCCGGCATCCAGGCGAAACTGGAACACATCAGGGGCGACGTCGAGAAGCTGCTGGTGAAGAACGACTTCACCTGGGCGGCGGCGAACCGCGAGCGCATCCTGAACGAATGGTCGCGGCGCTACGGCGGCAAGACCGAGAAGCAGTGAGCCCGCGAGGAGGCGCCCGCCGATGTCCTCATCCGCCTCGTCGCCACTGCACGATCCGTATCTGAAGATCCGCGGCGTCACCAAGCGCTTCGACAAGTTCACGGCGCTCGAAGCGATCGACCTCGACATCTACCCGGGCGAGTTCATCTCCTTCCTCGGCCCGTCGGGCTGCGGCAAGACCACCTTGCTGCGCGCCATTTCGGGGCTGGACGTGCAATCCGAAGGCACGATCAGCCAGGGCGGCAAGGACATCTCGTCCCTGCCGGTGAACCAGCGCGACTTCGGCATCGTCTTCCAGTCCTACGCGCTGTTCCCCAACCTGCGGATCAAGGACAATGTCGCCTACGGCCTGGTGTCGGCCGGCCGCAGCCGCGCCGAGATCGCGGCCCGGGTCCAGGAATTGCTGGCCCTGGTCGGCCTGTCGGACCAGGCGATGAAGTATCCGGCGCAGCTGTCAGGTGGCCAGCAGCAGCGCATTGCGCTGGCGCGGGCGCTCGCCCTGTCGCCGGGATTGCTGCTGCTGGACGAGCCGCTGTCGGCGCTCGATGCGCGGGTGCGGGCGCGGCTGCGCGGCGAGATCCGCGACCTGCAGCAGCGCCTGGGCATCACCACCATCATGGTGACGCACGACCAGGAAGAGGCGCTCACCATGTCCGACCGCATCGTGGTCATGAGCCGCGGCCGCATCGAGCAGGTCGGCACGCCCGACGAGGTCTATGGCCGGCCCGCCTCGCCCTTTGTCGCCGATTTCGTGGGCCGCATGAACTTCCTCGACGGCCGTCTGGTGGGACCCAACCAGGCGAATTGCACGGGTGTCGACCTGGTCTTCGCTGGCGAGATGACGTACGCCGCCGAGACCAAGGTCACGGTCTGCGTGCGCCCCGAGGACGTCGTGGTGCGCAACATCAACGGCACAGGCACGAACGTCTTCGACGCCGATGTCGGGGTGATGGAGTTTGTCGGCAATCATTTCGCCACGACCCTGCACTTCAACGGCACCAACCTCAACGTGTCGGCCGACCTGTCGATGAACGACGTGCGCGACCTGGGCGTGAAGCCGGGCGGCACGATCAAGGCCCTGCTGCCGGCCGACCGGCTGCGGGTCTTCGCGACGCCATCGCCATGACGCGCTGTCGGTTTCTTCCCTTCCCCACGTCAGTAGGGAAGGTGGCCGAAGGCTCCCCTCCGCCCACCGACGTTTCGACGCTTCGCGTCGAAACGTCGTATCGGGGCACCTCCCCACTGCGTGGGGAGGTGATATGACAACGACAACCGTCGAGACGGTGCCGGCGCGGCGCGTGCGCCAGCGCATGAGCCGCGATGATCTCATCATGCGGGTCGTGCTCAGCGTACTGGCGCTCTGGCTGCTGGTGACAGTGCTGCTGCCGTTGTGGGCCCTGCTGGCCAAGGCTTTCGAGTCGCACGATGGCCGCTTCGTCGGGCTGACGAACTTCGCGCAGTACTTCGCCAACCCGCAGCTCACCCAGTCGATCCTCAACAGCGTGTGGATCGCCTTCGCGAGCACCATCCTGTGCGTATTCCTGGCGTTCCTCTATGCCTACGGCATCATGCGCACCTGCATGCCCTGGCGCGGCGCCTTCAAGATCGTGGCGCAGATCCCCCTGTTCGCGCCCTCGCTGCTGCCGGCGATCAGCCTGGTCTACCTGTTCGGCAACCAGGGCTTCGCCAAGGGCGCCCTGTTCGGCTATTCGGTGTACGGCCCAATCGGCATCGTGATGGGCGAGGTGTTCTGGGCCTTCCCGCACGCGCTGATCATCGTCACCACGGCGCTGGCGACAGCCGATGCCCGGCTCTATGAGGCCGCCGATGCGCTGAAGGCCGGCGCCTGGCGCACCTTCTGGACGGTCACGGTGCCTGGCGCGCGCTACGGCCTGATCAGCGCGACGTTCGTGGTCTTCACACTGATCATCACCGACTTCGGCGTACCCAAAGTGATCGGCGGGCAATACGACGTGCTGGCCACCGACATCTACAAGCAGGTGATCGGGCAGCAGAATTTCCAGATGGGCGCCGTCGTCGGCCTGATCCTGTTGCTGCCGGCCGTGCTCGCCTTCTTCGTCGACCAGGTCCTGCAGCGACGTCAATCAGCGCTCTTGTCGGCGCGCGCCGTGCCCTACCAGCCCAAGCCGAACCGGGTGATCGATACCGCTTTCTTTGTCGCCTGCGGGCTGATTGCGCTCGCCATCCTCGTCGTCATCGCGGTCGCCTTCTTCGCCTCCATCGCCACGCTATGGCCCTACAACCTGGCGCCGTCGCTGAAGAACTACAATTTCGACAATGTCGATGGCGGCGGCTGGGAGAGTTTCTTCAATTCGCTGCAGATGGCTGGCCTCACTGCCGTCTTCGGCACCTGCATCGTCTTCCTGGGTGCCTACCTGGTTGAAAAGACCCGCGGCTACCGGCCGGGCCGGATGGCTTACCAGTTCCTGGCGCTGCTGCCGCTGGCGGTGCCCGGCCTGGTGCTGGGCCTGGGCTACATTTTCTTCTTCAACGCGCCGGGCAATCCCCTGAATGTCGTCTACGGCACGATGGCGATCCTGGTCATGTGCACGGTGGCGCATTTCTATTCGGTGGCGCACCTGACAGCCGTGACGGCACTCAAGCAGATCGACCAGGAATTCGAAACCGTCTCGGCCTCGCTGCGCGTGCCGTTCTACCGCACCTTCTTTCGGGTCACGCTTCCCGTCTGCCTGCCGGCGGTGCTCGATATCGCGATGTATCTGTTCGTCAATGCACTCACCACGGTCTCGGCTGTGGTATTCCTCTATTCGCCACAGACGACGCTGGCCTCGATCGCGGTGCTGAACATGGATGACGCCGGCGACGTGGCACCGGCGGCGGCGATGGCGATGACCTTGTTCTTCACGGCGGTAAGCGTGCGCATCCTCTATACAGCCGCAACCCGGCGCCTCCTCGCCCGCTCGCAGGCGTGGCGGTTCCGATGACCTCGGCCGCATTGCCCGGTGGCTTCGACGTCGCCGTTGTCGGCGCCGGCATTGTCGGCCTGGCCCATGCATTGGCCGCCGCACGGCGGGGCAAGCGCGTCGTCGTGATCGACCGCGATGCACAGGCCAATGGCGCGTCGATTCGCAATTTCGGTTTCATTACCGTTACCGGCCAGCAAGCCGGCGACTGCTGGCGTCGCGCCCTGCGCTCTAGCGCGATCTGGGCCGAGGTGGCACCACAGGCGGGCATTGCGATCGAGCAGCGCGGTGCCTGCATCGTGGCCCGCCGGCCCGAAGCTCGCGACGTGCTGGCTGCCTTCCTGCAGACCGAGATGGGACGCGACTGCCGGCTGATCACGCCGGCGCAAGCCGCCGGGCATGTCCCGGCGTTGCGGCGGGATGCCCTTCAGGCTGCGTTATGGTCGCCACACGATCTGCGTGTCGAGAGTCGCACCGCGATCCCGGCGCTGGCACGATGGCTGGCAGAGGCACAGGGCGTCACCTTCCTGCGGTCAGCCCTGGTCAAGGACATAGCGCCGCCGCACATCGACACGACGCAAGGATGGATCGACGCCGATGTCGTCATCGTCTGCCCGGGAACTGATTTCCAGACGCTCTACGCCGATCGCATCGCCGCCCAGGACGTTCGCACCTGCCAATTGCACATGCTGCGGCTCGAGCCGATGCAACCCATGCCACGCCTGGCCACGCCGGTGATGTCAGATCTCAGCATGGGCCGCTACCTGGGTTTCGCGGAACTGCCCCAGGCCACGGCGTTGAAACGGCGACTGGCCGCCGAGCAGGCAGCGGCGCTGGAGCACGGCGTACACCTGATCGTCGTGCAGTCCGCCGACGGCAGCCTTGTGGTCGGTGACAGCCACCACTACGGCGAAACGGTCGCACCATTCGCGCCGACGCTGGTCGACGATGTCATCCTGGAAGAATTCGACGCCGTCTTCGACCTGCCCGGCCGTCGCATCCAGGAGCGGTGGGTCGGTTCCTATGCCTCGGCCGAGGACAAGCTGATGTTCGTCGACCGCCCCAGCGATGACGTGCGCATCGTGATGGTCACCAGCGGTACGGGCGCGTCGACGGCTTTCGCGATCGGCGAAGAAGTCATCGGCGAGCTGTTCGGCTCGCAGAAGCAGTAACGGAGCGTTCCATGCAGCTGAAGGCGGTCGTCTTCGACTGGGCGGGCACGATCGTCGACCACGGGTCGCGTGCGCCGATGGGTGCCTTTGTCGAGGTGTTTGGTCAGTTTGGCGTTTCCCTCACGATCGCCGAAGCGCGTGGCCCCATGGGGCTACCCAAGTGGGATCACATCAAGGCGCTGACAGTGCAGCCCGATATCGCCCAGCGCTGGCGCCAGGCGCACGGCGCGCTGCCGACCGACGCCGACGTCGAGCGGGTATACGAGGTCTTCGTGCCGCTGAACGCCAAGGTCGTGACCAACTACGCTGATCTGATCCCGGGCGTGGTGGAGATCGTTGCCGACGCGCGCCAGCGTGGGCTGAAGATCGGATCGACCACCGGCTACACGCGCGACATCATGGAGCCGTTGCTGCCGGTCGCGGCGGCTCAGGGCTACGCACCTGACAATCTGGTCTGCGCCGGCGATCTTGCCGCGGGGCGCCCGACCCCGTTGATGATGTACAAATGCTTCGTCGATCTCGGCGTCTGGCCGGCCGCCAGCGTCGTCAAGGTCGACGATACGGTCCCCGGTATCGCCGAAGGGCTTGCTGCCGGCACCTGGACCGTAGGCGTGGCGATGTCCGGCAATGCACTCGGACTTTCGCGCGAGGAACTGGAGGCACTGCCGACACCCGAGCGGGCGCTGCGGCGGCGTCATGCCATCCGCGAGCTCACGGTGGCGGGTGCGCACTATGTCGTCGATAGCGTCGCCGATCTGCCGCCCCTCCTCGACCTCATCGAAGGCCGGCTGGCGCGCGGCGAGGCGCCCTGAGGCGTCATTACACCCTTCTTTCTTTGCAGCACGCGGCGGTGCCGCCACATTGACACCATTCTTGGCCGGCAGTGTCTGCGACATGATCAATCGGCTCGCCCGCGTTGCGTTGGCCCTCGTCCTCAGTGGCTTCGGCGCAGCGACGCTGTTTCTCGTGATCTTCGGCGACGTCGCATTTTTGATGACCACGCTGTCGTTCGCATGGCCCGTCGTTCTTCTCGCCAGTCTGATCCTGGGCGGCGCGTGCTATGCGCTTCTGCGCTGGTTCAACGTGTCGTTGACCTTGCCGGTCTGTACCGCGACAGGCGTCGTGGTGAGTGCCGCGTCGGGTGTCCTGCTGATTGCTGCTTTGAATCTGTTCCCCTATCGGGGCGTCGATCGCCATGCCGAGAACCCCGAGGCGTTGCGTTGGCACCGCGACCTGACGCTGCCCCTGGACGCAGCGGCCGTTGGCGCCGTCGGCGGCCTGATCTTCGCCTCGTCGGGCCGCCTTCTGCGCATTCGATAGGACCGCGCGTCCATCCTCACGTCGTGGCGCGGACGACGAGCTGCACGCCCAGATCGATGCGTTGGGCGCCGCTGGGCTTGCCGTCAACGGCATCCAGCAGCAGATCGGCGGCGCGGCCGCCGATCTCCAGGCCGCTGATGCGCACGGTAGTCAGGGGCGGCACCATCTCGCGCGCCAGGTCCTGATCGCCGAAACCGGCAATCGCCAGACGCCGCGGGACGGCGATGCCCTGACGCTGGCACTCCAGCAAGGCGCCGATGGCCAGAACATCGGTCGACAGGAACAGCGCATCGACCGGCTTTCCCTCGGCAAGGATCCGGCTCAGGCTGTCACGACCGTTCGCGACCATCCCGGGGCTGGGGACGGTGACGGCGGGCAGCGGCGTGATCCCGGCCGCGGCCAGTGCCGTCTCAAAACCCTCCCGCCGCGCTTTCGAGCGCGCATCGGCACCGCCCACGAAGCCGATATGGCGATAGCCGCGGGCGACGAAATGCTCGGCCACCACACGCCCCGCGGTGGCGTTGGAGAAACCGACGACGTGGTCGATCGGGCGCCGCATCATCTCCCAGGTCTGCACGATGGGAATTCCGGCCGCCGCCAGCATGCGCCCCGTCGCCGGCGAGAGCGGCGCGCCGACCAGCATCAGGGCATCGGGCCGGCGGCCCAGCATCGCGGTGACCAGGGCGCGCTCGCGCTGCGCGTCGTAGCCGGTCTGGCCCAGCAGGATCGTATACCCCGCCCTTTCCAGGCGATCCGACAGGCCCTGGATCGTGTCGGCAAAGATCGAATTGGCGATCGTGGGCACGATCGCGGCGATGATCCGGCTGCGGCTGCCGGCCAGCGCGCCGGCGGTGAGGTTCGGCACGTACCCGATGCGACGCACCGCCGCCATCACCGCCTGCCGGGTCGACGGCGTGACCGCATCGGGCGTGTTGAGCACCCGGCTGACCGTGACCAGGGACACGCCGGCCAGTTGGGCCACGTCTTCCATGCGCGGGCGGCCGGGCACGGCGGCACGGCGTCTCGTCTTCGGTTTCATGGCGCCACTCAAGCACGGCTGGCGACGGACAGACAGAGGCTGAACCGTCACTTGACAGTGAAAGCGCTTCCATCCGAGTATGGAAGCGCTTTCATCCGGAGGGATGCTGCCATGATCTCCGAACGCGATGTCGACGCCTATCGCCGCGACGGCTACATCGTCGTCCCTGACGTGCTCGACGCGAACGAGCTCGGGCAACTGCAGGCGGTGATCGACGACTGGATCGCCCGCGCCGCCACTGTCGAGGCGCATGACGACATCTATGACCTCGAGCCATCGCACACCCGGGCCCAGCCGAGGGTACGGCGTATCAAGACGCCACATAAGATCGACCGGCGCTTCAGCGCACTGGTGCGCTATCCCAACGTGCTGGCGATCCTCACGAAACTGATTGGCCCCGATCTGCGCCTGCACGGCTCGAAGCTCAACATGAAGGCGCCGCGCTACGGCTCGCCGGTCGAATGGCATCAGGACTGGGCATTCTACCCCCACACCAACGACGACATCCTCGCCATCGGCGTCATGCTCGACGACATGGAGCTGAGCAATGGACCGCTGCTGGTGGTCCCCGGCTCGCACCGGGGGTCGATCCACGATCATCATGCCGATGGCGTGTTCTGCGGCGCGATTTCGCCCGATCTCATCCGCGACGAAGCCAGCCGCGCCGTGCCACTGACCGGCCGCGCCGGCTCGATGTCGTTCCACCATGTGCGGCTGCTGCATGGCTCGGCGCTCAACACCTCGAACCGGCGGCGCCAGCTGCTGCTGTACGAAGTGGCGGCAGCTGATGCCTGGCCTCTGGTCGGCGTGTCCGATCTGGCCGAGTTCGACAGCCGCATGATCGCCGGTCAGCCCACGATCACACCGCGCGTGACGCCGGTGCCCGTGCGCATGCCGCTGCCGCCGGCTGCGAACCAGGGATCGATCTACGAAAACCAGACCGGCAGCCGGCGACGATTCTTTGCCACCGCCGACGCCGTGAATTGAAAAGGATCGTCATCCCGAGCGCAGCGAGGGATCTCCCGCGAACGCAAAGACTCCGTTTCCAGGAGATCCCTCGCTGCGCTCGGGATGACGGATAACCAAAAACATCAGGAGGAAACACATGGCCATTGCAACTGCCGGCGCTATCGGCGCGACAGAGGGGCAGAACCGGACTCGCGTGATCTTCGCGTCGGCGATCGGCTCGGCGCTGGAGTGGTACGATTTCTTCATCTACGGCATGGCAGCGGCCCTGGTCTTCGGCGAGCTGTTCTTCCCCAAGAGCGATCCCACGGTGGGCACGCTGCTGGCGTTCGCGACGTTCGGTGTCGGCTTCTTCGCCCGCCCGCTGGGCGGTCTCGTGTTCGGCCACTTCGGCGACAAGATCGGCCGCAAGCCGATGCTGGTGATCACCCTGCTGCTGGTCGGCTTCGGCACCATGCTGATCGGCTTTCTGCCGACCTACAACCAGATCGGCATCTGGGCGCCGATCCTGCTGATCCTGCTGCGGCTGATCCAGGGTTTCGGCGCCGGCGCCGAGTACGGCGGTGCCGTGATCCTGCTGGTCGAGAGCGCGCCGCAAGGCAAGCGCGGCTTCTGGGGCAGCTGGGCGCCGATCGGCGTCAGCGTCGGCAACCTGCTGGCCGCCGGCGTCTTCTATATCGTGTCGGAATTACCGCGCGAGCAGTTGCTGGCGTGGGGTTGGCGCATCCCCTTCCTGGTCAGCATCGTGCTGATCCTGGTCGGCCTCTACATCCGCGCCAACATCATGGAGACGCCGGTCTTCACCAAGGCCATGGCCAAGCGCAAGCCGGAAAAGGCGCCGGTGTGGCAGGCGTTGCGCCGCCAGCCGCGCAATTTCTTCGTGCTGGTCGGTGCCCGCATCGCCGAGAACGGACTGGGCTACCTGATCCCGGTGTTCGGCCTGAACTACGTCGTCAACAATCTCGGCGTGCCGCGCTCGACGGCACTGACAGCGCTGATGGTGGCCTTCGGCATCGAACTCGTCGCCCTGCTCGGCTTCTCGATGCTGTCGGACCGCATCGGCCGGCGCCCGGTGTACATCTTCGGCGCCCTGTTCTCGGCGGTGCTGGCCTTTCCCTTCTTCTGGCTGATCGGCACCAAGGAGGCGGTCCTCATTGCCATCGCCTTCATCCTGGCCCGCACCGTCGGCACGGCGGCGATGTTCGGGCCGCAAGCGGCGTACTTTGCCGAGCTGTTCGGCCCGACCCGGCGGTTCAGCGGCTTCGCCTTCGCACGCGAACTGGGATCGATCATCGCCGGCGGGCCGGCGCCTTTCCTCGCCGCCTACTTCGTGCTGCTCGCCGGCGGCCAGACCTGGGCGGTGTCGCTGTACATGATCGTGTTGTCGCTGATCACGGCAGTGGCCGTGTGGCTGGGCCCGGAAACCTACCGCGACGACATCAGCGAGGACGCGGCGACGCGATAGGCACATCCCTCCCCCAGCACAGCTGGGGAGGTGGCCGAAGGCGGGAGGGGGAGCTGACGTGGTGTTAATAACAGAGACCGCGTTGGCTCCCCTCCGCCCCTTCGGGGCACCTCCCCACTGCGTGGGGAGGATTTTTACCGTCGCAGCGCCTGCGCGGACTCGACCAGGGCACGGGCGCGTTCGGTGACGTCGGCAACCGTCGTGCCCGGCTTGTAAAGCGCCGAGCCGATGCCGAAGCCGTCGGCGCCGGCGGCCCAATAGTCCGGCATCGTCTTCTCGCTGACCCCGCCAACCGGAATCATCAAGACGTCACGCGCAAAGACGGCGCGCAACGCCTTCAGCACGGCGGGCGTCAGCATCTCGCCGGGAAACAGCTTCAGCCCATCGGCGCCGGCAGCCAGGGCGGCGAAGCCCTCGGTCGGTGTCGCGATGCCGGGCACGCAGGCAAGACCACGTGCCTTGGCGTGACGCACGATCGAGAGATCGGCGTGCGGCATCACGATCAGGCGGCCGCCGGCCTCGGCCACAGCATCGACGTCCGCTGTCGTCATCACCGTGCCGGCGCCGACCACGGCCGCCGGATGCGCCGCCGCCAGCAGCCCAATGCTGTCGACGGGCTGCGGCGAATTCATCGGCACCTCGAGCACGGTGAAGCCCTGGCCGAGCACCGCCGCGCCGATGGCAGGCGCCTCCGCCGGCGTCAGGCCGCGCAGGATCGCGATCAAGGGGCAGGCGCCGAGCGCAGCGCGAAGGTCAATCGGGCGACGAGACATGCTGGCCATCGGTGGAAGGGAACATCGTCACGCCGCGATCATGCCTGCGGTCCGCGCCAGGCGCCACAAGCCGCGCGGCGTGACATCGGCATCGGCACGGCGTGTCGCGATGCCGGTCATGGCGAGGACGTCGGCGTAGCGCTGGCACAGCGTGGCCTCGCCGATCAGGACGGCCGCCGATGCGCCATGGCCGATCTTGCCGGTTGCTTGCGCTGCGACCACTTCGGCGCCGATCAGCAGCCCGGAGAGGAAGCTGGGGGCTGCGTCCGGCACCAGCGTGCCGAACAGTCCGCGTGTGCGCACACCGAACAAGCGGTGCAGCAGTTCGTGGCCGCCGCTCAGTCCGTCGCGGGCGCCGTCAGCGAACGCGGCCGCATCGTGCACCATCGCGCCGTCAGCCGGCATCATGCGGCCCAGGATCGAATGCCCCCGCAAGACGGCAAACAGCTCGCCCGTCATGTATGTGACGAAGGCCACGATACGACCCGCCTCGACCCATGCCCACTTGCTGTGGGTTCCCGGCAGAATGAACAGGCCGTCATGCCCGCTCTCGGCCAGCGCACCAAAAAGCTGCGTCTCTTCGCCGCGCATGACATCGATCCCCCGATCGGGTGACTGCCACGACAGGCCGGGCACGATCTTCAGCGACGCATCGTGCGCTCCGACCGTGACGCAGCGATCGGTGAGATCGGCAAAACCGGCCGGGCACGCGACATAAGGCGCCTCGGCCCATCCCTGACGGCTGCCGATCATGCCCGCCGCCAGGGCGGGCAGTCCGGCCCTTACCGCACGCCAATCGGCCGTGAACGTGCGATAGGCAGCATCAAAGTCGTTATCGGCGACCGCCATGATGCCCTGCCGGCTTGCGCGCCGTTCGAGCACGGCGCCGTCCTGCGAAAGCAACCAGCCGCGTAACGCGCTGGTCCCCCAGTCGATGGCGATGAGCGCGGGCCGGCCCGGGTCGCCGGCGGTTTCGTTGCGAACAGTCATGCTAGCTCTCATCATCGCCAACGGCACGCGGCATGCTAGACTCCGAACCGGACTTTGCGGCACCTTGCGCGCCCGAGACCGGCCAGGGGAAGTGGGGGGTCGGCAGACCATGAACAGGAACAGGAAAACCGCGGTGAAGAAAGCGTCACGCGCCGGCAGCAAAGCCGCCCGCGCGAAGACGCCGCCTGCCAAACGGAAAAGCGCTGTCAAGAAGGCTGCGCGGCCTGCGCCGAAGCAGCCGGCGACCCGGCGCCCGGCAGCCAAGCCCAAGATCAAGCCAGTTGCCCGCCGCCCGGCAGCAAGCGCCGCACCCGTCAGCGCGCCGCAGGTATCGTGGGGTGCCCTGGTTGATTCGCTCAATGCGCGCGTCGCCGTGCGCACGATATCGATCGCTGACGCGCTGGCCCGGCCCATGGCGTCGCTGACCGTGCTGCCGCCGCCCCTCGCGCGTGCCGCCAATATCGAATCAGATGCGCCCGACGGCGTGCGCGCCCGGCGGTTCCTCGCCATGGCGCGCGCCTGCGTCGCGGACCTGCATGGCGATCGGCCCTTGGCGGCGCGCGAGAACATGGCGCGCCTGCTGCTGCACATGGCGTGGAACGGAAGCAAGCTGCGCTTTCGTCGCCAGGGTGGACGCCAGACCAACGACGGCACGGGCCCGGGCCGCGGCCTCATACCGTTCGAAGCGCACCGCGCGAAGGACACACTGATCCGCCTGACGCGCGCCGCCGCCGATCGCGTCGCGCACAGGCTGGGCGATATCACCGGCCTGGGATGGCCTGGCCTGGTCCGGTGCGCGCAATCGCTGCCCGACTGGGGCCAGGGCGGTCGCGGCGCGGCGTTCCCGGATGGGCACATCCTCGCCGGCCTGCTGGAGCGCAATGACCAGTTCGCTCTTTATCTGGCGCGCGCCGCGTTGCTGCTGATCCCGCCTGCCGTGCCAGTCGGCAACAACAATCATGCCGAGTACTGGTTCGCGTTCTGGCGGATTTCGGCGCCCGATCCCCAAGCCGAGCAGCTGGCGTTCCGGCTCAACGCCGATGAAGTCGACGCGCTGATCGACGGGTGACGTCGTCTTCCCAGCCGCTTCTATGGGAACAAGATACGATCTAGGTCTTCACCGCGACCTCCAACCCGCCTTCAAACGGCAGGGTCAGCGTCGTGAACCCATTCTTGGCATCCGCCACAAACTCAAAGAAATGGCGATAGGCGTGGCGGAACTGGGTGGTGTTGTCGACGACGACGGCTGCGCCCGCACGCATATGGGGTGCGATGAGCTCCACGGCCGGCCGGGCCATCTCGGTCCAGATATCCATGAGGACGAAATCGACCGGGCCTGCGATGACCTTCAAGGTCTCCCGCAGATCGCCCTCGCGCAGGTCGATGAAGTGTGAGAGCCCGGCAGCCTCGAAATTGGCCCGCGCTACTGCCGCCTTGGCCGGCTCGTACTCCGTGCCGATGACGGTTCCACCGCCGTTGGCCCTCACGGCGTCGGCCAGATAGAGGGTCGAAACGCCGAAGGAGGTCCCCACTTCGACCACCCGTTGCGCCCGCAGCGCGCGGCACATGATCCAGCAGAACTCCGCCTTGATCGGATCGAGCGCGACCATCTTGTCGGCCATGAAGCGGTTGGCGTCCGCATCCAGTCCGTCCCAGGAGAGCTCGCCCCTCTGTGCCCGGCCGGTGAAGTACTGGACGGTTTCGGCCTCCTGCGCGGCGCTCTGCGCATGCAACCGGCTGAGCAGAGCCTGCAGCGCGGGGTCGGCGATGACGCCCATGATGATCTCCCGCCCTACTCCGCCGGCTTGGGCGCGATCGCTTGCGTAACGGCCCGCTCGTCGGGCAGGAACGACAGCGCCACCAGTGCCACGGTGGCGACACCGGCCAGCATCATCAGCAAGGTGGGGAAACCGGCCGCTTTCACCGACGGCCCGATCAAGGCAACGACGATCGAGCTGATGCCGAAACCGATCGCCAGGCGAACGCCGGTGACGCGAGACCGCAGCCGGTCGTCGATATAGCGCACGATCATGGCGTCGGTGAACGGAATGGCGCCGAACACGAACACCATGAAGGCGACGACGGTCGCCAGCAACGCCCAGCCGGTGGCATAGGCGGCCAACAGGAACAGCGGGATCTGGCAGAGCACGATTGGCAGGTAGATCCATTTCAGCGGGTAGCGGTCGATCAGCGTCCCCACCACGAGCTGGGCCAGCGACGCGACCGCAAAAACGACGAGCAGCGCGATGCTGAGCGCCAGCGGGTTGTCCGCCAGTTCCTTGACACCGGCTTTCAGGAATTCGCCGTTGCCGTTGGTGGTGAAGTTGAAGACGATGCTGCCGGTGATGGCGGTGATGGTCATGATCAGGAACACGCGCGCCATCACCGACGGCGGCAGCTCCAGCAGTTTCTGCTTGCGCCGGGCAGGCGCCTCGTCTTCTCGCGGCACCACGACGGTGAACGCAGCGGCCGCCAGCAGGCAAATGATTGCCGGCACGATATAGGCCATCTGCCAGCCGAAGCGGGTCGCCAGCCACACCGACACGCTGGCGCCCAGCGCGACGCCAAGATTGCCGACCAGGCCGTTGACGCCGATGGTGAAGCCGGGTTTCTCCGCCTTTTGCACCAGCATCGGAATGCCGACGGGATGATAGATCGAGGCAAAGGCGCCCATCAGCGTCAGCGCCACGCCGATCTGCCACTTGTCCTGGCACAGCGCGATCAGCAGGCTGGACACGCCCATGCCGGCAAAGAAGATGATCATCATGCTGCGCCGGCCCCACTGGTCGCCCAGTTTACCGGACACGATCGAGCCGGCGCCGAACATGAACGACGCACCGAAGGCATAAGGCGTCAGCTCGCGCCAGTCGGTTCCCCAGACACCGGCCAGCACGCTCACCGTGTACAGGAAAATCACCAGGACCCAGTGATCCATGGCGTGGCCGAGATTGAGCAGCAACGCAGTCGGACTGGTATTCTTCATTCCCTCCTCCGGTCGCGACCCGAAGGGTCTGTCGCGACTCGTTCGCAACGGACTGTAGACCGCGGCGGCTTGTCGTGCATGCTGTGAAATGACAATGATTATCGCGAATCGGACAAAGCCGGTTTGATCGAATGGCCAGGCGTTCTCAACACGGACGGACACGCGCCCCCTCCACCCACGACGTGGGAGGAGAGTGTCGGTCCACCAACCCACTGGATTACCAGCGCCTGCCGCGGCCGGTCGCGGCGATGGCCAAGGAATTCGCCGATGGTGCGCGCATCGCGCCGCATACGCATGAGCGGGCGCAGCTGATTTTCGCCGCGCGCGGCGTGATGACGATCTTGACGGCACAGGGTGCCTGGGTGGTGCCGCCGCAGCGCGCGCTCTGGGTGCCGGCCGGCACCGTGCACGAGATCCGCATGGCCGGCGCCGTCTCGATGCGCACGCTCTATGTGCGTGCCGATGCCGAGCGTGGCCGCCTGCCGGCGGCGATCCGCGTCATCGCCGTCTCGCCGCTGCTGCGCGAGTTGATCCTGCGCGCCTGTGGCCTGCCGGCGCTGTACGACGAAGCCGGCGCGGCCGGCCGGCTCATGGCACTGATGCTCGACGAAATCGCCGCCCTGCCATCGTTGGCGCTCGACCTGCCGATGCCGCGTGACGCGCGGCTGCTGGCGCTGTGCCATCGACTGCGCGCCGATCCTGGTGATGCGCGCACGCTCGACGACTGGGCGCGCGAGGCCGGCGCCAGCGCCCGCACGCTGGCCCGCCTGTTCCAGAAAGAGACCAGCCTGAGCTTTGTCGACTGGCGCCAGCAGGCCCGTCTGCTGGCCGCCATGGCGCGTCTGGCCGAGGGTCAGCCGATCACCCGCATCGCGCTCGACCTCGGCTACGATTCGCCATCGGCATTCGCTGCCATGTTCAAGCGCAGCCTCGGCACGCCGCCCAGCCGCTATTTCCGAGACGGCGCACCGTAGCCGCAAAGGCCGCGTTGCCAGCCCGACCCGACCGATGTCTGATGACCGGTCGACACCGGAGGGAGCGCGCCATGATCATCGAGCAACGCGTCGCGGAGCACTACACCCAAGGCTCGCTTGCCGAGACCATTCTCGGTGCGCTGCGGGGCATGGGTAAGGACCCCGAGCATCTGGCGGCATCGGACCTGGCGCCCGTGGACGAGTTCCACATCGGCGGGCGGCAGGCCACGATCGACTTCGCCGCACAGATGGGCATTCAGCGCGGCATGCATCTGCTCGACATCGGCAGCGGCCTGGGTGGCGCCGCGCGCTACTTCGCCGCCGAACACGGCTGCACCGTCGCCGGTATCGACCTGACGGATGAGTACGTGCAGATCGCCAACGACCTCGCACGGCGCGCCGGCCTGGGCAGCACGGCGTCCTATTGTCAGGGCAGCGCGCTTGACCTGCCCTTCCCGGCGGCAGGCTTTGACGGCGCCTACATGCTGCACGTCGGCATGAACATCGAGGACAAGGCGCGGCTGTTCGCGGGCGTGTACCGCGTCCTGAAGCCGGGCGGTGTGTTCGGCATTTATGATGTGATGCGCACTGCCGCGGGAGATCTCGCTTTCCCGGTACCGTGGGCTTCCACGGCCGCGACGAGCTTCGTCGACACGCCTGACGCGTACCGGCGCCAGCTCGAGGCTGCCGGCTACACAGTGCTGATGGAACGCAACCGCCGCGACTTCGCCATCGACTTCTTCCAGAAGATGCGGAGTCGCGCCGCGCAGGCCGGCGGTCCGCCACCGCTGGGCCTGCACATCGTCATGGGTACCGACTTTGCGCAGAAGACGGCCAACATGATCGACAATCTGCAGCGCGGCCTGATCGCGCCGACGGAAATCGTGTGCCGGGCGGGTTGACTGATTTCGGACCGCGGGCGTCCACGCCCGCATCTCCGGCGAAAGCTTTGCTTTCGCCTGTTGCGCGCCAGCGCCGACATCATGAGGTCGCCCTGCGCTTGCGCTCCGGGCGAGTGCGGGCGCGGACGCCCGCGGTCCAAAAAGATTACACCGCCAGGCGTGCGGTTGCCTGGCGAAGACGGGCAGCCGTGGACAAGGCCTCCTCGCGGCGTTCGCGCTGTTCCTCGACGACCTCTTCCGGTGCCCTGGCGAGGAACTGGGCGTTGCCCAGCTTGGCCTCGATCTTGGTGACCTCGCCCTCGAGCTTGCGGATTTCCTTGTCCAGACGCGTCCGCTCGACCTTGAGGTCGATCACTTCGGCGACCGGCAGCGCGTAGGTCGCGTCGCCAATCACCAGCTGCAGTGCGCCCGGCGGCACGGCGCCATCCAGTTCGATGTTTTCGATCCGCGCCAGCCGCTCGAGCGCGTTGCGATGCGCCGCCAACCGCGTGCGCGCGGCGCCGTTGGCATCGCGCACGATGAGCTTCAGCTTGGCGCCGGCCGGCACGTTCACCTCCGAGCGCACCGAGCGGATGTCGGTGATAAGCTTCACCAGCCATTCCATCTCGTCGTCAGCCGCCTTATCCGGCGACGGCAATGTCACGGGCCAGGCCCGCGAGATCAGGGCACCGTGTTCGGCGCGATGACCAAGCTTGTCCCAGATCTCCTCGGTGATGAACGGCATGATCGGATGCAGCAAAGTCACCGTGTCGCGCAGCACGATGCCGGTGACGGCACGGGTTTCGCGCATCGCCGCTTCATCGCCGCCTTGGAAGATCGGCTTGGTGAACTCGACATACCAGTCGCACACCGTACCCCAGGCAAAGGCATAGAGCGCACTCGCCGCATCATTGAAGCGGAACTCCGCGATCGCCTTGTCGACCGTGGCGGCACAGCGCGCCAGCTCGCCCAGGATCCACTTGTTCACCGTCAGCCCGGCCGACGCGGGATCGAAGCCAGCGGGGATCGCAACGCCGTTCATCTGGCTGAAGCGCGTGGCGTTCCATAGCTTGGTCGCGAAGTTGCGATAGCCCTCGACCCGCGCCGGCGCCAGCTTCATCGGCTGGCCCGGCCGACCCTGCACGGCGATGGTGGCGAGGGTAAAGCGCAGCGCGTCGGCGCCGTATTTGTCGATGAGGTCGAGCGGGTCGATGATGTTGCCCTTCGACTTCGACATCTTCTGGCCCTTCTCGTCCGTGATCATCCCGTGCAGGTAGACCGTGCGGAAAGGCACCTCCTTCATGAAGTGCATGCCCATCATCATCATACGGGCGACCCAGAAGAACAAAATATCCCATCCGGTCACCAGCACGCTGGTGGGATAGTAGCGCGCCAGCTCCTTCGTCTGCTCCGGCCATCCCAAAGTCGAGAACGGCCACAGCGCCGAGCTGAACCAGGTGTCGAGCACGTCGGGATCGCGTGTCAGGGGCACGTCGCGACCGTGCTTGGCGCGGGCAGCAGCCTGGGCGTCGGCCTCGCTCAGCTCGACGAAGACGTTGCCCTGCTCGTCGTACCAGGCCGGAATCTGGTGGCCCCACCACAGCTGGCGCGACACGCACCAGGGCTGGATGTCCTCCATCCAACGGAAGAAATCGTCCTTGCCACGCGCCGGCACGAACGCGACGTCGCCCTTGCGCACGGCCTCGATCGGCGCCTTGGCCAGTTCCTTGGCGTTCACGTACCACTGTTCGGTCAGGAACGGCTCGATCGGCACGCCGCCGCGATCACCATAAGGCACGGTGTGCGTGTGTGGCTCGATCTTCTCGATCAGATCCAACGCCTCCAGCTCGCTCACCAACTTCTTGCGGGCATCGAAGCGATCGAGGCCATGGTACTTGGCGACGACTCCGGTTGCAGCTCCCTGCGGCAGGCCTTCCAGGAAGTCGGCGTTATCCTTCAGTTCCAGCCGGGCGAACTTGTCGAGCACGCTGATGGCGCGCAGCCCGTGGCGGCGGCCGACCTCGAAATCGTTGAAGTCGTGCGCCGGTGTGATCTTCACGGCACCGGAGCCCTTTTCCGGATCGGAATACTCGTCGGCGACGATCGGCAAGCGACGGTCCGCCACCGGCAGGATGGCATGGCGGCCGATCAGATGCTTCCAGGTCGGGTCGTCGGGGTGCACGGCGATGGCGGTGTCGCCCAGCATGGTCTCCGGCCGCGTCGTCGCCACGACAATATAGCGGCCCTCGTCGCCCTCGATCGGATAGCGGATGTACCAGAGGCTGCCCTTGACCTCCTGCGACTCGACCTCAAGGTCCGAGATCGCCGTCAGCATCTTGGGATCCCAGTTGACCAGCCGCTTGTCCTTGTAGATCAGGCCCTGCTTGTAGAGGTCGACGAACACCTTGAGCACAGCCTGCGACAGGCCCTCGTCCATCGTGAAGCGCTCGCGCCGCCAATCGCATGAGGCACCCAGTCGCCGGAGCTGGTGCGTGATGGTGCCGCCCGATTCGGCCTTCCATTCCCAGACCTTGGCCAAGAATTCTTCGCGGCTCAGAAGTTGCTGATTGCCCTCCGTCGAGACTTGGCCCAGCGCCAACCCGATGCCCTTCTCGGCCAGTTGGCGTGCCACCACCATCTGGGTGGCGATGCCGGCATGATCGGTACCGGGCTGCCATAGCGCATCGTCCCCCTTCATGCGGCGCCAGCGGATCAACACGTCCTGCAGCGTGTTGTCGAGCGCATGACCCAAGTGCAGGCTGCCGGTAACATTGGGTGGCGGAATGACAATGCAGTACGGCGGCTTGCCCGAGTCCGGCTTGCATTCGAAAGCGCCCGACTGCTCCCACTCGGCGTAGCGACGGGCTTCGATATCCTTGGGGTCGTAAGTCTTATCCAGCATGTCGTGTTCCGCAAAAAGGACCGGCCCTATAGCACGAATCCAGCCGGGTCACGGACGGTGTCCTGGCCCCTGTCCACGCAGGAAAGTGCAGAAACCCTGCGATAATTCAACCACCAGTGTCCAAATTGAACACTTCGTCTCTTGGGATTTTGACAGTTGCTTGTTACTTTTTGACGCTGTTCCACAAAAAATAACCATCCGTCCAATAGATCAAAATGATTTGCAGTGGAGGACTGCCGGTCCGAATTAGCGGGCTTCCGGCATCCAATAAATCTGCCTTGGCGACGCGTAGGCGCGGGCTGTCCGCCGTCACTTCGTTCCGCCGATCGCAGGATGGCGCCAGCATGATCGAATTTGCGCTCATCGCGCCGATCCTGCTGCTGGTGCTGTTCGGCATCCTGGCGCACGGGCTCTATTTCGCAGTGATCCATAGCGTGCAGCAAGTCACCGCGGAAGCGGCCCGCGCCTCGGTTGCGGGGATCACGCCAGGCGAACGCCAGCAGATCGCACTGAGCACGGTCAATGCCACCATCGGCGCCTATCCGCTGCTGCGGCGGGATCGCCTGACTCTGAACGTCGTGCCCGCGGTCGGCGACCCAAGTCTTTACGACATCAGGGTGACGTACGACGCGCGTCATCTCGGCATCTGGTCGATGCAGGGAATCGTGCCGATGCCGTCGTCAACGATTCAACGAACGTCAACCGTTCGCCGTGGAGGGCTGTAACGCCGCGGTTCGGCGTCATCAATCAACGAGGGGAATACAAAAAATGAGTCTGTATGGGCAGCTGTCCGCCCACCTCCGCCGTCTGCGCGACGATACGCGCGGCAATGTCATGATCATGACCGCGACCTTCATGACCGTCGCGATCGGTTGCCTGGCCTGCGCGGTCGACTTGGGAAGCATTTACTTCGAGAAGCGCCGCGCGCAGGCCGCTGTGGACCTGGCCGCCATGGCCAGCGCCCAGGGCCTGTCGAACGCCCGGCAGCGCGCCGTCGATACGCTGACGCGCAACCGCTATCCGACACCCAACGCGTTGAACGTGGAAACCGGGACCTACGCTGCCGATATCGCGGTACCGGTCGCCAGCCGGTTCACGGCCGGGAACAATCCCGCCAACGCCGCGCGCGTGACCATGACCAGCCGCGCGCCGCTCTATTTCGCCTCAGCCATCCTCGGCAAGGACTCGGTCGAGCTGCGCACGACCGCCGTGGCTGCCAACTCGCAAATGGCGCAGTTCTCGATCGGCACGCGGCTGGCGGCGGTCAATGGCGGTATTGCCAACGCTCTGCTGTCGCGCACGCTGGGCACCACCGTGTCGCTATCAGTGATGGATTATAACGCGCTGGCGGACGCCAAGGTCGATGTCTTCAAATTTTCCCGGGCGCTTGCCACGCAGCTGCGCCTGCAGGCCGCGACGTACAGCGAGCTGGCGGCCACCACCATGCGCGTGAGCGATGTCTATTCGGCGCTCACGGTGCTGTCCCGCAACGGCGACCTTGGGCCCGGACAGCAGGTCATCGACGCCATCACCCGTCTCGCCGACCTCGCAGCCGGCACCACGTCGACCTTCGCCCTCGGCAAACTGCTCAGCTACGGCCCCTATGGCAACCAACCGGTCGCGGAAGGCACCGGCGCCGCCGTCCACGCGATGGTCGGCTTGCTTGACCTCGTCACGACGACGGCCATGGTCGCCAACGGCCAGCGACAGATCCAGCTCGATCTCGGCGCCACGATACCAGGACTGGCCCGCACGGTCGTCACGCTCGTTCTCGGCGAGCGCATGGTGACGTCACCGTGGCTGACGCTGGGCGGCAGCGATGCCGTCGTGCGCACGGCGCAGACCCGCGTGTATCTTGACGTCCAGGTCGGCGGCAGCGGCCTGCTGTCCGCCGCGACGGTCTCGATCCCACTCTACCTGGAAGTGGCGGCCGGCGAGGCCCGCCTGAGCAACGTCACCTGCGGCAGCTCCACCACCGACACCAGCGTCACGCTTGCCGTGCAGCCGACGCTCGCCGAGGCGTGGCTGGGCACCGTCAATCCGGCGGCGCTGACGAACTTCCAAGTCCGGCCCACGGTCAGCAGCGCCACGATGGTGAACCTGAACCTGCTGCTGGGATCCATCAAGATCACGGGTTCGGGCCATGTCCGCTCCGGCTCGCCCACGCCGCAATCGGTGAACTTCACCTATGACGAGATCCAGGCGCTGACGATGAAGACGGTCTCCAGCACCAACATCGCCGGTTCGCTGGTTGGCAGCCTGCTGAGCAATCTCGATCTCAACGTGTCGGTGCTCGGCCTGGGGCTGGGTGTGTCCGCTATCACGCAGGCTCTGGGCGGCGTACTGGCGACGGCGCTGACGCCGATCGATTCAGTTCTTCAATCGGTGCTGCAGCTGGCCGGCGTGAAACTGGGCCAGGCCGACGTGGTGGTGAACGGTGTGCGCTGCGACGGCTCGACCCTGGCGCAGTGAGTCAGGCCCTGGGAGCTCGGGCATCCCGGCCGCTCATGTCAGGCGAAAGCAAAGCTTTCGCCTGATGCGGGCCACAGGCCCGCGCTCCCAAATCAGTGGCCGATACGGTCCTGCTGTCGTTCTTCCAGCGAGCGGACGCTATCGACGCCGCCGGCCTGATCGGTGGCGCTCGAGATGCCGCAGTTGCCTTCCATCATGCGCCGCAGGAAACCGGGTGTGATGGCCGTTGCAGCGTTGACCTCGCCCTTGGGATTGTCGATCGGCCCGCGCACGGTATAGTTGATCGCGAACACGCCCCTGCCCTCGCCGCCCGTCAGGATCCAGCCGATGATGGGGATGTTGGACAGGAAGGCGTTCAGGACATAGGCCGGCGTCACGGCACCAGCCAGGCAGATCTCTTCGCGATCAAGCTGATACGTCCCCTGAGCCGTAATGCCGACCGAGTCGCCGCTGGTCTGTGCACTGCGGATGGTCAGCTTGCCGCCGGCCTTTTCGACGCGCGCCTCCAGCTTGCCGAACACTTGACCGGCATTGCCGGCCTTGCCGATCTGCTCGACGACACCGTTGAGTGTGCCGACGTCGCGTCCGGCAACAGCCGCTGTCTGCGCGATGCGGAACTTCTTCATCTCGACCCGCAGGGTCATCGGCGGATCGGCTTTCGAGTCATCGATCTGTGCGGCAACGTCGAGATCGCCCCCCACCAGGCCGTCGAGCCATCCGGCCGCCTGCAGCAAGCTGCCGGCATCCGGGGACTTCACATCCAGCTGACGGCCGTTGCCCTGGGTCTTGAGCGTCACGCGAGTCGGGCCGGCGGCGCTGGCCGTAAGCTGAAGGTTGGCGGCCAGCGTGCGCTCGCCTTGTCGCGTGACTGTCCCTTTCACCCCAGGCAGGGCCCCGCGCTTCAGCAGGATCTGGCCGACATCGAGCGTCACCGTCACGAGCGGCCCGCTGGGCGGCACCGCCGGTGCATTGGGCTCGGGACGGGGCGCCTGTTTTTCGTCATCGAGGAAGCGCGCGACGTCGAGCGCCGGTCCCTTGATTTCGGCGACGTAGCCGGTGTCCGTGCGGCGCAGCTCCCCGCTGATGTTGGTGCGACCCAGCGCGACGCGGCTGAGCGTCGCGCGCACGAACTGGCTGTCCGGCGCCCGCAGCTCGACGCGACCGGCAGCCGACAGGTCACCCGCCCGCACATCGAACTCCGTGCTGGCGGGCACCGGTCCGCCGCTGAAGCGGGCGCCGATCGTGGCCTGGCCGTCGGCGCCCGCAGCCTTCTCCCACCTGATCTCGGGGATCGCGAGCCGGGCCTGCTTGAGGTCGGCCTTGATGGTCAGTTCGCTGGGTCCCGCCGCGGGCACCTGGTAGACCAGCGGCGCCAAGACCACGGCACCCGACAGGTAGGACGACAGTGATCCCATACCGGCTTTCGACAGCATGGCCTGCGATATCGGTCCCTTCACCTCGTAGCGACGCCGGAAGGCGACTTTCGATCCGAACAGCTCGCGCCACTGGACATCGAGGAGCTGGCCCTCAACCTTGCCCTTGCCGGTCACCTTCAATTCGCGCGCGTCGAGTTCCAGCCGCGCCGTTGCGTCGGCGAGCGTCATGCCGAAGACGGCGTTCTGCAGCGAGAAGCGCTCGATATCGGCGCTGGCCGAATAGTCGACCTCGCTCATGAGGACCGTCTTCATCAGCGGCAGATTCAGGCGCAGCGTGATCGCGGCGTCGCCCGCCGTCCGCTTGGGATTGAACAGCAGATCCTTGGCGAGTCCGATCTTGGGATGCGCCAGGAACGCCATCGTGTCGGGCACGCCGGCGCGGATCTGCAGCTCCATGTCCGAGCGGTGGTTGTCGGGCTTATCGAGGCCCAGGATATCGACGCGGCCGCCAGCGAGCTTGATGGCGTCGGCGCTGCCGGACGCGACGTTGAACCGCATCAGCTTGCCGTCGAAAGTCATGGTGCCCGATACGCCGCGCAACGGCGGCATCGGGTCGAGGTAGCGGACCGTCAATCCCTCGTAGCGCATCTCGGCCAGCGACCGCTCGACCTTCAGGTCGTCCGGGTGGTCGAGATTTCCGGCCACGGCAAAATCAAGCGATATCGCGTTGATCGTTCCCTCGGTGATATTGGCCAGCGTCCAGGCCCGCCCGCCCTTGGCGAGCGGCTCGAGCCAGAACTCGGGCAGCCGCGCGACCGGCACATCCTTCAGCGCCGCCATGCCTTCGAACTGGAAATCGCGATCCTTCAGGTTCAAGAGACCTGAAAGCGTTGCCGTCGGCCCATGAAAGCCGACGCTGAACTCCTCGACCCGCACCAAGTTCTCGGCCGGCGTGAAGGATAGCCGCATGGCCACCTTGTCGACGGCGCGCGCTGGGCTCAGCACCCCGGGAATGCCGATGCGGCCGGCGCCGCCGTAGAGATCGAGGCTGACGTTGCGGATCTCGCCACGGCCGGACGCGGCGACATGGATGACACCTTCCATCGGCAGGTCGAGGTCGGCCAAAGGGGCCAGCTGGGGTGCGGCGGTGGCGAACGCGGACAGCCGCAAATTCTGCCCACGCAGTGTGATGTCGAGCTGCTCGCGCGAGCGGCCGTACAGCGCCGACAGCTGGAACTCGGCCGTGTGGCCGCCAGCCTGCACCGTGAGCGCCCCCTGCATGCGCACGCCCGCATTGTCGCGGACCATCACGCCGCGTGCCGCCGGCGCATCCCACACAAAGCCGGTGGTCTTGTCATCGATCCGCAGACGCGCCGAGCCGATGCGCACCTGATTCAGCTGGCCCAGGGGGTGCTTGGGATCCGGCTCGCTCAGGAGCTGTTCGAGCAGAACCGGCAGCATGCGGGAGGACGATGCCTCCTCGTCTTGCGGCAGGAACGTCTCGATCAGCCCCTCGCGGCTGATCACGACATCCAGGCGCACATTGTCGATGTCGATCTCGGTCGGCTGCAGCACGCCGCCGGCCAGGGCCCGCAGGTTGAGGTTGATCACCACCGCCGGCACGGTTGCCACCCGCGCGCCCTTGGCATCGGTTGCCGCGATATCGCCGAGCACGAGTTGCAGCGGCTCCTGCCAGCCGCCCCAGACCAGCGACACCCGGCGTGCCTCCAGTGCCATGCGCCCTTCCGACGTATCGAACGACCGGTTGGCGTAGGTGCGCGCGAACGGCAAGTCGAGCGGCCCCATCGACACGCGCCACAGCAGCAATACGGCGATCACGGCAACGCCGATCACGGCGGCACCGATCCACTCCAGCAGGCGAAAGGCGAACCGAACGTGCGTCATGCCGGCAGCTGCCGCGTGTCGGGTGCGCACCGGGAAGGCAATGGCAGAGGGCCAAACCGGAGGCCCTCGCGGCGCCCATTTGCACCCCCACGACGGCGCGTCGGTGCTCCTTCCGGGGTTGAGATCGTTGCAGTCATACTCTTAGGCAAACCTTGACGCGGTGCGCCCGAGACGCGCACACGGTGATAAACTCCACGCACCATAGACTGTCCGCGTTGTCGATGACATTCCCCTGGCCCGCCGCCGCCCTTCCCCGCCCTCATGACAGCGAGCGCCGACGAACCTACCGCGAGCGCTGGCGCGAGCGCGCAGAACGTTCCGCCGACCCGGGCATCGCCCGCGACATGGACGCCGACGGCCAAGGCGCAGCTTTGCTCGACACGCTGTTCGGCAACAGCCCGTTTTTGTCCGAGCTGGCTCTATCAGACCCGGTTTTCACGGCGCTTCTATGGCGCCAGGGGCCCAATACAGCGATAGCGACCGCGCTTCAGGGGATGCCGCCGGCGAACAGCGACACCTTGTCGCTGCGTGCCGGCCTGCGGCAGGCCAAGCGCCGGGTCGCCCTGGTAACGGCGCTCGCCGATATCGCCGGCGTCTGGCCGCTGGACGAGGTCACCGGCACGCTGTCGCATTTCGCCGAGCGGGCCCTGCAATATGCCACGGACCGGGCATTGCTCGACCTGGAGGCGCTGGGCCAGCTCAGGCTTGGTGGCGAGGCCGCTGCCGCCGGGCTGACCGTCCTGGGCATGGGCAAGCTCGGGGCCGGCGAGCTCAACTACTCCAGCGACATCGACCTGATCGTGCTCTACGACCGTGAGCTGCCGGCGGTGGCCGGCGACGACGGCCTGGGCGCCAAGATGGTGCGGGCCACCCGGGCCCTGGTCGGTGCCATGAGCGAGATCACGGCCGACGGCTACGTCTTTCGGACCGACCTGCGGCTGCGGCCGGATCCCGGCTCGACGCCGCTCGCCATCTCGACCATTGCCGCCGAGACCTACTACGAGAGCGTCGGACAGAACTGGGAACGCGCTGCCATGATCAAGGCACGCCCCGTCGCCGGCAACATCGCGGTCGGCGAGGCTTTCCTGCGTATGCTGCGGCCCTATGTCTGGCGCAAGCACCTCGACTTCGCCGCCATCCATGACATCCACTCCATCAAGCGCCAGATCGACGCCCATCGCGGCACCGGCGCCGTCAAGGTCGCCGGCCACAACGTCAAGCTGGGCCGCGGCGGCATCCGCGAGATCGAGTTCTTCGTCCAGACCCAGCAGCTCATCTATGGCGGACGCAACCCGGCGCTGCGCGTGCGCGGCACGGTCGACGGGCTCAATGCCCTGGCCGAGGCCGGGCTGATCGAGGACAAGGTCGCGCACGCGCTGGCCGATTGCTACGGCTTCCTGCGCCGCGTCGAGCATCGCCTACAGATGATCGACGACCGTCAGACGCATATTCTGCCCGCCGACGACGCCGGCCTCGCCGCCATCGCCGCCTTCATGGGCTACGACGGTGCCGAGCCTTTCGCCGCCGAGCTGCTGCGCACCTTCCGCACCGTCGAAAGCCACTACGCGCGCCTGTTCGAGGATGCGCCCAGCCTGGCGGCGCCGGGTGCCGGCAACCTGGTCTTCACCGGCACCGACGCCGACCCCGAGACGCTGACGACGCTGACCGATATCGGCTTCCGCGAGCCCCAGGTCGCCTGGCAGATCGTCAGCCGCTGGCATCACGGCCGCTATCGCGCCACGCAGACCGCGCGGGCCCGCGAACTGCTGACCGAGCTCAAGCCGGCATTGCTCAAGGCGCTGGCGACGACGGTCGATCCCGACCAGGCATTACTGCGCTTCGACACGCTGCTGGCCAACCTGCCGGCCGGCGTGCAGCTCTTCTCGCTCTTCAAGTCGAACCCGTCGCTGCTCGATCTGGTGGCGCGCATCATGGGCAGCGCACCACGTATCGCCAACCATCTGGCGCGCCGGCCGATCCTGCTCGATGGCGTGTTGTCGGCCGATTTCCTGGCACCGCTGCCCAACGCCGATGTGCTGGCCGCCGACCTCGGCCGCATGCTGGACAATGCCGGCGACGAGCAGGACCTGCTCGATTTCGCGCGCCGCTGGACCAACGACCGGCGTTTCCAGATCGGCGCCCACCTGCTGACCGGCGCCGTCAGTCCACGCGACGCAGCCCGCGCCTACAGCGACGTGGCCACAGCGGTGGTCGCCGAGCTGGCGACCCGTGTCGAGGCGCTGTTCGCGCGCCAGCACGGCGGCTTCGACGGGTCGCGCATGGCCGTCGTCGCCATGGGCAAGCTGGGCAGCCGCGAAATGACGGCGACATCCGATCTCGATCTGATGTTCGTCTATGATGTACCGGACGGGCTGGACCAGTCGGACGGTGCGCGGCCGCTGTCGCCGTCCCAGTACTACACCCGGCTCAGCCAGCGTATCCTCAATGCGCTCACTGTACAGACCAACGACGGCGCCTTGTACGAGGTCGACATGCGCCTGCGGCCATCGGGCAACGCCGGGCCGATCGCCTGTTCGCTCACCGCCTTCAACGTCTACCAAGCCGACCAGGCCTGGACTTGGGAGCACATGGCGCTGTGCCGTGCCCGCGTGATCGCCGGTTCACCCGAAATACGCCGCCGCGTCGAGGCGGCGATCCAGGGTACGCTTTGCCGGCAGCGCGATCCTGACAAGCTGCTGCGCGATGTCGCCGATATGCGGGCCCGCGTCGCCACGCACCGGCCGCCCAAAGGACCGTGGGATTTCAAGCTGGTCCGCGGCGGCCTGTTCGACGTCGACTTCGTCGTTCAGTACCTCTGCTTGCGCCATGCCGCGGCCCATCCCGCCGTGCTGTGTCCCGATCCGCTGGAAGCCCTGGCACAGCTGGAACAAGCCCATCTCATTGCGCCCGACCAGGCAACGCACCTGTCGCGCGCCTACCGGCTGTTCACCGACCTGCAGGGCCTGATGCGCCTGGCGATCGATGGCTCGGAAGCTGACTTCGACGAAGCCGCGGCACCGGAAGGCCTGCGCCAGCTGCTGGTGAAGGCCGCCGCCGTCGTCCACATCGAGGGTCTGAAGCGGCGCGTGATCCTGGCTGCCGAAAAGGCGTATGAGGTCTTTGTCGCGATCATCGAAAAGCCGGCGGCGGCACTGCCCGCGCCGGCGTCAGCGGAGGAGAGGACATGAGCGTCGAGGCAGGCAAGAAGGCGCCGGATTTCACCGCGCCGACCGACGGCGGCAGCAAGCTCAAGCTGTCGGACCTCAAGGGCAAGACCGTGATCCTGTACTTCTATCCCAAGGACGACACGACCGGCTGCACCAAGGAGGCCTGCGGATTCCGCGACAGCCTGCCCGATTTCTCCAAGGCCAAGGCCACTGTCATCGGCGTCTCCAAGGACAGCGTCGAACGCCATGACAAGTTCAAGGCCAAGTACGACCTGCCCTTCACCCTGGTGTCCGACACCGACGGCAAGATCTGCGAGAAGTACGGCACCTGGATCGAGAAGAGCCTGTACGGCCGCAAGTACATGGGCATCGACCGCGCCACCTTCCTGATCGACAAGACCGGCACCGTGCGCAACGTCTGGCGCAAGGTGAAGGTGCCGGGCCATGTCGAGGCGGTGCTGGCAGCGGCGAAGGCACTGTGAGGTAAATCGTCATCCGGAGCGCAGCGAGGGATGACGGAAACTTAGCCCTCCCCCGGCGCAGCGCCAGTAAACGCCGCTTTCCATCGGCCAAGTTTTTCGTTGGCATCGTCCCAGTCGCTCAGATTTTCCTGCCCGCGATACATCGCGAACGGCCGCAGGTCCTCTACGTAGTACTCGATCATCGCATCGGGTCGGGCTTGGCGGGCTTGGAAGCCGTTCCAGTGCACCAGCTGCGTGAGCGGCCGGCGGTAACGCGAACCGACGTCCTTCTCGGGATAACCGATGGGGATCGTGCCGATTGCCTCCAGCGGCGGCGGATACCTCAGCACTGACGCGAGTTCCTGGTTGGTCGTGTCTTCGCCACCACCGGACAGCCACGCCGACGTCAGGCCGCAAGCCGTGACCGCCAGCTGAATGTTCTGCACCACGGCGCCGATCGAGGCGAGGTAGATGCGCTCGTTGTTCTCGGCGTACTCGCGCTGCCACGTTTCGGTGCTGGCCTGTGGGAAGCAGACTTTCCAGCGCGGATCGCCCAGCACGACGAAGATGGCCACCGTGTTGGCGAGGTACGTCTTCTTGACCGCCGGGAAGCCCTTGGCATGGTCCACCAGCCGCTGCGATTGCCGCAGGAAGACATCCAGCACCTGCTGTTTCGCCACCTCGTCATCGACGATGACGAGGTCCCAGCATTGAGCATTGGCGCCGGTCGGCGCCCATCGGCCCGCCTCGGCGATCTGCAGCAGCGTCTCGCGCGATACGGTCTTGCCCTTTTCAAACCGCCGCACGCTGCGGCGACGGCGGATCACATCGATCAGGTGATCGTAACGGGTTGGCGTCGAATTTGACGTGTCCATGACCGGCCTGCTTGGGGAATTCGACTGTCATCATAGCACCATGCCTTCTCTTAGTTCCCGTGCCAGATGAGGGCCGCGCCGATGAAGCAGGCATACGCCGCAACGGCCAGACCGGTCCGCAGATGATGATGCAGCGCCCATCGGTCGCGCACGCGCGACCACTCGATGGGAATGGTCGTGATCGTCCACTGCTCGATCCGGTAGTTGAGCGGCAGCTGGCGCGTCAGCGTCAGCACCATGTCGATCAGCAGCAGCGTTACGCTGGCGACGCCCAACGCCCGTGGCGTGCCGGGCGCGAATATGAGCACCGTGCTGGCCGCCACGAGCATCCAGGTCGCCGTCCAGAGGACTGGCATCACGCAACGAAAGGTCCTGTCGCGCATCTGATGCATCGCCACGTAGTGGCTGGGCCGCATCTCGCCGACGCGATGGTCGTGCAACAGGACGCTGACATAGATGCCGGTCACGATCCCGAGCAGACTGAGGGAAGCTCCCAGCAGGAGGCTGGGTATCATCGACATGGACATCTCCCGACAACGGTAAGCCTGCTGCAGCAAACACTGCGCGCGACCCGCCATTCCCAGGACAGGCGTCCCGGGCCGATGCCGGCACTCCGCGATCACATGGCGACGTAGGTCTGCCAGCTGCCGGTTTCCAGGTTCATCGTTTCACACGGGTTCGGCTCGTTTGGGTGAACGTAGATCCGCACCCACTCGATCACCGTGTCCTTGTCATCGCCAATGGTGAAGGTGAACACCAAGGTCGGATCGTTGAGCGTGATGCCGAGATGGGCCGCCACGTGAGGCGTCGGCATGCTCACGGCGACCCGGCGTGTCAGGCGCGCCAGACGATACCCGGCCTGGCGCAATATCAGCGGCATCGGCATCTGACGCAGACTCGAGAGCGAGTGCCGGCCGCCGACCGCTGCATGCTGCACGTTGAGCGTGACGCTGTGGCGACGTCCCTCAAAGCTGCGCAGACGGCTGCACAGCCACAGATCCGAGCCGGGCGGCATGCCCAGCGCGAGGCACGCCTCCGCCGGCGCCGTGGCGATTTTCCGCGACAGCATCATGTAGCTGAAGGGCCGCAGACGGCCGGTCGGAAACGCCTCGACCGCCACCTTCAGGGGTGTTGTCTCGGGACGAACCATCGCCACGGTACGCCGGCCGCGTCCGCGATCGATCCAACCCTCGGCTGCCAAGCGCTCCAACGCCTTGCGGGACGTGATGACGCTGACATCGAAACGGTCGGCGAGCTCCACTTCGCCCGGAAAATCGCGATGACCGATCCACAACCCGTCTTTGATCTCGGCCCGCAGCTGGGCATAGATCTGATAGTGCATGGGAACATTGGCGTCGAAGGCGATCCGTTCACCCGCCGACGCTGCTTCCCTGTGTCTTCGTGGCGATGCGTCGCCTGCGTCCGGCGCTGGCGCCTTCATGTCGCGATCGGATCCCGTTCAGACGGCCGCGGCCACTTAATCCCAGCTTCCGCCGACATGCAACACATGTCACTCGACGCTTGCCTTGACGCCGGCGGCGGCAATGACGTCCTGCCAGACCCTGTAGTCCCGCCGCAGCATCGCCGCGAAGTCGTCCGAGGTCGTCGACCACGGCTGCATGCCGTAGTCGCCGAGCCGGCGGATCAGCGCCGGTTTCCCGAGCACGTCGGTCATCGTCGCGGCCATCCGATGGACCAGTGCCGGTGGTGTGCCGGCCGGCGCGAACAAGCCGAACCATCCCACGGTGCGGAACACGGGATGGTCGAGTCCCACTTCGCCCATCGTCGGCACGCCGGGCAGATCGGGCATCCGTTGCGGTTGGGCGACAGCCAGTATCCGCAAGCGGCCGCTGGCGACATACGGCTGAACGGACGCGACGGCAAAGAAGCCGCAAGAGACATGACCACCCAGCAATTCCTGCACGGCCGGCGCCTCGCCTCTGTACGGAACGTGATTGAGGTTCACCGCCGCCAACTTGCCCAGGGTGAAGCCTGCCAAATGAGTCGCCGTGCCAGCTCCTGCCGACGCATAGGAGACCGGTCCAGCCTGCTGGCGCGCATGGGCAACGAACTCGGCCAGAGTATTGGCCGGATGCTCGGCATTGACGGCAAACACCGCATATGTCGTACCGACCCCCGCCACGGCCACGAAATCCCCGAAAGGATCGTAGCCAGGCTTCTCATGGATGATGACGTTCTGCAGGAAGAACGTGGGCGTCAGCAGGAAGGTACTGCCGTCCGCCGGCGCGCGCGCCACGGCCTGCGTGCCGATCAGGCCACCGGCCCCCGGCTTGTTGTCGACAACGAGCTTGCGGCCATAACCCTCGCCCAGGCCGGCATCGATCAACAGGCGAACCAGCGTATCGGCTGGACCACCCGGGGGAAACGGCACGACGATGCGCGCCACGTCAGCTTGGGCCGACACAGGCAGCGGCCGGCAAGCCATCAGGCTCGCTGTCGCCGTCATGAGAAATCGGCGTGTCGGCTTCATGTCCCGGTTTGTCATCGTGTCCACCTCTCGTCGCAGCCATCGCCGGCTGGTGCGCCCAACGCCACGTCGCGATGTCAATATAATCATATAAATACATATGATTATATCTTCTTCCACAGCTGCCGCCCGGCAGCACAGCCATGGGATCAGGCCGCGTTGGTCTTGGCCGGGCGCACCACGGTTTCCTCGCCGGTCAGCCGGCGCAGGTGATCGCGGGCGCGCGACAGGCGCGACATCACCGTGCCGGGCGGCACGCCCAACACCTCGGCCGCCTCGGCGTAAGCCATGCCCTCGATCGCGATCAGGATCAGCACCTCGCGATGGTCCACTGAGAGCTGGCGGATCGCGGCCAACGTCTGGTTGGCCGCCAAGCGCTCGATCTGGCCGGCCGGCCATGACGGTTCTGGCACGTCATCGACCGCCGCCAGCCGCGGGCGCGATGCCCAGCGCCGGCAATTGTTGGCGTGCAGATTGTGCATGATGGTGAACAGCCAGGCCCGCAGATTGCCGGGCTGGCGCCACAGATGGGCGCGCGACAGCGCCCGTTCGGCGCAGTCCTGCACCAGGTCGTCGGCTGCCGCCGCGTCGCCCGTGAGCGCACGCGCATAACGCCGCAGGGCCGGCAGGTGTTGGGGCAGCTGGTCGCTGACGTCGTTGGCGTCTGTCGTTGGCTCGGCCATCGTCCTCCACTCCCGGCGCAGCGACGACGTATGGCGATGACGAGGAAACGCCATGGTGGCCTATTCCTCGGGATCCCAGCCGCGCGACGACGCTGCACCCTTGCTCCAGGTCGCGGCTGCAACGCCGCGGGTGAAGGGCCCACTACGCTTGCATCGTGTGAAGAGGCGTTGGAACGTCCGTCGAAAATGCCGGAAGCATGGAAGAAGCTGCGGATTTCACCGGGCTTTGCACATGCCCATGCAACGACCGCACGGCATCGACAGCATACAAAACGGCGCCGACCGCAGCCGGCGCCGTTGATCCTGAACGCTTTGACGGGAGCCTTATTCCGCGGCGCGCGCCACCGGGCGCTTGGGCTTGAGGTGCTGAACCTTGGGCAGGACTTCCTTGGAGAGCAGCTCCAGCGACCGCCGCCACGCCTGCGGGTTCTCGGTATAGTCGAAGCCGAACACCAGCAGGCAGCCGAAGCCGCCGACCTCGTCATAGATCTGTTCGATCTTGCGCACGGCGGTGGCCGGCGAGCCGACGATCCAGTTGTGCTGGGCGCAGTATTCCGGCGTGATGTCGGAGTCGGCGATGTCGGGCTTGTGCTTGAGGTAGTCCAGGAAACCGAAGGCGCCGAGCAGCGGCAGGAAGTACTCGCGCATCATGCGGCCCATCATGGCGCCGGCCGACAGCTTCATCGCCTCGGCGTCGGTGTCGGCGACGAACACTTCGCGCACCATGCGCCACTCCCCGCGGTCGGGCGTGCGGCCGGCCTTGGCGGCGCCGATCTCGACCGCCTCCCAGTGGCTGCCGACATAGGCCGGATTCAAGTTCAGGCTCATCGGGATGAAGCCGTGTTCGCCCGCCAGCTTCAGCGTGTCCGAGCCCTTGCTGAGGCCGGCGACGCCGATCGGAGGGTGCGGCGTCTGCAGCGGCTTGATGTGGTGCTTCAGGAACCCGAACATCGGCTCGGGCACCGACACGTTCCAGAACTTGCCCTTGTAATTGAACGGCTCCTGCGAGGCCCACATCTTCAGGATGATATCAAGCGACTCGCGGGTCATGTCGCGGTTGACGCCCGACATGCCGTCAACGTTGAACATCGCCCAGTCGCTGGGCAGGCCGCTGGCGGCAACGCCGAAATTCAGTCGGCCGCCCGAGATATGATCGAGGATCGCCACCCGGTTCGCCAGCTCGGCGGGGTGATGATACGGCAGGAGGAAGCCGCCCGGCCCGAGGCGGATGTTCTTGGTCTGCAGCAGGCCCTGCGCCACCAGCAGGTCGGGCGACGGATGCGGTTCCCACAGGGCGGTGTGGTGCTCGCCGATCCAGCACTCGCTGAAGCCCAACTCGTCGAGCCAACGGATGACCTGCAGGTCCCACTCGTGGCCGTCCTTCAGCGGCCGTTCCGGCGGGTGCGATGGCATGGTGAAATAGCCGAACTGCATGTTTCCTCCATCCCGATCGTTGATTGCTTGTCGGGCAAATGGAAGTGTTCCGCCGATGACGGCGCAAGTCACGCTGAAAACTCCCCTGCATTCTTCGCGCCAGCCCGGGTAATTTCACAGGGCTTTGGGGCGTACCGTGACGCGTTTGTTCGCCTTTACACGGCCCTACTACGCTTATCGTAGGCGCCGAAAACTGCGCACGAAATCCGCCGAGCGAGGAACACGCATGCCCACGACACCCACCGGACTGCACTACGACATCACCGACCTGCATGCGCCCTGGGAGACGGTACGGGCGCCGATCGTGATGCACCACGGTATCGGCACCGATGCTGCGATCTGGAGCGGCTGGCTGCCGGTCCTGGCGCCGCACCATCGGGTGCTGCGCTTCGACACCCGCGGCTTCGGCCACTCGCGCACCGCCTGGCGCGACGACACCACGCTCGATGAGCTGGTCGGCGACCTCATGCTGGTGGCGGAGTTCGCCGGAGCGCCGAAAGTACACCTGATCGGCGAGTCGCTGGGCGGCACGGTCGCCTTGGCCGCCGCACTCAAGCATCCGGACCGCATTGCCAGCGTCACGGTGTCGAACGCCACCCATCGCGGCACCGGCGTCGGTCGCGTGCGCGGCTGGCGCGACGAGATCGCACGCGGCGGCATCGGCCGATGGGCTGCGGACATGATGGCGGCGCGCTTTACCAACGACGCCCCTATCACCGCCGCGCAACGAGCCTGGTTCGCACGCACGCAGGCGGCCTGCGATCCGGCGCCGATCGTTCAGCTCGGTGAATTGCTGGCCGGCCTCGATATATCGGACGCCGTGCGCACGCTGGCGATGCCGCTGCTGGTCCTGTCACCGGACGGCAGCCCGTTCATTTCAGCCACGATGGCCGCCGAGTTGAAGGGTCTCGCGCCCGATGCCGAGCTGATGGTGTTTGCCGGCGCGCGCCACGGACTTCCGTTCTCGCACGCCCGGATTTGCGCCGAGACGACGCTGCATTTCCTGCACCGCCGCTTCGGCTAGCCCCTCTCCGCCCGCGTAGCGGGGGGAGAGGGTTGGCTTCTCAGTTTTGCGTCACCTGAACGCCGCTGTCGCGGATCAGCTGGCCCCATCGCGTGTATTCCGCACGCACAAAGGTGGCGAATTCCGCCGATGTGTTGCCGACGGTAACTGCGGCCAGCGGCTCCAGCTGCTGCTTGACCTCGGGCATGTGGGCAATCGCGGCGATCTCGCGGCTGAGCTGCGCCACGATAGCGGGCGGCGTCTTCGCCGGCGCCAGCACGCCATACCAGGCTGCGGCGTCATATCCGGCGATGCCCGCCTCGGCGACTGTCGGCACGTCGGGCAGACCGGAAAAACGCGTTGCCGTCGTCACGCCGATGGCGCGCAGATGGCCGCTGCGGACGTGCGGCAGAAACGAGCTTGCGTCACCGAGCGAGATATTGACCCGGTTCTGCAGCAGGTCGGGGATCATCGGCGCCACGCCGGCATAAGCCACATGCTCGAATTTGACCTTGCCCAGGCTTTCGAACAGCAACGCCGCCAGGTGTGGCGATGAACCGACGCCGGCCGTTCCGCAATTGAGGCCACCGGGTGTCTTGCGCGGCAGGGCCACAAGATCGGCGATGGAATGAATCGGCTGGCTGGGATGCACGACGACCAGCATCGACACCACGGCAAACAGCGTGATCGGCGCAAAATCGTTGAGCGTGTCGTACGGCATGTTGGCGATCAGGCTGGCATTGGTGGCATTGGTGCCGATCGTGCCAAGCAACAGCGTGTGTCCATCGGGTTCGGCGCGCGCCACGGCTGCCGCGCCAATCGTACCGCTGGCGCCAATGCGGTTCTCGACGATGACCGGCTTGCCCCATCGTTCGCCCAGACGCTGCGCCACGATCCGGGCGCACGTGTCCGTGGCGGCGCCCGGCGCGAACGGCGCGATGATACGAACCTGCTTGGTCGGGAATGCCGGCGTTGCGCGCGCCAGCCGCGTGCTCGCGAACGCCGGCGCCGCGATGGCCAGCCCTTGTGTCAATCGGCGTCGGGTGATCATGCGCTGCTCCTCACGCGACGGCAGCAAGCGACTGCATCAGCGCCTCGCGGTCGCTAATCGACGACGTGCCCGGCTCCACGATGCGGCCGGTTGCCTCGCCCTTGAGCGAGCAGCGCAGCATGAGACGCGGTTGGGTCTGGTCGAAGTCGGGCAAGGCGATATGCTGCGTGCAGCGATTGTCCCACATCACCAGATCATTCACGCTCCAGCGGTGGCGATAGACGAACTCCGGCGATTGGGCATGCTCGTTCAGGAAGTTCAGCACCGCGGTGCTCTCCGCATCCGACAAGCCGATGATGCCGCGGATGCGCTGGCCGGCGAGCAACGACTTGCGCCCGGTTTCCGGATGCACCCGCGCAAGCCGGTGCGCCACCGGCGGATTGAGCCGCTTCATCTCGGCGACCTTCTCGGGGTCACGCTGCTCGAGGCCCTTGACCAGCGATGCGTCGTGGATGGCTTCAAGGTCGTCGATGAAGTGCTGCATGCGCGGTGTCAGTGTCTCGTAGGCCAGGTACGCGTTGGCCCACATCGTGTCGCCGCCGACCGGCGGCTTCTCGCGACACAGCAATAGCGCGCCCTTGGCCGGGCGCGCGGTGAACGTCAGGTCGGTGTGCCAGTTGCGGCCGGTGTTGCGCGTGTCGGAAGGCTTGCCGCCGATCTGCTTGTTGGTGACGAGCAGGATCTCGCGATGGTCCGGATGGGTGTAGCCCGGCTGGAAGGCGTGATCGTCCAGATCGCCGAAGTGACGCGAAAACGCGATCTGCTCGGTTGTCGACAGATCCTGGTCCGGGAACACCAGCACCAGATGCCGCAACCAGGCATCGTTGATGGCCGTACGTGTCGCTGCATCGAGCGGACGGCGCAGGTCGATGCCCGTGACCTGGGCGCCCAGCGCATATCCCAACGGCTTGATGTCCATTCGTCTCCTCCATCATTCCATTTTTCTAGACGATTGTCGGGTGTCTGACAATATTGGATTGGACGCTAACGGACAGGTCTGCCAGTCTGCCGCCCCTGATTGTCGCCCCTTGATGACCGTGACTGCCACCAGCCCGACCGCCGACGACGCCTTACCCCTTGGCAAAGCTGCGAAATCGCTGCCGGAGATGCTGGCCGAGCGGATTCTCGGCGAGATCATGGCGGGTCACATCGGGCCCGGTCACCGGCTCAAGGAGCTGGCCCTGGCCCAACAGCACGCCGTCAGCCGCGCCACGGTGCGCGAGGCCCTGATTGCGTTGGCCAAACGGGGATATGTCGAGCAGATCCCGCGGTTCGGGGCCCGGGTCGCAGCGTTTGCCAAGGAGGACGTGTTCGATCTCTATGAGATCCGCGCCGCTCTGCTAGCGATCGCGGCGCGGCGCTGGGCGCTCGATCCCCAGGCCCCCCGCCAGGCGCTGGCCGACCTTGTGGCGGAGATGGAGGCGCTGGCCAGCGATCCGGATACGGACCCGCAATTATTCTCCGAGCGGTCGGTTGCCGCCCAGACTCTACTGGTCGGCGCCAGCGGCAACCACCGCCTGCCGACGCTCTATGAGAATCTCTCCAGCATGAGCACGTGGCGCCTGATCCGCGGACGCGCCACCAGCTTCCTGCGCGCCGAGCGCCGCCGCGAATCAGCCCTCGATTGGCGCCAGATCGAAACAGCGATCAGGCTGGGCGATGCCGATGGTGCCGAAGCCGCCGCGCGCCAGCTGCTCGCCCACTCCGCCGCCGGCGTGCGCGCGGAATTGCAGAGCGCACCGCCGGCGTAGACCGGTGCGACGCCGCTCACCGCCGAGCTGCGATTCTCCGCTCGTCACACCTTACCGGCCACTGGCAACAGTGCACCGGTCACCGCCGACGCTGGGTCCGACAGCAGAAAACCGACAACCCGGGCGATCTCTTCCGGCTTCACCCAGCGATCGACATCGGCATCGGGCATGTCCAGGCGGTTCTGCGGCGTGTCGATGATGCTCGGCAGAACGGCATTGACCGTGATGTTCTTGAGCTTGAGCTCGTCCGCCAGCGCCTCGGTGAAGCGGGCGACAGCGGCCTTGGACGCCGCATAGGCGCCCATGCCGGTTGATCCCTTGGCAGCACCCATCGCGCCGATGTTCACGATGCGACCGCCGCCCCGTTGCTGCAGATACGGCAGCACGCTCTTGCTGGCCGTGACGCAGGTCAGGACGTTGATCTCGAACAGTGCGTTCCACTCGCCGAGGTCGCCGCTGCCCTCCAGCGTCTGCCATCGGAAGCCGCCGGCGACATTGACCAGCGCATCGATCCCGCCGAAGCGCTGCGCGATGTCGTCAAGCGCCGCCTTGACGTCGGCCAACGATGTGAGGTTCACCTTCCAGGCCGCCGAACCCTCGGGCGCAATGCCTTCGGCGATGTCCAGCAACGCCGCTTTCGCTCCCTGTCGCAATACCTCCGCGACGACGGCCCGGCCCAATTGGCCGAAAGCGCCCGTGACTGCGACGACCTTCCCTTCGAGCTTCATCGCCACCTTCCCCGATCAAACCGTGGCCGCAGCCTGTGGCCCACGCCCCAGTTTGCCTGGCCATGCGCCAGTATGCTCACCGTTGCGATGGGTGACCACGCCAGACTTCACAGTGGCACGCTAGAAGCAAGGACCTGTACGGTCCTCAGCCTAGACGACCTGGTTCTTCAGCGTTGTCTCACCACGCCACAGCCGGTCGAGGTTCTCCTGCAGCAGGTCGAGCACGTTGTCCTCATAGCGGCGTGTTTCGCCGGCGGTATGGGGCGTCACCAGCACGTTGGGCATCGCCCACAGCGGTGAGTCCTGCGGCAGCGGCTCCTCGACCGTGCAGTCCAGCGCCGCGCCGGCAATGGCGCCGCTGTTGAGCGCCGCGAGCAGCGCCGGCTCGTCGACACAGCGGCCGCGCGCGACATTGACCAAAAACGCCGAGCGCTTCATTGCCGCCAAGGCCTTGGCGTCGATCAACCGCTCGGTCTGCGGCGTCAGCGGGCATGTCAGCGCCACGAAGTCGGCACGCGGCAGCACGTCCGACAGGCCGCTGTCGGCCACCACCTCGTCGGCAGTGCCCTTGCCGGCCGACACGTCACGCCGCGTGCCGATCACATGCATATCGAAGGCCTTGGCAAGCTGCGCCAGCCGCCCACCGATGCGGCCGAGGCCGACGATCACCAGGGTTTTGCCGCCCAGTTCATCCTCGCGCTGGGACAGATCGCCGATCATGCCGCGCCAGAGACGGTTGTGCTGGTTGTCACGGCCGAGATGGATCTGGCGCGCCATGGCGAGGATCAGCGTGATGGCGTGCTCGGAGACGGCGCGTGCGTTGGCGCCCTGGGCGCTGGCCAGCCGCACGCCGGCCGCTTTCAGTGCCTCCTTGTCATACTGGTCGACGCCGGCCGAGATCGACTGAATGAGCTTCAGCTTCGGCGCGCGCTTGATGAGTTCGTTGCGCCACAGACCGGAGACCAGCACCACGTCGGCTTCCGGGATGCGGGCCTGGAAGTCCTCCAGCGTGCGCACTTCGATATGGCGAATGTTGGTGCCGCGCACCGCGAAGCGCTCGGCCATGCGATAGGCGACGTGGGCGAAGCAGATCGTAAGCGCGTCGCGCGACGGCAGGCCGGCGGCCATGTGCAGCTCCCTGGTGGCGGGTCGGACACCCCGGCTTAGCAGGCCGCGTGCACCCAGAGCAACGCCTGTTCAGCGCGTTCACCGTCGTGCAGCCGGAACCGATGGCACCCCGTCATAGCCTTGCAACCGCGTCGCCAGGAGCGCCACACTGGCGCTGCATGCCAGCGGAGGCGACATGCCTGAAGAGACGTTCACGGTTATCCTCGGCGATCGCCGCTACGCGGTGCGGCGCAAGTGGGCACGCCTGCCGCCAGGCGCCAGCTTCGGTTTCATCTCCGACCTGATGGTCGACCGCTCGGGCCGCGTGCACGTGGCACAACGCGGCACTGACCTGCCGATACTGATGTTCGAGCGCGACGGCGCCTACGCCGGCGCCTGGGGCGACGGTGTGATCAGCGAGCCGCATTACGTGAGTCGCGCCAGTGACGACACCGTGCTGGTAGCCGATCGCGACGCCCATCAGGTTCTGCGCTTCGCTCGCGACGGCAAGCTCGTTCAGAGGTTAGGCCGCCGCCATTTCCCAGCGCTGGGCGCGCCTTTCAACCACCCGACCAGTGCCGCCATGGCCGATGACGGCGAGATCTATGTCGCCGACGGCTACGGTAATTCCAACGTCCACCGCTTCGCCGCCGATGGACGCCTGCGGCAGACGTGGGGCGGGCCGGGTCAGGCTCCCGGCCAGTTCACTACGCCTCATGCCGTCTGGGTCGATCGCGGCGGCAAGGTTCTGGTCGCCGATCGCGAGAACAACCGCATCCAGGTCTTCAATCGCGACGGCGGCTTCGTCGCCACCTGGGGCGATTTCTACCACCCCATGAAAATCTGGGTCGACGATCGCGACCTCGTCTTCGTCACCGACCAGATTCCGCGGATCACCCTGCTGTCGGCCGACGGCAAACTCGTCGGCCGTTGCCGCGGCGCCATCAACGGCGCCCACGGCATCGGCGGCGACAGCGATGGCAACCTGTACCTGGCCGAGCTGCCGCCACAGGAGATCACCAAGCTGGAACGGATCGACTAGGCCCCGCGAATCGCCGCCAGGGCGCGCGGCGCGCCCTGCATTGACCTGAGCCTGACCGCGATCGTGAAGTGCATGAGCAGGAAGAGCGGCACCAGAGTCGCCGGGATCAGCGTCCACGGCAGCGTACCGATCGCCTGGGTCCCGGGCCCCTCGGTGAAGACGCGAAACGGCGAGCCCGGCGCCGACAATGCACCGAGCGACACCGCGCTCAGCAGGTCCAGTGTGCCCAGCACGTTCCACGCACCCAGCCAGATCGGACGTGTGATGCCGCGCATCATCGCGAGGGCGAGCACGATCGCCATCATGCCGACCGCAATGTCGCCCCAGCCGGCCGATGGTGCAAATGGCGCTGACAGACGTCCGTCGACGGCCAGAAGGAGAAAAAAGACACCGACAAGCCGCGTCGCATTCAGGCCGACCAGTGCGGTGAGCGGCACGGCGAGAAGCGCCTCGCGGAAGCCCGGCAAAAGCAACCAGCTTCCGAACAGCACGGCGAGCATCGACAGGAGCAGCAATACGGGCACCGGCACCGGTCCCGTCGCTCCCGGCGCCAGGCCGCCCAACGCCGCGATCAGGATGATGATCGCAGGCCAGAGCGCAGCGATCACACAGGCGTGAAGTTTTGCCGTTCCCTGCAACGGCGAGAGGCCAATCAGTACTCCGATGATGGCCGCATAGATCGCCGTGATGACGATCGCCCCGATGATGTCGAGCATGTGCCTCCTCCCGATGAAATCATATACCTGTACTTACAGGTATATGTGCTTGATTGACGCCGCAGAGATTTGACGTTCCAGGATAAAGGATGCATATACAGATAAATCATTAGGAATGGTGGAGTCAATGCCTTCCCGGGACCGCGGGACGCCAAGCGGCGCCATGAAGCTCGATGTCGACGTGCGGCACCTGCTGGGCTGCACCTGCTTCAGCCTGCGACGTGCGGCGCGCCAGGTGACGCAGATCTACGACCATAGGCTCGCGCCTGCCGGGCTCACCGCCAATCAGTTCACGTTGCTGGTCCAGCTCTACGGATTCGCGGCGGCCGGACGACCGGGCTTGTCGATCGGCGCGCTGGCCGAGCGCGTCGGCATGGATCCCACGACGCTGACCCGCAATCTGCAGCCGCTAGAGGCACAGGGTCTCGTGGGCCGCGCCGCCAATCCCGAGGACGGCCGGGTCCGCACCATCACTATTACCGACAAGGGATTTCGCCGACTGCAAAAGGCCGTACCGCTCTGGCAGCAGGCCCAGAAGCACGTGGAGGACACCTTGGGCGGGCAGAACATGTCCGCCCTGAAAGGGTTCCTCGACCTGTCCTTTGAAAGACTGTCGGCTTAGAGCACATCTCGTGTGGAACCATGTCCCTTCCCTTCTCCGTGCCGGCGGCGTTCCCTGCCATCGCCTACCGTCGGCTATGGTGATTCACCATGGCGCGCGCGAAGTCCGAGACCTGTTCACGACTCGTTGAGCGTCGCTTGCGCAAGCATGAGAGCGCTACCACAGGCTCAGCCCTTCGTTCATAGAAATGGGGGGTCCCGCACGTTGTCCGTTGCCACTCGCTGAGCGCCGACTAGGGCCAAGGTCTTAGTTCCTGCTGTCGTGCGGTTCCCCCGCAGGAGATGCCGCCAATCGTTGCAGCTGGGATTACGGTCGTGAAGCGCAGATCCTTTCTCCTCAGCGCTGGGCTTGCCGGAACGGCTTGGGCGACCGGACAGTCGGTTCAAGCTGGACCGGCGACGCTTGAGCGATGGAATTGGTCCTGCCCGACCTGTCACTTCGAATTCGCGCTCAGCCCGACCGCCGTGACGATTTCCGCCGCCCCACCTGGTGCAGCGGAGGTGCTGAAGTCTCGCCAGCGCATCGCCGTGGAGCCGATGGTTCTCGTCGGTGCCGATCAGCGCCCGGTGGTGTGGCAGGCCGGGCGCTGGGATGAGCCGGACGCGCAACATCGGCGCCTCACCGTAGACGCGTCGGAGGTGGCGTTGCAGGCAGAGCTCTCGTTCGCTTACGACGCCGCCACCGGCGTCATGTCGCTGCAGAACGTGCTGCGCCATGTCGGCCGCGACGGCGAGATCGACTTGCGCGCCGCGAGCAGCTTCGCGGTCCTGGTGGGCGAGCCCGTCGACAGGATGATCTATCTGACCGGAGGCTGGACGGAGGAAACCGAGATCCAGCACGGCCACCCGGACGATGGCGTGCTCACCCTCGAAAGCCGCTCAGGCAAGACCGGATTCCAGTTCCAGCCTTACATTGCGCTGCAGACCCAGTCGGACACCTACCTCTGCCAGATTCTCTGGTCGGGCAATTGGCAGCTGCAGGTCGGGCCGAAGAAGGATGCCGTCCTGTTGTCGGGAGGGCTCAACGACTGGCACTTCCGACATCGGCTCGTCGCCGGCCAATCGCTTCGATTGCCGGCCGTGCTGTTCGGCCGCTTCGACGGATCGCTGAACGTTGCTACCCAGCGGCTCCATGACTTCCGGCGCGGCCGGCGCCCGGACCGCGACCGGCCGATTCCGGTGCAGTTCAACAGCTGGTACCCCTATCTCGGCGAGCCGACGGCCGAGCTGCTGATGCCGCTAGTGCCGATCGCCAAGCGCATCGGCTGCGAAGCCTTTGTCGTCGACGCCGGCTGGTACCGCACCGACAACGGCGAGTCGGACGCCGAGTGGAGACAACGAACGGGCGACTGGCGCACCAGCCGCAAGCGCTTTCCCAGCGGCCTGCGCGCAGTCTCGCAGGCCTGTCGGGCGGAAGGACTGCTGTTCGGCTTGTGGTTCGAGCCCGAAGTGATCAGCAGCTCGTCCTCGATCCGCGCCCGGCATCCGGAGTGGCTGCACCATATTCACGGCCAAGAGACGGCGCCGGACGAGCGCGCCGTGCTGAATCTTGGCGTGCCGGCCGCATGGGATCACGTCTTCGAGCGGCTGTCCCGCATGCTGCGGCTGATCGGCGTCGACTGGATGAAATGGGATTTCAATGCCGAGCTCGCCAGCGGAGGTTGGGCGCCGGGCTTGCCGGCAGAGCTGACGCGGCGCGACCCACTCGTGGCCCACTACGAGGGCCTGTATCGGATGCAGGACGCGATCCGCACCGCGTTCCCCGACCTCATTCTCGAGATGTGCGCCGGCGGCGGGGGACGGATGGACGGCGAGATCTTGTCGCACGCGCACACGAACTGGATGAGCGACCAGGCAAGCGCCCTGCGCAAGCTCGCAATCCACTTCGGTACACAGCTCGCCCATCCCGCCGTGGCCTGCAACGACTGGCTGATCGACTGGCCGGGGAGTGCGGATGAGCACCCCAGCCAAGTCGAACCCGCCTCACCGTTCGATTGGCGTGGCGATCTCGCCTTTCGCCTGCGCGTCGCCATGCTGGGCACGTTCGGAATCAGCGCACCGATCGATCGCTGGTCAGGGAGCGACATAACCATGGCGGCCGCCCACGTCGAGCTCTATGTCGCCACACTCCGTCCGCTCATCCATCACGGCAACCAGTCCTATCTCACGCTTGCACCGACGCCAGACGGAAGCAGCGACTGGGCAGCCGTCTGGTACGCGGCCAAAGACGGGCTGTCGGGCGCGCTGTTCGCCTTTAGGCTTTCCGGCGCGGACGCCAGGCGGGCCTTTCGGCTGCCCGACCTGCGAGAGGGAACGCGCTACAAGGTCACGTTCGGCTCCGGCGAGACGACCACCCGCACCGGCGAGGAGCTAGCGGCGGGCTTGGAGATCACCCTTCCCGATCTCTTCCGATCCGAGCTTTGCCTGGTCGACCGCGTTTGAGGGCTACGGATGCGCCCAACGACCGCGCCGCGTAGATCTCCTGGGCAACCGTCAAAACTTCAAATTCAGACCCAGAGCCTGATTGAGCTCCCTGGGCCAGCCGGCATCGCTCGTCGCGCCCAGCCACCTTTCGTGAGGTGCTCACCCACAGCTGCCGCCTCGCGCATCACGCGCACAGGGTGACGAATCTTGCCCGCCGCGATCAGGCGGCCGTGTCGGCTTGCTGTCCGACGCGTTGCGCCAGGCTGGCGGCCATGAAGCCGTCGAGGTCGCCGTCGAGCACCTTCTGCGGGTCGGTGCGTTCGACGCCGGTGCGCAGGTCCTTCACCATCTGGTAGGGCTGCAGCACATAGGAGCGGATCTGGTGGCCCCAGCCGATGTCGGTCTTGGCCGCCTCCAGGGCCAGCCGCTCGGCCTCGCGCTTCTGCAGCTCGACCTCGTAGAGCCGCGCCTTCAGCATCTGCATCGCCTTGGCGCGGTTCTGGTGCTGCGAGCGCTCCTGCTGGCACGCGACCGCAATGCCGCTGGGGAGGTGCGTGATGCGCACCGCCGAGTCGGTCTTGTTGATGTGCTGGCCGCCGGCGCCCGAGGCGCGGTAGGTATCGACCCGCAGATCCTTGTCGAGGACCTCGATCTCGATGTCGTCGTTGACCTCGGGGTAGGCCCAGACCGAGGCGAAGCTGGTATGGCGCCGCGCATTGGAGTCGAACGGCGAAATCCGCACCAGCCGGTGCACGCCGCTTTCGGTCTTGAGCCAACCGTAGGCGTTGGGTCCGTCGACCTTCAGGGCACAGGACTTGATGCCGGCGCCCTCGCCCGGGCTCTCTTCGAGATAGGTCACCTTGTAGCCATGCTGCTCGGCCCAGCGCATGTACATGCGCGCCAGCATCTCGGCCCAGTCCTGCGCCTCGGTGCCGCCCTGCCCGGCATTGATCTCGACGTAGCAATTGTTGGCGTCGGCCTCGCCCGACAGCAGCGACTCCAGGCGCATGTGCGCTGCCTCGTCGCGCACGGCGCGAATTGCCGCCTCGGCCTCGGCGACCAGCGATTGATCACCTTCAGCCTCGGCCAGCGCAATCATCTCGACATTGCTGGCGGTATCGCCTTCCAGCCGCCGCACGGCGCCGACCGCCTTGTCGAGGCGGTCGCGCTCGCGCATCAGGCTTTGCGCCTGCTTGGCGTCGTTCCAGAGAGTGGGATCCTCGGCGCGCGCGTTCAGCTCGGCCAGGCGGTCGACAGCCCGGTCGAAGTCAAAGATGCCTCCTCAGCAGTTCCATGGACTGCTTGATTTCATCGACCAGAGCTTCGATCTCGGCGCGCATGCTCATCTTCCCTGAAGGGAGCGGCGTCTTAGTAGGTCTCGCCGGTACCCGTCAAGGTCGGTCGCCGGCTCGGCCGCGGCGGCGGCGGAATGACACCCGACGGCAGCGTCGGATCGCCCGCATCCGCCGATGGGTCGACCGACCACGCCGGCGGCATCATCGCATTGGGATCAACCGGCTCCTCGGCGCCAGGAGCAGGACGGCCGCCCGGCGCGAAGCGGGTCATGCCGTCGACGACGTAGTAGTCGTAGCCAGTCGGTTCGGTGCCCGGCTTGAAGACCTCCCAGATCGCCGACGGATCGCCCGGTGCCGGCATGCCGTCGGCCAGGTTCACCCGCATCAGGCGCAGGCCCGGCGGGATGCGAAACGGTGTCGGCGCCTTGTCCTTGTAGAGCTGGCGCGCAATGCGTTCGTAGACGGGCAACGCCGTTGAACCGCCGGTCTCGCGGCCACCCAGGGTCTTGGGGTCGTCGAAGCCGACGAAAACGCCGATCACGTACTCAGGCGTGGCGCCGATGAACCAGACGTCACGGGAGTCGTTGGTGGTGCCCGTCTTGCCGGCGATCGGCCGCCCCAGCTTCGCCAGCCGTGCCGCGGTACCGCGCACCGTCACGCCCTGCATGATGTGCACGATCTGGTAGGTCGACGCCGGATCGAAGAACGGATGCCGCTGGTCGATCACGGTGGGGATCTGGCCGGGTGACGCCGCCGTGCTGCCGCAGCCGACGCAGGTGCGCGGATCGTGGCGGAAGATAGTGCGGCCGTCGCGATCCTGCACGCGGTCGATCAGGCTGGGTGTGATCCGCCGGGCGCCATTGGCCAGCATGGCGTAGGCCGTCGTCATGCGCAGCAAGGTCGTCTCGCCGGCCCCGATCGCCATCGGCAGGTAGGGCTTCAGATTTTCATCGACGCCGAACTGCTTGGCGACCGCCGCCACTTTGTCCATGCCGATCGACCGGGCCAGGCGCACCGTCATCAGGTTGCGCGACTGCTCGATGCCCTGACGCAGGGTCATCGGTCCGCCGGCGGCACCACCGCCATAGTTCTGCGGCCGCCACGGCGGCTGCCCCGGCCCGCCGGGCAGCTCGATCGGTGCATCGAGGATCAGGGTCGAGGGCGTCATACCCGCATTCAGGCCGGCAAGATAGACGAACGGCTTGAACGAAGAGCCCGGCTGACGTTGGGCCTGCGTCGCGCGGTTGTACTGGCTGCGCTGATAGCTCCAGCCGCCGCTCATCGCCAGAATGCGGCCGGTCTGTACGTCCATCACCACGACGGCGCCGTCGACGTCCGGGATCTGGCGCAAGGAGTACGTGCCCGTCGGCTTCTGGCGCGGCTCCACGGCCACGATATCGCCCGCGCTCACCGGCCGCGCCCGGCCGGCCATGTCGCCGTGCGGGATGACCGCCTCGCTGCCATCCTCCAGACCGATCCTGGCGCCGGCGTTGGTGTAGCCCAGCACGACAGCCGGACGCCACGTCTTGAGGCCGGAGAACGGGTGCTTTTCCAGGTAGCGCGGCAGGTCGTGCTGCCAGTCGTCGATCGACGGCAGCTTATCCTTCACACCGCGCCAGCCATGCCGGCGATCATACTCGACCAGGCCTTCGCGCAGTGCCTCGTCGGCCATGCGCTGGATCTCGAAGTCGACGGAGGTACGGACCGTAAGCCCCGCTTCGTAGACCCCTTTCTCGCCATAGGCGGCCAGCAGGTTGCGACGCACTTCCTCGGTGAAGAACTCGGCCTGCGCGAACTCAGGCGCGGCGCGCTTGCGCAGGGTCAGACGCTCTTCCTTGGCCGCGCGCATCTCGTCCGCGGTGATGTAGCCGTCCTCGTACATGCGGCCCAGCACGTAGTCGCGCCGGTCGTGCGCACCGGTGGGATTACGCGTGATGCTGTAGCGGTTGGGCGACTTGGGCAGCGCCGCCAGATACGCCATCTCGGACAACGACAATTCGTCGAGCGACTTGTTGAAATAGTTCAGCGCCGCTGCCGCGACGCCATAGTTGCCGCCGCCGAGATAGATCTGGTTGAGGTAGAGCTCGATAATATGTTCCTTGGTAAACGCCGACTCGATGCGGATGGCCAGGATCGCTTCGCGGATCTTGCGCCGGATCGTGGTCTCGTTGCCGACCAGGAAGTTCTTGGCGACCTGCTGGGTAATGCTCGAGGCACCTTCCGGGCGGCGACCCGGATGCTGCAGGTTGGTGAGGATGGCGCGGCTGATGCCGATGGGGTCCACGCCCGGGTGCCAGAAGAAACGCTGATCCTCGGCGGCGACAAAAGCATAGAGCAGCCGCTTGGGCATCTGGGCGGCCGGCACGAAGGCCCGCTTTTCCTTCGCGTACTCGGCCAGCAGGCGACCGTCACCGGTATAAAGCCGGGTGGTCATGGCCGGCTGATAGTCGGTCAGCTGCTTATGATCCGGCAGACCGGGTGCAAAGTAATAGTAGACGCCCGCGACGGCGGCCACGCCCAGCACCAGGCCGGCGAACCCCAGCCGCAGCATCCATCGTACGATTGCCAGCACCGCAATCCCCGTCGCACGTTCCAGAACATACTCTAAACCGTCCGCAGGTTGCCTGGCAGGCCGGCCAAGCGTGCTGCGACTGAGAACAAGAGATGCCGGGTGACTACGCCTTTTTCGAGGCTGCGGCCGGTCCTGGCTTGGCGGGCGGCGCCGACGGCGGCGTCGACACGCTGGGCGGCTCGGCCTCGGGCGTGGGTCGGCTGGCAAAATAGCGGTCGATCGCCTCGACCACGGCGCCGGACAGCTGCCGCAGATAGGCCGGCTGGATCAGCAACCGCTCGTCCTGGCGGTTGGACAGATAGCCCATTTCGAGCAGAACGGCGGGCGTATCGGGCGCGGTGAGCACGGCAAAGCCGGCGTGACGGTGGCTGTGTGCCAACAGCCCGATCCCGCGATGCCCTAACGAATCCACCAGGATGCCGGCGAACGTGCGCGACTGATTGATGGTGTCGCGCTGGGACAGGTCGATCAGGATGCTGGTGACATCCGATGTTTTGTCGCGAAAGTCGACGCCGGCGATGATGTCGGCCTTGTTCTCCTTGGCCGCCAGGGCTGCCGCCTCGCGATCCGATGCCCCTTCCGACAAGGTGTAGACACTCGCCCCCCGGGTCCACCGGTCCGGGTGGGAGTCGGCATGCACGGAAATGAACAGCTCGGCCTTGGCCACGCGGGCGCGCGCCACCCGATCGCGCAGCGGAATGTAGGTGTCCCCATTGCGGGTGAACACGGCCTTGTAGCGGCCGGTTGCCGTCAATTGTCGTGCCATCTCGCGGGCGCCGGTCATGACGACGTTCTTCTCGTAAAGGCCGGAAATGCCGATGGTGCCGGGGTCCTGCCCGCCGTGTCCGGGGTCGATCATGATCACGCGCGGTTTGGGCCGTGGCAGCGCTGTCTTACGCGCCGGCGCCGCCCGCTTGGTCGGCCGGCCGGGCTTCACCGGATCGGCGGCTTGACCTGCCGCCGATAGCCCAAGAACCCCGACCAAGGCTGTCGTCATCAGCCAGGCGGCGCGCCTGCGGGTCAGGTTAAAATTATGCGACATGGCTTTGTAAATTACCGCCCGGTCCTGGGCCATCAATCCACACCGTCATAATAACCAAAATATATCATAAGATTAAAGAGTTTTCTTAAGGCAAAATGGTGACGACGATCGGCAGCTGAAGTTGAGGTTGTCGCGGACCGCTGTCAGGCGTATGGTCCGAACCGCGAACAGTCGTCGTCGTTCGGTATCGTTGCTTGAAGCGACGCTACCGACGGCGTCGGATACCAGCCTTGCAACCTGCCGGTCATCGGGGGGTGCGGTCGATGCGACCGCTCGGGGCACTTAGGGTCCGGCGCTTTGGTGACGGCGGCTTGAAGAAACCCCGAGGTCGGCGCGGGTCTATCCACGCCCTGGGGTGCCGATAACGTCTCCGTCCTGGCGTCACCAACGCCGTTCGACGGAAGAACGCCGGCGCCGCCGACCTCGCGATAGAGCGACGGACGTCGCGCCTGCCGGTTCGCACGGGCGTTCCCGCGGACGTCGCGGAGTCAATTGGCAATGGCCAAGCGTATGCTGGTCGACGCCACGCACCCCGAGGAGACTCGGGTTGTCGTGGTCGACGGAACCCGTCTCGAAGAATTCGACTTCGAAACC
>Ga0187894_10000340_pt1 | contig 63399 bp, 57 predicted proteins | sample GBC1701081metaG_FD_136650 | JGI IMG/M metagenome (GOLD analysis project Ga0187894, IMG submission 136650) | White microbial mat communities from a lava cave in the Kipuka Kanohina Cave System on the Island of Hawaii, USA - GBC170108-1 metaG ... | reverse complement strand
CACGGCGACCTCCGCTGAGATCGCCCGATCCTCACCACCTGGTCCTACTCGGCAATTTTCCTCACCTTTCCTCGAACGGCTCCAGGCCCCAGCCGAATCAGTCGCCCTAAGTGAACGGCATTGGGATTAAGTGGGTCTCGCTCGCGACGCCCGGCCTGTCGAGCAGCGGCGGCGGATCGACGAGGATGACCCCCCCGATGGCGTCCGATCCGTACCGCACCCCGGACGCCCCACGAATCACGGTGATGCGATCGGCGATCGCGGGATCGATCTCCGGGGCGTGGTCGATGCCCCACTCCTGCGCGCGATGCCTCACGCCGTCCACCAGGATGGGCAGGCGACGCCCGGCGTGGCCACGGACGATGGGCTTGGCCATGCCGGTGCCGGAGCGCAACTGACTCACGCCCGGCACGTCGGAGAGCGTCTCCGACAGCGACTACCCCCGCTTCCGTTCGAGCGCCTCGCCTGTCACGACGGCCGTGGCCCGCATGTCGGTTGGGGGTGCGGCCTTCTCCGTGACGCTCACGGTCTCGATGAGAGGCGCGAGCTCAATCTCGACCGCCGCGCCGTTCACGAGCGCTACGCGGCGGCGCGCCTCCTCGAAAGCCGGATGGATGATCTCCACCATCACGGTGCCCGGGCACAGCCCGTCCACGGTGAGCTGACCGCGCGCGTTGGTTGCGCCGCGCCCGACGTTCTCCACCATGACAAACGCGTCGGAGACGGGCGTGTGATCGAACGCCTCCACGACGTGAACGTCGACGGTCCCGCCGCAACGAGCCCTGCCTGCGCCTGGAGCCTGACCTTTGCGCCGGGCGCTCGTGATCGGCCAAGGCACCCTGAAGGGACGTCGACACCAGCACGATCGCTGTCACGAGGGCTCGAAGGCGAGCTCCAGGCACGGGTCGAAAACGCGACGAGAGCGTTATTGCGGTGTGTGTCGAGACCATCGGATCGCGGGCCAGCGCCGCCTCGGCGCAGAAGACAAGGCCCAGGTCGCCGTGTCAAGGTAAATGCAATTGACTTGCGTTTTCACGAGCAATTCGGACACCCTGGCCCATCTCCCAACGATTCTGCGTAGCAGTTGCAATAATATTGCATCTTTCTCCCGTTCGATGATACGACCCTGCTCGAACAGCCAGACCTTGGAGCGGAGGAGATGCGAGAAATAGGTACGCGATCCGAAGTCGACGACCTTCGCCGTACGATAGGCGCGCACCGGACCCTCCTCCAGCGCGCCGCCGTCCGCATCCTGGGATGTAGAGATGCCGCGCGCGACGCCGTTCAAGAGGCGCTGATCACCTTTTGGCGGCATCCGCCGGTTCCAGGCGAAGAGAAGGCGTGGCTGCTTCGGACGGTCATCCATCGAGCCTTGCACGAGCGTCGGAGCCGCCAACGCCGCGAGCGCTGGGAGGGCGCCGCCGCCGAAGCGTGGATGGAGGACTGTCCCATCTGCAACCCGCATCGGGAGGCGGAATCCCGCGAGCTCGGAGCCGCGGTCGACGAAGCGCTCGCGTCGATGCCCGAGCCCTATCGCACGACGTTCGTCCGCCGGGAGTTGGACGGCCTCGAGTACGACCAGATCGCGCGCGATCTGGGAGTCCCCGTCGGCACCGTGCGCTCGCGGCTGAACCGTGCGCGCGCGATGCTTCGCGCTCACGTCGGGCCTGACCTCGTCGTGGACGAAGGCACCGCGTAGCCCGCGGAGAATTGGATCGCCATCGCCTGGAACCTCGCATGCGCCGCCGGCACTCGGTAGGGGAAGGCTGTGGCAGGCGAGGTTGACATGGACCGCACATCTCACGCGCTCGCCCGGAACGGGGAGGAAGGCCCGGCCCCCTGGGGCGAGGTGGTCGCAGGCTCCGGGTGGTGCTCGGGCACGCTCGGTGAGCTCTTTCAAGGGCCAATGGAACGCGACGGGAAGCTGGAGATCGCCATCGTTTCTCTGCCATTCGGCGGGCGCTCCACCTGTCGCTATGTCCTCGACGCGACCGCCCGAAGTCCTCTGGGCGACGGGCTGGAGAACAGACCGAAGACGGGCCGCGCGCTCGAGTGGCTCGTCGCTCAGCACGCGCTCCGCCTGCCCGCCGGGCGGTGGGTCTTCGCTTCTGATCTGGAGGTCGGCAAGGGGATGGCGAGCTCGACCGCGGACATCGTGGCCGCGATCCGCTGCGCAGGGTGGATTGCGGGACGGCGGTTTCGAGCCCACGACGTGATGAGCATCCTCCGCAAGGTCGAGCGCTCCGACAGTGTCTTCTTGGGTGAGGCGGCCCTCTACCTGAGCGAGCGCCATGAGGTCGTCGTCCGGTTCGGCCGCTCGCTGACCTACACCGCGGCGTACATGGTGGAGCCGGGGGTCGTCGACACGGAGGCCATGCGCGACTGCCTACTCGCCCACTACGCACGGCACGCGCCCGAGTACCGGCACGTGCTCGACGGATTCCTCGCGGCCGCGGTCCGTCGAGATGCGCGGCTCGTCGCCGAGGCGGCGACCCAGAGCGCGCGGCTGTCCCAGCGGTGCCTGCCGAAGCGCCGCTTCGCCGCGCTTCATTCGGCCATGCGCGTCCTACGTGCCGACGGCATCTTCGTGGCGCATACGGGCAGTGTCGCCGGCTACCTCTACGTGCGACCACCCACGCCCGAGCACCGCGCGGAGATCGCGGCGTTCTTCGCGGCCCTGGGAGAGAGCGCGTGCTTCGACCAGGTGGGGTGGTTCGATGCATGAGCACGTCGGGGACGCCCTGAAGCTGCCCGCGTTGATCCGCGTGGCCCCTGGCCTCGTGTGCGTTCGCTTCGAGACGATGAAGCTCCTGTCGGCGTTCGCGGCCGTGCAGCGCCTCCTCGAGACGGGCGTCGTCAAGCGGGGCGACACGCTCATCGACAGCTCGAGCGGCATCTACGCCTACGCGCTCGCCCTCGCCTGCCACCGCTTCGGGATGCGCTGCTACATCGTCGGCTCCACGACGGTGGATCGAACGCTGAAGGTGCAGCTCGAGATCCTCGGCGCGACCCTCGAGCAGGTGAAGCCGAGCGACAGCCTGGAGCTCGACCAGCGCCTGCGTGTCACGCGCATCTCGCAGATCCTCGCCGAGAACCCGTCGTTCCACTGGATGAGGCAGTACCACGACGACGTTCACTACGTCGGGTACGCGCAGGTGGCCGCGCTCATCGACAAGGAGATTCCGAGCGGCCGGTTCACGCTCACGGCGGGCGTGGGTTCGGGCGCGTCGACCGCCGGCCTCGCCGCCTACCTGCGCGCGCTGGGACGGACCGTGCGCGTGGTCGGGGTCCAGCCGTTCGGCAGCATGACCTTCGGGAGCGACGGCATCGAAGACCGGCAGATCATCATCGCGGGCATCGGCAGCTCGATCGAGTTCAAGAACGTTCGTCACGAGGTCTACGACCGGATCCACTGGGTGGGTTTCGGCCCCGCGTCCTCGGGTGCCGTCGAGCTACTTCGGCAGAGTGCCATCTTCGCGGGGCTGTCGACGGGCGCGTCGTATCTGGGCGCACGCTGGGAGCACATCCGCGATGACGCCAGCGTCCATCTGTTCATCGCGGCGGACACGGGCCATCGCTATGTGGAGCAGGTCTTCAGCCGTCACGCGGAGTGTCGCGACGTCGGGCTGCTCGTACCGAAGGAGATCGCGACGCTGTCAGACCTCGCCACCCCCTGGTCGACCATGGAGTGGGCGGGGCGGCCTGCCCCTTACCCGTCAACGCGGCCATCGACCTCCGATGCGAACGGCCCGGGAGAACACCACGCCTCGCCGCGATCGGCACCCCTGTTGGAGGCAAACGAAGCATGAGCCACCTGTTGATGATCGAGAGCTGGGTCGGCGGGACGGGCCGCATCCTCCCCGAGGCGATCCTCGCCGCTGGGCACCGCTACACGTTCGTGGCGCGACGGCCCGAGCATTACGATGGCGGCACAGAGACTCACCCCGTCCTTCGGCACGCGGCGCGCGTCGTCAGGTTGGAGACGAACGACACCGCGAGCCTGCTCGAAGCGCTGAAGCGCCTTCACCGCGAAGATCCGTTCGACGGCGTCCTCTCCATCTGTGATTACTACCTGGACACCGTGGTGCGGGTCGCGGAGGCGCTGCGGGTTCCGCATCCATTCCCTCGAGCGATAGCGCTCGAACGGCGCAAGCATCTGGTTCGGCGGGCGCTCGATGCCGCGGGGATCCCCAACCCACGCTACGAGCTGACCGACTCGTGGGACGCAACTCAAGCGGCGGCCGCCACGATCGGCTATCCGGTCATCATCAAGCCGACCGACCTCGCGTCCAGCGCCCACGTCCGGCTGGTGCGAAGCGAGGGTGAGCTTGCGGAGTCCTTCGCGGCCCTCGAGTCCTTCCCGCGGAACTTCCGCGATCAGCCGCGCGAGCCGGTCTACTTGCTCGAGGAGTACCTCGGCGGCGAGGAGGTGAGCGTCGAGACCTGCACGGTCGCCGGCGACACCACCGTGCTCGGTGTAACGGACAAGAGCCTCACCGGAGCGCCCTTCTTCATCGAGGACGGCCACATGTTCCCGGCGGCGCTCCCGGAAGGAACATCGGCGGCGCTTGAAGGGTTCGCGACGGACGTGCTCAGGGCCGTCGGTCACGACCAGGGCGTGGCCCACATCGAGGTCAAGCTCACGGCGGCAGGGCCCCGCCTCATCGAGATCAACCCACGCCTAGCGGGCAACTACATCGTCGAGCTCATCCGCCGAGTGACCGGGGTCGATCTGCTCCAAGTGACGATCGATTTGGCCCTAGGACGAAGGCCGTCACTGGCGGCTGCCCCTGCGGGGGCTCGCAGCGCGGCCATCAAGTTCCTCATCCCGTCGCATGGTGGGCTGGTGCGGGAGATCCGCGGGACGGCGCGGCTCGGGGCAAACCCGCGCGTCCAGCGTTGGCACATGGACGGCGTCGAGGGCAAGCGGGTGGCGCCCCCGGTGGACAACGCCTGCTATCTCGGCCACGTGGTGGCGGTCGACTCGGAGGGGTTCGGCGCGCGCGCGTTCGCCGAGGAGGCGGTGGGCAGCCTGGAGGTGGTCCTTGAGCGCTGAGTCCCGCTGGCGGCCGCCGAGCAGCTTCGACGAGCTCGCCCGCGCGGCGCTGGACGGGGCCTTGGGCGCGCCGCCCTCGACGTTCGTCGCAACGAGCGCGTTCTGGCTCAGGAACACGACCCGCCTCGCTGGCAGCGCCACGACGTACCTGAATCATTACGTGCTCGTCCGGTCGGGCCGCTCGTTCGGCGCGGCCTCCTTCAACCCCGGCGAGGTCGCGCCCGAGTACTGCGCGGAGGCCTCGGGGCGGTCGTTGGCCGAGCTGCTGGACGCCCGGCTGCCGTTGCCGCTCAAGGTGGCGGCGCTGGACGCCTACCTGGCGGAGCTCGCTCCCCATGTCACGGCCCCAGGGGCGGAGCCCGTGACGCTGCCTGCCGGACGCCCCGAGGAACGAGCCCAAGCACGGGACAACGCCATCGCCGATCTGCTCGCGCTTCGCGCCGGCCAGAAAGTCGCCCTCATCGGGGTCGTCAACCCGCTGGTCGCGGCGATCGAGACGCGCGGCGGACGCTGTCTGCCTTGCGACCTCAACCTGAGGGTCACGCAATGGAATCAACCTGTCGCCTCGTCGACGGACGACGTGCTGGCCGAGGCCGAGGCCGTCGTCGCGACCGGCATGACGCTCGCGAACGGCACCTTCGACAGGATCCTCTCGCACTGCCGCGACGCCGAGATTCCTCTCGTCATCTACGCGCAGACTGGCGCCGCGGTCGCGCGCGCCTTCGTGGGCGGCGGGGTGACCGCCCTGTGCGCCGAGCCCTTCCCATTCTCGCAGTTCAGCGCGGAGCCGACGACGGTGTACCGCTACCGCGCCGGAAGCGCGCCGGAGACTCCTCGGTGAGTACGCTTCGCCGCCTGTTCGCCCTGGTCCCGCCGCTCCCCGGACGCATGGCCCTCGTGGCGCTCCTGCTTCTGTCCGTGACGGCAACCTACGTGGCCCAGGCCATCCTGATCGCCGACGCCATCGCCAGCATTCTCGACGCCGGCGCATCCACCGCGACCGCCACGGCCGTAGTCTCGATCTTGTTGCTGGTGGCGCTGCGCGCGGTGCTCCTGACCTGGCGAGGGCGGGTGGCGCTCAAGGCGTCGGGCGCGGTCGTGGCGACGCTCCGGCGGGCGATCGGGTCGAAGCTCTTTGCCATGGGGCCCGGATGGGCGAGAGGGCAGCGGACGGGGGTCCTGCAGTCCACCATGGTCGATGGAGTGGAGGCGGCGGAGCCGTTCGTCGCGCGGCTCATCCCTCAGGCCGCGGCGACCCTGGTCGCGGCGGCGGGCCTCGCCGCGTACCTCCTCGCCATCGATCCCATGGTGGGCGTCGTCGTCTTCGCGTGCTCCGTCACGGCGCCTCTCGTGCCCATGGTCTCCTGGCGCTTCATTCGACGTCCGACCGAGCGTTGGCGGCGTCACTACCGCGGGCTCTACGCCGACGGCCTCGACGCCATACAGGGCATGACCACGCTCAAGCTCTTGAACGCCAGTCGAAGGCGCGGAGAGGAGCTGGCCCGGCAGGCGCGCGAGTTCTGCCGCCTGTCGACGCGCGTGATCCTGCTGTGGGGCCCATACCTCGGCGTGGGCGCGTTGCTCGTGGCCGTGGGCACCGCCCTGGCGGTGGGGTTGGGCGCCGTTCACCGAGCGCAGGGTGGCCTGTCAACCGCGGAGCTGCTCACCATCCTGCTGCTCTCGCGGGAGTGCTTTCGGCCCATCAAGGACCTCGAGAACGCCTACCACGACAGCTGGCCGTTTCGATCGGCGGCGCGGGAGATCTTCGACCTGCTCGACGCCACGCCTCCGGTGGCGGACGGTGGCGAACGTCGTGCGGCTCCTCGCGCGGCTTCCGTCACCTTCGAGGACGTGACCTTCTGGTACGAGGACCCCGCCCGCCAGACCCTAGAGGCGTTCACCCTCGACGTGAACGCGGGAGAGAGCGTGGCCCTCGTCGGCAGGTCCGGGGCTGGCAAGACCACGGTCATCTCGCTGCTGTTGCGGCTCTTCGATCCCCAGCGCGGCCGCATTCGGATAGGAGGCCAAGACATCGCGACGATGGACCTTCCGGTGCTCCGGCGGCAGATCGCCGTAGTCTCGCAGGACACCTACCTCTTTCACGGGAGCATCCGCGACAACCTGCTCATCGCGAGGCCGGACGCCACGGACGCGGAGCTGGAGGCGGCCGCGCGCGCCGCGCACGTGCACGATCTCATCGCCACGCTCCCGGACGGCGATCGCACGCTGGTGGGGGAGCGCGGCCTCACCCTGTCGGGCGGTGAGCGCCAGCGCATCGCGATCGCCAGGGCGTTGCTGAAGGACGCACCCGTCCTCGTGCTGGACGAGGCCACCTCGAACGTAGACGCCGCGAACGAGACCGGCATCCAGACAGCGCTCGAGCGCCTCCGGCGCGGCCGCCTCACCCTGGTGATCGCGCACCGCCTGTCGACCGTTCGCAACGTGGACCGCGTGGTCCTGATGGATCAGGGCCGGATCGTCGAGCAGGGCAGCCACGACGCCCTCCTCCAGCGGCGCGGCGCCTATGCGCGCCTCGCGCGTGCGCAGGGCCTTGGCCCCGCGATGAGTGCTTCCGCCGCCACGGCTTCGGGGCTGCGAGTATGACCGATACCGACCGCTTCCCGCCCGCGCGCCTGCGATCGCTGGTGCGCCTGCTTGGCCCGCATCGGACGCTCATCGGAGCAGCTTCGGCCGCCGGGATCGCCCATCAAGCGGTAGTGTTGGGGACCGCGACCACGGCGGCGTGGCTCGTCGGCCGCGCCGTCACCGGCGCGCGCGCAAGCGAGCTACACGAAGGTCTGCTCTTCTTGGGGCTCCTCGTCATTCCCGTGGCGCTGCTGCCGTGGCTCGAGTCGTTCCTCGCGCACGTCGCCGCCTTTCGCGTGCTGGCGGACATCCGCGGCCGCGTCTACGACGCCTTCGAGCGGCTCGCACCGGCGTACCTGATGGAGCGCCGCTCGGGCGAGCTCGGCGCGACCGCCATCGCCGACGTCGAGGTGCTGGAGCGGTTCTTCGCCCACACTCTGAGCCCGCTCATCGTCGCGGGTGTCGTCCCCGGCGTCGCGCTGATCGGGCTCGCCGCGATCCATTGGGCCCTGGCGTTGGGGCTCTTGCCATTCGTCGCCCTCCTCGTCAGTGTTCCCCATTGGATGCGGCGGAAGGCCCACGCGCAGGGCGACGCGCTCCGCGGTCGGCTCGGCGCCCTGAACGCCGAGGTGGTAGACCTCATCCAGGGGCTACGCGAGATCCTCCTGTTCGGCGCCGAGCGCCAGCGGCTGGCTAGCCTCGGGAGGGAGGACGCCTCTCTTCTGGCGGCGAAGGCCGCGCACTCGCGACGGGCCGGCCTCGAGCACGCCGGCACGGACGCGCTCACGGCCGTTGGCGTGCTGGTGGTGATCATCGTCGGGGCGGTGCTGGTCTCTCGCGGCGCCGTGGCGCCGGCCCTGCTGCCCGTGGCTGTCATTCTCGCGGCCGCCAGCGTCGTTCCGGTGGCCGCCGTGCTCGATGTCGTTCGAGATCTTAACCTGGCCGGCGCCGCCGCCGAGCGTGTGCTCGGGGTGCTGCGGACGCCGCCCACGGTGGTGGACAAGGTGAGCGCCCGACCTGACCAGCCTCTATCGCCGTGCCTTCGCTTCGAAGACGTGCGGTTCCGCTACCGCGAGGATCTCCCCCACGTCGTCGACGGCGCCACCTTCGAGGTCCGGCCGGGTGAGACGGTAGCGCTGGTCGGACCTTCGGGGGGCGGCAAATCCACGCTCGCGAGCCTGGCGTCGCGGCTGTGGGACGTCGAGGGCGGGGCAGTCACCGTCTCCGGGCACGACGTGCGCGCGATGCCGCAGGAGGCGCTGCGGGAGATGGTCACCCTGGTGCCGCAGGACACGTACCTCTTCAACACCACCCTCCGCGAGAACATCCGCTTGGGCGCGCCCAAGGCCGACGATGCCGCGGTGGAGAGGGCAGCGCGGGCGGCGATGGCCCACGGGTTCATCTCGGCGCTCCCCGCGGGCTACGACTCCGTCGTGGGAGAGCTGGGGGGGCGTCTGTCGGGCGGGCAGCGGCAGCGGATCGCGATAGCACGGGCCCTCCTGCGTGACGCGCCCATCCTCGTCATGGACGAGGCGGTGTCGAGCCTCGACGCCGCCAGCGAGCAGGAGCTGACGGCGGCGATGGCCGAGGCCCGGCGAGGCCGCACTTCGCTGATCGTCGCGCATCGGCTGTCGACCATCAGGTCCGCGGAGCGACTGGTCGTCCTGGATCGAGGGTGGATCGTTGAACACGGGACCCACGATGACCTGGTGGCCAAGGACGGGTTCTACGCCCGACTGGTCTCGTCGCAGCTCACCAACACGGGAGATGAGAGATGAACGGAACGAGCGGTTCGGAACGAGTGGACTGGAAAGAGTGGAGCCGGCGCTGGGACGCGCAGCAGACCTACCTGGTCGTCCGCCGCGAGGAGCGGTTTCGGGTCATGCTGGATGTCGCCGAGCAGGTACTGGGAAGGCAGCCCTCGACGATCCTGGATCTCGCCTGCGGAACAGGCGACGTGGCCAGGCGCGCGCTCGAACGGTTTCCGAACGCACGGGTGGTGGGGGTCGACGCGGATCCGCTGCTGCTCGCCATCGCCGAGGGATCGCTGGGCACGGCGAATGGGCGCGCCCGCTGGGTGCGCGCCGACCTTCGCCAGCCCGACTGGACGGACAATCTTCGCGCTTCGGGTTGCTTCGACCTCGTGCTCTCGTCGACGGCGCTCCACTGGCTGCCGACCACGGCTCTGGTCTCCGTCTACCGAGCGCTTCACCAACTCGTCGCCGCGGGCGGCATGGTGTTGAACGCGGATGTCATCCCGCCCACGTCGGCGGGCAAGCTGGCCGAGGCCGCCGACCAACTCCGCACGCGAGCCGCGCGCGAGGCACAGAGCGCGACGAACGGCGAGCGCTACGCCGAGTGGTGGGACGCGATCGCCCGCGAGCCTGGGCTCGCCGAGCTGTGCGAGCAGCGCGCGCGTGTCTTCGAAGATCACCCTGACGACCTCGAGTTGCCGACCGCCGATCTGCACGTGCAGGCGCTGCGGGACGCAGGGTTCAGCGAGGCGGCGGTGATGTGGCGGTTTTTTGACTACGGGGTGGTGGCCGCCGTCAAGGCGGGATGAGCCCGATCTCCGGGAACCCCGAGGCCTCGAACGGCACCTCCCCGTACAGAAAGGTACGAGGCCGTTCACACATGAGAAACCAGTCGCTGAGGTTGATACTCGCGGTCGGGGGCGCAGTCGCGTCGCTGGCGCCGCGCGCCGGTCGGGCACAGGAACCGAGCGTCACCGAGAAGACCCACAAGGTCGAAGAGGTGGTAGTCGAGGACCAGGCGGAGGAGACGATCCCCTTCGGCGCGACCCCAGCGACCGGAAGCAGCCTGGGGCTCACCACGCGGGAGACCCCCGCCGTGGTCGACGTCATCACCGAGCAGAAGATCGAGGACCTAGGCGCGCGCACGACCGAGGAGGCCCTCAACCGCGCCCCGGGCGTCAACGCCTCCAACAACGCCACCAGTCCGGGGGCTCTCTCTCTCAGAGGGTTCACGGGCGCCGGGAGGGCCGTGCTCCTGCTCTACGACGGGGTCCGACCCGCGGAGGAGGCGTTCTTCACCCGCGTGATGGACAGCTTCCTCTTCGAGCGGATCGAGGTGCTGCAAGGCCCGTCGTCCGTCAACTACGGCGAAGGGGCGCTCGCCGGGGTCATCAACCTCGTCCCCAAGCGACCGCGGCTCGGCGGGCAAGACTTCGCTGCCCAAGCTGGCTTTGGCAGCTTCGGTAGCTTCAAAGCGGGGGCGGACGCGAACGTCGCCCTCCACCGCACGTTGGCCGTTCGTCCGGTCCTATCGTACATGCGCACGTCCGGCTACGTGAGCGATGCCGGATCCAACTTCCTCGCGCTTACCGTCCCGCTGAAGTGGGTCCCCACCGATCGGCTGACCTTCGATGTCGCGTTCGACTACCTGCGGGACGACTACAACTCGGCCTACTTCGGGACGCCGCTCATTCCGGCCGCCGCCGCCACGGATCCCTCGGATCTCGTCAAGAGCCCCGACGGACGCGTGCTCGACAAGAGCCTCCAGGGCGTCGGCTACAACGTCACCGACGGGGTGGTGGACTCGAACACGTACTGGACCCGGACCGGCGTGACGTTCCGGTTCAATGACGCGTGGTCGCTCAACAACGCCGCGCACGCCTACTGGTCCGATCGGCGCTTCATCAACTCCGAGTACTTCGGCTTCAACTCCATGACGTCGCAGGTCGACCGCAGCACGGGCATCGTCACGCACGACTTCCGCTACTGGACCGATCGGCTGACCCTCAACGGCGACTTCAAGCTCGGAAGCCTGCGCAACCGCCTCGCGGTCGGGGGCTCGTTCAGCGACGTGTCGTTCTTCACCAAGCGGCGCTTTGGCAGCACGGCCTCCGTCGATCTGCGCAACCCGATCCGCGGCCAGTTTCCCCAAGGCGACGATCCGATGATCTTCGGCCGCCGCGAGAACCGCGACAACGGCCTTCGCACGGCCGCCGCCTTCGTCGAGGACGGGCTCAACATCACGTCGCGTTGGTTGCTCGTCGGCGGGCTTCGCTACGAGCACAACGACGTCGATCGTGTGGCTATCAACCTCAACACCACGCCGGAGACCCGCACTCCGGTCGACCGCGCGTTCAACCACCTGACCTGGCGGATTGGCTCCGTCTATGACGTCCTCCCCAAGACGCAGGTGTTCGCTCAGTACAGCACCGCTGCGTCACCCCCCTCTTCGCTGTTGGTGCTGTCTCCCTCGGGTGTGCCGTTCGACATGACCACCGGCCGAGCGGTGGAGGCGGGGGTGAAAAGCTCACTGCTCGATGACAGGCTGGCGTTCGGGCTTTCGGGGTTCTACATCCAGCAGGACAAGATCGTCACCAAGGACGCGAACGACCCCATGGTCAGCGTGCAAGGCGGCAAGCGATCGTCTCTGGGTGCCGAGCTGACGGTGGGCGCGAGGCTCTTGTCTCGCCTCCGCGTGGACGCCAACTACACGCACCTCGATGCCCGCTTCGACGCGCTCACCGACGACATGGGCAAGAGCCTGAAAGGGAACACCCCATCGCTCGTGCCCGAGCGGATCTTGAACGCCTTCGTCTACTTCGACGCGCCGGTGCTGCCGCTGACGGCGAGCTTCGGGGTCCACCACGCCGGCCGGTATTTCACCGACGACGCGAACACAATCGAGGTCGGCGGGTATACGACCCTCGAGGCGGCGCTCCGGTATCGATTGACGGTCGGGCGATCCATCACCGACTTCACGCTGCGGGGGCGCAACCTGACCGACGCGTTCTACGCCTCGTACACCGACATCTCGCCGGATCAGCTCACCATCGCCGCGCCTCGCAGCGTGGACCTGCTCGTGACCGCCCGGTACTAGCCCGGGCACTCGACCATGTTGGAGGCGGTTCGCGTCTCGAAGGCGTTCGGCGAGGTGCGCGCGCTCGACGAGGTGACGTTGACCGTGGCGCCGGGCGAGCTCTACTGCCTGCTCGGCGCAAACGGCGCGGGAAAGACGACGCTCGTCAACTTGTTCCTCGGCTTCCTCGCGCCCACCGCAGGCGAGGTGCGTATCGCCGGGCAGGACGTCGCGCGGCACCCGCTCGAGAGCAAGCGCGACGTCGCCTACATCCCCGAGCAGGTGGTGCTCTACGGGGTGCTCACCGGCGTCGAGAACCTCCGCTTCTTCGCGGAGCTGGCAACCGGAGAACGGCAGACCCGAGCGCGGCTGCTCGAGCTTCTGACCGAGGTCGGGCTCGATCCACGCGCCGCCGACCAGCGAGTCGCCACCTACTCGAAGGGCATGCGCCAGAAGGTGGGGATCGCCATCGCCTTCGCGAAGCAGGCGCGCGCCCTGTTGCTCGACGAGCCGACCTCCGGCCTCGATCCGCACGCGGCGAACGAGTTCTCGCAGCTCCTCGAGCGCGCGCGAAGCAGCGGCGTCGCGATCCTGACGACGACGCACGACCTCTTCCACGCGAAGCGCTCGGGGACACGGGTGGGGATCATGAAGCGCGGCCGGCTCGTCGCCGAGCTCGCGACCTCGGAGCTCAGCCACGCCGACCTGGAGTCGCTCTACCTCCAGCACATGAGCGCATGAACCGCGCCCTCCTCATCGCCCGCCGAGACCTCACCGACTTCGCCCGCGGTGGTCGCCTGTACTGGGCGGGCGGGCTCATCCTGGTCCTCGTGGCGACGTCGCTCGTGGTGGGGTGGCAAAGGCAGCGCGAGAGCCGGGCCGAGCGGACCCGGGCGCAAGCGCTGGACTACGGCGACTGGATCCGGCAGCCGGAGCGACACCCGCATGACGCCGCCCACCAAGGCATGCACGTCTTCAAGCCCGAGCCCGCCTTGTCCATCGTCGATCCGGGCATCGTCCCGTTCGTCGGCTCGACCCTCTGGCTGGGCGCGCACCGCCAGACGGAGGTGAAGTTTCGCCCCGCCCAGGACGCGACGGGTCTTCAGAGGTTCGGCTCGCTCTCGCCGGCCTGGGCCGCGCAGATCCTTGGGCCGCTCCTGGTCATCTTGCTGGGCTTCTCGGCGTTCTCCGCGGAGCGCGAGCACGGGACGCTTCGCCAGATGCTGAGCCTCGGCGTCTCGCGCAGCCAGTTGCTTTGGGGCAAGGCGCTCGCGCTCGGAGGGGGGCTCGGGCTCGTCCTCGTCCCGGCCGGGCTCCTGGCGGGGATAGCCGTCATCGTGGCCGCGGAGCCGAGCGCGCGCGGCGACGCCTTTTCGCGGCTCCTGGGACTCGCCGCCGGATATGGCGCGTACCTCGGGATCTTCATCTTCCTCTCGCTGGGGGTCTCTGCGCTGGCATCGTCGTCGCGGCTCGCGCTCGTCTCGCTGCTCGCGTTCTGGATCGTCGTCGCGTTGGTCGCGCCCCGGTCCGTCGCCGACGTCTCCCGGTCGCTCGACCCGAGCCCCTCCCGCGAGGCGTTCAACGCCGCCCTGGACGCGGACCTCGGCGCGGCCACGCAGCGTGCATCGTTGGAGCGCTTCGGCGTCCGCGACGCGTTCGGTCCCGGCGTGCCGCTCAGCCGATGGGGCCTGGCTTTGAAGGTGCACGACCACGCCGGCTACGGGGTCATGGATCGGCACTTCGACGCCCTCTGGGAGAGCTATGCGCGCCAGCAGCGCATGCAGGAGTGGACGGGCTTCCTCCTGCCGACCATCGGCATCCGAGCCTTCTCGATGGGCGTCGCCGGGACCGACTTCGCCGAGCACCGCGCGTTTTCGCTCGCGGCCGAGCGGCAGCGCCGGGTCATGCAGGACATTATCAGCCAGGATCTCGTCGACCACGCCGACGGGCGCAAGGAGGAGCACTTCTCCTACCGCGCCTCCCGCGCGCTGTGGGCGCGTGTTCCCCCCTTCCAGCACCAGCCAGCCGCAGCCGGTGCGGCGCTGGCGCGCAACCTGCGGAGCCTCGGGATGCTGACGCTCGGGCTGCTCCTCTCGGCGACCCTCGCGGCGCTCGCCGTCTCACGCCGACGCCTCTGGTGAGTTTGATGTCCTCGAACACGTTCGTCTTCCGTCGGACCCTCGCCCACGAGCTTCGCTTGCTCAGCGCCGACCGCAGCCTCTGGTTGGTGAGCGTCATCCTGCTCGGGCTCTTCGCCTTCGCCACGCGCAACGGTGTCGTGCAGACACGTGCCCGCGACGCCGCCGCCGCGCACGCGCGCGCGGCCGAGGCGGCGGGTCAGGCGGCCGTCGTCGAGCGGCTGCGCCGGGTGATGAGCCGCGCGGAGGCGCCGGACCCCTGGGGCAATCCCACGGATCCGTCACTGGTCGGCGGCGGCATGGCGCCTCGAAACGCGATTCTTCCCACGGCTCCCTTGGCGCCGCTCGCGATCGGCCAATCGGACATGTATCCGGACACCTATCGGATCACGACCAAGAGCCGCGTCGAGTTCATGTACGACAGCGAGATAGAGAACCCGTGGAACCTCCTCACCGGACGGTTCGACGTGGCCTTCGTCATCACCTACCTCCTGCCGCTCCTGGTGCTCGCATGGAGCTACAACCTGGTGGCGGCGGAGCGCGAGCAGGGCACACTGCGAATGCTCTTGTCGCAGCCCGTGGGTCTCGGGACCGTGGTCGCGGCGAAGGTGCTGGTGCGATCGGCGGTGTTGTTGCTCTGGGCGGTCGCGATCCCTGTCGCGACGATCGCGCTGCTCCGGCCCGAGGCCCGGGGACCGGCGGGAGTGACCGCGCTCGCGTGCTTCGCGGGCCTCACGGCGGCATACGCGCTGTTCTGGTTCGCGCTGGCCGTGATCGTCGATGGCTTCTCGCGGTCTTCTGCCCTGAGCGCCCTGGCGCTCGTCAGCGCGTGGGTGGTCCTGGCGCTCGTCCTCCCCGTGACCATCAACCTGATCGCCGCCGCCATCAGCCCAGCCCCGTCCCGCGCCGAGCTGGCGACGCAGACCCGCGTCATCACCATCGAGAACCTCGACCAGCTCTCCGGCAAGTTCCGCGCCGACTACCGGTACGTCTCGAACCCCGATCTCCTGCTGCCGAAGGACGGACGCTTCGAGGTGCCCGACCGGCTGCGTGCCTTCTTCCTCGCCGGCCAGCGGCTCGATCAACGGATCGGGCAGGCGCTCGACGCGTTCGACGCCAGCCTGGCCCGGCAGCAGGCGATCGTCGATCGCCTTGGGCTCCTCTCGCCGGCGATCCTGGCGCACGAGGGGCTCGCCGCGATCGCGGGCAACGGCACGAAACGCTACCAGCGCTTCCACCATCAGGTCACCGCGTTTCACGAGGAGTGGCGGCGCTTCTTCGGTCCTCGCGTCCTCGAAGGAGTCGCCATCACGGAGGCGGACTTCGCGCGCATGCCGGCCTGGACCTGGCGAGAGGCTGAGATCGACGAGCTTCGCACCTCGACGTTGCGCCGGCTCGGGCAGCTGCTGGTGCTCGGCGGCCTCCTGGGGGCGCTGGCATGGGCCAAGCTGCGCCGCTACCGCGTGGCTTGAGGGGCGGGTCCCTCTAATAGTCTATGGCGAGAGTGGCGACGAAGGCGCGGGGGTTGTTAGTGCGGAAGGTGTTGCTGCCCATGACCCGCCACCCGTAGGCGTTTGTGATGTTCTTCGCCTGGAGTCGCAACGTCGCCGGACTCCCCAGGATCGAGAACCGCAGCCGCGCGCCCACATCGACAGTCGTCAGCGCGGGCGCCGCCAGGAGGTTGTCCCGGCTGGCGACCCGCTCCCCGGCGTGGAGCACGCCGAGGTCGAAGGACAGAGATTCGAACCAAGGGACCACGTAGTCCAGGTTCGCCCGCACGAGGCGACTCGTCTGGCCGACAGGCTTCGGACCAACGCGACCGGCGGCGACGTCGGGCCCCTCGACGCGCGGCCGCGAGAGCACGGCGCCGGTCACCAGCGTCAATCGATCGAAGAGCCTGCCGGTCAACGACAGCTCGATCCCTTGGTTGCGCGCCTCTCCCAATTGCGTGAACACGTTCCGCTCGTCGAGCGTGAAGTTGGGCTTGCGGACGTCGAAGACGCCCGCCACGAGGCGAACCTGGTCCGTTGGGGCCGAGCGAACGCCGGCGTCGATCTGTCGGGTCACGATCGCGGGCAACACCTCGTTGCGATTGACGGCGTTGCCCGGCGCGATCCCGCTCTCCTCGAGCCCGCGCGTGTACCCCGCGTAGAAGGCAAGCCACTCGGTCGCGTGCGCCGCCACCGCTCCGTTCAGCAGCAGGGGCGTAGCGCGCGTGCTAACCCGGGGCGCGTCGGGCACCTCCACGGCCTTCCGGTAGTCGGTACGTTGTATCCCCGCCACCAACTCGCCAACGCTCTTCCAAAGCGCTTCATAAGCGATTCCCCCCGTCCACTGGCGGACCTCATCGTGAGTGCGCCGCCCAGGTTGGAACGTCGGAGGACTGACCGACACGGGCTCGCCCACCTGACGCCCCCCGAGATCGACCGGCGGTGACGACCCTCCGATCCATCCGTCGCGGACGCGGCCGAGCACCCGCGCCCGCACGCGGTGCAGGCGCGGACCGTCGCCCGCCGTCCAGGTCGCAGTGAGCTCACCGCCGGTGGAGGCGCGCCGCTGCGGCGGATCGGCGATGACCAGCTCGCGGGTGCGCCCGTCGGGCTGCGTGTCCGTGAAGAGCTCCGCGTGGTCTTTGGGAACCTCACGGACGGATCGAAAGGCCGCGCCCGCCACCTCGACTTGCGCGCCGAGCCGGGCACGCGCGAGCACCCCTAGGTTGGTGATGTTCGTGTCGAGGTCGGCCCACGGCTGCCCGTAGTAACGGCGGCGGGGTACCTGCGGCGGCAGGAATGGACCGGCCGTGATGATGTGCGGGGCCACCTCTTCGTCGCGGCTCGCGGCGTAGCTCCAGAAGGGCACGATCTCGACGACCTCGCTCGGGCGCCAGCGCGGCACGATCGCGAAGGACGCGACCCGCGCATCGGAGCCGTCGTAGTACTCCTCGTGCGCGTAGGAAAGGCCCGCGCCCAGACTCAACTTCTTGGGGACGATCGGGATCTTCGCGTCGAGCTCGGCGAAGGCACCGCCGTAGTCGCTCGATCCCCCTAGCAAGCTGACGACGAGATCGTCCCCGGCCTTGCGCAGGCGGTAGTCGACGATGCCGGTTGGGGCCGGGAACGGGTAGCCTTGCGCCGTCAGGCCGACATGTACCGTTGAGGACTCGACGAGCCGCGAGCTCAGCGTCCCCTGCTGGTCGAACGAGAAGCCTTCTATCCGGACGTTCCCAGCGTCGATGGGGGAAAAGCCGCGCACCTCGCCGGAGCTGTAGAGCCCGATGCGCTCGCTCCCGATGCTGGTGCCGAACGCGTCCTGCGCGGCTCTGACGACATTCTCGCCCGTTCGCTGGGCGTGGGCCGACCGACCGCCTAGCATGAAGAGCGCGAGGGCGATCACGCGACAAACTTTCACTCCGGATCGGTGCCGCTCGACGCCTGGGGGTTCCCGCCGGAACCTAACGAAGCACGAACCGCAGCGGCACCTCGATGATCACGGGCACCGGTTGGCCGCGATCGTCCCGCGCGGGAGCGAAGCGCCACCGCCGCAGGGCCGCGATGGCGGCTGCGTCGAGATCCGGCACTGACGCGAGCACGCGGATCGGGTCCCGGACAGCGCCCCTGATGTCGACGACCGCCTCGAGCCGCACGAGCCCCGTGATGCCGAGACGCCGCGCGTGCGGCGGGTACTCGGGCCGTACCTGCTCGAGGATCACCGGAGGGTGCGCCACCTTTGAGGCCGCGAGCGGCCCCGATGCGGCTGAGGGTGCCTCCGTTTCGTCGGCCGGTGGCAAGGCAGGCTCCGGATGGGGATCATGAGTCTCATCGACGGAGGGCGATGCTTCGATCGGCTCGGCCGCTGGCCGGGGCGACCGGGTTTGATCCGTCGCGGCAGTCGGTGAAGGCGGTTGGATCGCGCTCCGCGAGGGTCGAACACGTCGGGCCGACACCGGGCCACGGGGGTTCACGCGCTCGCGGGGTGACGACACAGTTTCGCGTCGCCCTGACGAGCGCGGCTGGAAGAGGACGACACGGACCAGCGGCCGGGGGGCGTCCACAGGCGGCCCCTCCGGCACAAGGAGCAGTCCTGCTGCGATCGCGTGCAGCAAGCCGGAGGTCGCGAGACCGATCCATCTATGCGACGCGGCCCTGGGAGCCCGCTCGAGGGAGGACAGCATGAAGCATCACGTGTTTACTGCAATAACATTGCAACCACAATCTCGTTGAATCGAAGCCGCTGGGCGTGCTACGCACTGGCGGTGCCTCGCAGCCTCCCGACGATGGCGATCGTCAGCCGGCATGTCGTCATGCTCCCCGAGCACGCGGCGCAGGTCGCGTGGCACCCGACGTCGGAGAGGGTAGCCGTCGCGTGCGCGGACGGCACCGTGGGCGTCATCGAATTGACCTCGGGCCCGCGGCTCGAGGCGTTGTCCCAGCACCCGGGCGGCGCGCTCGCGGTCGCGATCTCGCCCGATGGCACGACCGTGGCGAGCGGCGGCGAGGACGGGACCATCCGACTCATCGAGGCGGGCGCGCCCGAGCGGGCCATGGGCAGCGGTCCCGCCGTTCACTCGTTGGCGTGGTCGCCGACTGGCCGTCATCTGGCCGCCGCGGCCGGTCGCCGGCTCAGCTTCTGGCGGCGCGATGGCTCACCCGCCGGAGAGCATCAAGATAGGAGCACATCCGTGGCGACGCTCGCGTGGGACGAGGCTGGCGGCCTCATCACTGCCGTGAGCGCCGAGGCGATTGATCTGCTGAAGCCAGGCCGGCGGAAGGCGGTCGCGACGATCCCGACGACTTTCGCCGGGCCGACGCTCGCCGCCGCCGAGAGCCCTGGTGGTGCCTTCCTGGCGCTTGGTCACTACGACGGCACGGCCTCCGTGCTCCAAATGGACAGCGGGAAGTCCATCCAATACGGAGGGCTGGGCGGCAAGGTGCGCTGCCTGACCTGGACGCCGGACGCGAGCGCCCTGCTGATCGCCGCTGACCACCGGGTCGCGGCCTTCCGGTTCACCCGGCGCGCGCCCGCCACCGATCGGGCACGGCTCCTGAAGAGGCACCGCGACCGGGTGCGCGCCCTCGGGATCGTCGGCGCCAGGTATATGCTCTCCGGCGACCGCGCCGGGATCCTCCACGGATGGGATCTCGGGAGAGAGTTCCGCCACGCCTTCGAGGTGCCGACAGGAGCGCCCATCGAAGCCATCGAAGGATCGCCGGACGGGAAACGCGCCGCCATCGTCGGCCGCGGTGGCCTCCTCACCATCGTGAGCCTGGAGCACCCACACCCAAGGAGGGCCCGGTAGGATGTCCCACGAACGGCAACCCAGCGCGACCACCACCGAAGCGGCCGCGGTTCGAACCCTCTGCCTCTTCGCCGCGGATAGCTTCCCCGTAACTCCCGCCGCCGCCGCGACGACGGGCACTGACCTCGATCACGGCGACGTGGCCGTGGCCCGTGCCGAGCGCGCCCTCCGCAGCCGCCTGCCCGGTCACCGCGCGGGTCCGGGCTGCTGGGCCGCGGCCGCGGAGCGGTTGCCGCGCGGTCTTCGGCTGCGGGTCGCTGATGCCTCCGACGCCGCCGACGAAGTGGTGATGACCATCGAGGAGATCGCGCGGGCGTGCGGCCTCGCCCTCTGGGACGAGGCGCTCGAGGAGACCGTGTACCCGACCACGCTGGACCGCGAGGGCGACCTCCTGGAGGCGGCGCGAGCGCTGGTGCGCGCGGGCGACGGCTACCTGCTGTGCGAAGGCGGGCCCGACGACGCCTACTTCCTGCAAGCATTTGCGGCCAACTCCGACCGGCGCGTCGTCGTCGAGGCTGTGGGCAACTCCACGTTGCCCGTGGCGCGTCGGCTCCCACGTGCCCGCCTCGCCGATCTGCGCCGCCAGGGCTGGCAACCTCCTCGACGGCGCCAGCCGTACTATTCCCGCGAGCTCGATCTAGAACTAGCCCTGGAGAGAATTGACGGCCAGGCCTCATCCGACCGGGAGCACATCTAAGAAAGCCCCTTTCAGGGCGCGCGGGGTTACACCACTTGTAGGGGCAACGCCAGCGCGGCGCGGATGTCGTCGGCGCGCAGGACCGGGCTCTCGCGGTACAGCAGGAGCGCCCGCTCGAGCACCGTCTCGAGCTCACGGAAATTCCCCGGCCAGCCGTGCCGGCGCAGGACATCGACGGCGCCGGCGTCCAGCTCCACGGCGCGCGCCCGCTCGGCAGGGCCCGCCTGACGCAGGTCCTCCGACGAGCGGACTTCGAGGTCCAGCCCGGCCGCATCCAGAACGCGGTTACCCATCCAGATGGCGGACGGCGCGATGTCGTCCATGCGATCCCGCAGCGGCGGCAGCCACAACAGCACGCGGGCCAGGCGGTAATAGAGATCGTGGCGCAGACGGCCGGCCGCGACCTCGACCAACAGGTCGCGATCCGTCAGCGCGATGGCGTTGACCTGCAGGCGCCGCGGGGGCGCGCCGTCTCGTCCCCGCGCGCTGGGGGCCGTCCCCACCCGTTCGCACTTCCCGGCCTTCAACAAACGCAACAAGGCGAGCTGGACGCGCGGCCCCAATCCGGCGGTCTCTTCGATGATGATGGTTCCGCCGTCGGCCTGCTCGGCGACGCCCGCTTCCTTGCCGCGTCCGCACAGGGCCGCCAGCGCTTCGTCCTCTGGAAAACCGACCACGTCCAGGCGCACCAGGGGAGCCGCCGGCGCCATGAGCTGGTGCAGCGCCCGCCCGAGGCCCTCCTTGCCGGTACCCGGCTCTCCCGACAGGATGAAGTTCGTGCGGTAGGGGCGCTCTTGCAGCCGTTCGATGACGTCCAGGATTCGCGTCATCGCCGGGTGCGGCGACGTCATCCGGATGAGCGCGCCGATCCAGCGGGCTGCCGTGGCGTCGAGGGACTTGAGGCGGGGGACCGTCCCGGTCGCGGCTCGTGCTGGCGCGGGCGATCTTCCGCGCGCGGCGGTCTTCGAAGCGGCCACCGTCGGGTTATCCGCGCCTGATGCCGAGAAGCAGATCCATGCTGGCTTGGTCCGCCGCCGGGAACGGGTACTTTTCGAACTCGTCCGAGGCGACCCACCGGCAGTCCGCCACGCGCGCGGCCCGGGGCGTTGCGTTCTCCGGCAGCGTCGCCTGATAGAGCGACAGCTCTACCTGGTACCCCATGTAGCGGTGCGTGCGCTTACCGATGCAGGCGCCCACCGCGATGTCCACGTCGACGCGCTCGCGCACCTCGCGCGCCAGAGCGTCGGCGTCGGTTTCGTTGGCTTCCACCCGACCGCCCGGAAACTCCCACAGCCCCGGCAGGACGGCGCTGGGCCGCCGCTGCGTGATGAGGTATCGGCCGTCGCGGCAGATGACGGCGGCGACCACGCGCAAAATGAGCTCGTTCATGGGCAGGGGGCCGGAATTATACATCCGCGGGTCCTTAGTTGAAGCAGGCGGAGCTTTCGGGGACGGTTCGTCAGACGTTAGAGTGCCATCCACCCCATGCCGTTCATCATCAGGCGCTTGGACGCCAGGCGGTTCGACGCCGCCAAGATGCAGAAGGTCGGGCTGTTCGAGACCGAACGGTTCTTCTGCGACATCTACTGTCTCGATCCGGGGCAGGCGCAGAAGCCTCACGCGCACGCGGGCGCGGACAAGGTCTATGCGGTCCTGGAGGGGATCGTGCGCGTGAGCGTGGGCGCCGACGAGGAGACCCTGCGCGCGGGAGACGTCGTGCTCGCGCCGTCCGGCGTCGACCACGGGCTGCGCAACGAAAGCTCCGAGCGGGCCGCCGTGCTGGTTTTCATGGCCCCGCGGCCCTGAGACTTTCGCGGGCGGCGGCGGCGAAGGCGTCAACGTCGTCGGGCGTGTGGGCCAAGGAGAGGAACGCCGCCTCGAGCTGCGCGGGCGGCAGGAAGAAGCCGCGGTCCAGCATGGCGTGGAAGAAGCGCGCGTAGCGGGCGACGTCGGCCTTTTTGGCGGTGGCGAAGTCCACCACCGGCTCGCTGGTGAAAAAAAGCGTGAAGGCCGATCCCACTCGCTGCACGCGGGCCGCGACACCCGCGGCGGCGATCGCCTCGGCGAGGCCGGCCTCCAGGCGAGCGCCCAGGTCTTCCAGCCTCGCGTAAGCGCTGGCATCCAGGCGTCGCAAAGTGGCGAGGCCGGCCGCCACGGCCACCGGGTTTCCCGACAGGGTCCCCGCCTGATACACAGAACCCTCGGGGGCTATCTTCGCCATGATGTCGAGGCGGCCACCGTAAACCCCGAGGGGTAATCCTCCGCCGGCAATCTTGCCCAGGCACGTGAGGTCGGGGCGCACGCCGTAGAGCGCCTGCGCGCCGCCGCGGCCGACGCGAAAGCCGGTGATGACCTCGTCGAAGATCAGCAGGACACCGTGCTGGTCGCACAGCGACCGCAGCGTCGCCAGATAGCCGGGCGCCGGCGGGACCAGGCCCATGTTGCCGGGGATGGGCTCGACGATCAGCGCGGCCACCGCGTCCCGCTGAGCTTCCAGCACGGCGCGCACGGCGGCGGCGTCATTGAACGGCACGAGCAGCGTGTCGGCGACGGCGGCCGCGGTCACGCCGGCCGAGCCCGGGATCCCCAGCGTCGCCGCGCCCGATCCGGCGGACGCCAGCAGGACGTCGGCGTGGCCGTGATAGCCGCCGTCGATTTTGACGATTTTCGCGCGGCCCGAAAAGCCGCGCGCCACCCGCAGCGCCGACATCGTCGCCTCCGTCCCCGACGATACGAGGCGCATGCGCTCCAGCGACGGCACCGCCGCGCGCAAGGCCTCGCCCAGCAGAACCTCGCGCTCCGTGGAGGCCCCGAACGTGGTCCCGTGCCGCGCAGCGTCCGTGACGGCGGCGACGACGTCCGGATGCGCGTGGCCCAGGATCAGAGGCCCCCAGGACCCGAGGAAGTCGACATATCGGTTGCCGTCCGCGTCGAACACATGGGCGCCCGCGCCGCGCTCGACGAAGACCGGCTGCCCCCCCACCGCCTTGAACGCCCGTACCGGCGAATTGACGCCGCCCGGAAAGAGCTGAGCCGCCCGCTCGAAGAGAGCCTGGGACTTCGGCCGTTTCGACATGCCCTCGCATAACACGCCGGGCGCGAGGGCGCGAAGGAGCTTCCTTGCGCGGGACACACCATCGCGTCTCCTCCGACGACCGCCTGCGCGCGGCCGCGGCAGCCATGGGATCCGAGCTCGAGTCCTTGTAACTTCGGGCGCTTGAAACGATCCCCGGAAGCCACCACGGGTCTGGCGACACACCTGCTCGCGGCCGCCGTAACGCTGCCGTTCGGGATCAACGCCTTCCACATTCTGCGCGAGGCGGCGCACGATCTCGCCATGGAGGGTGACTTCGCGATCATCGAGCTCTTCACCCTGCACGCCCTGGACGGGACGCAGATCACGGGGCCCTACTCGCGGTTCGGCTGGAACCATCCGGGGCCGGCGATGTTCTATCTCTTCGCGATTCCGTACGCGCTGTCCGGGGGGCAGAACTACACGCTGTTTGCCGCCGCGGCGATGACCAACGCCGCCTTCGCGTACGGAAGCGTCGTCGTCCTGCGGCATTTCGCCGGAGTCACCGCCGCCGCGATGGGCGCGGGCGTCGTGTCGATCTACGCGATGGTGCTCGAGTCCCTGCGCACGAGCACCATCTGGAACCCGTTTCTTTCGCTCATGCCCTTCATGGGCTTTCTGGCGTGCGCCGCCGCCGTCGGACGATCGTGGTGGCCGGCGCTGCCGGCCGGCGTCCTGGCCGGCTCGTTCGCGGTACAGTGCCACGTCTCGTTCGCGCCCCCCGTGCTGTTGGTGGCGGCCGCCACCGTGGTCCCGATCGCGTTGGCCCGGCGGCGCGAGGGTTTATCGCCGTGGCCGCGTGGCCTCGCCGGCCGCCGCTCGGCGGTAGCCGCTCTCCTGATCGGAGCGATCCTGTGGGCGCCGACGGCGGTTCACTTGGCCAGAAATGCGCACGACTACATCCGCATGTTTGGGGACTACGCGGCCGTCGGCGGCGGGCCTCTGCCCTTCGGGCAGGGCATCCGAGCCTGGGCGCTGGAGCTGACGCGCGTCCCGGCCGCCCTGGTGTTCGGGTGGGTCGACGAGAGCCAGGCCGGCCCGATCCTGTGGCGAGTGACGGCCGTCTTGACCGTCGCGCAGCTCGGGCTGGTGGCGCTTTCCTGGCGGCGGGCGCGGAATCTCGATGACAGGGCCCTGGCGCGCTGCTGCGCCTGGAGCCTCGCCGTCTCCGTCCTGTCGCTGGCGTCGATCTTGTCGATCAAGGGGGGCCTCGAGTCCTACCTGACGGCGTTCGCGTCGACGGTCGGCGGGTTCAACTGGATCGCCGTCGGTTGCGTGTGGCTGCGCGGGGCGGAACGGGCCCCCGCCGCGCGGGCGTGCCTGGCAGCCCGTGGCGGTCCGGACTTGCGCCACGGGCTGCTGGCAGCCGCCTGCGTCGGCGCGGCGGCCGTGGCGGCGGTGACCGCCCTGCGAGCCCCCGCGAGGCTTCGGGGCGCGCGCCCCGTGAGCGACGAGATGACCGCCGTCAACACGGCCATCGACCGCTTCATCGAGCGCCACCGGCTGCGCAGGCCACAGATCCTCTTCGAACGCAACGCCGCCTGGAGCACGGGTGGTGGCGTGATGGCACATCTGAAGAAGGCCGATGTGAAGTTTTCCGCCCCACCGGGCTGGACCAGCATGTTTGGGGCGCAGCACGCGCCCGCCGGCGGAGAGGACGGAACGATCATCATCGGTGACGCCGGTACCCTCGCGGTCAGGCAGCGGACGACCTGCGAGGTCTCCGTGCTGGCGCGGCGCGGAGTGGAGGCCGCCTACGCCATCGACCGGAATCGCTTCGGCGCCGGCGCGCGGCGGCCGCGCGTCTGGCGCGCCGAAGGCGTGGAGGCGCGCGCGGCGGGACCGGCGAGCAACCCGGCTTCGCGCGACCCCGGTCCCGAGGCCGAGATGCGGTTCATGGACGGCCGCGCGTTCATCGTGTACGCGGCGCCGCCGACGGCGGCTTCGACGCCGTTCTTGGGCGTGCGGGTCGCCGCCGACGCGGGGGTCAGCTTCGCTGTCTCGTGCTCCGCGGACGACGCCACCTTCACCGACGTGGGGATCGTCTCGCCGCTTCCCGGGGGCGGCCGACCCGCCCGCGTGGTGGTGTTCCCGGCCGGGATCGGGTGCGCTTACGTGAAGGTGATGACCCTCGACAAAACCGAACGCGCGGCCATCGCCCGCGTGGAGCTGTTGACCGAGATCCGATTCGGCTCGGACGAGGAGCGGCGCGCCTGCTTCGTGAGATTGGATTCCGGACGCGTGGTGAGCGAAGTCGGCGGCCGCGGGAAATCGAGCGTGATGGCCGATCTCCACGTTCCGCCCGACGAGACCGTCTCGGACCGCGGGAACAGCGTGCACTTTCCACTCGGCGCGGCGACCGTCGAATTGCAGGTCCCGCAGCCGAGCGCCGAGGTGACCGGCCTCCTGGTGTCGGCCGAGGCGCTCGACGAGTACGTCGTTGACTGCCTCAGCCCGGCCTCCGGGCCTCGCGAGATCGCCGCCGTCCCGGCAGTGCCCGACGGCAGCGGCCTGCGCACCCGCGTCGTCCCCGTCGACCTGACGCCGTGCTGGTCGATACGCTTGCGCACCCGCCCGGAGACGGTCAGCCGCGCCATCGCCGAGATCGCGTTCCTCCGGCGCGTCGCCCCGCCGTCGCCGTAGGCGATTCAGCTCGCCCGGCCGCCCTCGCCTTCGTCACCGCCGTCACCGCCGTCGTCGCTCTCGTCAACGTCAGCGTCGGCATCGCCTTCGGCCTCGTCGTCGCCCGCCGCCTCGTCGCCCAGGTCCTCCTCCGCGAGGGGCTGGCCCTGCTGCTCGGCGCGCGCCGCCGCGACCTCGGGCGAGACCTCGCGTTCACCTTCTTCCTTCTCGGCCAGGCGCTCCATCGCGACCACGCCCTCGCCCTCCTCCAGGCGGATGAGGCGAACGCCTTGCGTGTTGCGGCCGATGGTCGGAATGCCGTCGACCGGCATGCGGATCAGCTTTCCGCGGTCGGTGATCAGCATCAGGTCGTCTTCGTCGGTGACCAGGCGCATGCCCACGACCTTGCCGTTGCGCTCGGTGGTCTTGATCGTGATCACGCCCTTGCCGCCGCGGTTCTTGGTGGGATAGTCCGAGGTCGGGGTGCGCTTGCCGAAGCCCCGCTGGCAGACGGTGAGCAGCGTGGCCGGCGTCTCGCGCGGGATGACGCCCATACCCACAACCTCGTCGGAGGCGCCGCGCAGCCGGATGCCGCGCACGCCGCGCGCCGTGCGGCCCATGGGGCGCACGTTCTCTTCGCGGAAGCGGATGGCCCATCCGTCCCGCGTGCCCAGCAGAAGGTCGCTCGACCCCTCGGTGATGCGCACGCCCACCAAGGCGTCATCCTCGGCGATGGAGACGGCGATGATCCCGGAGACGCGGATCGAGCCCAGCAGCCCGAGAGACGTCTTCTTGATCACGCCGCGCTTGGTCGCCATGACGACGAACGCCCCTTCTGAGAACTCGCGCACCGGCAGCATGGCGACGACCCGCTCGCCGTCCTGCAACGGAATCAGGTTCACGAACGCCTTCCCCTTCGCGGTGCGGCCAGCCTGCGGGACCTCCCACACCTTCTTCGAATAGGCGCGGCCTTTGTTGGTGAACATCAGCAGCGTGTCGTGAGTCGACGCGACGAAGAGCTGCGCCACGAAGTCCTCCTCGTGGGTGGCCGCCCCGGTGACGCCGCGCCCGCCTCGGCGCTGCGCGCGGTAGAGGTTCTTCGGGTTGCGCTTGACGTAGCCGCCGTGGGTGACGGTGACCACCATTTCCTCCGGCGTGATCATGTCCTCGACGTTGATGTCCACGTCGACGTCGGTGATCTCCGTGCGCCGCGGGTCCCCGTAGAGCTTCCTGACCTCCTCCAGCTCGGTCACCACCACGGCCATCAGGACCGACTCGCTGCCGAGGATCCCTTCCAGGCGCGCGATGAGCGCCGCGACCTCCTTGATCTCGGCGAGCAACGCGTCGCGCTCCAGCCCGGTCAACTTGGCGAGCCGCATGTCGAGAATGGCCTGGGCCTGGCGCGCCGACAGGTCGAAGCTGCCCATGAGACCCGCCTTCGCCGACTCGGTGTCCTTCGACGCGCGGATGAGGTCGATGACCGCGTCGATGTGGTCGACCGCGATCTTGAGGCCTTCCAGGATGTGCATCCGGTCGCGCGCCTGGCCCAGCTCGAAGACCGAGCGGCGCATGACGACGTCGCGGCGATGGGCCACGAAGTGCTGCAAGGCCCGCTTGAGCGACAGGACCTGCGGGCGGCCCTCGACGATGGACAGCATGTTGACGCCGAACGAATCCTGAAGCGGCGTCATCTTCCACAGGTTGTTCAGCACGATCTCGGGGACCGCGTCCTTCTTGAGGTCCACCACCACGCGCATGCCGTCACGGTCGGATTCGTCGCGGATATCCGAGATCCCTTCGATGCGCTTGTCGCGCACCAGCTCGGCGATCTTCTCTATCAGCTTGGCCTTGTTGACCTGGTACGGGATCTCCGTCGCCACGATGCTGCGACGCCCGGTCTTCGGGTTTTCTTCGACCGCCGTCCGGGCCCGCATCAGCAGCGCGCCGCGCCCGGTCTCGTAGGCGGCGCGGATCCCGTGGCGCCCACAGATGACGCCGGCGGTCGGGAAGTCGGGGCCCGGCACGATCTCGATCAGATCGTCGACCGTGATGTCCGGGTTCTTGATCACCGCGATGGTGGCGCTGACGATCTCTGCCAGGTTGTGAGGCGGGATATTGGTCGCCATGCCGACTGCGATGCCGGAGGCGCCGTTGACCAGCAGGTGCGGCAGCCGCGCCGGCAGGACCGTGGGCTCCATCTCCTTGTCGTCGTAATTGGGCTGGAAATCGACGGTTTCCTTCTCGATGTCGGCCAGCAGCTCGCCGCCGATCTTCTCCATGCGGCACTCGGTGTACCGGTAGGCCGCCGGCGGATCGCCGTCCACCGAGCCGAAGTTGCCCTGCCCGTCGATGAGCGGGTAGCGCATGGAGAAGTCCTGCGCCAGGCGCACCAGCGCGTCGTAGGCCGCGGTGTCGCCGTGGGGGTGGAACTTGCCGAGGACATCCCCGACCACGCGCGCGCACTTGATGTACGGCCGGTTCCACACGTTGTTCATTTGCTGCTGCGTATAGAGGATCCGGCGGTGCACGGGCTTGAGCCCGTCGCGCACGTCGGGCAGCGCGCGGGAGACGATCACGCTCATGGCGTAGTCCATGAACGCGGACTTCATCTCCTCTTCGATGGCGATAGGGAGCTTGGTGCCTGCGAACCCGGCGGCGCCGTCAGCGCTCATTCATGGTCTCCGACGGAAATGAGCCCCTTTTTTAGCAAGGCCGCCGGCGGGCGTCGACCAGGAATTCGCGGAGCGCGACCAGGCGTCCGCGTGATGTCTCCCAAACGACGCAGCCGGGCCGAGCGTCACGAGCTGGCGGACGTGTACAGGCCGAGCGCCCGCAGCCAGACCAGGCGCGCCGCCGCGGCGAACACCACGCCGCCCAGCACGCCCAGAAGCGCGGTGGCGGGCGTCAGGTTGCCCAGCAGCGCCATGGCCGGATAGGTGGTCATGAGCGCCAGCGGAAAGACGAAGGTGAATACGAACCGCAGCGCGCCGCGGAACACGGTGATGGGCCAGCGGGCGGCGTCGAAGAGGGAGCCGAAGAGGTAGCTCAGGTTGTCGACCTTCACGACCCAGAACGAGGCGCTGACCACCAGGATCCAGATGGAGTAAAGGACGAGGATCGCCACGCCCAGGAGCACCAGGGTCAGCGCGACGTGGCCGGGCGCGGGCCAGCGGTCGAGGCGGACGAACGCGTATCCCAGGATGGCGGCGGCGCCCAGAAAGTCGACGGCGCGCCAGAGCTCCAGCTTGGCGGTGGAGACCAGGAACTGAGCGTCCGCCGGCTTGAGGAGCACGAAGTCCAGCGTGCCTTGACGCACGTGCTCGACCACCGCCGTCAAGCTGGGACTGACGGCGCCGTCCAAGATGGCTTTGAGGAACGCGAATAGCCCCACCACCACCAGGGCCTCCGGGTAGCTCCAGCCCGCCACCTGGTTGCGCGCGCCGAACACCACCATCACCGGCACCAGCGCCACGCCCACCCACATCAGCGCGATCAGGCCCGACAGGAAAAAATCCGCACGATACTGCATGGCGCCCGCCGCCGAAGCGCGCACCTGCACCCCGAACAACCGCAAATACCGCGAAACCCAAGCGCCCCCCATCACGCCAGTCCGTCACGCAGTGCCTTCGCCACGGGCCGTTAGCTTCTGTACAAAGGTCATCCGCCGAAGGTGATGAATCTGCGCATGCCTGTGCGCCAAACGAAGGCCGTCAGCGCCAGGAGCGCGGCCACGTAGCCCCACTGCACGGCCAGGTCGGTCAGGGCGCCGGCGCGGTCGCGCAGGCCAATGAGAGTCTCGACGGGAAACGCGAGCATGTAACGGAAAGGGAGAACGCGGGCCAGGGATCCCACCCAGGCGGGCAGCAGCTCGATGGGCACCAGGTAGCCGGAAAAGATGGCGTGCACGCCCAGCCACACTTCGAAAAGGCCGATGGCGCTGTCCATGTACATCGCCAACGTTCCGATCATGACCATGGTCAGGAACATGAGCAGCCACGCGCCGACCAGCGACGCCGCCAGGACGGCCGCGATCACCGGATCTGCCACCGCGATCACATCCCCCGCGTTGTAGAGCAGCACCACGACCAGCGGCGCCGACACGACCACGCGCAGAGGAACGGCGGCGACGTGCTCGACCCCGTAAGCGAGCAACGGATGAACCGGGCGCAGCAGGCGCGTGGCGAGCGCCCCCGAGCGGATGTCCATGTTGATCTGCCACACCACCCACGAGCTGGTGAGCAGTCGCACGATGAGCGTGGCCAGGTAATAGGCGACGAACTGGGTCGACCCGAAGCGGCCCACGGGCCCGTCCGCGGCCACCGCGCTCCAGAGAGCCAGCATGACCAGAGGCATGTTGGTGGTCAGGATCCAAATCACGAACTCCGCGCGGTAAGCCACGACCTCGGCGACCCCCACCCGCAACATGGTCGGCACAGCGCGCAGGACGCTAAGGGCGGGCGCGACGCGAACGCTCACGGGACTTCAGGGACCGCTGATTCAACCTGGACTTGGATCTGGACCTGGTCCTGGTCGAAAACGGGCGTGTCGTGCAGAGGTTGCAGTCGGACCAGGACCAGGCCCATGACCAGAACCAGGTTCAAGCTCCCTCCTCTACCCGAGCAGCCTCGCCACGAGCAGCAGCGCCGCCGCAAGGGCCGCCACCGCCACCACCGCTCGGGGCCAGCGCGGCGAGAAGCGGCGCACCGCGCGGTCGATGGAGTCCGAATCTCCACTGGCACCGTCCGAGTCCGCCTCGGATCCGGGCTCCGGCTCCGAATCCACGAGACGCGCGGACATGGGGCCGTCGGCCACCGTGGTGACCACCGGACGAATCCGCGCCGGTCGGTCCACGGCGGTGGTCTTGTTTTCCAGGTCCGCCGCGCTCGCCAGGGCGCGTTTCGAAAGGCGCGGGATCTCGCCGCGCAGCCGACCCGCGACCGCCTGCAGCCCCGCCGCCAGATGGTCCAGCGTCGGCCTGTCGTCCGGGCTCTTCGCCATGCTCGACGTCAGCAGGTCGTACAGCCGCCCATCGATGTCGGGCAGCACCGCCCGGATATCCGGGACCGGCGAGCGCAAGTGCTCGTAGATGACGTCCATGTAGCTCTGGACGGCGCTTCCGTCGTCGCGACGATAGGGCGGCCGGCCCGCGAGCAGGTGATAGAGCGTGCAGCCCAGCGAGTAGACGTCCGTGCGCCCGTCGAGCTTGTCGCCCCGCGCTTGTTCTGGCGCAATGTAGTCCGCGGTCCCCACCACCAGGCCCTTTCCTGTCAGGCTCTGCTCGCGGGCGCTGGACTTGGCCAGACCGAAGTCCGTGACCTTGATGACGCCGCGGCCGGTGATGCCCAGGTTCGAGGGTTTGACGTCGCGATGGGTGATGCCGCCGCGCTCCGCCTCGGCCAGGCCGCCCGCTGCCTGCGCGCCGATGGACGCCACCACGCCCGGCGTCAGCACGCGCTGCTCGGACAGAAGCTGCATGGTGTCCCCGCCCTCCAACAACTCCATGGCGTAGTACGGCCGGTCGCCGTGCTCGCCGGCTTCGAAGATGATGATGAGGTTGGGATGCGCAAGGCGCGCGATGGCCCGCGCCTCGCGCAGGAAGCGCTCGCGCAGGGTGTCGTTCTTCAGGTGCTGCTTGCCCAGGAGCTTGAGCGCCGCGCGCCGGCCCAGCCCGTCGTCGATGCCCAGAAACACTTCGCCCATGGCGCCCGCCCCGAGCCGTCGTTCGAGGCGGTATCGCCCGATCATGGTGCCGGGCGTGATGGGGGTGCTGCCACCGGGCGGGCTCAAAATCCGTCGTCTCCATCGGGCCCGTCCAGCGGCCTGCGCCCCCCGCCGCGCCGGCCGGGCTCGCGGACGGCGTCGTCGTCCTGGTCCTCGGCATAGTTTTCGAACTTCGTGTACTCGCGGATGAACGCCAGCTTCACCGTGTCTGTGGGGCCGTTGCGGTGCTTGCCGATGATGAGCTCCGCCACTTTGCCGCCGCGCTCCCCGGTCTCTGGATTGATTGTGTCGTCTCGATGGATGAACAGGATGAGGTCCGCGTCCTGCTCGATGGCGCCGCTCTCGCGCAGGTCGGATAGCTTGGGCTTCCCGTCGCGCTTCTCCACTTCCCGGTTGAGCTGGGACACGGCGATGATGGGGATCTTCAGATCCTTTGCCAGGGCCTTGAGCCCGCGCGAGATGTCGGCGATCTCTTGCTGGCGGCTCTCGTCGCGGCGGCCGCCCATGCCGCGCGCGAGCTGCAGGTAGTCCACGACGATCAGGCCCAGCGGGCGGCTCGGTGCGTCTTCCTTCCGCACCGGGAAGTAAGCGGGGTTCGCCCGGAACCGGCGCGCCTTGGCGCGAATCTCCATGATGGACAACGCGGACGAATCGTCGATCAGGATCGGCGCCTGGGCGAGCACGCTCGACGACTTGTGGATGGTCTTCCAATCGCTGTACTCGAAGAACCCCGACCGCAGCTTGGACGAATCGATGCGGGCATCGCCGGCCAGCATGCGCTCGACCAGCTCGTACTTGGACATCTCCAGCGAAAAGATCAGGACCGGGATTTTCTCTTTCATGGCGGCGTGCATGGCCACGTTGACCGCCCACGACGTCTTTCCGCCGCCCGGCCGCGCCGCCACGATCACCAGGTTCTCGGGTTGCAGCCCCGCCGTGATGCGGTCGAAACGCGAAAACCCGGTGGGGACGCCCGTCACCGGCTTCCGGTTGGCGGCGCGCACCTCGATGTTGGCGAGGACGGTGTCCATCATGGCGCCCACGGGGGCGAAATCCTCGCGCCGGTTCTGCTGCGCGACCTTGAACACGGCGGTCTCCGCCTCGTCGAGAAACTGCTCATAGTCGCCGTGCTCGCCGAAGGCGCGCGACTGGATCTCCGCGCACGCGGTGATCAGGCGCCGCAGCGTCGCCTTTTCCTTGACCAGGCGGACGTAGTGGACGACGTTCTCGGCGGTCGGCACCGCATTGGCCAGCTCGACGAGATAGGCTTCCCCTCCTTCCAGCCGCGGCAGCATCCCCCGCGTCTTGAGCTCGTCGCCCAGCGAGATGAGGTCGACCGGCTGCCGGCGGTTTTCGATGGCCCGCATCGCGTCGAAGATCTCGCGATGCGCCGGCAGGAAGAAGTCGTCCACTTCCAGCGTGGTCGCGACTTCGTCGAACGCCGCCGGCTTGATGAGCACCCCGCCCAGCGTCGATCGCTCGGCGTCGAGGTTGTGCGGCGGAGTCCTGCCGGAGGGCGCCTCCGGAGCGGCAAAGTCCGACATGGGAAGCCGGCCATTCTATCGGATCTCGGCCATCGAGGCGTCGCGGCCGGACGTCCTGTCCTATCCCGAACCGGGCAGGATCGCTCGGAAGGCGGGCAGGTTGTCGTGAAAGCACTCCACGATGCGCGGGTCGAAGCTCTTGCCCGACATGCTCTCGATCCAGGCGACGCTTTCGTCCACGGGGAACGCGGGCTTGTAGCAGCGCGCGTTGACCAGCGCGTCGAAGGTGTCGGCCAGCGCGACGATGCGCCCGGAAAGCGGGATGGCGTCTTCGCGTAGGCCGCCCGGGTAGCCGCTGCCGTCCCACTTCTCGTGGTGGCAAAGGGCGATCTCGCGGCTCAGCATCAGCACGTCCGCGGTCGAGCCCTCCAGGATGCGGGCTCCGATGACGGTGTGCTGCTTCATGATCTCCAACTCGTCGGGTGTGAGCTTGCCGGGCTTGCGCAGGATGTGGTCCGGGATTCCGATCTTCCCGATGTCGTGCATGGGCGCGGCGTAGGTCATCTGCTCGCACACCAGCTCGCTTTGTCCCAGCGCGCGCGCCAGGATCGCCGCGTACTGGCTCATGCGCTTGATGTGGGCGGCGGTGTCCGTGTCCTTGTACTCGGCCGCGATGGACAGCCGAAACACCGTTTCGACGTAGGCGTTCTTGAGCCCCTGCCGCGACGACGCCAGGTCCGTGTTGGCCGCGCGCAGGGCGCCCACCAGGCGGTCGACGTCCATGCGCAGGCGCCGCCGCTCCAGAGCCTGGGCGATGCGATTGGACACCGATCGAATGTCCTCGAACGGCTTGGTCACGTAGTCGAACGCGCCGAGGCGCAGCGCCTGAATGACCGAGTCCAAGTTCGCGTAGCCGGTGACAATGATCACCTCGCTGTCCGGGCGCCGCTCCTTGATGTGGGGCAAGAGATCGATACCCGATCCGTCGGGCAGGTTCTTGTCCAGCAGCACGCAGCCGTAGTCCGAGAGGCTCACCAGGTCGCGCGCTTCGGACACCGACCGCGCCAGGTCCACCGTGTAGCCGGCGTGCTTGACGATCCGCTCCAGCACCATGCGAACCGCGTCGTCGTCATCGACGACCAGGACGAGCTCGTCTTCCACCGCAGCCGCCATCTTACGAAGACCGGTGACGTGCGTATGCCAAGCTGCGAGGCAAGGGATATATTATAGCTGCGAGAAAAGGGGATACGTCTATGGAAGCGTCTCAATCACCACCGCCGCCTCTGGTCACCAAGATCTCTGCGCTCCAGAACCTCAAGGAGTATGCCGAGCTCAACTGGACCGGCACCCTCGAGGATTATCTGGCGCTGGTCCGCAAGAACCCGTTCATCACGCGCACGGCCTTCCAGCGCGTCTACGACATGATCCTGTCGTACGGCCAGGAAGAGTACATAGACAACAAGAAGCGGCTGTCGCGCTACAACTTCTTCAAGGACGAGCAGCACGGCGGACGGGACGCGGTCTACGGTCTCGACATCCCGCTGATGCGCCTGGTCAGCGTGTTCAAAAGCGCCGCCGAGCGCTACGGCACCGAGCGGCGCGTGATCCTGCTGCACGGTCCGGTGGGCAGCTCGAAGTCCACCATCGCCCGCCTCATCAAGCGCGGCCTCGAGGAGTACTCGCGCACCCCCGAGGGCGCGCTCTACACCTACGACTGGATCCTCCCCGACGGCATGGAAAGCATCGCCGGCGGCCAGCACGTTTTTCCCTGCCCCATGCACGAAGAGCCGCTGCGGCTGATCCCCCCCGAATGGCGGGACAAGGCGCTCGGGGAGCTGGGAATCAATGGGCCCGGGCGGCCAGTGGTCCACGTCGAGGGCGATCTCGACCCCGCGTGCCGGCTCATCTTCCGCGAGCTGATGGCCCGCTACAAAGGCGACTGGTCGAAGGTCGCCGGGCACGTCAAGGTGCGCCGCCTGATTCTATCGGAGCAGGATCGGGTGGGCGTCGGCACCTTTCAGCCCAAGGATGAAAAGAACCAGGACTCGACGGAGCTGACCGGCGACATCAACTATCGCAAGATCGCCGAGTTCGGCTCGGACAGCGATCCGCGGGCGTTCAACTTCGACGGCGAGTTCAATATCGCCAACCGCGGAATCATCGAGTTCATCGAGGTCCTCAAGCTCGACGTGGCGTTCCTTTACGACCTGTTGGGGGCGTCGCAGGAGCACAAGATCAAGCCGAAGAAGTTCGCCCAGACGGACATCGACGAGGTCATCCTGGGCCACACCAACGAGGCTGAATACAAGAAGCTGCTGTCAAACGAGTTCATGGAGGCGCTGCGCGACCGAACGGTCAAGATCGACATCCCCTACATCACCCGTATCGGCGAGGAGAAGAAGATCTACGCCAAGGACTACAACGCGGCGAAGATCCGCGGCAAGCACATCGCGCCGCACACGCTGGAGATGGCCGCCATGTGGGCGGTCCTCACGCGCCTCGAAGACCCGAAGAAGCACCAGCTGACCCTGGTGCAGAAGATGAAACTCTACGACGGCAAGACGCTGCCGGGCTTCACCCAGGACAACATCAAGGAGCTGCGCAAGGAGGCCGTGCGCGAAGGCATGGACGGGATTTCACCGCGCTACATCCAGGACAAGATCTCCAACGCGCTGGTGAGCGACCGAGGCGAGGGGTGCGTCAACCCCTTCATGGTCATGAACGAGCTCGAGTCGGGCCTGCGCCACCACTCTCTGATCACCAGCGACGAGCAGCGCAAGCACTACGCGGTGCTGCTGGGGCTGGTCAAACAAGAGTACGAGGACGTGGTCAAGAACGAGGTGCAGCGGGCCATCAGCGCCGACGAGGAGGCCATCGGTAAGCTGTGCGCCAACTACATCGACAACATCAAGGCGTACACCCAAAAGGAGCGGGTGAAGAACAAGTACACCGGCCAGGACGAGGAGCCCGACGAGCGCCTGATGCGATCCATCGAAGAGAAGATCGACATTCCGGATTCGCGCAAGGACGACTTCCGGCGCGAGATCATGAATTACATCGGCGCGCTGGCGGTCGAGGGGCGGCAGTTCGACTTCCGCACCAACGAGCGCCTGCAGAAAGCGCTGGAGCTCAAGCTGTTCGAGGACCAGAAGGACTCGATCAAGCTCACCAGCCTGGTTTCGGCGGTGGTCGACCGCGACACCCAGGAAAAAATCGACGTGGTGAAGAACCGCATGATCCGCAATTACGGCTACTGCGAGATCTGCTCCACCGACGTGCTCAACTTCGTCGCGAGCATCTTCGCCCGCGGCGACGTGAAGGACTGAGGATGTCCGATCCTCGCGTGGCGCCCGTCACGGTCGAGGTGAACGGCACCGCGGCCCAGCTCCTGGTCAAGCTGATGGCGGATCTCGACACCGACGATCCGATGGCGGTGCTCACGCGGGCGCTGGGGATGATGGAGCAGGCGGTGGGCGCGAAGCGGGCCGGCCGGCGGCTGGGCGTCTTCGATCCCGCTACCGGGCGTTTCATGGACGTGGTGCTCTAGTAGAAGGACGCGAGCGATGGCCCTGCGCATCGACCCCGACCACCGGCGCTTCCGCGACATCGTGCGCGGCAAGATCAAGCAGGAGCTGCGCAAGTACATCTCGCAGGGCGAGCTCATCGGGCGCAAGGGCAAGGACCTGGTGTCCATCCCCCTGCCGCAGATCGACATCCCGCGCTTCCGCTTCGGCAGCAAAGATCGAGGCGGCGTAGGCCAGGGACCGGGCGATACCGGTGACGCCGTGGGCCGCGGTGATCCCGAGGACGGCACCGGCGAGGCGGGTGATCAGGCGGGCGAGCACGTCCTGGAGGTGGAGCTGACGCTGGAGGAGCTGGCTCAGATCTTGGGCGAGGAGCTGCAGCTTCCGCGGATCGCGCCCAAGGGCAAGGAGCGGATCATCACCCAGAAGGACCGCTACGTCGGTATCCGGCGCACCGGCCCGGAATCGCTGCGGCATTTCAAGCGCACCTTCCGCCAGGCGCTGCGCCGCCAGCTGATGACCGGGACCTACGATGCGGCCCGGCCGATCATCGTCCCCATCCGTGAGGACCGACGCTATCGGTCGTGGAAGACCACGCCGCTGCCGCAGTCCAACGCCGTCATGATCTTCATCATGGACGTGTCGGGTTCGATGGGCGATGAGCAGAAGGAGATCGTTCGCATCGAGTCCTTCTGGATCGACACCTGGCTGCGCTCACAGTACGAAGGCCTGGTCTCGCGCTACATCATCCACGACGCCGTCGCGAAGGAGGTGGATCGCGACACGTTCTTCCGTACGCGTGAATCGGGCGGGACCATGATCTCCAGCGCGTACAAGCTGTGCGCCAAGATGATCGAGACCGACTTCCCGCCGGCCGAGTGGAACATTTATCCGTTCCACTTCAGCGACGGGGACAACTGGTCGGTGGACGACACCGTGCAGTGCATCGACATCCTCAAGCAGCACATCCTGCCGAAGGTCAACGTGTTCTGTTACGGACAGGTGGAAAGCCCGTACGGGTCGGGGCAGTTCATCAAGGATCTGAACGAGCACTTCGACAAAGACGACAGCCTGTTGGTCTCGGAGATCAAAGGCAAGGACTCCATCATGGACTCCATCAAGGATTTTCTGGGCAAGGGGAAGTGACGGGATGGCGATGCTTCCACCCTACCTGCTGGACATCCAGCGCGAGATAGAAGGCTACGCGCGCGGCTACGGGCTGGATTTTTGGGAGGTGTCCTTCGAGATCCTCGACTACAAAGAGATGCAGCAAGTGGCGGCGTTCGGTGGGTTCCCGGTCCGCTATCCGCACTGGCGCTTCGGGATGGAGTTCGAGCACCTGTCGAAGAGCCACGTGTACGGGTTGTCGAAGATCTACGAGATGGTCATCAACAACAACCCGGCCTACGCGTATCTGCTGGAAGGCAACTCGCTGGTCGATCAGAAGATGGTGATCGCCCACGTCCTCGGTCACGTGGACTTCTTCAAGAACAACTATTACTTCTCGAAGACCAACCGGCGGATGATCGACGGGATGGCGAACCACGCCACGCGCGTGCGCCGCCACATCGAACGGCTGGGCATCGAGAAGGTCGAGAGTTTCATCGACGCGTGCCTGTGCCTGGAGAACCTGATCGATCCCATGTCCCCCTTCATCGCGCGCAAGCCGGCGGAGCGGTCGGACAGGGACAAGGCCAAAGATCAAGAGGCCCGGCCGGCGGCGGAGACCCCGCGCATGAAGGCCAAGTCCTACATGGACAAGTTCATCAACCCGCCCGAGTACGTCGAGCAGCAGCGGCGGCGCATAGAGCGCGAGCGCCAGCGGCCGCAGAAGACGCCCGCCGAGCCCGAGCGCGACATCCTGTTGTTTCTGCTGCAGAACGCCCCGCTCGACGGCTGGGAGCGCGACATCCTGGAGATCATTCGCGAGGAAGCTTATTACTTCGCGCCGCAGCGCCAAACCAAGGTCATCAACGAGGGCTGGGCGTCTTTCTGGCACAGCAAGGTGATGACGGAGAAGGCGCTCAAGTCGTCGGAGATCATCGACTACGCCGATCACAACGCGGGCGTGCTGGCCACGTCCGGCAAACAGTGGAATCCGTACAAGGTGGGCATCGAGCTGCTGCGCGACATCGAGGAGCGGTGGGACAAGGGGCGCTTTGGCCGCGAGTGGAACGAGTGTCAGAGTCTGGAAGAACGGCGCCAGTGGGACAAGCGGCTGGGCCTGGGGCGGCGGAAGATCTTCGAGGTGCGTCGCTTTTACAACGACGTCACGTTCATCGACGAGTTCTTCACCGAGGACTTCTGCCGCGACAACGAGTTCTTCTCCTTTTCGCTCAACGAGCGCAGCGGCAACTACGAAATTGATTCGCGCGAGTTCCAGAAGATCAAACACAAGATCCTGTTCTCGCTGACCAACTTCGGAGACCCGTTCATCTTCGTGGAGGACGCCAACCACGATAACCGCGGCGAGTTGCTCATCCGCCATCGCCACGACGGAACCGACCTGCGGGGCGACCACGCGCGCGCGACCCTGACCTCGCTGGGCCGCGTGTGGCGCCGTCCCGTGAACCTCCTGACGGTGGTCGAGGGCAAGCCGAAGGTGCTGCGCTACGACGGCCGGGATCACTCCGAGAAGGCCGGCTAACAGCCCGTGGTGGAAGTCGTTCCACGTCGCCTGGGCGGCTGCGGGAAGCCGTCCATCACGACCGGTATGCGACGGCGCGCGGTAGCGCGCTGGCCGCCGTGGTGTTGCCGATGCCCATGTCGCCCAAGCCCACCACCGTCACTCCGGCGCCATCGCTTCCACCGGCCCGGGCCGAAGCCGCAAGACCAGGCCGAGGGCGGCGAAATAAACTTCCGCGGCGCGGGCCGCCACGCGCTGGTGGACGCGGCCGGTGATGTCACGGAAGGCACGCCCGAGCGGCGTCTCGGGCACGATGCCGAGCCCGACCTCGTTGGTCACGAGCAAGACCGGGCACGGGCTTGCCGAGGCGACGTCGAGAAGCTCGTCGGCTTGACGGAGGATTGCGGCCTCCGCCGCGTCGGCGAGGAGCAGGTTCGAAATCCAAAGCGTCAGACAATCGACCAGCACCACGTCGAAATCGGCGTCCGCGGCACGAAGAGCGGCGGTGACGTCGACCGGAGCTTCGCGCGTGGCGAACTCGATCCCGCGCTCTTCCCGGTGGCGCGCCACGCGTGCCTGCATCTCGGCGTCCCGCGGCTCGGCGGTGGCAATGAAGAGTCGGCGCGGGCCGCGGCCGCGCGCCAGGCGTAACGCGAACGCGCTCTTGCCCGATCGAGCGCCGCCCCCGATCAGGACGACGCTCACGCCGCCCCTCGCGCGCACGTCGCCACGAGTCCATCCGCGATCAGCAGGTTCGACGCCCCGTGGACATGGACGTGCGCTCAGCCGTCGTTGGCAACGTAAACGACGACACAGGTCACGTTGTCGTCGCCCCCGCGCTCGTTGGCCGTGTCTACGAACACCTGAGCGGCGTCACCGTAGTACTGCGCGGTCAAGATCTGGGCGATCTCTTCCACGGAAACGTAGTTCGAAAGGCCGTCCGAGCACAGCACGTAGCAGTCGCCCGTCTGCAGCGGGACAACCGCGAGATCGGGTTCGACGGTCGGCTCGAAACCGACGGATCGAGTGATGATGTTACGAAAGCGGGACTCCTTGGCCTCCTCGGGGGAAAGGAATCCCGCCCGAACCTGCTCCTGAATCCACGAGTGGTCTTCGGTGAGCTGGCGAGCCTTGCCGTCGCGGTACAGGAAGGCGCGCGAGTCACCGACGTGGCACAGGTGTAGATGAGCCTCGCGGAAATAGAGACCCGTCAGCGTCGTCCCCATTCCGGCCAGCTCCGGATTGCTCCGAGCGGCCTCGAAGATGGCGTCGTCGGCTTCCAACGTGGCGTGCCGGAGCGCGGCGCTCACCGGGTGCAACGCAGGGGAGCCACCCTCGCGCGGCGCCTCGGCGCGCGCCTCCGGAAAGCCCTCGCGCACCGCCCGCGCCATCTCGCGTTCGAAGATCTCCACCGCCACGCGGCTCGCACGCTCACCTCCCAGGTGTCCGCCCATCCCGTCGGCGACGACGTACAGGCCCAGGTCGTCGTGGCAAAGATAGCTGTCCTCGTTGTGGTCGCGCTTGCGGCCCACGTCCGACGCTACCCAGCCACGGACGCGCATGACGGCTCGCGAGCGGACCTATTCTGCCGGCGGCGGCGGCGGCTGGCTGGTCGCGGGCGCTGGCGGCGGCGTCTTCCGGGGCGCGGGAGTCGTCGCCTTGGTCTCGATCAAGAAGTCGACCCGCGCTGGCCCTGGACCCATTCCGACGCCGGACAGGCGAGCCGCGTCGATTCCCTGGGCCACCAGGCGGCTCACGATCGCCTCGGCTCGCGTCTGTGAATCGGCGACGGACAGCTTGTCGCCGCGGACTTCTATGCGCAGCTTGGCGATGTCCGGATGGCCCTTGAGCACCAGGGCGACCAGCGCGACCACCGTGGTGCTGGGGCCTTCCTTGACGTCGGCCTTTCCGGTCGTCTTGTCGGCGACGAAAACGATGCTTTCGTCCACCTGGATTCGGCCCTCGACCCGGCTGACCAGCACCTTCCCGGGATCGGGGCAGCCGTCATCGTCCTTGCTGCCGTTGAGCGTCTCGGCCTCGGTGGGGCACTTGTCCGCCACGTCGAGGAACCCGTCCTTGTCGTTGTCGGCTTCGGGACAGCCGTCGTCATCTTCAAAACCATCGGCGTCTTCGGCCTTGTCGGAGCAGGCGTCGAAGTTGTCGGGGACGCCGTCGTTGTCGTTGTCCGGCTCGGGGCAACCGTCTTCGTCCTCGAAGCCGTCGCGATCTTCGGGATCCTCGGGACACTTGTCCTTCTGATCGTTGATGCCGTCGCCGTCGGCGTCTTCGGCCGTCGAGGGGCAGCCGTCCTTCGGGCGCTTGCCCTGGCCGTCCTCGGGTGCGTTGGGGCAAGGGTCGTTGAGGTCGGGGACGCCGTCCTTGTCGTTGTCGAGCTCGGGGCAACCGTCTTCGTCCTCGAATTGATCGAGGTCTTCGGCCTCGTTTGCGCACTTGTCTTGCACGTCGGGAATACCATCATTGTCGTTGTCCAGCTCCGGGCAGCCGTCGCTGTCACGGAAGCCGTCGCGGTCCTCGAGCTGGTCGGGGCACTTGTCATCGACGTCATAGACGCCGTCGCGGTCTTGATCGCGGAAGTCGGGGGTCCACGACGCGCCCACGAATCCGCGCATCTCCGGGCTGCCGATGCCCTTGACCAGGCCGAAGCCGCCGCCGAACGTCAGCGACAGCATATTGTTGATGCCGACGCGCATCGCGGCGTCCACCTCGACCGGGTTGGCGTCCACGAAGCGGTTGAAGCCGCTGCGCCCGAACAGCTCGATCAGGCCGGCGACCTGGTCGTGAAACCGGTACTCAGCGGCCGCGCCGTAAAGGAGCTGCTGGCCGACCTCCGCGGCGAAGGTCTTTGACGGATCGCGAATCAGGACGCCCAGGTTGGCGCCCACCCGCAGGTCGCCGCGGCGCAGCTCGGCCAGGCCGCGCAACCGCCCGGTGACGGTCTTGTCGCCCCGGTAAGTCTCGTTGTTGCCGGTGGGAAGGGTGACGCCGGGGGCGGCGGAGAACACGATCTCCTCGTCGGGGCCGAGCGTGCCGACGCGCACCTTGCCTTCCACCCGAAGGTCGCCGATGCCGGTCGAACGAAGGCCCGCCATGGGATCGGGCCGTCCGAGGACGTCATGGCCGTCGCCCTCCATCAGGAGCGTGAGCGGCAGCGCCAGCCCGATCTGAAAGCGATCGAGGAGGCCGATGGCGCCGGTCAGCTCGCCGGAAACCTGGTTCCGCACCACCTCGATGGGCATGGTGAGGTTGCTGTCGCCGGTGACCGTATAGATGGCGAACGGGGCGCGCTGGTAGTTGAAGATGAGGCCGAGCCCGAACTGCTTGTGAAACGGGACCTCAGCGGTCTCGACGGTGAGGAAGCTCCTCGGACCGATCGCCGACTGAAAGAGCTGAACCTCGAAGGACCTGTCGGTCCCGGCTTTCGTGCTTTGCGCGGCCGCGTCGCCGGCCGGCAGCCACACCGCCATCAGCCAGACACTGAAGGCGCACGCCGCGCGACCGCCCGCCGTCAGCCACGCCGACCTTCCAGAGCTGATCGTATCCACGATACGCACGACGGGAAGCAAAGAGAATATCCACGTCGGGCCGCCTCGTAAAGCGCGCCTTGCGCGCCTTGCCCGCTCCGGCACCCCCTACCGCGGCTGGGTGAAGCGATAGACGTACGTCAGACGATGGGGAACGGCGCGGCCGTCGCTGGTGCGGGCCGGGCTGAACTTGAATTTCCACATGGCCTTCGTGGCCACTTCGTCGAAGCCGTGGCCCGCCCTTTCCAGGATCTTGACCTGGGCCACATTGCCCTTCTCGTCGATGCCCACGCTGAGCTTGACCCGGCCCTCGATGCCCATCTTGCGGGCTTCGGGCGGATAACTGGATTCGCTCCGTTCTTCGTGGAGCACCACCGGGTGCTGCGTGATGTAGACCTCGGCCACTGGGGTAAACGGGCGAGCTCCTTCGGCGGCGTATGGCTGCGGTGTCTGCGTGGGCTTGGCCGGTGTGCGGTCCTTCGTCATCAGAGTGTTGCCGACGGCGACCGCCATGGCGGCGTCACCGGTCACGACCGAGTCCAGGGTGACGCCGAAGACCGGCGGCGCCGCCGGCGCAGCGGTGGGGGGCGGATCTTGATTGGGGGGCGGCGGTGCCGGCGACGGCTCGGGTCTGGCCTCGGGGACGACGCGCGCCATGCGCCGCGAGACGATGCGCGGACGCTCGGCGGCCGGTGGCGGCGGCGTCGTCGTCGGCGGCGCTTCGGGCGGAGGCGGCGGGGGTGCGGGCGGCTCCCGGACGTCGATTTCCACGACGACCTGCGACCGGGCCTGCAGGGCCACCGGATCGACCGCCAACAGCGCCCCGGCCACGGCGCCGTGAAGGGCGACGGCGGCCGCCATCCCCGCCCCGCTGCGCCGCACCGATAAGGACGACGAGCCCATCGATGGCGGCGCCCTCGTGCCTATTGTCCGGGGTCGACGTTGATGGCGAACCGCCGTATGCCGGCGCGCTTGACGACGTCGATGACGTGCATGACCTGGCCGTGGTAAGCGACCTTGTCGGCCGCGATGACGGCCTGGAGGTCGGGGTTCATGGGCAGCGAATCGGTGATGAACTTGGTCACGTCGGCGTCGGTCGTCTTTTCACCGTTGAGATACAGTCCGCCGTCCTTCATGAGGGTGAGCGCCAGCGTGGTCTTGACCTGATCGGTGCCCGACGCCGCCTTCGGGAGATCGACCTTGATGGCCGGGTTCACGATGTACGTGGCGGTCACCATGAAGATGATGAGGAGGACCAGCGTGATGTCGACCAGCGGGGTCACGTTGATGTCCGCGATCATGCGCGCGTCATCATCGCCGCTGCCGCCGAAGGGACCGCCGCCCGCGCCCGTCACGATCCGCCTGCCGCTCCGCCGGGCGGCCCCTTGAGGGCCGACAGGATCACGTGGGCCAGCGCGTCCGTGCGGCCCATGGCCTTGCGTACCTTGGCCTGAAAGACGTTGAAGGCGACGACCGCCGGAATGGCCACCAGAAGACCCACGGCGGTGGCCACCAGCGCCTCCGAGATCCCCGACATCACGACCGCGGCGCCGCCGCCCGCGTTGCGGGACAGATCGGCGAAGGCCTTGATGATGCCCAGGACGGTGCCGAACAGGCCGATGAAGGGCGCGTTGTTGCCCAGCGTCCCCAGCACGCCGAGGCTACGTTCCAGGTTGAGCCGCTCGCGCGCCTTCGCGCCCGCCATCGCTTCGGACACCGCGTCCGCCCCCCGCGCGAACTCGTCCAGCCCGCAGAGAGCGACGCGCGCCTCGGGACCGCGGGCATCGCCCAGCGCCTCCCGGGCGGCGGCCACGTCGCCCTTGATCAGCAGCGGGAGGAGCCGCCGGCGCAACGCATCGAAGTCGACGGTTCGCGACGACATGTAGATGCCTCGCTCGACCATCACGGCCACCGACAGCACCGACAGCCCGACGAGGAGCCACAGCACCCATTCCGACCCGAGGAGCGTGAAGCTGAGGAGGCGTTCGGTCATCGGCGTGGTGCGCAGAAGCTAGCACGGGGATTCCGCGAGCACCGCCTGGAGGAGGACGGTGGCGTAGCTCCCCGCCGGAAGCGAGAACCGCAGCGTCAGGCGATCGCCTCGCCGAACCGTGGGCGGATCGTCGATCGTCACCGGGACCAGCACGGGACGCCGCGTTCCCGGCAGCTCGCGGCCCATGCCTTCCAGGTCGCGGCGCGCTGCCCCCACGTCGGCCAGTGCCTGATCTTCCAGGGCGCGGGCCGGTGTGCCGTCGGGGGGTTCCAGCACCCGGCTGCCGGGAAGGGGGCCGGTGGGCACGACCGCGCCCGCGTCGACGCGCGCCTGGTCAGCCGCGGGATCGTCGGTGATGAAGAGCCCGCCGGTGTCGGTTTTCTGCAGGACGTCTCCTGCGCGGACTGCGCGAAGGCCAGGAGGCGCCGCGCGCAGGACCAGGACGCGGTTGAAGACCGCCGATTGCAGCGCGGACAGCAGCAGCCGGCGGTGACGACGGTCAGGCTCGCCGCCGCGCCCGCCCCGTCCGCTCCCGCGTCCACGGCCGCGCTCCCCTCCGCCCTCGGCGCCGCGTGCCAGCGCGAGCCCGGCGGCGGCATTGTCGCCCGCGGCCCCGAACCGCTGGTCGCCATAGCGGTTGGGTAGCCCCTCTCGCCCGAGCGCCGACAGGCGCTGGCTGGCCACCGTTTCGTCGGCATCCGACACGTCGGTAAGGATGGCCTCGAACCGGTTGCCGCGCAGATGGCCGGTGCGCAGCTTGTTGCCGTGCCGCGCCGCCGCGCGGATTACGAGCCCGTCGACGGACAGCGCGAGGGCCTGTTCGGGCGCCACGCGCGGGACGCTGATCCACTGTCGAGTGGTGGCGTGCCGGTCTTTCATGCCGGCGTAGCCCACGTCCCGATCGGCGACCCGCAGCGCGCGGGCGATGCGGCGAACCGCCTCGGGCGTGGTCAGGTCATGCTTCTCGACCCACAAAAACGTGTGCTCGCCCGCCCCGCACGGTGCATAGGCGGCAATCTCCTCGACGAGGAAGGTCTCCGGCGACGGCTCGAACTTCACCAATCAACCCCGAAAGGACGTTCTACACGGCTTGATCGAAGGGCGACCGCGCCAACGGCGTCATCCGGGCTCGCTCACCATGCGCAGATACATCTTCGCCGACTTGTTGTCGGGATCGAGCTGCAGGATCTCCTCCCATTCGCGGATCGCATCCTGATGACGCGACAGCGAATAGTAGGCGAGCCCCAGGTGGACCCGCGCCCCGAGGAAGCGCGGGTTCTCCGCCTTGACCGCCTCGAACTCGCGCGCCGCCGCCTCCAGGTTGCCCATGTCCCGGTAGGTGGTGCCGAGCTTGGTGCGGATGTCGATGAAGCGCGGGCACAGCGCCAGCGCGCGTTCGTATTCGCGCACGGCGTCTTCGTAGAGACCGGCGTCGTGGTACGCGCCACCCACCTCGGCGTGCATGTTGGCGATCTTTCCCTTGGCGAACGGATCGAGCTGGCGCGGCGCGTTCCGCGAGGCGGCCATGGCCTTCTGATAGACCTCCTTGGCTTCGCGGTACTTGCCGAGATCGTTGTAGGTGACGGCCAGGTTCAGCGCCGCCTCCGTGTAGCTGGGGTTGATGCGCAGCGCCTCCTCGAACATGGACTGCGCTTCCTGCAGGCGCCCCTGTTGATGGTAGATGACGCCCAGCATGTCGTAGACGTCGGCGAAGGATCGATGCTCGTGCACCAGCTGCGACAGGTAGCGCTCGGCCTTGTCGTACTCGCGCGCGGTGTAGTGATCGCGGCCGCGGCTGAGGATGTCTTTCAGACGTTCGTCCATGATGGCCAAGGGGGGCGGTCCGGGCGATCAGCTCTTCCCGCGCCCGCGCATGTATTCCAGGTAGAGTTCGGCGCGCCGCGCCTGGTACGCGCCGCCGTGCTCGGCGATGACGCGCTCGAAAGTCTCCTTGGCTTTGGCGGTTTCGCCCAAGCGCAGGTGCGTCTGCCCGAGCGCCAGCAACAGCTCAGGCTCGCGCCCCGATCCCGGATAGCGGCGGATGGCCACCTGCAGGCGGAGGACGGCGGCCTTCGGGCTGCCCCGTTCCAGATAGAAGCGCGCGACGTAGACTTCGTGATCCACCAGACGCCGCAGCACGTCCGCACGAAACGGCTTTGCCTCCTTGACGTACTTGGATTCCGGGAACTTCGCGAGAAAATCCTCCAGCTCGCGTAGGGCGTCGCGCACCGCTGACTGGTCCTTCTCGTGCGCCGGAGGCACGAGAAACCAGTCGTCGGGCATCTGCCGGACATAGGATTCGGCGATCTTGAACGCGACGTAGCCGTCGTCGACCTTTTCGTGCGTGGGGTGCAGGCGCGCGAAATTCTTGTAGCTGTCGATGGCTTCCGAATAGCTCTCGCGGGCAAACTGCGAGTCGGCCATGGCCAGCTCCGCCAGAACGGCGTACTTCGAAAACGGAAACTTCTGCTTGACGAACGCGAAGTACTTCGCCGCTTCCGGGTAGTTCTCGTCCTTGAGCTCCGCCAGGCCCTTTTCGTAGTTCTGGCGCGCGGTCAGGGAATACGTGATGGGCTTCGTCACGTCGTCCGAGGTCGCGCAGGAAGCACCCGCCCCGAACACGAGCAGAGCCACCGCAAGGAGGTGACGGCGCATGAACGAACTATGGTACGTAAGCATCGTGGTGTCGTCTACATCACGCCGGTGTTTGCCGGCAGTATGGGCTGTCCTGGCCGTGGCCGGGGTTGCCCCGGCGTGCGCTTCGTCACCCTCGCCGACGCCGCGATCGCCGGCCGGCGCCGCGATCGCGCCGTCGGGTCAGGCGCCGATGCCGCTGGCGGGCGGACGGTGCAGCGACGGCGCATGCCGCTGCCGGACGCGCGGAGGGAGCGAAGACGCCGAGCCCGCGCCGCCCGCACAGGGAACGAAGCGGTTCGAGCTCCGGCTGTCCACCGAAGGCGGTGAGGCCTCGTTGACGGCGCCCGCCCTCGGGCAGCTCACCGCGGCCGGTCCGCGCGAGGTCTGCTACTACGTGGATCTGGTCTCCGGGAGCGACCATGACGTCGCCTACGTCGCCCGCGCACGCAGCGCCGAGGAGGGCATCGCTCCGGTCTTGACCATCGCCGAGTACGGCCCGGCCGGCCCGTATTGGTACGACGTCCTGGCCGTCCGGTGCTCCGGAGCGAGCGGCCGCTGCGATCGCGCCGCCGCCGACAAGTGGGCGCGGTCCGCGCGGCAGCGCAAGCGCGGGCGGCTGGATCCGTGCGGCTCGTCGGTGGTGACCAAGCTCGGATGGGAAACGTCGGGCGGACAGAGCGACCGCGACGGTGGACGGTTCCGCGATCTCACGGTCGCGTTCACGTGGGAGATCAAGAAATTCCCGACGCAGTTCAAGCCGGGCTCGACGGAATGCGTGCCTAAATGAGCCGGCCGCGCCGCCGCCTGGGCCCACGCGCGGACGGATCGCGGTCGCCGTCATGAAGATCCATCTGATCGGGATCTGCGGCACCGGGATGGGGTCGCTCGCCGGCCTGCTCAAGGCCGCGGGACACGACGTGCGCGGGTCCGACGAGCATGTGTATCCCCCCATGTCGACGCAGCTTCTGGAGCAGGGCATCCCGACCTTCGAAGGGTTCCGCCCGGCGAACCTGGACTGGACGCCGGACCGGATTGTGGTGGGTAACGTCTGCCGCCGCGATCACATCGAAGTGCGCGAGGCCGAGGAGCGAAAGATCCCGCTCGACTCGTTCCCGTCGCTGCTGGCGGAGCTGTTCCTGCGCGAGCGCCATTCGGTGGTGGTGGCGGGGACCCACGGCAAGACCACGACGTCGTCGATCCTGGCGCACGTCCTGGCGAACGCCGAATGTGATCCGTCCTTCCTCATCGGCGGCGTGCCGCTGAATTTCGCGCGTTCGTGGCGCCTGGGGCAGGGCGCGCACTTCGTCGTGGAAGGCGACGAGTACGACACGGCGTTCTTCGACAAGGGATCGAAGTTCCTGCACTACCGGCCGCGCACCCTCATCTTGACCTCGGTGGAATATGATCACGCCGACATATTCCGCGACGAGGCGGCGGTGCGCGCGGCGTTCCGCACGCTGGTGGGGCTGCTGCCCCCCGACGGGGACTTGATCGTGTGCGCGTCGTCTCCCGGCGCCATGGACGTGGCCCAGGCCGCGCGCTGCCGCGTGACGACGTATGCGCGTCCCGGCACGCCGGCCGACTGGACGTTCGAGGTGGTGTCGCGCTCGCTGGGCGGCCGATCGATCCTGAACGTCGGGCAGGGCGGCCGTTCGCGCCTTCGCCTGGAGACTTGCCTGCCGGGCCTGCACAACTTTGAGAACCTGCTGGGCGTGACGGCGGCGGCGGCGCGCCTGGACGTGGGGGACGACGCGCTGGCGGCGGCGTCGCGACGGTTCCTGGGCGTGCGGCGCCGCCAGGAAGTCCGCGGCGTGGCGGCGGGGGTGACGGTGATCGACGACTTCGCCCACCACCCGACCGCCATTCGCGAGACCCTGGCAGCGCTGAAAGGCCGGCACGGGCCGGGCAAGCTGATCGTGGCGTTCGAGCCGCGATCCGCCACGACCCGGCGGGCGGTCTTCCAGACGGAGCTGGCCGAGGCGCTGGGCGCCGCCGACGAGGTGGTGCTGGCGCCGCTTTACGCTCCCGAGAAGGTGCCGGCGGGCGATCGCCTGGACATCGAGCGCGTGGCCACCGACCTGCGCGGGCGCGACGTTCCGGCGCGTCTGATCGCCACCGTCGCCGACACCGTGACGCATCTGGCGGAGCGCGCCTCGCCGGGGGACACGGTGGTGGTCATGACCTCCGCCGACTACGGAGGTCTGCACGAGAAGCTGCTGCGGCAGCTGGGGGATCCGGTGCTGCCGGCGCGCGTCGAGGACAAGTCCAAGATCGTGAACCTCCTGGACAGGGTCGGGCTGGCGCACCCGCTGCTCGATCAGTTCTGGGCGTCGTATCTCGTGATTCCCGGGACCGAGGACGGCGTCCTGGCCGGCTGTGTTTTGGTCGAAACCGTGGGTGACGTCGCCTTGCTCAGGATGCTGTCGGTGGCGCCCGAGCGTCGGCGCGAGGGCCTCGGCTTCTTGCTGGTGGAGACCGCCACGGAGCGCGCGCGCAGCCAAGGCGTACGCCAGCTCTACCTGGTGACCGACGGGGCGCAGGGGTATTTCGGCGAGAAGCTGGGCTTTACCGCCATCGATCGCAAGGACTGCGACGTCGCCATCACGTCGACGCTCGAGTATCAGATGGCGCGCTCGAAGACCGCGACCTGGATGCGCAAGGCGCTATGACAAGCGGGAAGGCGCGGCGATCGCGCCCCGCGCGCGACGGCCGCCACCTGGATCAGACGCTCCGCACGGCCGCCGCCGCCGCTCGAGAGGCGGGGCAGGTGTTGATGCAAGGATGGGGACGCGCGGCACGCCCGAGGGTGCGGTTCAAGTCCGAGGACATCAATCTGGTCACCGAGTTCGACGGGCGCTCGGAGGCGGTGATCGTCGGCCGTCTGGCGGCCGCGTTTCCGGACGACGCCATCGTGGCCGAGGAAGGAGGGCGCCGGCGCGGCCGGTCGGGCCGGGTTTGGTATGTGGATCCCCTGGACGGCACGACCAACTTCGCCCACGGTCTGCCTCTGTTCGCGGTGTCCATCGGGCTGTGCGTCGATGACCGCCCGGTCGTCGGCGTGGTGGAAGCGCCGGCGTTGCGCTGGAGGTACCTCGCGCGGCTGGGTGGCGAGGCGAAGGGGAACCGCCGCGTCCTCCGCGTATCGCCCGCCCGTCGCGTGGGCGAGGCGCTGCTGGTCACCGGCTTCCCTTACGTCCGCAATCCCGCGACGAGCAATCTGCCCGAGTTCGCCGCCATGACGGCGGTGAGCCAGGGCGTGCGCCGTCTGGGAGCAGCGGCCCTGGACCTATGCTTCGTGGCCGCCGGCTGGCTGGACGGATATTGGGAGCGCCAGCTCAAGCCCTGGGATCTGGCGGCGGGCGCGGCCATCGTCGAAGCGGCGGGCGGACGGGTGAGCGATCCCGACGGCGGCCCCTTCCGACCCGAGACCGGCGCAATCCTGGCGAGCAACGGCCAGATCCATGACGAGCTGCTCGGTATCCTGCGCGGCGCAGGTGCGGCGACCCGCGCATGACCGGGGCGGGCTCGGTGGCCGCCGCGATCATCGGCGGAGGAAAAGCCGCCCGCCTGGGAGGGCGTCCCAAGCACCTGCTGATGGTGGACGGCCGGCGCATCGTCGACCGCCAGCTCGAAGCTCTGCGCGCATGCTTCGCCCACGTGCTGATCGCCGCCAACGATGCGGCGGCGTGGGCGGGCCTGGGACTGATGGTGATCGACGATCGCGTCACGGGAGGCGTGGGCCCGCTCGCGGGCATCGACGCGACGCTGGGCGCTCTGCCGCCGGGCATCGACGCGGTGGTGTGCGTCGCGTGCGACATGCCGTACCTCGATCCGCGCGCGCTGGTGCTGGTGCGAGATCACGCGCCGGACGCGGACGTGGCCATCCCCATCGTCGGCGGCCTCCCCGAGCCCCTCTTCGCGCGCTACGGGCGGGGCTGCGCCGCCGCGATCCGCGCGCAGCTCGCCAGCGGCGACTACAAGGTCACGCATTTTCTCGATCGTGTGCGCGTCGCCTGGATCGACGAGCCCACCCTGCGCGTCGTCGATCCCGCGCTGCGGTCCCTCACCAACGTGAACACGCTCGGCGACCTTCGGTTGAACGGGAAGTAATGTCCCTTTAGGGTCAAGGATTCGCCTTTACGACCTCCAGGAAGGCGCGCGCGGCGTGGCTCAGGGTACGCCGGGCGGGCAGCGGATGGACCAGGCGGATTTTGCGCTCCACTTGGATCTCCTTGACCCGCACCTCGCGCAGCGTGCGCTGCTCCAGCTCTTGCTGCACGCACATGCGCGGGATGAAGGCGACCCCTTCGTCGGCTTGCACCAACCGGCGAATGGTCTCGATGGTCGGCATCTCGATGTCGGTGTTCAGCGCGACCTTGTGACGCTGGAATGCGGCAAGGACCACGTCTTTGTACGGCGACGTGACGTTGTGGGCGATGAACGTCTCCATCCCGAGCTCGGCGATGGACACCGACCGGCGGCCGGCCAAGCGGTGCCGCGGCGACACGACGAAGGCCAGCGAATCGTTGTAGATGACGGTCGACGTCAGGCCGTCCGACGCCGGCTCGTAGCTGGTCACCCCGAGCTCCAGGTTGCCGTCCAGAAGCTCCGCCGGAATCTTGCTCGACAGGCTGCGCCGCACCTCCACCTTCACCTTCGGGTAGAGCCGTCGGAAGCGCTCGATGGGGCGCAGCAGATAAAGCGTCGTGGATTCGTTGGCTCCGATGGTCAGCCGACCCGCCGACCGGTCGCGCAGCTCGGCCAGCGCGTTCTCCAGATCGCGGCCCAAGTTGTCGAACCGGCGCGCGTAATCGAGGGCGGTCCGCCCCGCGTCCGTGAGGGCCACCTGCCGCGCCGAGCGGTCGATGAGCGTCTGCCCGAGCTGCTCTTCCAACCGCCGCAGGGCCAGCGACACCGCGGGCTGGGTGCGCAGCAGGCGGCGGGCGGCGCGCGAAAAGCTCTTTTCGGCGGCGACAGCTGCAAAAACCCGCAGAGCGTAGAGATCCATAAATGTTTCTTATACTATAAATATATATTATCGAGCAACTAAATATTATAAATTGTACGAATGTCCTGCTCCGGCCGGAAGCTTGTGGCCACGATCATGACGACCCGTGACGATGGCGCCGGCGGCCGCGTGCTGATCTTCGACACCACCCTGCGCGACGGCGAGCAGTCGCCGGGGTGCAGCATGACGATCGCCGAAAAGAGAACCATGGCGCGCAAGCTGGTGGACTTGGGTGTGGACATCGTGGAAGCGGGCTTCCCCATCGCTTCGGAAGGCGACTTCCAGGCGGTCGACATGGTGAGCGGAGATCATCCGGACGCGCGCATCGCGGCCCTGGCCCGATCCTGCGCCGGCGACGTCGAGCACGCGGCCCGCGCCTTGCGGCGCTGCCGCCGGCCGCGCATCCACACCTTCATCGCCACCAGCGACATCCACCTGCGGCACAAGCTGAAAAAGACGCGCGCCCAGGTCCTGGATGAAGCGGCCGAGGCCGTGCAGCTCGCGCGGCGGTACGCCGATGACGTGGAGTTCTCGGCGGAGGACGGGGCGCGCACGGACCCCGCCTACCTGGAGACCGTCGCCCGCGCGGTGGTGGACGCCGGCGCCCGCACGGTCAACATCCCTGACACTGTCGGCTACGCGCTGCCCGCCGAGTACGCCGCGCTGATCGGCCGCGTGGTCGACGTGGTCGCCGGACGGGCCGTGGTCAGCGTTCACTGCCACGACGATTTGGGGCTGGCGGTGGCGTCGTCTATCGCCGCCTTGCAGGCGGGAGCGCGCCAGGTGGAATGTACGATCAACGGAATCGGCGAGCGGGCGGGCAATGGTTCCCTGGAGGAGATCGTGATGATCCTGCAGACGCGGCGCGACGCCCTTGGGCTCGAGACCGGCATCGACCCGCGCCACCTCTACGGCGCCAGCCAGTTGCTGGCGTCGTTGATCGGCGTGGGCGTGCAGCCCAACAAGGCCATCGTGGGCGCCAACGCCTTCGCCCACGAGGCGGGCATCCACCAGGACGGCTATCTGAAGGAGAAATCCACGTACGAGATCATCGACCCGCGCTCGGTCGGCGTGCCCGACGGCAAGCTCGTGCTCGGAAAGCACAGTGGGCGACACGCGCTCAAGAAGCGGTGCGACGATCTCGGCTTCGCGCTGGAGGGGACCGCGCTCGATGCCGTGTACCAGCGTTTCACCGCGCTGGCCGATCGCAAGAAGGGCGTCTTGGACCGCGAGATCGAAGGGCTTTGCCGCGAGCAGATCCGATGAAGCTCAACGTGCTCGCACTCCCCGGGGACGGCATCGGGCCCGAGGTGACGGCCGCGGCGCTGGCGGTGCTTCGCCAGGTGGGGCGCCAGTGGAATCACCAGATCGCGCTGACCGAGGGTCTCCTGGGCGGGATCGCGGTTCTGCGCACGGGCAGTCCGTTCCCCGAGGAGACGGCGAGGCTGGCGGCGGCTGCGGACGCGACGCTGCTGGGCGCGGTGGGACTGCCCGAGCTCGACGACGCCCCCTCAGAGCGGCGCCCCGAGAAGGGACTGCTTGCGTTGCGCAAGGCGCTCGGCGTCTACGCCAACATCCGCCCGGTGCGCGCCTATCCGTGGCTGCTGGACGCGTCGCCGCTGAAGAACGCGATCGTGGACGGCGTCGATCTGGTGATCGTGCGCGAGCTGACGGGCGGCCTGTACTACGGCACGCCGCGCGGGCTGTCGGGGCAGGGGCGAGAGGAACGCGCGTACAACACGATGGCGTATTCACGGGGAGAGATCGAACGCATCGCGCGGGCGGGCTTCGAGCTGGCGCGTCGCCGTCGGCGCAAGCTCACGTCGGTGGACAAGGCGAACGTCCTGGAGACATCGCAGCTCTGGCGGCGCGTGGTGACCGACGTGGCGGCCGAGTTCCCGGACGTGGCGCTGGATCACCTGCTGGTCGACAACTGCGCCATGCAGCTGGTGCAGAACCCGCGTCGTTTCGACGTGGTGCTGACGGAGAACCTGTTCGGCGACATCCTCAGCGACGAGGCCGCGGTGCTGGCCGGGTCCATCGGTATGCTGCCCTCGGCGTCGCTGGGCGAGCGCCGCCCCTCCGGGGGGTGGGTGGGCCTGTACGAGCCGATCCACGGATCGGCGCCCGACATCGCGGGGCAAGGCAGGGCGAATCCACTCGGCGCCATCGGGTCGGTGGCGGCCCTGCTCGAGCACACGTTCGGTCTCGAGGAGGAAGCGGCGGCGGTGACGGCGGCCATCGAGGCGACGCTGCGCGGTGGCCGGCTGACGGCGGACCTCAGACCGTCGGGGCCGCCGGCATCGACGCGCGAGGTGGGCGAGGCGGTGATCGCGGCGCTGGCGGGAGACAACCCGTGAGCCGCGGCGCGCGGCCGGAGTCGCACCCGGCAACGCGGCCGGGCTCCCGCCCGCGCAACATCATCGACAAGGTGTGGGGTGCGCACGTCGTCCACCAGGATCCGGGAGCGCCGGCGCTGATCTACGTGGACCTTCACCTGGTGCACGAGGTGACGTCGCCGCAGGCCTTCGACGGACTGCGCGCGCGCGGCTTGCGCGTGCGGCGCCCGGACCTGACGCTGGCCACCGCGGACCACAGCATTCCCACCACGCCCCGTTCGCTGCCCATCGTCGACGCGGTGGCGGCAGCGCAGCTTGCGCGGCTGGAGGCCAACTGCGCCGAGCTGGGCGTTCCGTGCTACGGCGTGCACAGCGACCGGCAGGGCATCGTCCACGTCATCGGCCCCGAGCTCGGATTGACCCAGCCGGGCATGACGGTGGTCTGCGGCGACAGCCACACATCGACCCACGGCGCCTTCGGGGCGCTGGCGTTCGGCATCGGGACCAGCGAGGTCGAGCACGTGCTCGCGTCTCAGTGCCTGTTGCAGCACAGATCGAAGACCTGCGAGGTGCGCATCGACGGCGCTCTCGGCCCGGGCGTCACTGCCAAGGACGTCATCCTCGCGGTCGTCGCGCGCCTGGGCGTGGGCGGCGGAACCGGGTTCATCTTCGAGTACACCGGGTCGGCGGTGCGCGCGATGTCGATGGAGCAGCGGATGACCATCTGCAACATGTCCATCGAGGCGGGGGCGCGCGCGGGCATGGTGTCGCCCGACGACGTCACGTTCCAGTACCTGTCCGGCCGTCCCTTCGCCCCGACGGACGGAGCCGCGTGGGACGACGCGGTGGCACGGTGGCGCGGGTTTGCCACCGACCGCGATCGCGAGGCGGCGGACGGTGAGGACACGCCTCTTTTCGATCGCACGGTGACCCTCGACGCCGGCAGCCTGGAGCCCATGATCACGTACGGCACGAACCCCGGCATGGGCATCCCGATCACCGCGCCGCTGCCCGAACCGTCCGCCATCGCCGACGCGGATCTGCGCGCGTCGGTGCGTGAAGCCCTACGCTACATGGACCTCCGCGGCGGCCGCTCTCTGCTCGGCCACCCCATCGATGTCGTGTTCATCGGAAGCTGCACCAACGCCCGCATCTCGGACCTGCGGGGCGCGGCCTCCATCCTGAAGGGGCGCAAAGTGAGCCCCAAGGTGCGCGCCGTGGTCGTCCCCGGCTCGCAGGAGGTCAAGCGTCAGGCAGAGGCTGAAGGGCTGCCGGCGATCTTCCGCGACGCCGGGTGCGACTTCCGCGAGCCCGGCTGTTCGATGTGCATCGGAATGAACGGCGATCAGCTTCGGCCGGGGGAGTACAGCGTGTCGACCAGCAACCGGAACTTCGAGGGGCGACAAGGCAAAGGAGGGCGCACGTTCCTGGCCAGCCCCCTGACGGCCGCCGCCGCCGCGGTCGCGGGCGTCGTGACCGACGTCAGGACGTTGTTGCCGTGACGCCCTTCGCGGACTTTGTCAGCCGGCTTCTGCCGCTGCCCGCGCGCAACGTGGACACCGATCAGATCATTCCGGCCCGCTTCCTGAAGACCACCACGAAGGACGGCTTGGGCGATCGGTTGTTCTACGACTGGCGCTACGACGAATCCGGCGCGCCGCGGCCGGATTTCGTGCTCAACCGTCCGGGCGCCGCCGCCGCGCACATCCTTCTGGCGGGCGACAACTTCGGCTGCGGCAGCTCGCGCGAGCACGCTCCGTGGGCGCTGGTGCAGTTCGGCTTCCGGGCGATCGTCAGTACATCTTTCGCCGACATCTTCCGGGAGAACGCGCTCAAGAACGCGCTCTTGCCGGTGGTGGTCCCCGCCGACGTCCACGCCGATCTCTTCGCGCACGCCGCCCGCGATCCGGACGCGGTCGTCGCCATCGCCCTGGCCGGCGGGACGCTGACCCTTCCGGATGGTCGCTCCGTGTCGTTTCTCGTCGACGCGTTCGCCAAGCGCTGCCTGCTGGAGGGAATCGATCCGCTCGGTTACATCTTGCAGCGCGAGGCTTTCATCGCCGCGTTCGAAGCGCGCCGCGAAGGCAGCATTAACACGCGCGCCTGAAACGCCCATAATGATGCAGCCACGCACGGTGGAAGAGCTGAGTCTCGAATCCCGCGGCCTCCACCAGCGCGGGCATCGCGCGCTCGCGCGCCAGCCAGGCGTCGAGTTCCTCGCGTTCCTCTTCGACCATCGCGCGCTTGTCTCGGCTGAAGGATGAAAGCCCGGCCAAGGGGCTCATCAAGATTCCCGTGAGCATTTGGCGCAGCACCGTCGCGGCCGGCTCGCAAACGAACAACGTCCCCGACGGACGGAGCACCCGACGCGCGTCGGCTAGGCATGCCGCCCAGTCCGCGGGAGCGATATGATGCAAGACGTCCATGATGACGACGGCGTCGAACGCGGCGGCCGCGAACGGAATGTCCACGCCGGAGGCAACCACGATGCGCCCCGGGGGGAGGTGGGGCGCGCCGGCCACCAGGGCCCGCTGCATCTCCAGGCCCCACACATCATGGAATCCTGCGCCGCGCAGCGTCCGCGCGACGTTGCCGTCGCCGGCGCCGAGGTCGAGAAGGCGCGCCGACCTGGCCAGAGCCGTCACGCCGAGAAGCCGCAGGCGCGCCCGATTCGTCGAGTCGGTGCCCGACAGTAGGTTCTTGCGCACCCGGCGATAGCTCTCTCGCCAGCGCGGCGTCCCATCGCCGGAGAGCGGCTGTTCGCTCATCGCGAGCGCTCCGGCGGCGGCCCGCCTCGCAGCCGACGCCGCCGAATCAGCGCCCCGGCGGCGACAAGCGCGCCGACCGCCCCGTCGGTGGTGGTGGCGTTTTTTGAGGCTCCGCAACGGCATCCGGGCCGGGCCGTGCTCCCCGGCCCGTCGGCGTCGGCATCGATGGCGGCGATGGCATCCACGGCGGCGTCAGACGCGTCGATCGTCTCGGGCGGCTCACCGTCGCGCGCGGGCGGCCACGGAAGACCTGCGTCGGCGCCGCCGCCTCCTCCCCCACACACGAAGCCGCACAGCCAGTCCGTCGAGCACCGACTGCGCAGGCAAACGGCCGGGTTCTCGGGCGCGTCCTCGAAGCGAAAGATCCCTGCCCACGTCGCGCCACCGTCCGACGAGCGCCCCAGGGCGAAGCCGTCGTTCGCCCAATCCGCGCACGCGAGCAAGGCAGCCCCATGGACCGCCAGGCAGCGGAACCGCGGCGCGCCGTCGATTCGCGAAAAGGTCTGTCCGGCGTCCGCCGACCGAAACAACGTGCCTTCCTTGGATCCGACGAACACCGTCCGCGTCGGCGGCGCCCCGAACGCGAAGCTCGACAAATAAGCCGGCAGCCGCAGCCGCTCCACCGGCGCCCCGCCCGCCGCCGTGCTCTCGAACAGCCGGTCTTCCCGCGGGCCGCTCACGACGAGAAACACACGTCGTGCGTCCCCAGCGATGCGCGGCGAAGCGCCTCCCGCGGCGTCATCGACCCGCCCCGGCAGATAAAGGATGTGCGCGCCGTCCGTCACCCGCAGCGTCCCGACCGTCGGCACGAACCCCGCCGGCAGCCCACCGAGCGCCGCGAACCTCGCTCCCCCGTCGGTGGACTCCCAGACCGTGAACGCCGCCGCGCCAGCCCCCGTCACACGGCCGACGAACAGCCCGTCGGCCGACGCGACGAAGAGGGTCCCGTCCGCGCCCATGGCGTATCGCCGCACAGTAAAGGATCCGAACGCATCCTCACAGAATCCATTCCCATGTCCCTCCGCCGGCGCGCGAGATCATCACGCCAAAGTTCGTGGCCAGAACGATCTCGTTCGTCGCCGCCGCGCGCGTCAGGACTTCCACCGGTTCCGGGACATCGCCATGGCCCCACGCGCGCGGCGCGGGCCCCGCCACGGCCGCCGCGATCGTGGCCGCCACCGCCGCGACGAGCCACGCGAACCGGCGAGCCATCCAGGACATACTGCGCGACGTTGGACACTATCACCACGTTGCTTCGACGCCGTCCCGTCGTCGCCGCCGCGCTGGGTAGCCTTGCGGCCGCCGTCGCCTGGCAGTTCTTCGCGGCCACGACCTTCATCGGCGACGACCACGTGTTCCTGACGTTCGCCCGCCACGAGACACACCCGCTCGGCGCCTTCGTCGCCGACAAGCACGGCGGCGAGTACTACCGCCCCGTCCCGTTTCTGCTGTGGTGGCTCCTCGCCCGCGTCGGCGCCGGCTTGCCTTGGCCCTTCGCCCTGCTCGCCCTGGCGCTGCACGCCGCGGCCGCCTGGCTGGTCACCAGGCTGCTCCTTGCCTTCGATCGTCCCCCGTCGGTTGCGCGCCTGAGCGGCGCCCTCTTTTTCCTGTCGCCCGCCCCCCGCGAGGCCGCTTACTGGTTCGCCGCCAGCACCGATCTCGTGGCCACCACCGCCACCCTGGCCGCCCTCGTGTCGCTGCGCCGCGGGCGACCGTTCCTCTCGCTGGCGCCGGCGGCGGTCGCCCTGCTCGCGAAGGAATCGGCCGTCGTTTTACCCGCGCTCGCCCTGGTGACTCTGCGGACCCACACCAGCGCCAGGCCCCGCACGTCCTGGCGGCTCGCCGCGCGCGCCGTAGCGGCCCACACGGCCGTCGCCGCGCTGTACCTGGCCATCCGCTGGCGAGTGCTCGGCGGAGCGCGGGGTGGCAGCGGCGATCCGCGTGCCGGATGGCTCGCCAGGGCACTGCAGATCGTGAGCGGTCTCGTCCACATCCCGACAGGACACGACCTTCTGCCCGAGTGGCTCGCGTGGAGCGCCGGCGGCTCCGTCATCGCGCTCGCCCTCTTGGTCGCAATCCGCAGACACCGGCGCGCCTCCGGTGACGCCGCCGGCGGCGCCTCGACCCCGCTCGCCCTGATCGCCATCGGCGTGGCGCCGCTGCTGCTGGTGGACGGCTGGTTCGTCGGCGCTCGCTACTTCTATTTCCCGGCGGTCGGCGTGTTGTGGCTGGTCGCCGAGCTCATCGCCGCCGCGCCGCACGCTCACCGCGCATCGATCGCTTCCACCGCCGCCCTCGTCATCGTCGCCGCGCTCGGCTTGGCGCAAGGCGAGCTTCGCCGCGTAGACGTCGCTCACTATCGCCAGCGCGTTGACGCCGTCAACCGCGCCGTGCTGGACGGCGTCCGCCACGGCCACCGCGTCTTTCACGTCGAATCGGGCGGCCTCAAAGACCTCGACCTCGCCGTCAAGCTGGCCCCCGCTCTCACCCCCGTCGAACCCGAGCTCCTCGTCCTCTCCGATGCCCCAGCGTCGTTCGTCATCGTCCCGCCCTCGTTGCGCGCGCGCGCCGCCTTCCTGCTCGCCGACCCTCCGCTGCCCCCGCGCGGCGCCTACGTTTTCGGCGCTCGACGCGTCCAAGGCCTCGCCCGCCGCGAAGACGCCCCCGACCTCGCCGACGTCGTCGCCGCGCTGCCCGCCATTCGCTTCATTCGCCTGCGCGCCGCTGGTCCTGGCCGCGTGATCTGGCGCGACGTGACCGACGAGAAGCTCGCCGCCCTCCGCGGCGGGGATTGACCCGCTGTCGCTACCCTTCGACGAGCCGCCGCACGTGCTTCTTGCCCGCGTGAAGCAACACCCCGCCCGCCATCAGGTCCGCCGCCGCAACCACGTCCTCCACGTCCGCAATCCGACGCCCCCCTAACCGCACCCCCCCTTGCTCGATCAGCCGCCTCGCCGCGCTCTTGGAAACGGACAAGCCCGATGCGACCAGCACATCTACCATCTTCGCCCCGCGCGCGAGTGTGTACGTCGGGATCGACGCATCCGTCCCGCCCTCCTCGAACGCCGCCCGGGCCGCCCGTCGTTCGGTCTCCGCCGTATCGCGCCCGTGCACGATAGCGGTCGCTTCGAAGGCCAGTGCCGCCTTCGCCTCGCGCAGCTCGGCGCCCGCCAGCGCCCCCAGACGCCGGACCTCATCCATGGGCAGGAACGTCAGCAGAGCCAGCAGCTTCGCCACGTCGCGATCGTCGACATTGACGAAATACTGGAAAAAATCGAACGGCCGTGTCCGCGCGCCATCCAGCCAAACCGCTCCGGCCGCCGTCTTCCCCATCTTTTGCCCAGCCGCCGTCGTCAGCAGCGGAAACGTCAACCCGAACGCTTCCACCCGGTCCAGCCGTCTGATCAGGTCAGTCCCAGCCAGGATGTTGCCCCACTGGTCATCGCCTCCCATCTGCAGGACGCAGCCGTAACGGCGACGCAAGATCAGGAAGTCATACGCCTGCAAGAGCTGGTAATTCAGTTCCAGAAACGACAATCCTTTCTCCAACCGCTGCTTGTACGCCTCCGCCGCCAACATGCGATTGACGCTGAACTGACTCCCGATCTCGCGCAGAAAGTCCAGGTAGCCCAGGGGCCGCAGCCATTCCCCGTTGTCCACTACGCTCGCCCGCTCGTTCGCGTCGCTCAGAAACCGTCGGATCTGCGGCTCGATCCCTCCCCGGTTGGCGGCGATCTCGTCGATCGTCATCATCTTCCGCAGCTCCGTGCGACCGCTCGGGTCTCCCACCATCGTCGTTCCGCTGCCCAGCACCGCGATGGGCGTGTGCCCGGCCCGCGCCATGTGCGCCATGGCCATGAGCGGCACCAGGCTGCCCACGTGCAAGCTTGGCGCGGTCGGATCGAACCCGACGTAGAACACGATCGGCGAAGCGCCCAACCGGGCGGCCAACTCCGGCTCGCCAGCCACCTGGGCGACGAACCCGCGCTCCCGAAGCAAGGCCAACATATCGACCGCGGACGCCATGGCGGCCCGAGTATAATCGCCCCCGGTGCCGGACCCGTCGTCCCCCAGCTCATCCCCTTGCGACTGCGATCGCCGCCCGCGTTGGGCTCGGGTGGACGACGACGTCGTCATGCGGTGGGCCGTCGTGGAGATCGCTGACTGGGAAGAGCTCCGGCAGTGCCCCGGCTGCAACCGCCTCTGGCTCGGCATCTGGCCCGAGGAGGTGGACGGCGGTCTAATCCTGTGCCGCCCTCTGCCGGCCGACGTCCGCCGGCTGCGCGACATCGATCGCGCGGCCACCCTCCGCGCCTATTGCCTGGCGCGCCTCGAAGAGCACCTCGGTCCCCTCAAAGAGCAGAAAAGCACTTGCCGCCGAACCGGCTGCGTACGGGGCCGTCTCCGCGGGGCCAACCACTGCGTCGAGCATGTGATCGCCAACCGGTTCGGCCGTCACCTGGCCAACCTCGATCCCCGTCCTAAGTAGCCCGGTCAGCTCGCCCCAATCGGATAGGGGCCCCGAGAGTTTTCCTCGGGGACCCCTCCACACCACCCGACATGCGGGTCCACACCGGGCGGTTCAGAGAGTTGAGGTTACGCGGCGAGCCGGGGGACTCCCAGCTGCTGTTTCACTGGGCGCACACGAAAAGAGCCCCAGGCGTTTTCACCTGGGGCCCTCAAAACTTCCCGGCGGCGACCTACTCTCCCACAGGGCTTCCCCTGCAGTACCATCGGCCCTGGAGGTCTTAACTTCCGAGTTCGGGATGGGATCGGGTGTGGCCCCTCCGGTATGACCGCCGGAAACCTTTCTGAATGTGTCTTGAGCGCCGGTTTGCAACCGAGCGACCAGCTCATTCAATGAGCTTCGATCTCGAACCATTCGAGACGTCTGTCGCGAACAAAGAAAATAATGGTGACCAAGCCTCACGGACGATTAGTACCGGTTAGCTCCACGCCTTGCAGCGCTTCCACACCCGGCCTATCAACCTCGTCGTCTACAAGGGTCCTTAAGGGGGCTTACGCCCCGGGATTCCTTATCTGGAGGTCAGCTTCCCGCTTAGATACTTTCAGCGGTTATCTGTTCCGGACATAGCTACCCGGCGATGCCATTGGCATGACAACCGGAACACCAGCGGTCCGTCCACCCGGGTCCTCTCGTACTACGGGCAGGTCCTCGCAAGAATCCTGCGCCCACGGCAGATAGGGACCGAACTGTCTCACGACGTTCTGAACCCAGCTCGCGTACCGCTTTAATTGGCGAACAGCCAAACCCTTGGGACCTACTTCAGCCCCAGGATGCGATGAGCCGACATCGAGGTGCCAAACCACGCCGTCGATGTGAACTCTTGGGCGTGATCAGCCTGTTATCCCCAGAGTACCTTTTATCCGATGAGCGATGGCCCTTCCATTCGGTACCACCGGATCACTATGACCTGCTTTCGCATCTGCTCGACTTG